>Ga0302116_1002373_pt1 | contig 11055 bp, 16 predicted proteins | sample AG5_SCM_MG_FD_203124 | JGI IMG/M metagenome (GOLD analysis project Ga0302116, IMG submission 203124) | Marine microbial communities from Western Arctic Ocean, Canada - AG5_SCM | ecosystem: Environmental > Aquatic > Marine > Oceanic | place: Canada: Western Arctic Ocean | collected 2017-10-01 | reverse complement strand
CCCTCTCCCTCTCCCTCTCCCTCTCCCTCTCCCTCTCCCTCTCCCTCTCCCTCTCCCTCTCCCTCTCCCTCTCCCTCTCCCTCTCCCTCTCCCTCTCCCCCCAACAAAAACCCATTTACATATGCTACCACCTCGCCACGAACCGAAACCGGCGCTTCCTCCCCTGTTCCTGGTCCTAGTCCTGATCCTAGTCCTGTTCCGGTAGTGAATTCGGACACTATGCTGAGTGACATTGTCGACAACAATATGAATTCGCCCCTCAAAAGGCGGCTGGAGAATTCCTCAAAAGCTGTGAGCGACGAAATAGACGGCAGTCTCTCCTCCCTCGAGACCTGGAAGGCCGAGAGGGAGGCTAAGTTGCGGCAGTTCACTGAAGACTACGAGGTTCAACACACTCCACGAAAAGGCGGCGATAATGACAATGATAATGATAATGACGTAGAGAAGTATGAGCGTGAGAGCAACCTCATCGACATGAAGATCAAGCAAATTCACGTCAAGAATGAGGACAACCGGCTGAAAGTGTTGAGCGAGGCCAAGGATGGGGGAAGCAAGCTGCAGAAGTTGCTTGCCGACAGGGAGTTGGATGGTGTAGAGCGAGTTGAATCGGATAAGGTGAGCCAGAACGACTTCAACGAGGCGGAGCTGCAGCTAGAGAAGCTGGAGATGGATTTGAAAATCTCGGAGATTCAGCACACGAATTTGGAGGACCTGAACTTGGGCGAGGAGGAAATGAATCTACTCCGGATAAATCAAGAAAAAATGCGGCTTTTGGAGAGCGAGATGATGGATCTAGGCGTTGGCATGGGCATGGGCATGGGCGTGGGGGGAGACGATGTGGGGGGAGAAATCGGGGGTGGGGGGGGGATTGGAGGGGGGTCCGAACTTGATTTGTTACTGGCACGTATCGACATGAGCGAGAGCGGGATGATGTAGGTGAGAAAGGAGAAAAACGATTAATTTTGCCCAACTTCTCAAAAGTTCTTGCCTGTGTGAATAGCGAAATGTGACTGTTTTGACAACGAGAATGATAGGCGAGGGGTGAGTTTTTGCTTAGAAAAACAACTTTATAAGAAGGTTGTTTTGACATTTTTGTAGAGGAGGGCGGAAAGGACCGGGTGACGGTGCAGAGGGAGAAGTCCATCATGAATTGGTGAAATATATTAATTTGATTGACAGAAAGAACCCCTACTTATATTTATCCTCCACATGAACTATGGCTGTGTCTGTGGCTTCGCAAGCTTGCTCATACCCTCAACAACTTCCTCTTTCGTTTTACTGATGCTGGCCTTGATTTCTTCCATGTCAATATTCTTCACTTTCTCATGGCACATCGCTCCTCCTTCAACAATCTTATCCCCCACGAAGAGTGCGCCGTCAGCAAGCTGGCCTCCAACCACGACAGCTTGGGCAGACATCTTGGAAACGCCCTCGTTCACGCTTTTGCCAAGGTCAGAATCGTCGAACTTCTGCTTCTTTTCTGAAATTGAAGCTCGCATGGCCTGCCCTTGTTCAGAGTCAGCCACCTCTTGAACCGATCTTTTTCCCCATTTCCACAAATTATTTAACTTCAACGAGGCTGCGGCCAACCCATCTTTCAGAGGAGGAGGAATGATATTGTCAACTGAAGAAGACTCTGCATCAGGTTCAGATTCCTCTTCTATCTCTGTTTTCTCTGCTGGAAGCGGCGGTGCTGGGGGGGGCACGGCAGCGTCCAGATCATGTAGATCATCATGGAGAGACTCGTTGAGCATCGGAGTTTAAATTGAATTTTTAATTCGTGCTAAAAATATAAAAATTGTTCTGCTCCCCCAAAACGTACAAACACTTATTACACACACCTTCCCCACCCACATTACAGCAATTATGGTCATGGAAGACAGGGATGCTGCCACGACCCGTGTAATCCAGAATCTAAAAAGACTTTATAAGGAGAAACTTCTTCCTCTTGAAACACTCTACAGTTACTCCAACTTCTTCTCCCACTCGATGACCGATTCCGAGTTCGACTCCAAGCCCCAGGTTCTCATGATTGGCCAGTATTCAACTGGTAAAACTTCTTTCATCAAGTACTTGATAGGGCGTGATTTCCCTGGTCAGCGGATCGGTCCTGAACCCACGACTGACCGGTTCGTTTGCGTGATGAACAATCCCGAGGAGCGTGTCGTTCCCGGGAACGCGCTATCCGTCGCCCCGGACCTTCCCTTCTCTGGCCTCCAGCAGTTTGGTGTGAGTTTCCTGAACAAGCTTGAGGGTAGTCAGGTGAGTGAGCCTTTTGAGACGAGAGACAACTTAAACTTTCAAATTAACCCCCCTCTATCGCTCGTCCTTTCATTAAAAATGCGCACAATCGCGCATGAATTCGCTCGGCGCAGCTCCCCTCCCCAGTTCTCCGGAACATTAGCATCATCGATACCCCCGGAATTCTCGCCGGGGAGAAGCAGCGCGTCCAGCGCGGCTACGATTTCGTGAAGGTTTGTGGCTGGTTTGCCGAGCGAGCCGATCTGATCTTGCTGCTCTTTGATGCCCACAAGCTGGACATCAGCGACGAGTTCAGGACGGTCATTGAGAGCTTGAAGGGCCAGGACGACAAGATTCGCTGCGTTTTGAACAAGGCCGATCAGGTTGACAGGCAGAAGTTGATGAGGGTTTACGGCGCGTTGATGTGGGCCATGGGTAAAGGTGAGGAGGGGTGAGGAGGGGTGAGGAGGGGTACGATATATATATTTTCGAATCGCCTTTTGACTCAACTAACCCCCCACTCAACAGTAACCAAAACCCCCGAAGTCCTCCGCGTGTACACCGGGTCGTTCTGGAACGAGCCGCTCCAGTGCGAGGACAACGCGAAACTTTTCGAGCAGGAGGAGAAGGATTTGATGAAGGATCTCAAAAACCTTCCTCGGAACTCGGCCGTCCGAAAGATCAACGAGCTGGTAAAGCGTTCCAGAATGGCCAAGGTCCACGCCTACATCATCGGCTACCTTAGATCCGAGATGCCGTCCTTAACTGGCAAGGAGAAGAAGCAGAGGAAGCTTTTGGAGGACCTTCCCAGCGTGTTTCGCCAGGTGCAGAAGAAGCACAATTTAGCCGTTGGCGACTTTCCAGAGATTGAGAGTTTCAAGAGTAAGCTGAGCGAAATGAACTTTAGGTGAGTGCGTGAGTGAGCCAGCGAAGCAGTACATCCAGTACTGAACTAACCTTATTATGCTCCTCGCTTCGCTCGGCGCGCGCAGCAAATTCCCCAAGCTGAACGAGAAGATGCTGGTTCAGCTCGACGAGATGATGACCAGGGACATTCCCAATTTGATGGATAGCTTGCCGAGTGAATTGAAAAGCGAGCAGAGTGACGGGTTGCCACAGGGGCGCAGCCCGAAGAAGAACAAGAAGAGTAATTCCCAACCCCCTGCACCCTCTCACGAAGAAAACTTGAAACTTTCAGCTCTGTCCGCCGCGATGCCCGACGTTCAGGTTCCGGATACCCACCGGGCCCAACCCCCCCCTCCCCCCCAAACTTCCGAAATCAACCCATTTGGCGACGAAGCCGAGGAGGACACGAACCCGTTCGGGTCCTCCGACGAGGAGAGCGATGCCCCCCCCACCCCGTGGATCCTGCAGGAGGAGAAGGACAATAAGTGGGACGCCGTCTTCATGGATAGGCGAGTGAGCGAAGCGAGCGAGCCTTGAGGAAGACGCGAATACTCTCGATGGATCTCGCGAAATGGCTGCAGACATTATAATGGTTACAGCCACCACTACTTAACTAACCCACTCGTATCGTTTGGCTCGCTCGCCTCCCCCCTGCTCCATTAAAAATGCGCCTCGCTTTGCTCGGCGCAGCTCGCCTGAGGCTGGATCCTTAGACGCCGGCAAGGCGAGGGCGGCTCTGATGAAAACTGGCGTTCCCAAGAAGATGCTGAGAGGGATTTGGGACTTATCCGACATCGACAAGAACGGAGCGTTGGACGCGGAGGAATTTGCCTTGGCCATGCATCTGTGTGAAATGGCGAACGCGGGTGAGGTCATTCCCGACGCCTTAGAGGTGGGAATGATTCCAATTTCGAAACGAACAACACGATAAAGAAAATAATTATATTAAAAACAACTTAACTCTACTCTACACTGCGTTAGTAGGTACCAGGAAATCTAGTAACAACACTTGTTGGCCCGTCGCCAGCCCCGTTCTCCTGGTTTGCACCCTTTTTTTGGAAGTGCATCCCCTTGTGCAAAACCCTCAATTCTGCCTCAGTCGCGGGAGGGGTGGTCGGCGCCTTGCACGTCTTCTTGTGCTTCTTCCACGCTGACTTTTGGAAACCCAATTGAATTTGCCATCCACACATATTAATAACTAATCATGTTCGTCCACCAGCTCGTTTTTACGGCCGGCTTTCGCGTCCTGTGCGGCTAGGCTGGCTGCCTCGCCCAGCGTGCGCATGAACAACTCCAGGCACTGCTCCCTAGTCAGTTCGCCCCCGCCAATTAATGCTGCTCGCAGAGCTGGATCTGCGCCGAGCGAAGCGAACCACATTTTTAATCAAGCAAGAGCAAATCGAATGAAGCGAATCGAATCGAAAGAATTGAGTGAGTGCGTTAGTTTAGTAGTGGATGTAGCCATTGTGTATGTCGCCATTTCGCGGGATTCATCACGAGTATTCTCGTCTTTCACAAAGCTCGCTCGCTTCGCTCGCTCACCTTTTGCAATTGCAGTCAAAACGTGTTTTGCAACAATGGTGGCTTTCGGTGTTGGTGTGGGTGTTGGTGTGGGTGTGGGTGTTGCTGTTGTAGGTGCGGGTTTGGGTTTGGGTTTAGCTGGGCTAATTGAGCCACTTCCCATCTTCAAAATGATGTCAGCTGCAATCGCCTCCGCCCTCCCCTTGGTCTTCTCGTCAACAAAAATCCGCCTACCCTCGTCCTCGCTCTCCCCCCCGCTCTCACTCTCCTCCCTGGTCCTCTTTACAGCACCCTTGACCTTCTTCCTTTTCCTTTCTAGGGGCCGCTTGCCCGTGTTCACAAAATCGAGCTCCTCCAAACGCCTCCACCTTCCCTGCAGCTGCTTCGCTGTTCGCCCCGCGAGCCGGCTCAGCATTTCAATGTCCTGCGCTGAGCTCGTGGCGGTTGCGGTTCCGGGTTGGGAAGTTTTTGCCTCGGCAGCTCGCCTTGAAAGGTTGCTCCACTGACCTTGGAACTTCAAGTGGTTCGCCGCGTAAGCCAACGCGTTGTCGTCCGCTATCATCCAAGGGGACGATATTACCATTGTCATCATTGCTGTTGATGATGATGATGATGATGTTGATGTTGATTTAGAGAGAGAGGGAGATGGTGTTGCTGATGATGAAGAAGAGGATGACGATGAGGAGGAAGAAGAAGAAGAAGAAGAAGAGGACGAATCCAGAAGCTTCAGCTTCGTGTGGTACTTTTCCGAGCACGCCGTGGCAGTGAATGTTTTTGAATCGGTGTTTTTAGACGAAACAAATGAAGCAACGGTCGACCAGTTCTTGGCGCCATTCGATCTCACGTACGTGAGGAGATTGGCCGAGTCTTCTTTTGAAAACTTTTGCTTCTTTTTGGGGGGTTTTGTAGTTGTTGTTGTTGTTGATGGTGGTGGTGGTAGTAATGATGCTGATGCTGTTGTTGTTGTTGCTGATGTTGTTGTTGTTGATGTTGTTGTGGTTGAAGGGGATGAGGAGTCGGAGATAACACTAGAAACAGTGAATTGAGGAAGGGAAAAACGATTATTCAAAGTTGCTAGTTGGGAGGCATTTATAGTGGATAGTGGTGATATCGTTGTTGTGGGGGGTGGGAGCGGGGTTTGTTTGACTGACGAACTCATGGCATGTCACGGAGTGTTTTTGTCAAGCAATTTATCATTATAACTGGACACGCTACACTCATCATCGTCGTCCAGTAACGGCAATCAATATAACCGCATGAAAGTGTCGTTGCCAATTTTGCCAATAACCATTTCAATCTTGCTCATTATGAGAACTACTTCAGCCTTTGTGTATGTAATCAATCCAAAGGCTGCACGGCGTTTCTTTCCCACCACTTCCACTTCCACTTCCACTTCCACTTCCACTTCCACAACAACATCAACAACAACAACAAGACTTTTCTCCTCAACACCCCCTTCTAAACCTCCCGTTCCACTTTCAATCCTCTCAGGTGTGCAGCCCTCTGGCACCCTCCACCTTGGTAACTACCTTGGTTCGATAACCCAGTGGGTTCCCTTCCAGTCCCTCCCCTCCCTCTACTCCCCTCCGGCATTTTCAATCGTGGATCTCCACGCGATAACTTCTCCCTCCTTCGATCCTTCTTCCCTCCATGAGGACTCTTTAAAAACTGCCGCGCTTTACATTGCGTGCGGCATTGACCCAAAATTATCCACAATCTTCGTCCAGTCCCACGTGGCGGCTCACTCCGAGGTGAGCGAGAGGCTAGCCAGCAACATCCACTACTGACTACAACTAACTAACCTTCTCGTTTGCTTCGCTCCGCGCTTCACTGACCCCAGCTGATGTGGCTGCTGGCCGCTTCAACGCCGGTCGGTTGGCTCGAGAGAATGATCCAGTACAAGGAGAAGAAGAAGTCCAACACCTCGGAGGGTGTAGGTGCGAGCTTGAGCCTGTTTGGGTACCCCGTGTTGATGACAGCTGACATTTTGCTTTACAATGCGGATTTGGTGCCCGTGGGCGAGGACCAAAGGCAGCATTTGGAGCTCACAAGGGACATTGCGCGCAGGTTCAACGATTTGTACTGCAAGGGTGGGGCGTACAAGAAGAGGGTGAAGGTTGCGGCCGCCTCCCGAAATGAGAAGTTCTACACGCACAGCAAGGGGGTGTTCAAGGAGCCTGAGGCCATGATTGTCAAGGAAGGGGCGAGGGTAATGAGCCTAACAGACGGAACGAAAAAGATGAGCAAGAGCGAAGCTTCAGACTACTCTCGGATCAACCTACTAGATTCGCCTGAGCTGATCCGTGATAAAATCAAAAAGTGCAAAACTGACTGCGAAAGTGGCATTGAGTGGGGTAACGAGAGCCGCCCGGAAGCAAACAACTTGATGAACATCTACTCTGCCGTGCTGAACGCCGGGAAATCGGTAGGCGACGAGGGTTACTTGGACAGGGAGGGCGTTTTGAAAAATGTGGAGGGGCTAACGTGGGGATCGTTCAAACCAGTTCTGGCAGAGGCAATCGTTGAGTGCTTGACACCAATCCAGAACAAGTACTACGAGGTTAGGGGCGAGGAAGGTTATTTGGAGGGGGTTCTGGAGGAGGGGGCAGAGAAGGCGAACGAGAAGGCGACTAAGACGCTGGACGACTGTCGGGTGGCGATGGGTTTTTTGCTCAAACCAAAATAACAAAATTCATAGGATTTGGCTATGCTATAGCATTTAGCATAAGCATATAGATATTTTTTAGGAACGTTAAAGCAAGAAGTGAAAGCAAGAACCATGCTAGAAACCAATGATGCATTCTCCCAAGAAGAGAACGATGCAATAATTCGGGCAAAACGAGAAAGCTTGAATCTGAGTTGGCTTGTTCGAAATTCATTAGGAGGCAGGGAGGCAGCTGTTGCGGACGCTGCGGCTGCTGCAATTTCTGCTGAAGAAAGAGAAAAGAGCCAACGCCGATTGTCGTTGAGTTTGCGAACTGGTAGGTTGTTTAATGAATAGTTGCCACACATTTTCTATTTCTATTTATATTTATTTTCACTCCTCCTTTTTGCTCCCCCGAAGGGGCGAGTTGTAGCTCCTCAACTTCCTCGTCTGCACCTCGCTCTTGCAGTTGCCCTTGCTCCACCTTATGTAGAAAAAACCGTACAAGAAAGTGAAATAAAAATGCTGCGGCGCATTTTATGAGCAGGGGGGAGGCGAGTTGAGCAAAACGAATGTAAATGAGTAAATTATGATGCAATGTTAGTTTAGTGGCTCGTACTCTCTCGTCTTCCTCAAGGCTCGCTCGCTTCGCTCACTCACCTCAAACATCGTCCTGCTCTTGTCTTGCCTCAGGTGCTTGAAGTGGTACGCAAACTCGCACAAGTGGGCCAAGAGCATCAAACCGAAGCCCGCAAAAATGTACTGTTGGTAGTCTTTGGGCGGGCGAGCGAAGCGAGCATTGAATGAATGGTTTGGAATGGAATGAAATTGAATGGGAATGGGTTAGTTGAATTGGCTTGGCGGTCGGCGCTCGGAGTTGTTGCTCACTCACAAAAGTACCGGTTCGTGTTCTCGCAGTACATGACGTACTCATCCTGCACCGAGCGGAGAGCGAAGAACGAAGAACGAACGAGGAGCATTTTTAATGGAGCAGGGGGGAGGCGAGTGAAGCGAGCCAAAGAATTGAGAATAATTTTAGTTTAGTTGTGGCTCGTATATTTCTCGTCTTCCAAAAAGCTCGCTCGCTTCGCTCGCTCACCTTGAAGAGTTCCAGCAGCTTGCTCTCCTCGGCGGGAATGACAATGAAGTGGAAGTACCCCGGGATTATCCACCCAAGCAGCACGTAGCTGTAAAACGAGTCAAAAATAACCGCTATGGAAGGGCCCAGAACAAAACTTCCGCAAGCATAAATCGGATTCCTCGAGTGCCTGTAGGCGTGCGTAGTCGCAAGCTGCTGCATTGGGTAGAACGCGGCACTTGTGCCGGCATCTCTCAACCCGCTTTCACTAGAGGAGACACACAGGCCAAAAATGCAAATTCCGCATACGAGAGCGCTCGTTCTCGATGTGGGAGTTGTTTTATTGTAAAAGAGATCGAAGTCAAAGGGCTTGAAGAGCTTTGTGAAGATGGTGATTACCACAAAAACTTCCAGAAGGAGTGGGGGGAAGATTGGGATGTCACCAAACAGGCCGACTGAAAGCTGATTGGGAGGGGTTTCGGGGGCTTGGAGAGCTGTTTGAAGTTTGTTGATTGACTCGACGAAGAATAGACGGATTGCGTCCATGGCACCCCAACAACTAGTGAATTTATAAAAGTTTATTTTTTATTTATTTTTTGAAAAATTGTAAAATTCCTTTTTTTTTATTGGCCATTTTAAAAGACTCTCTTCTAGCCATCACAAATACTTTTGTTGTCCTAGCAACACTGCAAGAGACCAATCCAAAGAAGCAATGTCAGCTGCCGCAGGAGTTTTATTGATCAGATGCCTCTGCAGAAGTGGCATCGAGTGCTGCAATTGTTGCAATGAAAATTGTTGCAAGTCCGATGAGGGAACTCCAGCCGACCGAGCCCCTCTCATAGTTCCACCAAATAACCAGTCAATGCACCGACCTTCGTCTTTTACTCCTCTCGCTTCTGCTTCCGCTTCCACCTCCACCACGTATGAATACGTTGAGGTAAACTTTAGTTCGTCAGATCGAACCTTGGGGATGCAGGTCGATGTTTCTGCCGAGAGGCTTGCCTTGATTAAATCGGTGGACTCAAACTCAGCTGCATATAGAGGCGGCTTCAGGGCGGGCAATCTAATCCACTGCAGCTCGAGGGGGGGGGGTATGCCGTTCGACAGTTTCATGAAAGTCGCTCGGCAGAGGCCTCTAACGCTATATGTCAGACGTGAGGCTGCAGCTGCATCCTACAAAACAGTCACCTTTTCAGTCAACGATGCGTCACTTGGGATTGCAGTTGGCGGTTCCGGTTCGCCTCAACACGCGGTTGTGGTGAATATCAATCCGATTTCCGCAGCGGCTAGGAGCGGGCTTCGACGAGGGGATATCTTGTTCAAAACCAGAAGTCAACCGTTCACACAAGCGGAATTCGTAAACATGTCGAAAATCCGACCACTGACCATGTTCTTCAACACAGTTAGGCCTGGAACGGAGTTCATGTTGGCGGCGAATCGTAATGCACGAGAGAAAGTCATTTTGATCATGCAGCGGTCATATTCGCAGGAACAGATTGATAACCCTCAAGGAGATCTAGTCCAAATCGTCCAAAGTTTAACAACAAAAAGCAAAACGAAAGAGGGGGAGTGGGTGAAAATTCTACAATCGTTGGTAGCAGCTGGTGCTGGCGCGTCGGCAGAAACAAAGTACAGAAAGAAATTGTCAGACATTCTCTCTTTAACTACCAAGAATTCAAGTGCTACGATGAAGGGTTATGACGAGAAATTCTCTTACCACGAAGACCGGTACGTTGCACCTGATGAACCTCTATCCTACCAATTCACCTACAAGCAGCTTGTGGACAAGGCAAAAGTAGAAGAGGGGGAATGCGTCAAGAATAACTTGCCCACGAACGCAAGGCACAATTTTCAAGTATTGTATCATTTACAGGTCGTCGAGCGAAACGTGGTATTGCGAGCTTGCGTGAAAAAGATGGAAGAGACTGGGACGATGTTCGAAAACGTCGAAAGTTTCGACCGAGAAGCCGAAACTGCGCTATCAGCCGTGGAGAACAAAGTCCGCGTTTTACAAAAACAAAAAAAAGTGATTGAGCAAGAAGACCCTCCCTTCTCTCCATTTCGGTTGCCTTCCCCGCAAGGGAGTTTGGACACAGAGCTCAACCAATAAATATTGGAGAGCAGGGCGGCTAGGGGAAATTTTGTTACTCCCCCTTTTGCCGCATGCGTCGTTGAAGCTTTGGAAGTGAAAGCATCGGCACCGGAAGGGAAAGCATCGGCACCTTCGGCACCGTTACAGGATTTGGAAACGGATGAGTTCATGGACTTCTTGGGCCGGCTCAATATGTCCAAAAGAGCTGAGCTATTTGTTAGCGAGCACATTGATAACATTGACCTGCTGTGTGCATTAGACGATGAGGAAATGAAGGATTTGGGTTTGAAGCTGGGGGAGAGGAAGAAGGTGCGGCGACAATCCATTGAGCGGGCAAACAGGAAGTCGTGAAACTTAACTAAATAAACACTTTTGTTTTTATTGTTTTTATATTCCAGCGTCTATCTCACCCACGTCTATGTCGTCGTAAATCGTGTCAATCATATCATCGACATCATCGCCAAAGGGCAAATCAGCCTTGTCCATGTATTTCGTCTTCTTCCCGCCGTCCTCCTCCCCCTCCCCCTCCCCCTCCCCCCCCTTAATAACCTTAACCTTCTTCTCTACCTTGTT
>Ga0302116_1002372_pt1 | contig 11056 bp, 7 predicted proteins | sample AG5_SCM_MG_FD_203124 | JGI IMG/M metagenome (GOLD analysis project Ga0302116, IMG submission 203124) | Marine microbial communities from Western Arctic Ocean, Canada - AG5_SCM | ecosystem: Environmental > Aquatic > Marine > Oceanic | place: Canada: Western Arctic Ocean | collected 2017-10-01 | reverse complement strand
TTTATATTGAGAGATCTAAGCTCCAGATTATTAGATCGGAAATTGTTTCAAATAAAATTTCTACCTGAAAAAATCAACTCACACGAGCGAAATTATCTAAAAAAAAGTATCAAAGACCTGATGGGAATAACTTTAACTGATTCCAAATATTTTATTCTTGAGGGCACAGCAAGCAATTCAACTTATATATCAAATAAAGAAGAAATAAAAATTCTTAAAAAAGATGGGAATGTTATTCCTTTGTCAGCTGCATCAGAAATTCTTCCTTTAAGCGTTTATAATCATACACTCATCAGGCCTTTTGTATGTTGGCCAAAAGAAATAAAATGGATAGATTAACAGCAACTCCAATTAAACCAGTATTGGTCTCAGAAATAGCAAAAGCTATTGGTGCCGAGTTTATTGGCAATAATGATATTCAAATAACATCATTTTGCACGCTATTTCCTGGAGAACCTGGAGGGTTAACATTCCTTGCTAACGGAGCATACTCCAAACGATTAAAAGACACAAAAGCATCAGTTGTAATTATTAGCAAAAAACAAAGTTGTCCTGAAAATTTTGCATGTATTTGTTTAAGGGTAGATAATCCTTACCGCGCATGGGGAAAATTACTTTTAGAATTCGGGAAAGAAGCACCCTGGTCTAATAAAGCGATTTCAGATAGTGCGATAATACACGAAACGGCCCAAATTGCTAATGGTGTTACAATTGGAGCAAATTCAATTATCGGAAAAAATGTGATTATTCATCCCAATGTCACGATATATCCAAATTCAAAAATTGGAGACAATTCAATTCTCCATTCTGGAGTAGTCATTGGCGCTGACGGATTTGGATTTGCTCTGCCACAATTACCGGAAACATCACTTCAAAAAATATCACATATTGGCCATGTAATCATTAATGAAAATGTAGAAATTGGAGCGAATTCTTGTATTGATAGAGCAGTTGTTGGTGCAACGCTTATAGGCGCCGGTACAAAACTTGATAATTTATGTCAAATCGGACATAATGTTCAAATAGGGATTGGTTGTGTTCTCGCCGGTCAAGTAGGAATTGCTGGATCTTGCATTATTGGAAATCATGTTCAAATTGGTGGACAAGTGGGAATTGCAGGACATTTAGAAATTGGCGATTTTGTAAAAATAGGGGCAAAAAGCGGGGTTCATAAAAATGTCGAAAAGGGAAAAACAATCATGGGAACTCCTGCCATTGATGCTTCAAAATTTCGTCGCAAATTTGCAGCTTCTAATATGAAAAATGAATAACTACTCATTATCTAGATCTTTTAAAATATCTGGTCAAGGAATACATACCGGCGCTGAGACAACTGTGACAGTATTTCCTGGAGAGACAGGAAATGGATACACCATCAAAAGATTAGACTTACCTGATTCCAATATTCTCAAAATAAGCCCGGAAATTGTTACTGACACACAACGCCGAACAACACTTTCCGATGGAAGCGCAATCGTACATACCGCAGAACATTTGCTTTCTGCTCTTTATGGTTCTAATATTTATGATGCCCATATTGAATTATCAAATAGCGAAATACCAATTTTAGATGGAAGCTCTTTACCTTGGATTAAAGCCATAAATACGGCAGGAAAGATTCAAGCAAAAAATCTCATGTTTGGTTTAAAAATAGAGAAGAAAATTCGTGTCGAAGATGAGTCAACAGGAGCATGGGCAGAAGCTATCCCATCTTTAACTCCGAAATTTCATGTTGAACTTAGTCATGATGAAAATGCAATTGGATGCTCAACAGCTAGTTTTCTCTTCGGAGATAATTATGAGACCGAAGTTGCATATGCCAGAACATTTACTCTTGCCTCGCATTTAACGCCTTTAATAAATCGGGGGCTCTTAAAAGGGGCAAACCCAGGGGCAGGCATAATAGTAATTGACGAGATCATGGGAGATCAAGACTGGAAAAGCTTAGAAGATTTTGTTGGTATTCCGTTAGAGAGAAGAGACGATGTAGGAGCCTTACCATTAACATCGTACAGATCCCAAAATGAGCCTGCAACTCATAAATTATTAGATTTGATCGGAGATATAGCACTTACGGGACAGCCTATAATGGCTGAGATTCGTACATTTAAACCCGGACATAAAATAAATACATTATTAGCACAAAAAATCATGGAAGAAGCTGTTAAAAACATACCGACCTACAATCCAGATTCAATTCCAGTTATGGACGTAACAAAAATAATGTCAATTATACCTCATCGGCCTCCGTTTCTTTTGGTTGATAAAGTTGTGGAATTATCTGATATGGATATTGTTGGGGTAAAAGCCATAACCATGAATGAACCTTTTTTTGCAGGGCATTTTCCGGGAGCTCCTGTAATGCCAGGAGTACTGCAATTAGAGGCTATGGCTCAGGTAGGAGGGATTCTTGCATTAAGCACAGTTGATGACCCAGAAAACTACCTCACCTATTTTCGAAAAATGGATGAAGTAAAATTTAAAGCAAAGGTCGTTCCTGGAGATACGCTTGTTTTCCATCTTGAGCTCACAGCGCCTATTCGAAGAGGAATAGTTCAAATGAAAGGAAGGGCATATGTTGGTAAAAAATTAGTTTCTGAAGGGTTTTTTACAGCATTTATAACAAAAGAAAAATAGTTAACGTGATTTCAAACCTAGCATCTGTTCATCCTGAAGCAAAATTAGCTGGAAATATAACTGTAGATCCTTTTGCAGTAATTGAAGCTGACGTGGAAATTGGAGAAGGATCCATAATTTCTAGCCATGCATGTATATTATCAGGAACACGTTTGGGGAAAAACTGCAGAGTTTTTCAAGGAGCGGTAGTTGGAGGAATTCCACAAGATCTTAAGTTTGAAGGAGAGGATAGTCTAGTCTTAATTGGTGACAATACTATAATACGAGAAAATGCGACGATAAATCGCGGGACTAAAGCATTTGGAAAAACGGTTATTGGTAGAGAATGTCTCATTATGGCAAATGTGCACATTGCTCATGACTGCATAATTTCTGATCACGTGATTCTAGTCAATAATGTAGCCCTAGCGGGACATGTAGAAATCGGAGATTGGTCAATTATCGGAGGTTTATCAGCTGTACATCAATTTGTAAATATTGGGCCGCATACGATGATCGGAGGTGGATCCCTTGTAAGAAAAGATATTCCTCCATATATAACAGTAGCAAGAGAACCGTTATCATATGAAGGAGTAAATGTTTTGGGCCTAAGGCGAAGAGGTTACAAAAACGCAAGAATTGAAGAGATTCATCATACTTACAGATTAGTTTATCAAAGTGGACTGAATACTTCTCAAGCAATTAGTCAAATAGAAATAGAAGTAAATCAAAGTCCAGAAAGAACAGATATTCTAAAATTCCTACGTACCTCAGACCGCGGTATTGTTAAGAATATCTAGTCATGGGCTTAGAATTAATAAGTTTAAGCAAATCTTTTGGGACAAAAGAAGTTATTCCTGAATGGAATATAAAATGGGAGTCAGGTGCCCGCATTGGAATATTAGGAAATAATGGATCAGGGAAAAGCACGTTTTTAAAATTAATATCGGGACAATTATCGCCAAGCTCCGGTAAAATATTAATATCTGACTTACCCGAAGAAAATTTATCACTAAACAACAGTTATTGTAGTCCACATTTAGAATTATTTAAACAATTCACAGTCAAAGAGCACTTCGAGTACCACAATTTGTTAAAGCCATTACGGCCGGGTAATTCAATAAATGAGATAGGTATAGCCTCCAATGACTTAAATAAACCGCTAAGCTCTTTCTCCAGCGGCATGAAACAACGGGTAAAACTGGCGTTAAGTATTTTTAGCAATTCTCCTTTGCTTCTTTTAGATGAACCTACAAGCCATCTTGACTCTGAAGGCGTTCAATGGTACCAAGAATGTCTTTCTTCTAATTTATTTCCATCCACTGAATTTAAGGATCGCATTTTAATTGTCGCATCAAATCACCGTCAAGAAGAAACATACAACTGCACATCCTATTATCTGCCCTCGGGAAAGACATTTGTACCTTAGTAAAAACAATTACTATTAATTATGGCTTCCACGTCAGACATCAAAAACGGATTATGTCTTCACTTTAATCATGCCCCGTATCAAATTATAGAGTTCCTGCACGTAAAGCCCGGTAAAGGAGCAGCATTCGTCAGAACTAAACTTCGAAATTTAAATGATGGAAGAGTACTAGAACACACCTTCCCAAGCGGAGCTAAGCTTGAAGACATTAATATCGAATACCGGACTTATCAATTTTTATACAATGATCCAAATGGATATCATTTCATGAATGTTGAGACGTACGAGCAGTTTGAAATGACTAAAGAAGTTATAAATGCTCCAGACTTTTTAAAAGATGGAATGGAGTGCATGGTTTTATTTCATGCTGACGAAGATCGAGCTCTTCGTGTAGAGCTTCCCAGTACTGTCATTTTAGAAATAAAGTATACAGAACCAGGGATGAAAGGAAATACTGCCACAAATACACTGAAGCTAGCTACACTAGAAACGGGAACTGAAATTAGAGTACCGTTATTTATAGAAATAGGCGAAAAGATCGTGGTGCATACCGCAGATGGAACATATAAGGAAAGAGCCAAGTAAATAAATAATTCACAACTGAATCATAACACCCATAACATGGGTGTTATTTTTTGCTCCTATCAAAAAAAAACCGCCCTGTCTCCAGGGCGGTTTTTTATTTAACTTTTAAAATGTTAGTTAACGTCCCAGAATACTTTATCAGTATCATCGTCGCTACCACCATTGGCAGCTTCAACATTCGTAGTATTTAATGAATACTCATCAACCCCGTAACTCATGCGATTAGGTACAGGTCGTTGAGCTACATCTGCAATATTCATCGCAGGGTAGTCATATGTACGCACAGTGTTGTAGGCTTCATTACCTCTCATATACATGGCAAGCCATTTCTGAACACCAATACGCTCTTTCCAAACCGAAGCATCATAAGCAACGGTTGTTTGAGCTAAATATGTTGCAGCATCAGTACCTGAAACACCCCATTGGGCCATTGATGCATTAACGCCATTTGCATAGTGCTCTCCTGCCGTTCCAACTACATTCCAACCTCTCTGAGCTGCATCCGCTAGCAAAAAGCTAACCTCTGAATAGCTCATAAGGTGTGCAGCCAAAGTAGGGGCTTCAACAGCATCGCCCGGTTGTGAGTGAGTATTATAAGCTGAATTCTGGCCGTAAACACCACCCATTAGATCACCTAATGAATCAAGGTTTCGGAAATAAACTCCTCTACGAGGATCAACAAGACCGTTCATGATACCAGCAATAGTATTAGATGCACAAAAATCTGTACGTCCCGATTGCACCAAAGATTCCCATAAAGGGTTGGTATGAGGTGGCGATGAAGTATAACTCATAGATGCATTATCTGCACTAGAAGTAAATACACCAGCACCAGCTGCAGTCTCAGCAACTGTTTGAGCAGTAGGATCAACATCCGCGGCACGCACAGCAAGCTTTAAAGCTAAAGATGCAGCGAACTTTTTCCATGCATTCGCATCTCCACCATAGATCAAATCAAAAGAACCCAAACCGTTATCACCAGCTAAAGTGCCGTGAGCAGCAAGAATTCTAGCAACTAAATTTGTGTAGATACCAGAAGCAGCGTCATACTTAGGAGTTATTAATGTTGGATCAGCTTCAACATCACCAAGTGCCTCACTATAAGGAACATCGTTATGAATATCCACCAAAACATGATATGTATAGACCTGTAAAAGATCTGCGATTGCCAATTGATTTGCTTGAACTTGAGGTAGTAGACCATCATCAGCCTCTATCAATCCTTTAGCATCCTGCAAATCTCTTAAAACATTAGCATACAACTCATCGAAAGTGTTACCATTAACATCTCGTTGATTGTAATCATAATTGGATTCATCCGTATAAGTGGTTTGAGTCCAGTGTTGAGACCACAACGTAAAGTTGTTGAGGTTTACATTGACAGAAGCCAAGTAGTCCGATAGGTCTACAGTAGCATTCGCAATGAGAGTACCAGCAGGTACTTGAACCGGAGCTTTTGAATTTTCATTCAAGCTCGAAAGGTCACTAGTACAAGAGGCAATAAGCAGTGCAGCACTCGCCGCAGTAAATAATTTTTTCATGCTTCTTATTTATTAAAATTTCAAATTAACTTTTACGCCAACCTCACGAACTGAAGGATAAGCACCAGACTGATTACCCTGTATGTTTCCAGCAGATAAACCTGCTTCAGGATCAGAATATGGATTTGCTTTCCATAGAATAGCCAAGTTGCGACCAACCAATGAAATATCTAATCCTTTGATACCAGTTTGTCCTAAAAGGTTAGAAGGAACACTGTATTGCAAAGCAACTTCACGAAGCTTAATGTATGAAGCATCCCAAACATGATACTCACCAACACCTCTGGAATATCCAAGAACATTGCTGTAAAAACTCATATCACCATAAAGCGCATCACCGTTAGCATCTACATCAACAGTATTATTACTGTAGTCATTGTCACCGTTGGCATCAACAGATCCGTCCCAATAAGAAACGCCTGTCATCTTTAATCCTCCAGCTCCACCGTTACCATGCACTTGATATGCTGGGTCATAAATAGAGTTACGAATAGGATTTCCATCAGCATTATTTCCAGCAGTCAGATCATAAACACCCGTTGCATAACCATAATATGTATCCAATGAGAAGAAACTTCCACCCCATTGCATATCTAATAAAGCACTCGCTGTCCAATTTTTATAGCGGAAAGAGTTATTCAATCCACCATACCAATCAGGATTGATATCTCCTAGGACATCTTTCTCACCTCGTAAATATCTAACACCGCCTCCGCGACCTCCAGAATAAGTAACGTTGTCATAGACAATTGGGTGACCCTCAGCATCTCTCTCGTGAGAAGTACCGTAGATAACTCCGTAGGCCTGTCCTGGACGAGCCTCAATCGTTATACCACCTTGAACCCCAGCCAGCTGAAGATTTTCAGCACCTTCGAATAAAGAAACAACTTGGCTTCTATTTCGTGTATAGTTTACGTTGATATTCCACTCGAAATCCTTTGAACGCACAGGAGTCAAATTAATAGAGGCCTCAATACCTGCATTGTTAATAACACCCGCATTTACATACTTGAAAATAGAACCTGTAGTAGATGAGACTCTTGCAGGCATAATCTGGTTAGATGATGTCTGGTCATAGTATGAAAGATCAAAACCAACTCGATTATCAAACAACATCATTTCCAAACCTAATTCAGTAGATACTGTGCTCTCAGGTATAAGACCAGAGTTTGCATCGGTATTTGGAGCAGACGCCAGGTTAGCACTTCCAAAAGGAGTACCCATATTGTAAGCATTTGCGAGAGCTTGAGCTGGAGCATCAGCACCAACCATAGCATAGTTAGCTCTAAACTTACCAAAATCAATTGCATCGACATCTAACAATTCAGAGAATACTAAAGCAAGAGTAGCTGAAGGATAGAAGAATGAATTATTAGCTGTAGGAAGGGTAGACGAAACGTCATTACGACCAGTTAAATCGACATATAAATAATCTTTATAGCCTAAAGAAGCACGAGCAAATAAACCATTTACTCCCACTTGATAAGCATTTTCACTAGGTGCTGCTGGAGCATTAGTAGAATTACTTAAGGCATATACGCCAGGGACTACAAGTCCACCGTTAGTTCCTGCAGAGATAGATGATACTGCGTTACGACGAACATTAGATCCCAAGTTTCCGTTGAAGGAAAAGTCTCCGAAATTCTTATTTGCAGTCAATACTAAGTCAATATTGGTTTCAGATACAGTTCGGTTTCTTCGAACATAACCTGGAACATCAACACCACCAAAAGCTTGACGCTCTTCTTCAATTGCAGAATAAGTATCTACAGAAGCACGTCCCATGAAATCTAACCAATCGTTGATTTTATAATTTGTCATGATATTTCCCATAATTCTATCACGAGAATCATTAGAGTAATTCTCATAAGACATGAAATAAGGATTGTCAAAATAATGCGGGGCAGTAGGATTAGCTGCTCCGTAACCGTAAGCATTCCATGATAGATTCTTACCAGTTGCCTCATAAGCAGATTTCTGCTCTTGCATGTCTACACCAACATTGTACCACTGACGAAAAGACTGATTTGGATTCTTATTAGAATAACCAGTTCCCATACGCCCTTGAGCACTTTGATTGATATAATTTGCAGTAGTAGAAACTGTTAAACGATCACTCAAATTCTGAGATCCACTGAAGGAGAAGTTATTTCTCTTTAAAGAAGAGTTAGGTGAAATACCAGAAGTTCTGAACTGCGTTGCACTAACTCTAAAAGTACTGTTTTCGCTTCCTCCGTCAACAGCTACTGAGTTATTTGTAGTAACTGCCGTCTCCCAGAATGTTGTTGGATCATTTGCACCAGCAACGTGAGCTTGTGATTGACCGTAAGTCGACAATTCAGGGAAAAGTGAATTCCAACCATATTTCTGAAGATTTGGATCAAATCTCATACCGTAAGAAGCATCATCTCCAGTTGGATCAGCGATATCCATGACACCGTCACCATCTACATCATATTCAGTCATTTTTCCTTCAGTCCAAACTCCATTAATAGTATCTGGTCCGTAATAAGGACCATATCCTTGGCCGTATTCGTTCTGGTATCTTACAAATGTTGAAGGATTAAAAGTTCCAACAGTGATTCCAGAACCGATAGAGATTCCAAGACCCTTTTTAGCTGAACCTTTTTTAGTTGTTATAAGAATAACTCCATTAGAAGCGCGAGAGCCATATAGCGCTGTCGCTGCTGCTCCTTTCAGTACAGATACCTTATCTATATCCTCAGGGTTGATATCCATCGCTGCATTACCATAGTCATATCCTCCACGACCAGTTTGCTGGTCAGAGGTATTTGTAATAGCATTCGAAATAGGAATACCATCAACTACAAATAAAGCCTGGTTATTACCAGTTAAAGAGCTGTAACCACGTATTACTACGTTGGCCGAACCTCCCATGGTACCTGACTGCCTGATATTCACACCGGCAACTTTACCTGATAATGAACTCATGAAGTTAGCGTCCTTTACTTTGGATACTTCAGCCCCTCCAACTTCTTGGACGGCATAGCCAATGGACTTCTTGTCTCGTGAAATACCAAATGCAGTAATAACCACTTCATCTAACTTATTGGAAGAAGTAGTTAAAGACACATCTAATGTATTTCCAGTAACTGTACCTTCTTCTGAGGCATAGCCCATTGAAGAAAATACTAATACGGCATTGTCCCCTACTTTAATGGAATACTTTCCATCAAAATTGGTGATTGCGGCATTATTTGTGCCTTTTTCCTTCACGGATACGGAAGGGACAGGCTCCCCACTTGCTGCATCTGACACAACTCCTGTCACATTCTGCGCTAATGCAGAAAATGAAAAAAATGTAGCGATGGCAAGGGCGAAAAGATTTGCTCTGCGTTTCATCTAGGTGTTATTTGAATGTTAAACAGGATAAATGTAATGTAATTTTTTGTTTAACTGACAAACTCAATTACCTATTTTTCAATAGTTTTACTAAAAAAAAATAAAAAAAATCACGTATTTGAGTTTTCGAAGTACATATGTGTAATAATTACACTTAATATGTATTTAACGTCTTTCGGACACTTTAATAAATTATTTTAGTCCTCTTTTTTTAATGGTTCAAAAGGTTGAGATCTCTTTTAAATTTTAAATCCAAAAAAACTATCAGAGAAGCCGAGCCCCAAACTAAAACGGCAGCCTTATCCATGTCTAAAAAATTATTCAATACACCATGACAGAAATATGACACCAAACCTAATATGGCACATATCGCAACACTACGATCAGCACCGTCCTCAAGATTATTAATGACCCTAAATCCAGTAATGAAAAGAGTAATTAAGAAAACCAGCATGAACATCAGGCCTGGCCAACCCTGTTCAGCTATGAGTCCTATGTATTCACTATGAGCATTACCCCCATTGCCAGAATTAGTGGAGATCACTGTCATTTCTGAAGAGTGCTGAAATGGAGCATACTGAAACTGGTATGTCCCTGGTCCCCAACCTGTCAATGGTCGTTTTTCAAACATTCTTAGTGCCGACATCCATCTATTTATCCTCTCTAGGTTAGAAGCATCGGTTGATATATTCGAAATACTCTTTATATGTTCTGAGAAATTATCAGATGAAACCGTGTCATTTTTAGTAAATATCCTTATCCAATGCTCCTGAGTAACGTACAAGGAACCAAGAACTATAAAAGACCCAAAAAAGAAATATTTTAAATTAATCTTAAACTTAATAAGAGCATAAACCCCTAAAGCAGCGACGATGCTGAGCCATGATGCTCTAGAATAAGAAAAAACTGTTGCTACTGTTAAAAGCGTCAATAGCCCCAAAGAAAAAACAGAATTGACAAGCTTTTGATTTTTAAACGCCTGGTATATTGCAAATGGAAAAATGAAAGCTAAAGCCATACCATAGGCAGTGTGCTCTTTATAAAATGGGAACATAACCCATGTACTGGTTTGTTTACTAAACCCATATTGCGAATGAACATAAAGGGTATAAAGGCAAGAAATTGAGAGGCTAATTGTATAAAGAAGAAAAAATCTACTTCTAGATGTCTTGGACTCGAAAACATGAAACATTGCGAAAAATAATGGGACAACAAACCAAATACGTGATATCCATGATTTGAAGGAAACCATAGGCATTTCACTGGTGAAAACTGAGAACCCCATCCAACCCAATTGCATCAATAAAGCAATACATACAGGATGTTTTAATAAAGACCACGGAAGCTTTCCATTCTGTAAAAACCGGAGCAAAAGAAAGAAAGTTATTCCAGCTAAAATTGGCTCAGTAGGCAAACTCACCCCTAAATTAAAAGTAGAGTCCTTCAATGTTATGGACAAAGGAGTAATCGCCACCACAAATAAAATAAGACTATTCAAATGGTAGAAAGACCATACTACCAT
>Ga0302116_1002369_pt1 | contig 11062 bp, 10 predicted proteins | sample AG5_SCM_MG_FD_203124 | JGI IMG/M metagenome (GOLD analysis project Ga0302116, IMG submission 203124) | Marine microbial communities from Western Arctic Ocean, Canada - AG5_SCM | ecosystem: Environmental > Aquatic > Marine > Oceanic | place: Canada: Western Arctic Ocean | collected 2017-10-01 | reverse complement strand
CCGATTGAGTTTGAGGTGGAGTTGCCCAAGCTGGACGACGCGGATTTCCTCGTCCCGGCGCACCGGTGGCGCGCGGCTTTTAAAAAAAAGTGGAAGGAAAACAACCACTGCGCCGTGTCGTGGGACGTCCTGGACGCGGATGGAGAATCAAACAACGTCTGGTACAGTTGTGTGGTGCTTAGTTGCGGTGCGCCTGGTGCTTCGGGTGGCGCGGGTGGCCCGTCCAGTGCAGGTCAGTGGCAAACCTCCCCATGGAACAAGCTTCAAATCAAGTACCACAACCAGAGCGATGTCGAGGAGCACAGTTTTTGGGAACTGCACGACGAGCACGTTTCGCGTGATTTGGAGTCGCAGACGCAAGCGAGCGACGCCGAAGCGCCGCGGCTCGCGAAGCAGGTTTCCCGGAAACTCTCGGACCGGGTGCGGAGCGCGATACGTAACACTTCTGACTATGACGTTTTTTCATCGGAAATCGGCAACCATGTGTCGTTCCCGCAACGCGACGGCAGCGACGTGAACTACGTGTCCTTGGTGCCTGTTCCGGTTTCCCTCGATTTGCTGTACCGGCGCTTAAAGAACGGGTACTACCGACACGTCTCCGGGTTTTGTCACGACGTGGAAACCATCGCTACGAACTGCATTTTGTTCAACGGCGAGGACTCCGAGTACACCGCGATGGCGCGGAAGCTGCAGCAGGAACTTACCAACGGGGTCGACACCGCGTTCGACGAGATTGCGGACTTGCCGGTGCGCGGCGTCGCGGCGGGCGAGCTGATTCCGAGCGCGGAAATCGCGGCGAGCCCGGCGGGACGCGGACGCCGACGCTAGTCTAGTAGCGATGCTGACGCTAGCGATGAAATTGTGCCCGTTGGAACTATTGACGAACTATTGACTCTCTCCCGTACAGATTACACCGACAGCGGCTACCTCGGACTACCGTTTCTTGAACCCGTACTTTTTCCGTTCGTAAAACAGGTCCGTCTTTGCGCTGCCCATGTTGGTTATCTTGGGACACCCGTCCCGGTCTTTTTCGGACTGCGTGCATTCCTTGCAGTAGTACGCATCCGCCACGCCTACGCCTCCGCAAATCACACAACGGCCTTGGTTCGATCCGTAGTTACACTCATCGCACACTCTAACAAGCGTCGCCGGGCGCACGAAAGAATCGCAGTTCACACACCGCCCGTCGCACCGCTCGCACAACCGACCGACCGCGATGCCGGGCAGCTTGCGGCACATGATCAGATCGGGGTGGTGCTTAGACATTGTGGGGAAGGGATGAGTGAAGGCAACACCAGCTTTAGGGTTTAAACCCTAAACCCTAAACGTCTCACGAAACCGTCCACGCGGTGAGTTTCAATTGATGAGTAGAGATGCGTCTGCTTCCACCCCTTGCGCGCGCGTGACCACGCACGGAGGCGGCGCGCAGGGTTTTGAGGGCGGGCGGATGAAAATCGTTTCAAGAAGCGGCCAGCAAAAGCGCTTTTGGACGAACCCCGATATTTTCGCACCACGAAGCATCGCGGCCCTCACTCGTGAGCGCTCCACGAGAGACGCACCATGAGCGCTTTGCGTCGCATCGTGTCCGCGGCGTCGGGGCTCGCGGCACATGCCCCGATCGCCCAAACCCACTCGAGTTGGTTCACGCAAACCGCCACCCGGCGTTGGTGTTCCTCCGGCAGCCCTCCCGGCGGCATCAAAGAAGCGTTGGCAGCAGCCATCCCGGTGCAGCAGGAGCGTTTGAGAAAGATCAAAGCCGCGCATGGCGAAAAGAGCCTCGGGGAGACCACGGTGAACATGGCGATGGGGGGTATGCGCGGCATTACCGGCATGGTGTGGGAAACCTCGCTTCTGGATTCCGAGGATGGCATCAAATTCAGGGGGCACACCATTCCCGATCTGCAAAAGTTACTACCCACCGCGATCGAGGGCGGCGAACCGCTTCCGGAAGGACTGCTTTGGCTGTTACTCACGGGCGATGTTCCAACGAAGAAACAGGTTGACGGCCTAACCGTGGAGCTCGCGAGCCGGAGCTCCGTACCGCAGCACGTGTTTGACGTCCTAGCGGCGCTACCGAAACACACGCACCCGATGACGCAGTTTTCAATAGCGATAATGGCGCTTCAAACCGAAAGCAAGTTCGCGGCGGCGTACGCGGCTGGCGTGCACAAAAGCGGGTACTGGGAACCCGTTTTCGAGGACACCCTGGATTGCATCGCGAAGCTTCCCACGGTGGCCGCGGCGATTTACCGGAACACGTTCAAGGACGGAAAGTTGATCGCGCCGGATCCGAAACTGGACTGGGCGGGGAACTTCGCGAAACAGATGGGGTACGACGACCAAGGCACCGCCGAGTTGATGCGGCTGTACATGACCATCCACAGCGACCACGAGGGAGGGAACGTCAGCGCGCACGCGGTTCATTTAGTAGGCAGCGCGCTGAGCGATCCGTACACGTCATTAGCGGCGGGGATGAACGGCCTCGCCGGTCCGCTACACGGCCTCGCGAACCAGGAAGTCCTAAAGTGGCTCAACGAAGTCGAGCGCAACCTAGGCGCGGACGTCAGCACGGAGCGCATGACGCAGTTCGTGTGGGACACACTGAAAAGCGGCCGAGTCGTGCCCGGGTACGGCCACGCGGTGTTGCGGAAAACGGACCCGCGGTACACGTGTCAGCGCGAGTTCGCGCTGAAGCACCTTCCCGATTACCCCAAGTTTAAGCTCGTGTCGAAACTGTACGAAGTCGTGCCGGGTGTTTTGACGCAAACCGGGAAGGTGCGAAACCCGTGGCCAAACGTGGACGCGCATTCCGGGGTACTGCTGCAGTACTACGGCATCACGGAAGAGAACTTCTACACCGTGATGTTCGGCGTGTCGCGAACGCTGGGGGTGCTGTCGCAGCTCACCCTGTCGCGAGCCATGGGCTTCGCAATCGAAAGGCCCAAGAGCGTGACGAGCGCGTGGCTGGAGGAGAAGTTCGGGAAGGTTTGAGTGAGTTTGGAAAGGGTGAGTGAGTCGATTAGTCGATTGGGTTTTGACACTGGGAAGAACACATCGTGCTCCGCCGTGTAAGTTATACACCTAAAGAAGGTATTTCACAACGTTGTTTGTTAAAAGAGAAAAAGAATGACTTTCGAGGAAGACAAACACCCACCGCGAGTGACCCACATGTTTGGTGTGCCACCGGAGACCGTGTAGTAGTTATACATATTTCACAATTATAAACAAGCTAAGCAAGCTCTCGTGTGTCGTAAAAACAAGCGGCGCGCGCTTTAGAAATGAGAGTCGACCTTCTTCTACTTCTCGGGCGTTCCGCCGACGCTGTCCACGCGCTTCAACCCAACCTCTGCTAAGTCCGCGTCCGATTTCGTCCTGAACATCTGGAACACATCTTTATCCGCGGCCATGGCTTTTCGTATCTGTTCATCTTTGTTCATCGCTTTCTTCACCGCGTCCGATACCATCTCCAGATGCAGCGCGCTTCCCCTCGGCGCCGTGCTCGGATCCGGGTGTTCCAAAAGATCCAACTCCGCGTAAAGACGCATGGAAACCTCATCCGCTTGCTGCATGTCCTTCTGGTTACGAGCCCACTGCGCCGCCGCGTAGGTAGGGTCCTCCTCGAGCTGGCGGCTGGGGATTTGGGGGCACGAGATTGTTTGAACAAAAACAAGAGGAAGAGGGTCAGCGGGTGCGGATTGGGACGATTGATTAGGGCTCCTTTTTTTTTGGGCCGCGTCGTGTTCTTTCGCGAGATGTGGATGAAGGGCGCCCGCATTTGACGTGACCGGTCCGCTTGTGGTTCCCCGTATATACGCAGCTACCGGGTTTGGTTCGGCGACACACCTTTTCTCAAACGCGTCGGCCCAGTGCGGCACTTCCTTCTTCGGGTCTTTTCTGCTCGTCGTGTGGTGGCGGGGGGGGGTGAGCAAGATGCAGTGAGGGGGAACGCCCGGAAATGCGCCAGCGTGGAGAAAAAGAACGTGCGTGAAGGATGGGGGGCACGCACCGTGGGCCGCAAAGGCCGCCCTCCGCCCCGCACGAGGAGAAAAGGGACATGGTTGCGATGCTATTCAAAAGGGCTGGAGGACAAGGACGATGCCAGGGGTCTCTGCGCAGGAGCGAGTGGACGGAATTCGGCTGTGACTGGGATACTTCCTCGTTAAAAGCTTCCTTGGCAAAAATTCCAATCTCGGGAAAAACGTTTTTGAATCTCATCCACACATCACTCCTCTCCGCGCCGAGGCGGGTGCGATGGGCGCCGTGGCCGTTCCCGTGTACGGCATTTCCGACGAGGGTGACTTCGAGATCCACATGGACCGCATAGGCAAGGAGTTACAGTGTCGGATATGCATGGCCGCGTACGACGAAGCCACGATGACTTTGTGCGACCACTATTTTTGCAAAGCCTGCATCACGGCCGCAATCGCGGCGCGGAAACAGTGTCCGCTGTGTAAAGCCCCGGTGACGCGACGAGAACTGCGAGTGGACGAACGCATGTGTGCGTTCGTCAAGACGTACCGGAGAATTCTCGCGTCGCACAGGATGAAAAACACGTACTGCTCGCAGCTTCCGGCGTCGCAAACGGCGCAAACGCAAAAATCGTCACAACTGAAAATTTCTCGAAATAAAACCACCGAGTTGACCCCGCAAACGCGGCGCAAATCCACCGTGGATTGCGAAGGGATGCCCCCGCCGCCTGCGCGAGGCCATGGGGACTCGCCTGTTACTTCACAAAAAGGTCACGGGAACGCCGGGGGGTCAGCACAAAAGAGAAAGCGTCGAGCCGCGAGAGACGCGACGCCGCCGAATGAGAAAAGTGAAGACGACGACGACGAAGACGAAAACATCCGCGGCGACGCCGCGCGACGTGTTCGCGTCGCCCTCACGGCCGATTCGTGTGGTGGGAGTCTTGGGAAACGTGGCAACGCTTTTCGGGGGAGTGCGGGGTAGGTGGTGTACTGTTTGTAGCTGTAAAAGTGACGCGTCGACGTCAGATTCAAAAACGTATTTCCTGGTACTTACAAAGACAAATGCTGCATCTGGACCAATACGGCATCCCTGAGAATCTGAACGATCGCCGTGTGGCCCTCTCGAACGGCTATGGACAGCGCCGTCACGCCGTCATCCGTCGCCTTGTTGACGTCCGCGCCCAACTCCATCAGCGCCCGCACTACCATATCGTGGCCCTGATGAGTGGCGATGAGCAGCGGCGTCACGCCGTCATCCCCTGCCTTGTTGACGTCGGCGCCCGACTCGATCAGCGCCCGCACCACCGCCTCGTGGCCCTTTTGAGCGGCGATGTACAGCGGCGTCTCGACGTCATCCCTTGCCTTGTTGACGTCCGCACCCAACTCGAACAGCGTCCGCACTATCGCCTCGTGGCCGTTTTGAGCAGCGACATACAGCGGCGTCGCGCCGGTATCCATCGCCTTGTTGACGACCGCACCCAAATCGATCAGCGCCCGCACCATCACCTCGTGGCCCTTTTCAGCGGCGACGCACAGCTCCTTCTCGTCACACGGGCAGCCGTTCGCGCGCGCCCACAGTAGCACATCGAGGTACCCGCCACCTGCCGCCTCTGTACACGTGGCTGCGTCCCACGGGCACCCGTTCGCGCGCAACCACTGCAGCACCTCGAGTTGCCCGCCCCTTGCCGCCCCCTCACACGTCTTCTCATTCCACGGGCCGCTGTTCGCGCGGGCCCACTGCAGCATATCGAGGTGTCCGCCCATCGCCGCACCCATGCACGTCATCTCGTGCCACGGGCAGCCGTTCTCGCGCAACGCCTTCAACTCTTCGAGCTGTCCACTCCTCGCCGCTGCGTAACAAAGGTATTCTTGACGCGACAGGCGACCTCCCCGTTGCAGGCGCTGCAGCGCGCTTAAACATCCGAGGTTCACGGCACTAATTTCGCCAAGCTCCTCAAACCGAAGCCCCGTTCCTGTCACCGCGTTGCGCATCGCGCGGCTCACCGCTGGGAGCCGTGCGAGGTCTGCGGGATCGTCGAAATACTCAGATCTGAGAACGTGAGTGACAACGATGTCGTTGGAGAAGGCCGGGGATGGCTTCGCCCGCGTTAGCCGTGTTGGCCGCGTTAGCATCGCGGCGCTCGCTCTTTTGCTTTCGCGCGCGAGCTTTCTTACCGGACATTGCGTTGGAAGAGTGGATGGTTTTGTGTCCGCGTCGTGCGCGTCGTTGTGCCTCGAGGCTTCCGAGAATGTGCGTTGCGTCGTTGTTTTTCTTTTATCTTGAGGTGACAGTTTTTCCAACCACCACACGAGCACAGTGTTCAAGGCACGTGCGTGACGCGCGGTACGGCGTCCTCGATGCGAGCCTCGCGGCTCGCCGTTTTGGTGTTCGCATCCCTCGCGCTTCTCGCGCCTGCCGCGAGAAGCGAGGAGGACTCGCGCCTCATCGGGTGGCTCGGGGAAGTCGAGCGCCCCGTGGATTCATCGGGCGGCAGTCTGATGAACGTGGATGGCGACGGCGAGGCGGGTAAACGGAGTTCGTGGATCGAACAAATCGCCACCTCCCCGCGGGCGTACGTGTGGCACGGCTTCATGACCGAGGAAGAGTGTGACCATCTCATCGCGACTGCTGAGCCGCTGATGGAAGCCTCGGGGGTTATCGATTCGAAAACTGGCGAGAGGACGTTCGACAAAATACGCACCAGTTACGGCGCGTTTCTCCCGATCGCGTTTGATGAAACCGTGGAAAACATAGAAAAGCGGTGTGCGGACTGGGCCATGATCCCCGTGGCGCACCAGGAACAGCTGCACGTGCTGCGGTACACACACGGCCAGCAGTACATGGACCACCATGACGCGTTCGGCGATGAAGTGCAGAAAAAAATCGAATTCGAAAACGGAAAGCAGCGCCTCGCCACGATCCTGATGTACCTAAACGACGTCGAGGAGGGCGGCGAGACGGTGTTCCCGCACCCAAACGCGAGGTGGAGTGGCACCGCGGACGTGACCGGAGGAAACGAAGGAGGAGGAGGTGATGATGAGGACTATAATATAGGAATAGGAAACCCAGGTACTTGGTCGGCGTGCGCTTCAAGAGGCCCGGCGGTGAAGCCGAAAAAAGGCGACGCTTTGCTGTTTTACGATTTGAACCTGAAAGGCGAGTTCGAAGACAACGCGTTGCACGCGGGGTGCCCCGTGATTACAGGCACGAAGTGGACCGCCACGAAGTGGATCCACGAACGTCCGTTCCACAACCCAAAGCACCACGCTGCGCGCTGCGCGGACGACGGCGAAAACGCGGCGCAGTGCACAGGGTGGGCCGCGGCGGGCGAGTGCGATAAGAACCCCGAGTTCATGGTAGGTACCATGACCGCACCCGGGTCTTGTGTCATGAGCTGCTGCGGGGGAGTCGCGGGCGGGGGGAATAAGGTGTGGCTGGATGTTGGAAACGCGAACGCGATGACCGCGGCGGTGTGCGACCTTTGTAGAGTTGAAATTGTGCCTTGATATTTCCGGGACGAATTAGTTTAATACGTAGATGACACCCATTTCCATTATCCTCCCCCTATCTACACCGGCAAGGTCTGCGTTCTTCCTATCAAAGTCGTGACCACGTTCTTGACGCCTGGCAGGGACAAGAACGTGCCTATTACGGGCAGGCGTTTCAGAAACAGCAACACGGTTGGGAAGAAGGACGAAAACAGCACCAGAAAACCGTACCCCTCCACGAGCATCCCGAAAAAAGGCCACCCCACGAACACCAGGGACACGCCGCCCATGAACGCGGCGGTTCCTTTGCTGTTTCTTTTGAAAAATTTATACGTCCGCCGCGGGCCAATCGTCGTCGTGACACCGGAAAGAAACAAAACGTTCCCCATGGAAAGCAAACCGCGGTCGAAGAAAAGCATCACCCCGAGTAACGTGAACAGCACCCCGAAACTGGTTAACCCGATGCCGATCTCTGTGTGTGGAAGATGGGTGCGCAGGTAGGGACGAAGCGGGTGAGTTAAGAAGTGTGTGATGCACGGCAGAACAGGGGCTGGAAACAGTGCATAGGAAATCGGCCCCAGGTTCGTGGGAAGGAGTTGGGAGGACATCGGGAGCGTAGCGACGACGGTCGTCTCGACGAACCCTCATTCCATTCATGCCAGCCGTTGGGGTGCCGGGTTTTGGGGATGGGTGGGGACGCGACCGCGAGCACGCACTTTGTTTATCGTCCATGATGGCCATCTCGCCTCCGCGTTTTCTCGGACGCGACACACGCTATGGGCGCGTCGGGTGCGGCGCGCGCCGGGAACTGATGAGAAGACTCTCGGGTCATCAGGTTCGGAGCCGCGTCCCCACGCCGGCCCACATCGAGTGTCTGTCCCTTTTTTTTCAGAGAATCATTTTCCCCGGCTCCCAGTGAAAGTGGCAACGCGGATTTGTTGAACGCACCCCCCCCACTCTGCAAGCGCCGTGCCACACCCCCCCCCCCAACAAATACCATGAGCTTCAGCGGCGACGACGACGAAGGCGGCCTCGGCGCGGCTAAGGATGCGGCCCTGGACAAGGTCCAAGACCTGTTCGCGGCGGGCAAGGAAAAGATGGACAAGGTGGGTTGGCAAAACAGCTATGCGTTCGAAGCTTCGAACGCGAAACCGCCCCTGAATTATTGAACCCCCTCAAGAAAGAAAGTCGAACGCGGCGTCCTGACCGACCTCGTCCCGCCATCCCGTGCCACCCGCAGGTCGTCCGTTTCGGGGGCAACCCCACCTTGGCCATCGAGCTGCGTAAGGTACGTGTTGTTAGGTGCACCGAACCACGGACCACACCCGGGGGATCGTACCCCGTGAATTTGTCGAATTTTTCCTTAGCGTTCGAGCCTGACTTTATTATCCATTTTTTCCCAAAACAGCACCTGGACATCCGCATCCCGATGGCCCCGTCCATCCGCGTCACTCTCGGCACGGACGCGTCCGTGGCGCCTGTTGGTGATAGCAACGGGTACGAGTTCAAGTACGAACCGAATTTCAACTGGGGGATCACGGAGACGTGGTTCAACGGCCAAATCGAAGTCAACACCGCGGGCAAGGAGGTGAAGTACAGTAAAACGTTCGAGCTCGATTCCCTCGCAATCAAGTGCAACGGCGTGTACGACTACGACAACAACGTGCCGTATTTCGGTTTCAAGATTTTAACCACCAGTGGGTACTCGTCCCCAGCGAACTCCAACGGGTTCTCCGTGTGCAAGAAGTTCACCAAGGAATTGGGGCCGATCAAAGCCACCGCAGATGTGCAAACCAGCGTGGCGCTCGGCGAACAAAAGTACAACCCGAAGGTACGCGTTTCCCACCCAACACATTCCGCTGACTGAATACCCATACTCGTACCAGAAGGGACCATTACCTCTGCCCATTACCCTGACTGTTTACTCACACACGTTACGAGAGACTGACACTTTCTTTTTTATCGTGCCAGGAAAAGAAAATGAACTCGACCCCCGCGCAGGTGGATTTCAACGCCGTGAAGCTCATCCTGGAAGCGTAACGGGCGTTATGGGGAGATAAGACGAGACGAGATATCCGATGAGTACCGGTACCGGTAAAGCCACGGGCACGTTATTTCTGATTTAATGAATGATAAAGAATATTGAAGCGCTGTCCTAGCCGCCGCCGCTTCGCGCGCCAAAAAGCAGATCAGGATTCACTTAAAAGTTGACACAAAAGTCGCAGCACCCTCAAAAGCTCCCCGCGAAGAGTTTCGTGACCTCGGCTTTGGTTTGGTCGGTCAGGGATTTTGGGAAGTCCACCTGGTACGTAACGACCAGGTTGCCGAACTGCTTGTGTTTGTTGTGTTTGGGCATGCCCTCGTTTTCCACGGTTTCCACCCACCCGGGAATCGTCACGCCGTCGCGTTTAAGCTTCACGACGTGCCCGTCGAAGTGCTTCCAGTCCAAGTCAAACCCGACAAGGGCGTGCACCAGGGTGATGCGCTTGGTCATTAACAGGTCGTCGCCTATTCTGGTGAAGGTCGCATCCGCGCTGGTTTTGATGCGCATGCGCAGATCACCCGGTTCGCCGTCCACGACAGGTTCGCCTTCCTCGAAAAACAAAAGCTCGTGTCCGTCGGGCGCGCCGGCATCGATTTCCACTTGCAAGGTCCCGCTTTCCCGTTGCAGCTTCACGTTGGGACACTCCTCGCACTCTTCCTTGGCGTACTGCTGGAACATCCCAGGCCCAATTTGCTTCGTGACCATGCGTTGCTTGCAGTTGCACTTGCGCTTGCCTTTCGCGGGGACGATTACGTTTTTATCCCGAGCCACGCGCAACACCTTCCCTAAATACAAATCTGCAATGCTCACCTCCAGGTCCATCACGAGCGAGTCGCCTTTCGGCGTTTCGGGTTCTTGTTGTTGCCCACCGAAACCGCCTCCGAAACCGCCTCCGAAGAACTGGGAAAAAATGTCGTTACCCCCGAAACCCCCACCGCCCCCGCCACCCGACTGCTGCTCGTGTTGCTTCACCCCCTCCTCGCCGTGCCGGTCGTACACGCGCCGCTTTTCAACATCCGAAAGCACGCCGTACGCGTTCCCGAGCTCCGCAAACTGGCTCGCCGCCTTTTCGTCCCCCTGGTTCTTATCAGGGTGGTACTTCAGCGCGAGCTTGCGGTACGCGCGTTTGATCTGGTCATCGCTCGCACTGCGTGTCAAGCCCAGGGTTTTGTAGTAATCCGCCGCGGCGTACGCGTGGCGAACGATCGCGAGCAGGATCACCAGGAGCGTGAAAAAACGAACACGCGAGGGAAACCGAGTGGAGCTCATGTTGCCTCTACGTCGAGCGGGCGCACGTCGCGTATTGACGCAAACAAAAGCCGTGAAATCGACAGGCCGCACCGACCGATACGCGCGGAGCACGTGCGCACAAAAAACGTGCCGTCCAGTGTGGCGGGAAGCGAAGATCGGTGTCTGTTGAACCGATCGGAACCCGGTCATCAAAAGCCGCGGGCCAAAAAGCTGCAGCAGATTTCTGTGCTGCGAATTTTGTGCGGGTCGTGTCCGAAAACGCGGAAAGCGACGATATTTTGTCGTGGCCCCATCTCCAGGGGTGCCACAC
>Ga0302116_1002366_pt1 | contig 11070 bp, 8 predicted proteins | sample AG5_SCM_MG_FD_203124 | JGI IMG/M metagenome (GOLD analysis project Ga0302116, IMG submission 203124) | Marine microbial communities from Western Arctic Ocean, Canada - AG5_SCM | ecosystem: Environmental > Aquatic > Marine > Oceanic | place: Canada: Western Arctic Ocean | collected 2017-10-01 | reverse complement strand
CACTTCTCCACTTTAGATGACGAAGATTGCGAAGAACTCGCCGCACTTTTTGACACAAACGGGGACGGTATCGTGAGCCTGTTGGACTTTTACAGGTTCATGGGCAGGCACAGTCCACCACCCGAGAAGCAGCAGGAGAGCGAGGGTGAGGATGAGGGGGAGGGGGGGGGGGGGGGGAATGAATATTCGGTCTCGAGCAACGAAATTGGTAGCTTGCCGGCCACACCAGACAAAAAGAACTTGGAGGTAGAGGTGGAGGTGGAAGTGGAGGCAGTAGAGAACAATGCCAAATCGCCAGAAAAATCGTCTCCAACACGTAAAACTTCTCCAAAGAAAGCCGCTACGTCTCCTAAGCAGAAATCGGCGGCGGAGTCCCCAAAATTGGACATATACGAAGAATCGACTGAAGATTTTGATGAGGGTTCACCCACCAAAAAGTCCCCGAAAAAATCGAACTCACCCAAAAATTCACCTCAAAGGTCTCCTAAACATTCACCGCAAAGGTCTCCTGTCAAGTCACCTCTCAAGTCACCTCTCAAGTCACCTCTCAATTCACCTCTCAAGTCACCTCTCAAGTCACCTCTCAAGTCAACTCTCAAATCAACTCTCAAGTTACCTCTCAAATCACCTCTCAAACAAAAGCCAACCACACCCAAGCGGACAGCCTCAACTTCCCCGAAGATGGTATCAAGGTTGCCCAAATCTTCACCAAAGGCAAAAGCGAAGTCGCCAAAAGCAAAGTCGCCAAAGGCGGCCGATAAAAGTTTCGAAGATTCGGAGGAGGAGGATTACGAATACGAGTTTGACGAGGATGAGGATGAGAGTGATAATGAGGATGCGGAGGTTTTGAAGAAGAGCGTTGTTGCTGTTGTCTCGCCCAAGCAAAAAACACCGGTGGTCGAGAAAGAGGAGGAGGAGGAGGAAGAAGAAAATTATTCGGACGATTGTACGGACGATGATGATTACGAAAATGACTTTGACGATGATGAAGCTGACAATGACAATGACAAAAATAACTCAGCTACAAACCAAAAACGACCAGCAACATCGTCAATGGAAGGCGGTGGACCGGACAAACGCGTCAAGTTCTCCTCGCAAATTGTCACGGAAGTTAGAGAAAGACCCAGAACCGCCCCCAGCGAAGTGGGCCGTTTGTTCTACACCGAAACAGAAATTTCACAATTTGAAGACGCAGCCTGCGCCGAAGAGGCAAGAGGACTAGAACTGGGTACATTAGAAAACTTCGGGAAGGCTGAAGATAGTGTGGATGATTGCGAACTAGAAACTTTCGAAAATGACTTCGAGGATGACGACTCGTTCGACAAGGGGGGGTTTGGGGGGGGAGATGATGATGACTTCTCAAAACTTTTCAAATATTGATTTTGTTGATAAAAAATTATCACTTATCCCTTGTGCGTATAACAGATGTCGCCTACCTGATTCTGAATGTTATCCTTCGCACCGTACTTCAAAAGTGTCTCGACGATGGGTTTGTAGCTATATCCACACGCATAATGAAGTGCGGTGTTGCCTTTCAAATTTGTTGCGTTTATATCGATGCGCTCTCGTAAGCAGAGTTTAATCGCTTTCCTATTATTGTTCTGTGCGCCGATGATCAGCAGAGTGTTGCCAGATTGATCGCGGATTTTTGCAGCCTCGAATCTCTTCAAAAAAGGCTGCAAACTCTCAAGACGATCGTTGCGCACGAGAGAAATAATCTTTTCAATTTCTTCCTCGCTAGGGGGGAGGCTGGATCTAACATTGCTTTTTTCGTCGTCGTCATTATTATTGTGTTGTTGCTGCTGTTGCTGCTGTTGCTGCTGTTGCTGCTGTTGCTGCTGTTTGTGCTGCTGTTGGTGCTGCTGTTGCTGCTGCTGCTGCTGCTGCTGCTGTTGCTGTTGCTGTTGCTGTTGCTGTTGCTGTTGCAGCTGTAACCCACGCGCAGGCAAGCGAGGAGTCTTGAATTGTGATCCATTTCGTAATTCATTGACATCCAGAGCTCGGTGCTGGATATTATTGTTGTCATTTATAATTAAACGGACCTGCGAGCTGGCACTCGCGACCGATGCGACAGACGAGACCGATGTGTTGTCTTCAATATCGTCTTCTTCGTCCTCTTCTTCCTCCTCGCTATCATCATCACTGGAACTAGACCCCAAGGAACTCTCATAATCTTGCAATGATCTCTCGTTTGCAAACAAACCTGATAGATCATCATCTTGAAAATTCACCGATTCGTTTTGGCTAGTTGTGGGATTTGGTCGCTTACCTCGGGCACCTCCTTGATAAAAAGGCTGCTTTGTTTCCACACCCTTTTGCGAAGCTCTCTTCTTGAATATAGAAATTAGAATTGCCTTGGGTTGGTTGGCTACTTTATTAGTGATATCTTGAAAAGCTCCCCTTTTTGCAGGTTTGTGCTCAGAACCGTTTGTTAATCCAATAACCGCCGTCTTTTGGAAGAACGTGCTCATTACTAAGGAATAAGGTTTTTAACGATCATTTTTTACGATTTTAAAAAAAATTCTTTTCCTTTTTTGTTCCCGCTTTTCCGCTTTTTATCTCCTTTTCCACGTCGTTTTTTACTTATAGTTTCTGAACCAACCCACTCATGTTGTGGGGGTCTATAACGAACTTGGTAGCCGCACCCTTGTCGAAATCATCGTAGCCCTTTGGCGCGTCATCCAGACTAATGCACTTGACATTGACCTACGCGCGCGCCGAGTATAATGTTAGTTTATTAGTGGGTGTGCTCGCGGCTCGCTTCGCTCGCTCACAGCATCTGCTATTTTGATCTTGTCGTAAAGAATGGCGTTCATCAGACTCTTGTGATACTTCATGACTGGGCACTGACCTGTTCCAAACTCGTGGCTCTTGCTCCACCCAAGCCCGATGCGCAGGGAGAGGTTTCCGAACTGTGCCGCATTGTCCACACCTCCGGGATCTTCTGTTACGTAAAGCCCTGGAATTCCGATCTTTCCTCCTTCTCGAACGACAGACATCAAATCGTTCAATACCTGGGCCGGAACTTCTCCTGCACTCGCCGCTCCGGTTCCTCGTGCCTCGAACCCGACGCAGTCAACAGCACCGTCAACTATTCCACCCGAGTTCGGCAGAATTTCTGCGAGCATGTCTTGGAGGCTACCCTCCCTCCTCAAATCAACTGTCTCGCAGCCGAAGGACCTGGCCTGCTCGAGGCGCTCGGGGATCACGTCACCGACGATCACACAGGCCGCACCAAGGAGCTGAGCCGAGGCGGCACTGGCAAGTCCGACTGGCCCAGCTCCTGCAATGTAAACGATGCTGCCAGGTCCGGTCCCAGCCTGAACCGCTCCGTGGAAGCCTGTGGGAAAAATGTCGGAAAGTAGAGTCAGATCTTTAATCTTCTCCAACGCTTGGTCACTGTCTGGGAACTTCAACAAATTGAAATCAGCGTAAGGAACCATGACGTATTCACTCTGCCCTCCGATCCAACCTCCCATGTCTACATAGCCGTACGCGGCTCCAGGACGAGCCGGGTTCGTCCTCAAGCAAACGCCAGTGTCACCTCGTTTGCAAGCAGCGCAGCGCCCGCACGCGATGTTGAAAGGAACGGAGCAAATGTCGCCAACGCTGAGAGTCTCGCAATCCTCCCCCACCTCCACAACCTCGCCGGTTATCTCGTGGCCCAAAACCATGTGCCCTCCAGGGAGCGAAGTTCGGCCACGAACCATGTGTTGATCACTACCACAAATGTTGGTTGTCACGACCTTCATGATGACGCCATGGTTGCACTTTCTTTTCTGGCGCTCGGAGTCAACTGGGGAATTCATACTGTCAAGGCTTAACTGCGGTAAGGCGCATTTTTTAATTAGGGGGTAAGTATTTTGTAGCCGTCTGAATCCGTTTCGCGGGATTCATCGCTCGCTCACCTCCGGAAAAGGGATGCCCTTGACCTCAACTTGGTTCGGCCCCATGAAAATGACTCCCCGATTGCTTGACCCAACTCCAGAGGACAAATTCCTCTCGGATATCGGCTTTCCGCCACAGGAGGTGCAACCACATCCGGAAGCGTGCTGGAAAAGTTGGGTTAGATTTTGTATAGTTACAATGGTATTGTGTGCAAAACTGCGACCGTCGGCAGCTTGATTCTAACCGAATTGTCCTCGTTGGACGAAACAATGAAGTTTGAGATGGTGAGAACTCACCCAAAGTTTGGGCTTCTCCATTCCAATCAAGCCACTGCTAGCTGCTCTAGAAGCACCATTAATGAGCGCAGGCGACTTGGTGATCAATTTGGTAGCCAGTGACGCCATATTATTTACTTAGATCTCAGCTTTTTTTTTCAACACTTGTTAAAGTTCGAAGTTTGAGATGTTTGTTCACAACACTCAACAAACAAACAGCACATAGTCTTCCCCTGTCACTCACCCTAACCATACAAGAATCTCATTCAAGACTTTTAAAAACAGACCCCTCCTGATATGGACAACCCCCTGACCTCCTCATCCACATCTCTTCCCCAAGTTATTTTATCGGCATTGGCAACCCAACTCCATCAACAGTTGCTTAATTCAAACTCCCAATCTCGCAGGGAAGTTGCAATCGCTTCTGAATTGCTCGCTGACGAGCTCTTCAAATGCCAAAATGGCTTCCTCCCTGCTTACAAACATTTAGAAGACGCGGCCTCAATATTTCTTTCTTACAAGGATTTCAAATCCCTGGCCCGTGTTCAGAACAAGCTCGGGGTTGCAAAGTTCAACATGTTCGACTACAACGATGCAATATCTCACTTCAAACACCAGGCTGAGTTTTCAAAGAAACCCGTAACACAATCTGTTGGACTTGTAAACGCGGGGTTGCTGCAATTGCGCCTTGGCAATATTTCTGATGCGGCTGTGAACATAAATCAGGCGTTTGAGATAATAACCGATTGCCAACCGGAAGAGCCGGACAGACTGCCGCAGCTGGCTTACACTTGTTTTGTCCAAGGTTGCTATTTCGTCGCGACCGGCGAACACCCTCAAGCATTGAAATTCCATCTCATGGATCTCTCCAACTCGACCAGCGCTGAGAATTCCGAAGGAATTATGCGTGGCTTGACTAATGTGGGTCTCGCGCATTTCAGACTCAAGAACTACGACGAAGCTCTAACGAAATTTCAATCTTGCGTTGCATCCTGCGACGACAATAACAATTCATTTTCGAGCTACGTAAATTGTCGAACGCACTACCACGTTGCCACGACCTACACCGTGCTCGGCAAGATCACTCAAGCAATTTCCCACTTTGACATTGCCAACAGTATATGCTCTGAATCAGTAACCACCCAGTTGCACACGCTGCAAGAAATGTTCAAAAATAAAGTCCGCCTTCAAGAAGAAGCAAAGAAGGATGCAGAGGAGAATGGTGACATTCTCCCCTTTGACCTTCAAGGGGAAATTCCTCCCGTCGACGAGACAACCGTTGTGGCGTTCGGTACTCCGGTTGGTGGAGTCCTCCACGCTCAAATCCTCCACGTAAAGGCAATTGCTCACCTGTTCCGAATGACATTGCAAAACAACAAGCCTGTTCCCTGTCCTGACGTTACCCTCGCGTTAGAAGCAATACAGCAATCCCTCGACAAGACCTCGCCGACCCTTTCCCCTCTGGCCAGATCTGCTGTGCACAACTCATATGGAATCATATCGATGGTGAGCGGTGACTGGGAAAAAAGCAGATTTAATCACCGGCAGTGTTTGAAAATTCTGGAGAGCGAGAAGACTTTTTCCAATTCCAATTCCAATCCCTCCCCCACCACCGATGCCAGCGCCCCATCTTTCAACAAGACAAACTTGGCCGGCCTGATGGGTTCGAGCAAGGCAAAGAACAAGTTGTTGAATAAGTTGGGTTCCAAAAAAAATAAAAGAATAGCAGCAGCAGAAGTAGCAAAAACTGAGCAGCAACCCGAGAGTGATACCCAAAATGATGCAAACAAACAAAAAGCGGACTTGCAGGTGAGCGAGCGAGCTTTGAGGAAGACGAGCATACTCGCGATGAATCCCGCGAAATAGCTACAGACATAATGGCTACATCCACTACTAAACTAAATTAATTTATTCCACTCAATTCGTTTGGCTCGCTTCACTCGCCTCCCTGCTCCATAAAAATGCGCCTCGCTTCGCTCGGCGCAGCTTCTCGTTGAGATTAACATGACAGGCTCAATATTTGGGAAGAATTTAGCCCGAGACAAGAAAACCCTTCGCGCCAACTCGACGCGGAACAACGCTTTGTCGAATAAAAATGGTGTTGGCTTGGGTTTGTCGGGCACTTCTGGACTGAACGGTTCTGACATTTCGCAGGCTGAGTTGCGAACAATCATGGAGCAGCACAAGAAGGAAATTGACATTTGCACCAAAAACAACGACAAAAGAGGTGCGGCAATCGCCCACGGTCTTTGTGGCAACGCGATTGCCTCGCTTGGAGGGCGCAAGCAGGACGCGTACGAGCATCTTGACAAGCAGCTCAAGTACGCCGTCGAGGCGAAAGAACCAAAAATTGAATTGAATGCAATGCGGGGAATTGCGGATCTTCAAGAGGCTCACGGAGAGGCAATTCAGTCAATGAAGACGCTTCGCGAGTACGTGAAAACCTGTTCGAAACTTGTCGAGGAGGATTTGGTGCTGAAAACGGACGGGTTCAAGAGAATGATTAGCGTTTACATGCTGATCAGCAAAGAAATCAAACCATTGGACAAGCCAACTGAAAAAGAAAAATATGACTTACTCACCGACGATGAATTGGACGAGATGGAGTCGAAGGACCTACAGTTTCTCAGGGCGAACAGCAAGCAGAGGGCTCTTCGATTTTTGAGTGCGCTTCGAAAATCAGAGTGCCTCCATTGGAACTGGCGCGACGACGCGAGCACAATGTTCAATTCCACGATTGACGAGGAGGAGGAAGCCTTCATGGCGGCACAAACAAGCGGCGCTGCCACACCCGCACCAAAAAGTGTTGGCGGCAATATGGGTGCTTTCGGGGGAGGGGGCATTAAAAAGAAAAAATTTGGCGGGGGCACAGGCGCATTTGGACTTATGTGATAAATTTAAATCATACAAAAAAATTTCACAGTCCAATCAATCAGCATTCAGCTCGTTGTCCATCTTCAAACTCTCGTTCAATTTTTGTCCTATTCTACTTCCAGTAGCTTCAGATAGCTGTTGTCTGAGAGTTGTATTCGCCAACTCCAATTCTTCAATTCTCTTCCTCATGTCCTCAACGTTTTCTATCACGGTTCCCATCACAGCTCCCCCCACCACGGTGCCCGTTCCCATCGCTCCATCCTGCATAATGGTGCCCGGCACGACTGTGTCGTTGGCCCCTGCACTGCTGCTCCCGTGTTTCATGTTGTGCAAAATTTTCTCATTTGTTGACGCAACCTTGGTCTTCGGCAACCGAACGCTGGGTGAAACGAAAATTTCGATTTCCATCGGCTTCATTAGATAGTCAAGGAATTCCTGGGAGACCTTGTCAACGTGGTGAACGAAGCTATAGGTGAATTCGGGGTTGTGGGTGTTGACTTCGTTGACCGTCTCCGTTGTGAAAAGCTCTCCGAAAAAATTGTACTGGCAGTAGCACATGTCCGCGATGATCGGCAAGGCTGTCGATTTCCCAATTTTGAACTTGTACGTCCAGGGTTTTCCGATGAGATCGGCAGGGTCGTCAATCTCCGGTATGAAATCTTCGCTCTCCTCGGCGTCAGGCCCCTCGAGCGGGACCCAGATGGTCTCTAACTTGCCCACGTTGTTGTAGGGCGCAGAAATGTTTTTCACGTCTTGGTGCACCTCGTCCATGTCGGTGCTCAATCCGTAAATCAAGTACTCTGGGAATATCGTGCACGTTCCGAGCTGGAAGGTGTTGTCGAACAAAATAACCAAGGGGTCGTGGTGCTCGGGGAACTCGTAGGGCCTCTCGCTCTCAACGGCGATGGACAAGTGTGTCATTTCGTCCTTGACAATGCTGTACGACTTCATGAACTCGAACGGGTCGATGATAATGCTCTCGTCGGTCGCACCGTTCACGATGCGAACCTTGACTTTTGGCACACCCAGCTGGTCGTCTGTCCTCTGCAGCGTGACATCGAAGGACAGCTGGTCGCGGTCCAAAATTCCAACGATCTTCTTGAGTTCTTTGGTCTTGGGCAGCAGCTCCAAAATCTCCCTGTCCACGGCCTGCATCGCCCTGTCGTGCTCCTCCTTCGCTGCATCGGTTTCTGTTTTATGTGTCTGAGTGTCGTTCATCCACTTGTCCTTCTCGGCCTGGAAGGCCCTCATCTGCTCGTCCAGCATGCTCTGCTGCTCGGACGAAGCGTTTGTGATGCAGTTCTGGTACTCCTCCACCGCCGAGGCCGCGGAAGGAATATCGTCAGCGGGCGGTTCGTGGCCGGGGTAGCGGTACAGTAGCAGCTCGCCGCCAATCACGATTCGGTCGAACGGCTTCATGGGGATCTTATCGTCCTTCGCAACCTTATTCCCGTTGTACACGACCTCACCGCTTCCGCCAATGAGCATGCACTCGCCCTCGTTGTTTTCAATTGTGCAGTGCCCCTTGACCACCGTCAAAGACGTCGGTTTGATGTCTCCGCCGGGCCCAAAAACAATGACGGGCTTGTCGATGATGTACATGAAACGGTTCGACCTGAACGGGTCCTCGTCTAGGTTAATGAGGTATTGTTTGTCGGTGTCCTTCATGAAGTGGGTGAGGTAGATGCCTCTCCTTCCGTACTCCTCCGCTTGCTGCCTCAACTGCGCCTCCTGCGCCTCGTTGGTGTCGGTTCCGCCGTCCATCGCGTTGGCAAGCTCTTTCTGCTTCGCAGCGAGCAGCTCCGCCATGTCGCTTCCTCCACCCTGCAACTTGGCCATCTGCTCCTTCATCGCCTCGAGCTGCAGCATGAGCTTGCGCTCCATCGGGCTCATCGCCATCTGTGCCTTCTTCGGCGCCAGCTTAATGACACTCGCATTTTCTGCAAAGCCCAACGTGGCAAATGTGTAGTTGTGGTACGTCACCTCGGGTCTAATGGCGCAAAATAGGTACGTTCGCGCTTGGAGCATGGTATCCTTCAAATATTTGCACAGGAAGTAGGAATTGCACCCCGCCACACTAACTCCGGGGGCGAGTTTCTTCTTCTTCACGAGGTCAGCCATCTTCATGAAAAACTGGGCCATTTCGGACAGACTCAAGTTGATTTTCTTTCCTTGGTCCTGGAGGGACTTCGTCTTAGATTGGTCCTTGTGTGGTTTCGGGTTTATGTATTCTATGTCGCCGTTCGGGTAGACTTTTTTCTCGTATTGTGCGTAGTAAATGTCTCCAGCCGGCTCAGTTCCAGCAAGATCGCACACGTAAACGCGCGAGCGTTGCTTCATCTCCGGGTTGGAGGGGAGGGGCATGTCAATCTCAAGCGTCATTATGCAGTGCCCACGGGTGGATTGATGGTTAAATTGGGTTGGGGAGATGGCTTTTTTAGCGTTGGATATTAAAAATTGTTTGCGCAAGTCGTCCCATGCTGCAAGGTTAGTGGTGGGGGTTTGATGAGAGGGGGGGGGGGGGAGGGGTGGTGCGTGGGTGTGATTACGTGGGGTTTTTTTGACGTGGTGTGAGAACTTTTTCTTCCATTGTATTTCCAACTTTCCATTAAGAAAACTCACTCTTCAAACTTGCAGCGTTGCACCAAGTAATATCCATGAAACCGTCGGCGTCCTTCCTCATTCCACCTTTGTAAGAGCGCTCTTCTCCCATGGGAGACATGAGATCCCTCACTATATCAACAACATTCTGGAAATATTTCATTGCGAATTTCCAATTGTCCTGCTTGTCCTGGAACATATCGTAAGCCAAGTGGGGGAAAATTCCCCACATGTCGTGCGGTGTCGCGTGCTTGAACCTAATTCAATTCAAACGTGTGTTGTGTTAGTATGAAAACTTTGATAGGCTAAAAAACCATGTCACACAACAAGGTGCTTACCAAGCATCAGGACTATCCGCAGCATCGGGCCCAAAAACGGTAAAAGTTTTTCCACTCCCAGACAAACCGTATGCAAACAGCACCACAGCGTTACCATCCATCAGGTCCTTCTTGATCTTTAATCCAACAGCTTCGTAAACATTCATTTGCCCCACAAAGTCCATGTCCTCGCAAATTGCATGGTCACTCTGCACATAACGTTCATAATTGAAAGCAGTCCACCATGCATATGTGAAGCCAAAGTTGTTGTGACTGTAACTCGAGTTTAGCAGGGTAACCTCTCCCTCCTCTTCTGATTTCTGGTGCAGCGAAACTCCTAGTTTGTCTTTGATTGTGAAAGGCCGACTAAAGTTTGAGAAATGGTTTTATTAGATGAATATGAAATAATAACTTTGAACGAGCGGCAACCTGAATTCCCACAACATTTTTTAATTTTTATGCATACTATCCTTACCAACGAACTGCCACTTTGATGGAGACCGACATCAGATGGTGTGTTTTTGTGCTAAAAACTTTTTGAACTCAGAATTTTTTTTTTTTCGTTTGATTCAATTTGATTTAATTTCTGTTGGATATCTTCTTTGCTGCCACCCTCAAACCGTCCACCATTTCTATTTTATCTTCAGCTTTTTCTACTTAAGATGGATCGCGGAAGAAAGGCCATGCCGGTCCAGAACAAGGCGTGCAATGCCCGGTATATTAAAACTTGTCAAGAAATGCATAAGAAGAAGGTATGGAATTGCCTCCTCCAGGAAGCCCTACCTCTTTATTAGGATTTGTGCTCTCGGTAAAGGCAAACTTGCCGATCTCGTGTATGGAAGCTACTAACCCACTCAATACAAAAACACTCGCTACAGTTACGAGATATGAAGTGTTCAATCGACAACAAAATGCCAGCTACTGCTTCCCATTTTAAGACCAACGCAAAGAAGAATGCGATTATGGAGGAACGGTTTGCAACAATAGAGCGTGAAAATAGAATGCTTCTTGAGAAAATGAGTTACATCATGCGGGTGAGTAGTATGAAGAGCGGAATCAAACCAAACTCCAATTATTAAACCAATCAACTCTAACACACACCTCTCCCTTCCCCA
>Ga0302116_1002362_pt1 | contig 11079 bp, 12 predicted proteins | sample AG5_SCM_MG_FD_203124 | JGI IMG/M metagenome (GOLD analysis project Ga0302116, IMG submission 203124) | Marine microbial communities from Western Arctic Ocean, Canada - AG5_SCM | ecosystem: Environmental > Aquatic > Marine > Oceanic | place: Canada: Western Arctic Ocean | collected 2017-10-01 | reverse complement strand
CCCTTAACAACCCCCCCCCCCCCCCTTCTCCCTAACCAGCTATGTTTATATATCAAGCAAGGAGGTGTTCTTTGGAATTTTCCCAACATCGTTCCAGACCTTCTTCTTTAGCTTCTCCTTCACCTCCACCTCCGCCTTAACCCGATTCTCACACTCGAGACTATCCTTCCTCAGACGTTTCACCTCACGCCGCTCCTGCTGCGCCAACCTCTCCTTCGCGAGCTTCTCGTTCTTAAGCCGCTGCGCCCTCTCCCGGATCTCAACTTTTCTCTGCAGAATCTTCTCCTTTCGAGCCTTCTCCTCCACCTCGAGGTCCAGTCGATTCTTCTCCACCCGCTCAGCTACCTCGTTTTTCGTTGCTTGCTGTATATAATGTTAGAGTGAGTGGCCATCTCCATTTTCATTTCATTCTCGCTCACCTCAGCCAAATTCCTCACTCGACGAGTTTCCTCGACTTCCTCCTTCTTCCAGCGCAGCTCGAGCTTCTTCTGCTCTAGCGCTTTGGCACGCTGAGAATCACGAAATCGAATCTCAGTCTCGTACCGGGATGACACCTCTTTCTGCTCAACTTTCTGGATGTTTGTTTTTATTGTCTGCTTCGCAGAGGAAAAATCAGTCAACATTGCTCGTGTGACGGTGCACTCGGCCTTCTTTGCCGCCTTCTTGGTTGCCTGCAAATTTGTGGATAGTCCATGAGCATGAGCCAAAGTGGAGTGATCGTTCTCCTTGGCACGTTGAGAATCACGAAATCGAATCTCCGTCTGGGATGAGACCTCGGTTTTGGCGAATTTGACGGTGTTATCTTTCTGCTCAACTTTCTGGTTCTCCTTGTTGATAATCGGCTCCTTCAAAGTGAGAAAATGAGACATAGGAGGGTAGGAGGAGCCTTTTGCTATTGGCGAATAGCGAGGTTTTTGACGTTTCTTAGTTTTCGAAGTTCTTTTTGGCTGTGGTCTAAAATATGATACTGGATGAAGTGAATTCGGTTGCTTGCTTAATTTGCTTCGTCAAAACGCTCAAATCCGCGTATATAACTTTCCGAGAAAACGTTCAAAAGTAAATCAAAACTAAAATTTCAGTTTCCTCTAAACCCTTACCCTGATATAATCCGCAGGTTTCTATTTCCTGAGGAAACAGTTCAACGCGCACGTTCTCCAATGCTTCCTCAATCAATCCCCACACCGAGCTCCCCCCTTCCTACTTCAGACCAACAACGACAATCAGCCGGTGTTGAGAAACTTGCTACACTCCTCAGCACTCTCCGCCAATCATCAACAGTGAAAATCAACATTCTCACGAAGGAGCTTCACAGTTCCAAACTGCAAATCGATTTGTTCACCGACACAATAACCGAGAAGAACATGGTTATTGACCAGCTCCAGATTGAGAATGGGAAGAAGTGGAGAATTGAAGAGCGGAACGATTGGAAAGCGCTTGTGTCTTCGTTGCAGAACGATCGTCGCGAGTTGCAGGAGGAAATTGAAGATCTTCGAGCAGAAATTGAAGCTTTAAAAAGCGCAGGGGGTGACAATTTGAGGGTGATAATTCCACCTTCAGCTTCGGCAACCCCTCCTCCTCCTCCTCCTCCGCCTCCTCGGCGTTACAGCAACGCGTCCCCCTCAACAACACCAAACGCACAAATTGCCAATTTGCGTCGACAAATTGATGTGTTAACGACAACAAACCTGGAGATTAAGCAAAGCCAGAGCCAGGGGATAGAAGACAAAGACGACGACGACGACGACGGCAACGATGACAGCACAACAACAGCAACAACGCCAGAACAGAAAAAACCCTCCAGATTCTTCAATTTGATTTCTTCAGCGTGCGAATCAATCGGGGAGGTTGCGATAGACACTTTGTGGCCGGTGGTTAACTCCTCTCATCAGAAGCAAATTCCCGATAGTGCAACGTAGATGATCAAAAACGAGTAGAAGTGTGATTTAGGAGTAGGACTGATTTATGTACGTATACTCTGTCTGTTTTTTGGTTTTGGAATACGTAGCATACCCCAAACCACACCCCAAGATTAACAAAAGGAAAACACCAAAGATCGATGCACCTCCACCACTGCCACCCGCAACTGTTGCTTTTGTTGTGTTGTAGAAAACTGCACTCAGCTTGCTTTTTTTTTTGTATTCTTGAAGATTAATGGTCAGCTCCAGCTTCATATTTCCCCCCGAAAAACCCTCTACGACGCCATTTAATAAATCAAAAACCGTCGTTGAGTGAGTCAATTCGGGATCTGCTGTTGTGTTGGAACGGAACACCGGAAAATCAGCGTCGAAAACGTCACCCATCAATTTTAGGGCCAATTGCTTATCTTCAGGCGACTCATTTTCGTTTAATGACACCATGGCAAATCGAGAGAGGCGGTGAATGCTGCGCGCGGATTCACGCCGAGCGAATGGTTTAGCTTAGTAGTGGTTGCAAGCCGGTCTGGAGCAAATTTGTGCTCGCTCACCTCGACTCCAAATCGCCAATGCGGGGCTGATGCTCGTACATGCCCGCATGCAAATACTGATTAGCGTGGAAGTAATTCTTTCGGAGCTTCAAAACTGAGGGGGGTTTGTTGGCTGCGATTTCGACTGAATACTGGTGAATACTATCTATTGAGCCGATGTTGAAGTGCTGCCCCCCGCCGTGGATCGTTTCGTTGAGAACAACCATTGCATGCTCGACCGACTCGGATTTTAACACTTTCCGCGCTACGAACACCACTCCAAGTCCCAATTCTAATTCGGGAGACTCATTGGGTGGTGGTGAAGACAACGCGTTAATAGACTGGACAAAACCAAAGCCGTTTACACCCCAAGCCCACCCAGGCAGCTGGCCAGGATATGCAAATGCCGTAAAAGCCTCCTCGCTTTCACCAATTTTTGCCTTGACAATGAATACCAAATCTTGTAGATTGGCCCCTCCATCTTCGTTGTGCAACCAGAGCGACGTGGAATTGTTAACGACGTGCACGTCCGAACACCCAGAGACGAAGAACCCAAGCTCTGACTGAAGATTAACTGCCAGGAGATCATCGAAAGGAACATTCGCACCTGCAGCAAGCCCCTCCAAGTCGTGGACGAGCTCCGGGACCTTGGAGACGTGATATTGCTTGTAAGCGAGTAGTTTCGCAATTCCGGCGGTAGTTTTTGTGTATTGTAGCAGGGAAGAGATGGACGTGGTTTTGAGGAAGGTGTGAATGAGGGGTTTTGACTGTTTTCCAATTGATTTCATACACTCAAAGGAATTTGGCGAGTTGCATTCAAACTGTCGTCTGAAAACTGTTGATTGTGTTGTTGTGACCAGATACGCGAGGAAGAAGAAGGTCGCCAAGGACATAATAAGGATTTTAGTAGGAAGGAGGAGAGAGAGAGGATTTATGACAGATTTCAAGGTTCAAGGTTTCAATACGCGAGGAAGAAGAAGGTCGCCCAGGACATAATAAGGATTTTAGTAAGGAGGAGAGAGAGAGGATTTATGACAGATTTACCACCAATTATTTTGCACGCTGAAAGCATTTCCGACAAATAAACCAATCATATGGTTTTCATCACGGCCACAGGGACTCCCATCCCGTCTCTGGCGACCCACACTCAGCGGAAGCGCATAAACGCGTCCGGCGGCCCTTCATTTGTGGAGCTTCTCCTCAGCAAGGCAATCGCAGCAGATGCAGCCTCTCCAGTCGCCAGCGGTGACGACAGCTCCACGAACAGCTCCGTCCAGCGCGATTTACTGAACGCCATGTCGGCGCTGTCTTTGCAGAGCAACCGCCCGGCGGCGTACCTCTTTAATTTTAATGAGAGGGCTGAGGAGGAGAAGAGTGCCAAGAAGAAGGTTGATTTGTTCTCTCTTACTAAGGCGAAGCTTGAGGTGAGTTAGTTTATAGGCGTGGTTTGGGTGTGGGTGTGGGTGTGGGTGTGGGTTTGGGTGTGGGTGTTGTTCTTTACTTACAGGATCATTTCGCCTTTCCTTCCTTCGCATCACATCATCAATCATGACCACAGGCCATCTCCTACTACAAAGTCCTCTCAGTCGAATTCGAGGTCTCCCCCGAGGAAGCCAAGAAGGCCTACCACCTCGCCTGCCTAATCTACCACCCAGACAAGACCGGCCGCGGCGAGGAGGACCAAGTCTTCCTCAAGGTCAAGGCCGCATTTGACACTTTGTCAGACTTTGGTAAGAAGAGAACGTACGACTCGAGTAGCGGGTTTGACAACTCGATTCCGGCCGAGGGGGTTGAGGAGAGGAAGTTCTTCTTGATTTACGAGCCGGTTTTCAAGAGGAACTATCGGTTTGCGATTAGGGTGCCTATTAACAAGGGGCCTGCGAAGGGGAGTAAGAAGTCGAGGAAGAGTAAGAAGAATGCTGGGCAGGCATCCCCCAAAGCGAAGAAGGAGGAGGTGAGCGAGCCACTAGTGGAACTAGTGGAAGACAAAATTACAACAACAACTATAAACAAACAACAACAAACAATTAACAACATTTCCACACTCCTCACTGTCCACACTCCACACAACCCACTTCAGGAGGAAGCCACGGAGGGCAACTTTGACGACTACGAGCCCCTCCCCGAGTTCGGAGATGCGGACACTCCAATCTCGGAGGTGAACGCGTTCTACAAGTACTGGTCCGCGTTCGACTCCTGGCGCGACTTTACGCTCGCTGCTAGTAAAATCGTCGGCAAGGACTTGGACTCCGCGGGGGATCGAGAGGAGAAGAGGTGGATGATGAAGGAGGTTAGTACCAAGATGAAGAAGATGAAGAAGGAAGAGGTGGAAAGGGTTGCGACGTTGGTTGAACGGGCTATGAAGGCTGATCCGAGGTTGAAGAGGGAGAAGAAGAGGTGAGCGATGGGAGCGAAAGGCTGCGATAAGAGCGAGCCGACGACGATGAAGACGATGAAGACGAGCAGCAGACGAGGCGTCGCGGGTGGGGGAGGGGGGTGGCTACAACCACCCACATAACATCAACATCCACATCCACATCCACTACTAAACTAACATTATTCCACTCAATTCGTATTCGTATTCGTATTCATATTCATATTCGAAATCGTATCCATTTTCTTTTGACTCGCTTCATTCGTTTTTGCTCTTGCTTCATTAAAAATGACTGTCGCACAATCTCGCATGAATTCACTCGGCTTACTTAGGGCTCTGGCAACAAAGAACAACGACAAGAACCTGGCGGCTGAGAACGCTCGGATCGCGGCGGAGGAGGAGAAGCTGGCCACGGAAACGGCAGAGAGGGAGAAGGCCGAGGCGGAGGAAGAGGAAAAGATGCGAAACGCAAACAAGAAGATTACGGCTGACAAGGAGAAGAAGGCGACGAGGAAGGCCAAGAATCTCCTGAGGAAGCTTGCTGTTAAGGCGCTGGAGATGACTGAGGAGGGGGGGCACGAGTTTAAGTGGAAGGGGGGGATTGAGGAGATGGAGGAGGAGGTTGAGTTCCTGCTAAAGAAGATTGAATTAGGGGAAATTATCGGCCTTTGCGAGGCTCTTGGAAACGTAGAGGAGAAGCTCGACCTATCGGCTCTCAAGACCCTCAGGGGCTGCTACGCGGACGTTAAGTCCGGAGCGGAGAGCGCGTTCTTGAAGGCTGAGAAGGTCAAGACCGAGAAGAGGAACGAGGCGGCTCAGAAGGTATTGCTTGGGAAGCTCGCGAAGACACCCGAGCCGTGGAGCAAGCCGGAGCTCGCGGCACTGGTCAAGGCGGTCAAGAAGTACCCCGCGGGAGGTGCCAACAGGTGGGAGGTCATTGCGCAGTTCATCAACACGCTGCTCTGCCTGCCCGAGCCGAGGAGCAAGGACGACTGCATCAAGCAGTACGAGAGCGTGAAGGAGAGTAGTGGGAAACCACCAGCAACAGTTAAGGCGAGTGAGGCGGAGGCGAACAATAAAATGCAGGTCGAGGAGAAGAAGGAGGAGGCGAAGGTGGAGGAGACGAAGGAGGAGGTCCCCGACGAAACGGGCTGGACGGCGACCCAGACGAAGGACTTGCAGGAGGCGCTCACAGTTTTCAACAAGGAGATGGAGAAGCAGGCGAGGTGGCAGAAAATTGGAGAGTTCGTCGTGGGGAAGACGAAGCAGGAGTGCGCGGCGAAGTACAAGGAGATTCGGGCGAACATCAAGGCGGGAGGGAGCGGGGCGGTCATTGCAGTGGAGGACAAACCACACTCCCCCAAAGTTTTGAAGGGAAAGAAGGGAAAAAAAAAATGAGTTTTTTCCTGGCTTTAAAAAAAGTTTATTTTGATTGAATTTTATTTGGCTTAGCTCTCTTCAGCTCTCTCCAAAACACCCCACAACAAACCGTGATCGCTCGGCCACTCCAACGTGGGAAAGGGCGTGTCTTCAAGATACTCGCCCTTCCCCGTGTTGTCCTTCCCTGTGCCAACCACATCCCAATCCCCCCTCTTAAATAGAATAAAATCCTTGGGATTAACGTCCCCGCACTCCCTCTTCTCACTACTTTTGCACGCCTTATTTAGCTGCGGCTGCAGGTAGGTCCTCGCATTGAACGTAGTGAAGTTGTCCCGAATCGGCTTGTCGCCGAAGTTGCTGGTCAGCCCAAGCTTCACATACTCTACGCCGAACTCCATCACGTCCTGTTTCTCCTTCGCCCCCTTTTTGTCGATCGTGCCCTTCTCGTACGTGTTTGCGTCGAGGCCAAAGACCAATTTAAAGTTTTCCAAGCCGTTGCTGCCCTCCTTCATGGTTTCCTGTAATGCCGTAACGACGGGTATCGTAGCCAGTCCATTGGTGTCGCCGTGGAAGCTTGCCACAACGTAGTCAACATTCTGCGCGTCCTTGGTCTTGATGGCGAGGATGTCGCCCTGTGCGCGTGTGCGTGTTATAAATTGGCGCCCTGCTAACTACACGAATGTGTATATTAGAAAACAACCCACTTACCTTTGCAACCGGAACCTTGACCCCTTGCGGGAATTTCACCAACTCTGTAATTTCCCCCAAGCTCCCGCCGGGGAACCTGACCTTGCTCAGCAGAATCACCGAGTTCTGATCCCTCTTCGAGTCCAGCGCGGCCGGCTTAACGACCCAGAACTTGGAGGCGAGGGTCGCCATGTTCTCAGCGGATTGGATGAACGCAGCGCTGACCTCCTGCAAATATTGTTATCTGAGTAGTGGAGTGGTTGTGGTTGTGGTCGTGGATGGATGTGGACGTGGATGTGGTTGTGGGTGGCTCACCTGCAGGCAGATGATGTCCATGTTGGAGTACTGCGTGTTGAGGATGTTCAGCGTGGACGGTGTTTTTTGCTGTGCAAGTAAAGTAAAGTCAAGGTAAAGTCAAGGTAAAGTCAAGGTAAAGTCAAGGTAAAGTCATGTCAAACAATTAGTGTTTGTGAGGGTTCCAGCTCCCTCCCTCCTTCCCTCCCTCGCAACGCTCGCTCGCCCTTCTCCTCACCTTATTCAGCGACGTGACGATCGCACTCTTCATGGGCTGCCAGACCTCAGGGCCAGACACGACGTTGAGCATGTGGACAAGGATCGCGTCGAAGATCGCACAGGCGACCACCTGGAGAGGGACGGAGACGGCCTCCTCTTCGGGGGTGATCGCCGGGTACTTGGACGCCAAAATTGGCTGCAGCATGTTGTACACGTTCTGGGGGGTGCTGGACCCGATCAGAGTGAGGGGCGTGTTGAACATGAACTCGTGCCACTTGGTGAACCAGGATGGTATGGTGGATAGGTCGCCCTCGTACATGTTGATGACGGTGGGGCGGCAGACCGGGCTGTCTGAGGTGGCTACGTTGATCGTGTTTGTGATTCGATCGGGCATGGAAGCGAGGCGCTTCTTCCCAAAGGTTGTGTCCTTCAAGAAGCCCGACACGATCTTGCGCTGACTGTAGTCGTTCGTCCAGAGCTAAATAAAAATAAAGATAAAGGAGGGGTTAGAGGAGGGGTTAGAGGAGGGGTTAATGTGGCTCGCCCTCGCCCGCCACTAAAACCGCCACTCGCACCGCCACTCGCACTCACCTTCTTCACAACCGCCAAGTCGGAGGAGGAAACGCGACCGATAGATTGCATGGAACTTTCTAGCTTGTTGTACATGTTGCTGGTGAAGACTTGGCTAACGCTAATGTCGTGCTCATCGGGGGACTCAATGAAGAGCTCTACGTCGTTCATCATTTTGTTGTAGGCCGGGTTATCCTTCATCGTGATCCAATACTCGAACGGGTTGTTGTTAACTGCTGCAATGTTCCAAGTCGCAACCGCAAGCCTATTGGGCTGTTGGGCTTTAAGTGTCAATGAGCTCATCTTATTGAGTTTGATCGAGTGGGAAGTGAGTTGGGAGGTGAAAGGTTTTCCTGTTCGGAGGAGTGCGAACAGAATGACGAGGATGACAATTGTGAACGCGGAAGAAAGGCTTTGTTTTGCCAGAACTGCAACAAATTTTGTTGCTTTGCTGTTTTTGGATTTGTGAGGAGAAGCAATTGTCGATCGATTTGTGGTGTCAGTGTATTGATAAAAAGCTTCTAGGTCGGGTGAATCTGAATGTGAGAGGGGGGATGGTGATTGAGGTGTACGGTGTCTGCTCATATATAATTTGTAAACAAATTGTTTATCATTTTTAAATTATCAACGCGTGTCCTACCTGATTGTAAACTGCAGCCCTTCCTGTACAATATCCACTCTACACACCAAACTTCCTTTTAATAAAAATTGCTTTCACCATAGTCGTTTGAGTCATTTTGGAAAAAGCCACCAACAAATGTATCACGAGGACATTGACGGTGTCGCTGGTTGCGAAACGATAAGCCAGCAGTATTCTCAGGAATGGGTAAGATACGACTCTATGTGATTGTCGATTTTCGATTTTCGATTATTGTCAATTGTCAATTGTCGATTGTCGATTGTCGATTTATTTTCCGAGCTACTTACACCCTAACCCTAACCCTCTCGATAAGAACTTTTCTCAAGAGCAAAAAAATCCGACGCCGTTCACCTCCAACACCAACTCCTCCTCATCCTCCTCCCACAATTCCTCTCCGTCTCTCGTTTCGGTAAACGATGCCATGACCATGTCATCGGCGAACGTAACCAAAATGAATGCTCTCTACCCGCTCTACGGCACTCTGGGCCGCACCCTCTCCGTCCCTAGCTCTCCTCAATCACAAATATCAATATCATTATCAACTTCAATACAGCCACCAAAGCTAGTCCCAATGCCCTTTTCCCCAATAAAGTACAATCCGAACTCTGTCAATTCCTTACCTCCTTCCCCGGAAAAACAGAAAAAATCAATCCCCCTGGGTAGAAATAACACATTGACAGGCCTCACCAACAGCGCTCGTTCACCCACCCCAACTACAATCAGCATAAACGGCTTGCTTGGTGCTGCTGAGACGTTGTCCCAGGACGTTGTAGTTGGAGATGGGGACGTGGACGGGGAAGACAATGGGGATGGGGAGTCACATGCGGACCAAGACGAGAACGACAACAACGGTGACGACGATGCCATCGATCATTTTCCTAATAGCAACAGCAACAACGGCAACTACCACAATATGTACACCAACAACCTGTACTACGACAACGAGAAGGTCCCGAGCTGCTCCTCTGAGAGCGACATTGACGACAGGCCGGAGAGCATGAAGCAGAGCCACCAGGACCTAATGAATCGGGACTCGAGCAGTCCAGCGAGGCCAACAAGGATAACATCATCTTCATCTTCATCTTCATTTTCATCATCTTCACCATCAGCTATGAACACAAACCGGCTACCTCGCGCAGCGAGCAATAACAACAGGCGCAAACCCCCCAACTCCCCGACAACTCCCTCAAAATCGAATTCGAAATCGAAATCCTCTCCCAGGGGGACGGGCACCCCCTCAACAACCCCAAAGAAGCTGTCGTTGAATGGCTCGACCAGCAAGAGCTACGAAAATATTCAGAGCAGCTTGAGCGCTGCGATGCAGGGCACAGCCGTTGACGAATGCTTGCAGGATGAGCGAGCCAAAAAGCAGCTCCTCCTGTACATGGCCTTGGGGCGAGACAACCCCCGGGTCGCACAGGACAACCCTCCGCCCGGAACTATCCACGACGGCTTCTTCTGGGGCTCCTACCCACACTTGGAGATGATCCTGCGTGACCACATGGAGGTGAGTTTAGCGAGCGGAAATGGAAATGGAAATGAATGAAATGAAATGAATAAAATTAACCTTAACCTTCTTCGCTCGTTGCTGCGCAGGAGTACTACCAACTCTCCACCCAGAAGCGCCAATCCAAGGAGCAGCAGGTGAGCGAGCGAAGCGAGCGAGCCTTGATGAAGACGAGAAATATTATACGCGAGTCAAACATTAAACTAACCCACTCAATTTACTTCGCACCTTCTTCGCTCGGCGCTCGGCGCTCGGCGCAGGACTTCAACAACAGGCTGGTCGGGCTAATCAGGGCCGGAGCGAATAACCACAGCTGGGTGTTCGACCAGAACGACTTTGACGACAAGAAGATCAGGGATCGGGTAAGATGCTTCTTCAAGACGCACATTCAGAACGCAAAGAAGCGACTGAAGACGTTGTTGAAGAATCAGCACAGGAAGGTGAGTACTAGCGAGCGAAGCGAGCCAGCAACACCATACTCACCCAAAATTAACAGGAGAACCAGAAAATCATCAACGTTGCGCGGACTGCGGTCATGTCCGCAAACGGACAGCTGCCACCGGCGAACAAGGACATGTCGTCCAAGCTCGGCTTGGCGTACAAGAAGAAGCTCGTGAAGGAGGAGGAGGAGGAGGATGACGAGGAGGACGAGGATTGGGAGGGCGGGGGAGGGGGAGGGGGAGGGGGGAGGGCGACAACCAAGGCTCGAAGCTCGAGCAGGAAAAAACGAAAATCATCAGCATCGGGAGCTGGGTCGGCAACGCAGGCAGCAGCCGAGCCATTCGTCAAGAGATCTTCGTCCAGGAAAATCAAAAAGAAGGTGACCAACACTCTGGACACGAGCGACGAGGAGGAGGAGGAGGAGAGGGAGAGGGAGGAGAAAAGGAGAGCGAGAGAATCGAGCAAAAAGAGAAAGCCGGGGAATGATAGCGACTGCTATGCCGGAGGGGCGAGAAAATCCAAGA
>Ga0302116_1002361_pt1 | contig 11080 bp, 10 predicted proteins | sample AG5_SCM_MG_FD_203124 | JGI IMG/M metagenome (GOLD analysis project Ga0302116, IMG submission 203124) | Marine microbial communities from Western Arctic Ocean, Canada - AG5_SCM | ecosystem: Environmental > Aquatic > Marine > Oceanic | place: Canada: Western Arctic Ocean | collected 2017-10-01 | reverse complement strand
ATCAGCGTCATCAACGCTGGCCGATTCTTTCCTCTCAACGAAACACAGGAGGGCGTCGCTGATTCGGACCCAGTCGGAACGGTCATTGCCAGGCTAATGTGTGTTGCCGATGCAATAGCACTTGCGCCGCACTCCGTTGCATCAGTGGATGGCCGAAATTCTTCTGAGATCGAGTGCAGCTTGATCGAAAAGTTTTACAATCAAGGTGAGCGAGCCAAGCGAGCGAGCCTCGATGAAGACGAGAAATAATACGAGCCACTACTAAACTAATAATTAATTCTCATTTTTTTGGCTCTCTCGTTCTCCCCCCTGATCCATTAAAAATGCGCCTCGCTTCGCTCGGCGCAGAAACGGTGCCCCTGTCCACCCCAGTCTTCGTCGCAGTTGGTAACTGCAACGAGCTGACCCTCCAGGACCTCGAGTCCGAGGTGCACGCCACTGAGAATGCCCGCTACTACCTACTCGACGACCCGAAAGTTCACGGAAAGACCAAGATTAAGAAGAGCTTCTGTGAACCGGGTAACGTCGCCTTTGCTCCCATAATCTCGCTCGCTGCAACCTTTGTGCTGAGCACGGCAAACGGAGGAAGCGGGAAGTTGAGCATTGTCAGGACCGAGGAGAACGGGGGGAACTGTGACTACGACAGCGAGGCGTCAATCAGGTGAGTGAGTGAGTGAGCGAGCGAAGCGAACGAGCTTTGAGGAAGACGAGAAAACTTGCGATGAATCCAGCGAAATGGCTACAGACATAATATAATGGCTACATCCATTACTGAACTAACATTATTCCACTCAATTCATATTCGTTTGGCTCGTGCTTCATTAAAAATGCGCCTCGCTTCGCTCGGCGCAGGTCCGATTTCCAATCCGAGAAGCTCCACCCTGGCGATTTGAAAGAGGCGATGACCAAGGTCATGGTAGATTTATTCACAAGATGGGCTGGGGCTGTGAAGGCGAACAAGGAGTTAACAGCCGCCTCGAAGTGCTTAAAGCAGCTGAACAAAAAGGCGAGCAAGAAAAAATAAGTCGCCTTTATTCCAAAAAAAAATTATAAACCGCCCTTATCCTCAAACTCGGTCATTGCCTGAGACAGCGCGTCGAATATTCTGCTGGCGATGAATCGCTTCTCGGGTTCGTAATGCAAAGTTTTGTCTGGGTGAACCTTTAACGTAGCCTTCTTGTAGACTAGTCGACACCTCTTGGCCTCCAAGATATCGCCCAAGTTCACTGTTTTCCAGCCAGAACCCTCCCACAAAACTTTATCCAGACTGGACAAAAGGGCTCGAATAGCACGCTTCTTCCCAAACTCCTCCGCCCAAAGTTTCATCTTTGGTTCTAGCCGGGCCCGAACAGAATCTAAATCCGCCGCGTCTTTCTCCTTTTTGTTCTCGTTCTCGCGAAGCTGAGATATCGCCTGTTCTTGCTTTCGTTTCATGTCGTCCACTCTGCCCTTGATAGCTGCGGCGACGGATTCGCTTTTCCCCTCCGCATTGGACGCATCCAGGGAAATCCCGACATGCCCGTTCCCCGGGTTGTCGTCGTCGTTGTTGTTGTCGATACTTGTTGTTGGTGGTCCACCCCCCAATAAATCGTCCATCAAGTCAACCTTTTGAGGCTGTTTCACTTGTGATTGCGGGTGGGGAGAGACCGATCTGCTTCTATTCGGCCGCTGGACAGGCTCCTGTACCACCCACCGCTGATCTACATCATCCCAAACCCTCTTCTGACTCGATTCTTTCTCTTTGTGCTCTCGTTGGAGTTTCTCCACTCGGGTTTCATTCTTCCGACGTTCCGCCTCTTCTCTCGCTGCGGCTTCTTTCTTTTGCTTTATCTTCAAGAAGAGTTCTTGCTGTCGTTGTTGTTGTGCTTGTTGCTGTGATTGTTGCTGATTTTGTGGATTGCGATCCTCCCGCCCCTTGAATACACGGTTCGTCGACTTCACCGACCCTCCCCCGCCGCCACCTTTCGCCGCACCCGACGCAGCCGCAGCAACCTGCATTTCTCTAGCAACACGACTGTTTACCCGCATTTTTGTGGCACTCAAACAAGGCAATTTATCCAAATTCAGCAACTTGGCAAAAATCACCCCTTGATACATTGGCAAAACTTGGTTCGGATCGCTAACATCAACCCACCAAAACACATGCTCCGCTTGTTGCTGACGGAACCTCCAGTGGTATCTCCCCTCCGCCTTCAGCGGAAAACTATGGAGCACATGCTTAAGTTTCAGTGGACTTTTCTGCTCTTCATCTTGTAGCATGAGTTGAAAGGCATTTGGTGACTTCCGAGATTCCCCGTTTTCCCCTTGATGGAAGTAAAAACAGTAGTCAGTCATATTTAAAGCTTTAGCATAGTTACTGTGAAAGTCTGAAAGAAGTGAAAACGTTGCTAAAAAAAGTGAAATTAAAAAAGTAAACACAAAATTTTGCTTGATTCCAGCTTTCTAAATTCCGATGCTATACTAAGCATTCCTAGCATATACACACACATATAGGAATGCAAAAAGTATTAAAAATTTCATGTGACTTTCTAGCACGTACGTGCCTAGTAGAAGTGAAAGCTGCATAAAGATAAAACCTTTTCATGGACGGGCTAGCCATGGGCAGCCTTGCTCGGCACCTACAAGAAGAAGACGAAGAGCCAGTTTTTTACAACAAATTGTCAATCTTGTTACCGATTTCACCACTTCCGGAACACAAATTTGCTCCCTATGGCTCCACTTCATCCACCTCGCTTCCTAGCATAAATAGTTCCTCAGCCAAAAAGAAAGGCCGTCACACAGCAGTCTACAGACCCCGTTCAATGCACCGTTCCACCCGCAGAACGAAGCGCAAAACGAAGAAAGCCAAGGAATCGAAAGCTTTTTCAGCAGCCAATTTCAAAGGTTTAGGCGACCGATCGCACGCAATTTTCTGCGATTACCCAGCGTACCTGGCGGATATTGATAAGGAGCAATTGCGATTGTTGAAAGAATCGGCTAATTCTAGTGATTTCTCGTCTTCGTCGTCTTCCAGCAGCGATTATGATTCTGACATCAGTTTGTCTGATCTGCTTGCCAGAGATGAGGGGAAGGGAAAATCTGTTTTAGCTGGGGCTGGGACTGGGGCTGGGGTTGAACCAACACCACAAACACAATCACAACCACCAAATAACCCCGACTACTCCGCCTCCCCCGACTACTCCGCCTCACCCGATTTCTCTGACTCCCCCCCCACAACTCACAAACACCACCATGGCCACCATGGCCACATTGGCAAGAGAACCACCATGATCGGCGACATAAAAACAAACAAGCAAGGCTTCGACCACGTTTTCGGCCACACTGCGATTGGAAAGCGTCCAAAGTTCGTTCTCCCGTTTTCCCCAGTCAGGAATGCAATCTTCGACATTGACACGAATGATTCCACCATGACGTTAATAGATTCCGACAGGGCCGACGAAACAAATGCCCGTCTCAACCGAAACACCATTCGTCAGTCCGCTTGCGCGAACGACGATTTTCTGTCCTCCAAGGATAAGACAACTTTCTTCGGCAAAAAATCGCGAGGCGACTATTTTTACATGTATCAGGTGAGCGAGCGAAACGAGCAAGTTGAGGAAGACGAGAATACTCGCGATGGATCTCGCGAAAATAGCCGCAAACGCTATATTCCGCTCGCTAAACTGTAGGATCCGCCTACGTGCTTTATTGGCAGGATAATGATGGCTCATGGCTACAGACATAATATAATGGCTACATCCACTACTGAACTAACCTACTCAACTATTTTTGCTCGCTTGCTGCACTCGTGTTTCAGCAAATTTCGAAGCAGAAGCTGTCAATTCCTGATTCTGCAATCTTAACTTCTGCCGGACGATCCCCGCGCTCGGAGTTTCTGAGAGAGGTTGTTGAGAAAGAGCTAACCCCGTGGCCCATCCTCGCCAGGTCAATTAACAATCCCAAGGTCATCAACCTGAACGGCAAGGGGCTGGGCGACGCGGTGATATTGGCACTCACGAACGTGCTCGAGAAGCTCCCCTCGCTGGACACACTGCTGTTGAGCGACAACCGGCTCACGGACGACTCCCTCCACGGTTTGTGCAATAAAGTATGCAGCATGCCGAACATCACAAACTTGGACATTTCCAACAACAAGATCGACGAGAGTAGTAAATCAATTTTGGAGTACCTCAAGAACGAAACCTGTGCACTCCACACGCTCGTTATGGAGCACAGTGACGTAGACGATTTTGAATGCGGGGACATGATGCTGAGCTTGGGCGTGAATACTAGGTGAGCGAGCGCGTAAAATTAATTCAAATCATAATCATAATATCGTTTGACTCACTCCCCCCCCCCCACTCCGCGCAGCCTAAAAACGTTGATCTTGAAGGACAATTTGATCGGGGAGAAGGAGCAGCTGAACGTAGTTATGCCGGAGCTTTTGACTGGCGGGGAGGCCATTGCTGAAATGATTCCTATCAACAAGACGCTGACGTACCTAGATGTTAGCTGGAACAGCATCCGCGGCGACTCCGCAATGCAGCTGAGCGAATCGCTGGAAGAAAACCACTCGCTCAAGACCCTGATATTGTCCCACAACGCCTTCGGGGACCTCCCAAGTCAAATGATGGGCGACGTGCTGGTCCGAAACACTACTCTTACTCACTTGGATTTATCCTTCAACGGCGTGTCCCCCTCGGCCGCAATGGTCATTGCAAACAGCATGACAACGAACCAATCAATTTCGATGCTCATTCTGAGCGGTAACACCATCGGTAAAAGAGGAGCAGAATCTTTGATGATGTCGTTGCGAAGGGCAAAGCGAATCGACTCGAACTTGACAATAGAAATAAATAACTGCGACTGCGAGTACATCGACCCATCATTGTTCGACAGTTGCGAGCCGGCGAATGAGTACCGGCTCAAAATGGACGAGCCTTACTCGAGGATGGTTGCGGATGAGCTGCTGAGAATGGCGAACAACAAGGCGGGGGCGTTCTTCAAGAGTGTCAAGGCTGGTCCTCAGGTGAGCGAGCGAGCCACCGCGTGGAAGAAGAGAATAAAAGCAAGCCACTACTACTAACACTAAAAACTAAAAACTAAAAATCATTTTGTATAGGGAGCGAGCGAGTTGAAGGTTCTCAATTTGCAGCAAATTGATAAGGGGGCGGACGCAAAAAAAATGAAAATAGTAAGTGTCACGGAGGAGTGGAAAGTGATTTGCAAGGAAATTATGGACGAATTGGAAGACGGAGTGATTGACGATCCAGATCAGTGCATAGCGGACCTCAGCTCCATGCTCTTGATGCTACGTCTCCACCCAATCGCACAAACGGTCGAGAAGATCATGTGGGCCCTCGATTTGGACGATCTCAAAGAAGAGACGCTGGTCGATACGATTTTCAGAAGTATCTTCGCAATGGTGGACACGGACGATTCCAAGTGCGTCGACAAGGGCGAGCTCAAAAGGGCAATGCACATCCTAGGGCTCCACACGATGACAGACGAGCAAGCCGAGCGCATAATCAAGGAGTTCGACGTGGACAACTCTGGAACTATTGAAGAGGACGAGTTCGTCGCTTGGATGAGCAACACGTACTGCAGGCCTGGGGAGGTCGACAAACCCCCGGTGAAGCTGAACGGCGAACTGTGGACTCCGCCCCAGGAAGGTTTACTCATCGTCGATTTCAAGGCAGACCGAATGCCTCCCTCGCAGAGTGAGATTGGAACGGACGAGGGTGTGTTGCGCCTAATTGAAAATATCAACCATGCAGCAACCCCGTCAGAGCGGCAGAAGTTGTTTGACAAGGCAACATCAAACTCGGATATCTTCATGACTGCCGCTCAAGCCCAAAAACTCATGGATATCTGCCCGGCCGGGGAAGAGCTTGACACCATCACGAAGCTGCTGCCCCAAATGATCGACGCCCAACAATCCTGCCAACTCGTCGACGGCAATCTCACCATCAACCAGATCATTTGCATGAAGAAGAAAATGGGGCCGGCTTTTACGGTCATCATGGGCAATAGGTGAGTGTAGTGTAGAGAGACTTTAACGCGCCGAGTGAGTGAGCGAGCCATGCTAACCCTCTCTTTACACAACAAGCACCGGGCGGTACTTATTGGATTTAGAGAAGGACCTTCACCGAATTGCGGCCAGGAAAATTTCCGAGCAGAACAACTTTGAGAAAAGATTCTCCAAGAACAAAAGTGAAAGAGGAGACACGAGTCAAAAGGGCACCTGGGACAATTTCCGGAATGAGACGTTCAACAAGGACGTTCTCCAACTAAATTCCCAGTGGTTCAACCACGTGCCACAGTTTGGAAAGCTCAGATTCGATTATGTTTCATCCACGCGCCAGGGAAAGGCGGTGAAACCCATGTCTGATCGAAGGTTCAAGGCGCTGCTAGCCAGACTGCAGCTTCATCAGGTTGAACTCATTAGACTCTGGTACTCGGAGCACGAGTACCTGGTGAACAAGAAGCACGAGGAGGAGGTGAGCGTGCGAAGCGAGCGAGCTTTGAGGAAGACGAGCATACTCGAGCGATTAATCCCGCGAAATGGCTACAGACATAATATAATGGCTACATCCACTACTGAACTAACTTACTCAACTATTTTTTCTCGCTCGCTGCACTCGTGTTTCGTTGAAAATGCGCCTCGCTTCGCTCGGCTCAGTTCAACGAGCTCACGCGCCACGAGGAAGCTTTGCAAAAGAAGAAATTCGACGAGTTGGAGAAAACAACGAGGTTGCGCGGTGCCGTCATCAAGGTTATTTCCGCCGTCAAGATGGAGCGCATCTTGCAGCGAAAAACCATCAACGCAATGAAGGCAACTCCGTCGATTGACGCCTTGACTAGGCAAGCCCGGGCGAACGGCTTTTTCGAGGCGGACCCGAAGGATCTCAAGGTATCCAGGCTCAACAAACGTAGGGGGGGGGTGGACGCCTCCCAGTTCGCCCCCGCCAAGCTGGTGCAGATGTGCAACTCTCCGCCCCAGGAAGCACGCCAAATTATCAACCAAAAGACGGGAACTGCGGTGCGGAGGAGAAGCATCATTTTGGACGTCTCGAGGCTATCCTTGGAGGCAATGATCGTCGACGACAACGACGATTCGAGCGACGACGACGAGGACAAGAAGGATGATGCCCGCCTGCTGAAGTTTCACTGTCCGTTTGCGATCCCCGATTTTTGCTCGTTAATTGACTCGACGACGCACTGGCGGGACTACAGGGAAAGCAGGTGAGCGAGCGGAGCGGGGGGGGGGGATGATGATGACGAGAATACGAGCCACTAACAAACCAACCCAACCCAACCCAACCCAACCAATTCGTTCCGCACCTTCTTCGCTCGGCGCAGCCACTTGAAATTCAACTACTACAGCTTAGCAAAGGAGACGGTTAAGGACAAGACTAAGACTGTGGTTGAGAAGTCTGCGTTGGAAGAGTTTGAAGCAAAAAAGTTCAACAAGGCAATTCCGACGCCAGCCTACTTGGCGCTGTACTATTTGATACAGCGCCTGCAGTGCGGGACTTTTAACGCAAAGCTATCCGTGCGCCAGGCCATGCAGATTGTCGATCATTTCCCGCGCCAGGAGTGGGCAAGGGTTCAGGCAATAGTTATTTTGCACAGTCGTGTGATTGACTTGGAAAAATTTCACTACATGTTCCGACTGTTAGACGAGAGCGAGTCGCGGGAGCTGGTGCACAGGCTGGGGTGGCTCAACATCTTCAACCCGGAGTACCCGGACAGGATCTACAACTTGGACTTGAGGTATTCCGATCACAGGCAAATGGTACAGATACTGAGCGTTCTTGCCGTGGAAGAACCCGGGGAGAATTGGCTGGACGAAGAGTACCGGTGGAGCAGTTACGACGATCCCGTTCCTGGGTGGACGCTGCCCAACAGCTGGACTGGAAGGGTGGAAGATACTGATAATGCCGGGCACTGTGGTCCGCGAGAATTCGGGCGGTTGTTCTTGGAATACACTAGCGACGCGGTCTATGACTGTGCTCCTGTGTGGACCGTCAGGGAAGAGTTAAAGAAGCGGTGTCTATGTGGGACAAAGTTGGTGTATTGAATAAATGTTTTGATAAATTCCTATTTATCTTCTTTATGCTCGAAAAAGGAAGCATTTGATCCTTCCGCGACCTCCGTTATCGAATTGGACATCTCGAGCGGTATTATTTTGGACGTGGCCCGAGCTGCCGCTTCAACCGCTTCTTTCGTCGCCTTCGCCGTTTTCTTGTTTGACTTGAGACTCGTTCGGAGAGATTGACTTTTGATGGCTGTTTTGTTCGCTGCCTTGGTCAGCCACGTTGTAATTGGTGTGGGCATCACATTGAGTATCGCCTCACGCAATTTTTTGTTCAAGACGCTGTAAACAATAGGGTTGGCCATGGAGTTCAAGTGGCACGAAAAACCAATGGCTCCGTCTATGTGCTTGTTCTCTATTTTCACACTGAAAGGGGAGAGAACCCACAAGATGCACAAAATTGTCCAACAGGAAATGAAAAACAGTGTGATGATTGAAAACTGCAGCGCAATTTTTTTTTGAGTTTTTTGTGTTTTTGCCAGTACTTCTCGGTCAGTTGTTGAGTTCCCGAACACCTTCTTCATGTGGTAGTAGATTGAGGCGTAGAAGAAGACCAGCAAGGTCGCCACAACTGCAAAATACATGTCGTATATAACAAGCACAAAATCGTGCATGGGCACTCCTTTTCCGCCGCCAACAAAGCAAGCCCCGTTCAGCTTAATTTCGTTGTACCCAACCGCCCCGTTCGTTACTGCAGCCAGTGACGAGATGCAAAAGAATGAAACAGAGGCACATCCAATTATGTTATACGCACTCTTGCCCGGGAGGGTTTTTGATTTGCATAAAAGAGTCCAGCGATCGTACGCGATGACTAGATAGGTCGTGAAAAGGGTCAACGCCAGCCACGGATAAACTGTGCCTGTTATTTGGCACACCATAAAGCTTGGGGTATTGCCGTAGAACAGCACACAGCCAAACACAACACACCCCAGTATAGACATGAGGAAGTCTCCCACGCAAATGAGGGCAACTAGCTGAAAACTGAGCTGAGACCGCATCTTCTTGTCAATTGTTATTGCTCTCAGAAGGAGGGGCGTGGTTACAAGGCCAAGGATGGCAAAGATGAATGTCATTATCGCCCAAATTAAACTGGAAGTGTCTTCACGTATGTCCGGAAGTTCTCCCCAGGTGTAATTGCCATATAAAGCAGCAAATGCTATTTGATCGGCACTGACCATTGTATTATGATATTTTTTTTGCAAAGCAAATTTGCAACAAATTGAAAACGTAACGTCTGGGTGTAGCAACTGGTGTAGACGATCCTTGATATAACTGGAAAAAATGGAAAAAATCAAAAAGGAACTGAAAAAAAAAGCAAAAATCGGTTTCATTTTTTCCAACATGCGCTTATGCTATAGGTAGCACGTTTTATAGCATAGCATAATAAGATAGTAAAAATTATATTGAAAACATATTTAACACCCCCCACATTACTTAATCCTCATCAATGTCCACCCACCTTGAAAAAGTGTAAACGAACTCACTGAATTCAATTGTTCCGTCCGAGTTCCAGTCCATTTCTCCCCACCTTTCCTCCTGGAGGAAGAACTGTCCCTCTCCCGCCCCATCTTCCTTCATCATGTTACCAACGTCACTTTTGGCAATGTAACCCTTGCCGGTGACATCAAACAGCAGGTAAGCATGAACGATCAGGTCGAAGTTGGCCTGCAGCGTGTCATTGTTCCTGTAGCTGAACAATCCTGTCACGCTGTTCGTCCTCTTCCGCATTGGCGGGGGGGTGGGGCTATCCCCGCTCGCCACGGCTTTATCCTTCTTGTCCTTCTCGGCCAACTTTGTCGCCAGCGCCATCTGCGCGGCTGCATCGTCGGATTCCCCCCCATTCCTCGCGTCAATGCTAGTCCGTCGCTTGGCTGGTGTGTTGAGCTCCGAAATCCCTCTAAGCACGTAGCAGATGGCCAGAGCCACCAAAAATTCCTTCTCGTTCAGTAGCTTTTTGCCCTCAGACTGTTGGTGGGCAACAGCACTGATTTCAAAGAAATCGCTCAGCTCACCTCCAGCAATGTCGCTCTTCAACTTTTTCAAGCACAAGTTCACCTCTTCCTCATTAATGAATCCATCATTGTCGGAATCCACAGCCTTGAAAATCTCCTTCACATCCTTGATTGTTGCTCTAATTTTGCTAAACTTGAGCAAAATCTTGGTGAAGTTCACCTGCTCGTATTCAGGCTTTCGCCGCATGGTTTGGAGCGCGACAACGATACGCCGCTGAATAGGGTTCAGCTTGTCGAGGTTGAGGGCCACATCAGCCCCGAGACCCTTGTGCACAGACATGCCGTCATGGTACCCTTGCTTCATAATTATCTCTTCGACAGAGTTGGATGGGTTATTGCTGGAGTTGGATTCGTTAACCCTCGAGGATGTGCAGCCCATGGCTGTGTGTGGTTGCGGGGGGTCGGGGTAGGGGTAGGGATAGGACAGGTATTTGGGTGTGGGTGGGTAGGCAGTAGGGGTGGAGGGCTTGTAGAAACGAGGACAGGAATGAATGACCAGTCGACCGGTTTTTTCGGTGGTAAAGTGTTACAGAAATAAATAATTCTCAGACTCTTAAGTTCGTTGTTGGTGTTTATTCACTAATACATATTTTAACTAAAAAAAAAGTGAACAAAATATTTTTTTTTTCCAAATTTTAGCCAAATTTTTGCTACTTTATTCCAACATTTCCTCCTTTTCCCCATCTCCATCAATTTACGCACTCTCCAATCCTTTGCTCCCATTGCCTGTTCCCCCTCTACAATTCTTCATTGCCCTGAGCTCTGCAGCGCTCATGCTGCTCGCCTGATCCCTGAACACTACCGGCACCCCGTGAACAATTTTAACTATCTTTTCTTTGCTCACGCCCATTTGTTTCACCGTGTGATCGACGACCACCCCCTCTCCGTCCATATCAGCCAGCTTTACGTCCTTCCGAATACCTCTCATTGGCACCGCGAAATCTGGCTGGGCGTACCCATTCCCTCCGGCGCTCAGTCCCGTAGCGCTCAT
>Ga0302116_1002359_pt1 | contig 11086 bp, 10 predicted proteins | sample AG5_SCM_MG_FD_203124 | JGI IMG/M metagenome (GOLD analysis project Ga0302116, IMG submission 203124) | Marine microbial communities from Western Arctic Ocean, Canada - AG5_SCM | ecosystem: Environmental > Aquatic > Marine > Oceanic | place: Canada: Western Arctic Ocean | collected 2017-10-01 | reverse complement strand
TCCCGAGTCGGACGCGTAACTCTCGCCTCTCAAGCCGACCCCACCGACACGCCCGCGAGTTGTCCTCCCGGGGAGCACCCTCGCCATCGCCGAGCTCGCCGCCATCGCCGGGCTCGCCGACATCGCAGGCCGAGACGCAGGCGGGTCGCACGACGCCCTCTCAAAAGTGACGACGCAACTTTTATCGGGTTTCCAGAAACTCGCGAACTTTCCAGATGGAGAGTTTTTTTTCATCCTGTCAGATTCGCCTGCGCGGGCGGTGGCCCCTGCGATGTCCACCCCCACCCCCGCGGCGGAGCAGTTGAAGGCGCTGGGGAACGCGATGTACGCAAGAGGGAAGTTCGGCGCGGCGGTTGATGCGTACACGGACGCGGTGTTGTTATGTCCGCGGTGGCTACCCGTGATTTTAAATCGCGCGCTGTGTCATCGTAAGAAAACAAACTGGCCCCTGGTCAAGGCAGACTGCTTGAAAGCCCTGGACATCGACAAGGAAAGCATCAAAGGTAACTACATGCTAGGGCTGAGTTTGATTGCGGAGAAGGATTACCGAGGCGCGGTGCGGCGGTTACAGAAAGCGCTGGAAAACGCGCGAAGCAACGGGGCTTCGATTCAAGATGAGATTTGGCGAGAGCTGGTAAGTTAAGTTTTCCCATGTACCGCGCTCCGCCTCCCTGATCACAGCCCCTACTTGACGTCCACGCATTGAAAGGAAGTGCACTACTGGTAACTCTTACCAGTACTAGTAACGTACTTACTACTGGTAACTCTTACTGGCGTACTCGCGGCTCTGTGCCAAATACATGACAAACGCGCTGTTTGCGGAGCACAAGTCACGAACATCACGGCCGACTGACACTTTTTTTTTCATCGTGCCAGGCGCGGGGTAAATACCTGCAGTGGGAAATCGACGCCGCGCGAAGAGCGGCGCGGGTTAGTTCGGTGGAGGCGAAGTTGGGGGCGATGGGGCTGCTGCTTGCGAGTGACACTAACAGTACCTGTACGGGCAATTATCCACACACCAACCAACACCAAAACCACGACGTGATCGATTTAGTGCGCGGGGACGGGATGGAGTTGGATGGGGACGAAAATGGGGACGAAAACGAAACCAGCGCGCCCGAAAAAAATAAAAACGAATTCACGTCTGATGACAAACAAACTCTGCGTTCAATGGTCGCCGCCGCGCGCGTCGCGGACTCCACGGAAAACGACCCGCCTGATTGTTTCTGCTGTGTGTTAACCTTCGAGGTGTTCAGGGATCCGGTGGTCACTAGAAGCGGGAACTCGTTCGAGCGAAGCGCGGTTGAGGAACATCTTCGAAAAGTTGGTAATTGGGACCCGATATCACGCGAACCCATGGTACGTAGTTGGGCTTTCCCAAATCCCGAGACTGTTTACGGACCCTCTCTGAGTACAGTAGGAAAATACTACCCTGTTTGCCGATTATCCAGAGTACACTGTCTGACTGTTTACGCAATACAGTTTACGAGAATATTACTCCAAGACTGACCCTTTTCTTTTTCACAGACACAGAAAGATTTAATACCCAACGTCGGCTTGAGAAACGCGGCGCACGCCTGGCTCAACGAACACGCGTGGGCGTACGCGGATATCGTCAAGCCGGACGCGCCCCTGGGGGGGGAGGATTAAGGTAGGGGCTGGTGGGGAATAATAGGACTACCAGTCTAGCTAGCTACAGTAGCAGTCTTGTAAATGAAAAGTAGTCGTCTGCGAAGATTTTTGCCAAAGCTTTTTGGCAAAATGTATTGCCTCGAGTGTGTCGTTGTTGCCTCGAGTGTTTCAGTGGTCCTTGTCTTCGTCTCAGGAGATGCGTTCGTGACACGAGCCCGCGCGATGACTCGTCCTCGCGGTCGATGTCGCGCCCGCGTCGGTCACAATGGTCACCACACCCTCGCCCGCCGCCTGGTATTTCTCGCGTTGACCAGAAGTGTTTCCTTTGCCAACGCGCAGCAGGTCACCTCAACCGCGTCGTTTACTTTTTTGTCCCCCTCGCCTTGTGTGTTCCGCATAGACGCCCTTGATGCGAAGGTGACCGCGCTCGAGACGAGTTTGAATGACGGCGGCGTCACCGCGATGGGCGCGCGTACGAGCTCCTTCGTCACTTCAGACACCGCGGGGGGGTTCTTCGGCGCCGCGTTCCAAGGCATGGGCAGGGAGACGAACGAGATGGTCACCGCGCAGGGCGAAAGAACCTCTTCTGACGCGTTGTTCGGGGTGTCCGCGACGGGTGACAGGAGCGCCGCGCTTGGCGACGGAACCGTGGCGCAGGGCGATTTCTCCCTCGCCGCGGGGCGGAACAGCTACGCCACGAAAGCGAGCTCGCTGGCTTTCGGAGACACCGTGGTGGCGTCCGGGGAGGCGTCCGTTGCGTTCGGGAGGAACTCAAAAGCAAGCGCGCAAAACAGCGTGAGCTTCGGCGACGCGAACGAAGCCAGCGGCGTGGCGTCCAGTGCGATGGGACGGAACTCGCAAGCGTCTGGAAACGCCGCCGTGGCGATGGGGGACGGGGCCACCGCGAGGGGCAGCGGGGGTATAAGCCTCGGTGTGCAAACCAGAGCGGAAGGTACGGGGCCTTGCGCGTTTCCCAAATCAGAGACGACTGTTTGCCATTGCCAATACATGAAGACTGACACTTTCTTTTATTTGTCGTCTCAGGCGACGCCGCGTTCGCGGTCGGCGGCGGGAGCGCGGCGCTAGGCGCGCTCTCGGTCGCCGCCGGCGCGTTCGTGGCGGCACAGGGCGCCTCGTCAGTAGCGCTCGGCGCGGGCACCACCGCGGTCGGCGAGGCGTCCATTTCCGTGGGCTCGTTGACAAGAGCGGTAGGGGACGCTTCGTTTTCCTCAGGCGACCGGACCACCGCGCAAGGCGCTTCCTCCGCCGCGCTGGGCCGGGAAACAAACGCGGAGGGCGATTCTAGTTTCACCGCCGGGATAAAGACCTTCGCTGGAGGGTCCGGGTCGAGCGCGTTCGGGATGAACACGCGGTCCTCCGGTAAGTATTTCCCACTTACCACATTCCTCCGACTGATTGAGATTGCCCAAACAAGACTGACACTTTCATTTTTACAATCAGGAAGCGGAAGCGCCGCGCTCGGCGTGCGCGCCATCGCGCGCGGGTACGGCGCGTTCGCGTCAGGCATCGCCGCGCTTTCAGGCGGGCCGGGGAGCTTAGCGTCAGGCTTGGGGTCAATCGCTACGGGCGCGGGGGGCGTGGCGCAGGGGGTCGGGGCGCGCGCGAGCGGCGGCGTGGGTACGTTTTTTCCCCCGATAGAGTAAACAGTCTGACAGTCGTCCTTACCGTTACTATACCCCAACTTCGAACCGACGACCGACTAATCTGCAACAAAACGAACTAACCAACTCCCAACTTTACGTCTGACTGTTTGCCCCTTCCTACTTTTACTAATCCCTGTTACCCAAAACACCGACACAGCGAGCGTCGCGCTCGGGCACTTCGCGCGCGCGGAAAAAGACGCCGCCTTCGCCGCCGGCGCGCGCGCGGTCGCCAGCGACCGCGCCGCGGTTTCCCTGGGGGACGAAACCTGCGCGGGGGTTTCGTGTAACGCGTCGAGAAGTGGGTTCTTTGGAAGTGTTACTGACAGTGATACTGAAAGTGATACCTCAAGTAACGGAACGACGTCATTTGATGACGACGCGATTGACGACGCGGACACTTCAAAAGCGCCGCCGCCCGTCGCGATTGGCGGTCGGGCGTTCGCCACCGCGGTTGGCGCGGTCGCGCTCGGCGCGCGCGTACGCGCCGTAGCGCCGCACGCCTTCGCCGCGGGCGCGCGTTCTTTGGCTTCGGGGAACTTCTCGCTCGCGCTGGGGAGCGGTTTCGGTGTGGACGGTGGAGCAACCGCGGCTGGTGATAGTTCAATCGCGATCGGCCGCCGGAGCGTATCGAGCGCCGCGTTCGCCACCGCGATCGGCGCGTTTTCAAGCTCCACCGGAACCAACGCGACCGCGATCGGTACTGACAGTAACGCGTATGGAAACAACTCCATCGCGATCGGCAGAAACGCAGTGGCAAACAGTCCGGGCGGCGTCGCGGTTGGGACAGACGCGTTCGTTTCTCAAAACGCATCCGGCGCGTTCGCGTTCCCGGGCGCCACCGCGGCCGAACCGCACTCCGTCGTCGCGGTCGGCCGGATCTTCGCCAGCGATTTCGTCATCACCCTTCGCGCTCCGTACAACACGTGGCTCAAAAGCGGTGACGGGTTGTGTACAGACAGTAGTGGAAGTCAGGTCAAGTACGGAAACACCACCGACGGCGATATGATATCCTGGACCCGAGAAGGCGGCGGAACGGACGATAGTCTTGAAGTTTGCAAACTCCGGTGCGAAAACGCGACGGGGTGCGAGAGTTTCACGCGCGATTCATCGGACGGCGAGTGCATTCTTTACACCGCGGCGTACACCATATCAACCCTACCGATCGGCAGTGCTACGTCGTGGGAATGCTGGCACCGGAGTGCAGATCCGTTGTCCCCGGCGCAACCTCCTTCGGCGTCGCCAACGGGCACGTCCGAAATATCTCTCGTCTCGCTCGTCGCGAAAGTCGAGGAGCTCGCCGCTCGCGTCGCCGCGCTGGAGGGGATGTGAGTAACGACGATTCAGAACGCGAGAGAGGAAGAAAACGCGAGACGAGTAGACAGGTAAGAGGGATACCTGTTATGCTCAAAAAAAAATTGTAAAGTGTTTCTTTCGTCAAAATCAAAACGGTCTGTCTCGGCTCTCTTTTCCCTTTTCCCTCTCGTCTCCAATCCCGTTTCCCGTTCTCTACTCGGGCGTCCCCGGCGACACCGGCTGGATGGATGCCTGCAGTTCTCTCCACCGCTTCGCAACCTCCGCGATCCAAGGCCCGTTGAAAATGCAAAGCACGGTGCAGTCCTCGGTATATTTAAGGTTGTTCAGGAGTTTGGGGGTGAGCAAAAACGTCTGCGGCGTTGAGTCTTTGCTCGCGGCGTCCGTCATCCGCTTGAAGATTTTCCGCTCGTTCACCGGGTCCATGCCTTGGTTGATTTCGTCCACCACTCGGAACGGCGCTTTCGTGAGTTCCTGTAGGGAAATCAGGTAGAGCATGGTGCTTACACTCCGTTCGCCGCCTGACTGCCGGTGCGCATCCAGAATGTGCATATCCGTCGCGGCGCGGAACTTGACCCAGATTTCCAGTTTCCAAAACTCGAACCGGTCCCCCGAAGGGTCCTCGCGCAAACGCACCTCACCCGCGCAACCGATACTCGCGAAGTTGTGCTTGAAGTTCTCGTTGATTCGCTCCACCAGTTCTCTCAACTTGGGAAGCCACTTCAGCTTCAACGCCGCGATATCGCCAGTGCTCCGGCCCAAACTTCCCTCCTGCGCGCCAAGCGTGCTTTCGATTTCTGCGATTTGCGTCTGCCGCGATTTGTAATCCTCAAGCACGGCTGAGACGAATAAAAGAAAACGTCAGTCTTGAGTCGGCGAGTGTGGGTGTACTTCGTAATGTGTATCAGTAAACAGTCGGGCGTAATCAGGCCGAACAGTGCACTTGTGAAGGATGTGGTGCACGGTAAACAGTCAAACAGGGTCCGTAAACCGTGTCCCGGATTTGGGAAAGCCCAAGACGGCCGTACCTTCGTTCGGACACATGATCGCGTCCGCTTCGTTTTCAAACATGGCGATGGCCTCTTCCAACACAACCAGGTCGTCGTCCCACTGGTCGAACTGTTGTTGCAGCGTTGGGTCCTTCCCCGGGTCCCTCTGGTCCGTCGCGGCCATCGCGGGAACCCGGAGCTCCCGCGCGAGTTCCTTGTTTTCGCGTAACTTGTTCTCAGCCGCGGGCAGCTCCTTCCGCATTTTGTCGTTCGCCGCGTTTGCCGCGTCCCACTGCGCGTCGAAGTACGCTTTTTGAATCCCCAGTTCCTTGCACCGCAACGTCCGCGTGGCGTGTTCGTGCGTCGTATCCGCGAGCTGCGTGGTGAGCTCCACGAGGTCCAAGCAACAAACAACCCGTTGCTTGGTCATCGCCTTCAGCTCGGCGTTGACCCGCGTCTCAATCGCCGCGACGTCCAAAGTTCGCGAAGCGCTCTCCAACTGGGCCCGCGCCGTGGCGACGTTTCCAGTGAGCTTGTTGTGCGTATCCCGCGCCAGTTTCTGCATCTGCCCCAGGCTTTGAATTCTCCGTTGCGCCTGCTCGATGTCCTGTTCGAGTTTCTTTTTCCTCGCCGTGCACTCGCCGATCTCCTTGGCGAAAACCTCAACCTGTTGCCGCGCCGCCGCCACGCGCTTCACGCACGCTGCCTTCTCCGCCGCGTCCACGCCACCGGTGAACACGTTTCCGTTCTTGCGCAGCTCCGCGGTGCTGATGCTCGCCACGGTTCCATCGTACCGGCTCCCTTTCTTGTCCATCACCGTGTCGGGGGTACACGCCCTCGTGATGTTGGTTTCCTTGAAAACCGCCTCCACCTTTTCCGGCGGCGTCGCGCCAAACACAAAGCACTTGTCGATAGCGCCGATTTTGCACAGCGCGGTTTTCACCAAGGGCGTGGCTTCGAAGGTCTGGTCCAAACGGTGGGTCACGCCGTGTTTGTGAAGTGCGGAGACGTCGGGTTCTTGCCAGTCGATTTGGTCCACAATCAGGACATCGACGCCCAGTCGTCGCGCGGTTTCTTTTATTTTGTCGTAATCCGCGCGCGTCTGCGCGATGTACTCGGCGAAGGCGTAGTTCGGTAACACGTGCGCTAGCATGTTCCTGTGATCGGAGTTCGCGCACTCCATCAAGGAAAGAAGAGGGCCCACCACGGGTTTCACGAAGTAGTTTGCGTTTTCTGTGATGTACGTATCAAACGCGGCGAGGTTTTGCTTTTTCGAAACGTTCGCCGCGTTGCGCACGCGCTGCCCTCTCACGGAGTTCATGTGCTCCAGCTGTTTCGAGACGTGCGCGATCGTGTGCTCCGGGTCCTTGACTCTTCCATTCAACGCGTCCAAGTCATCCTCCAGCGCCCGTAACTCCTGGCTCAGCTCAAGTTTTGTGGCTTTCAGGTCCTTGATTTCCTCGTTTCCGTCGTTTTGCACAGGAGGCGGCGCCCTCGCCAGCGCGGCTGAGATAAATAAAAGAAAGTGTCAGTCTTGTATGGGCAACCAGTGTGTGGCGGATTTGGGAAACGAGATGCTTACCTTCGCAGTCCCGCAGCTCCTTTTCCCGCTCCTTGATTTTGCGTTCCCGCTGCGTCGCTTTCGTTCGCGCGCGATCAAGCTCACCCCTTTTCGCCTCCAAATCAATCCCGAGCTCCTCCAGTAACTCCTTCTTAGCGTGTTGCTTCCCCGCCAACGTCTTCCGTGTCACGTTGGTTTTCTTCTGCTTCACGAGCGCCAGCTCGAGCTCGTCCTTCGCTTTCACGGCCGGGGTTTTAAACCGCGTGAGCTTGTCCTCTTCCGCCAAGATGCTTTTCTTCAGCGCGAGCACCGCCGCCTTGCTGTTCTGCCACCGCGCCTTGGCGTTGCCGAAAACCAACCAAGGGACTTTGGTTTTCATCTCAGCCGCGGTTTCCCGGAGCTTTTCGCGTTCTGTGATTGCAAAAGAAAAGTGTCAGTCTTGTATGGGCAAACAGTGTGCCTGGATTTGGGAAAGGCCCAATACGTACCGTTGAACCGCGTCACGTCGCGCTCCACGCCGTCGTTCTCCAGCCGCAGCTTTTCGATCTTCGCGCGCTTGTTCGTGACCTGCAGTTTTTTTGGTGGGGGGTGTCAGGGGTGATAGAGCATTTAGGGTGAGGTTAAGGGTAGAGTCAGGGTAAGGTTAAGGATATGGTCAGTTTCAGTGGGTATAGCGAGCATTTGGTCGGTAACGTTACCAACACTCGGTCGATACTCGGGAAAAGGTGATTGTTGGCACCCTTTTTAAAAAAGAATTAAAAGTCAAACCGTTTCCGATCGCAGATTTGAGACGTCGCCGAACCCCCGAGGGAGTGTGGGGTATCGAAATCCTTTCCAAAACACGACACCGCACTCGGTCAGAAGACTCGAGAAGACTCGAGAGTAAGAACAACACACGTACCTCGCGTTCCAGGCCCGCGATGTCGTTCTTCATGCGAATCAGCTCGGCATGCATGTCGTAAAGTTCCGCGTTGCCGATGGCTTTTTCGGTTTCCATCAAAAGCGACTCCGGTGTGAGCCGCGCGAACTCCACCACCCGGTCTTGCGGAAGGAACTGACAAAGGTTGTCCAGCTGCACCCCCAGCTTGTGCATCTCCAGTTTCACCCTGTCCAGGGTTACGACCACGTTGTTTACTCTCCAGGTGCTGCTACTGTCTTTGCGCTTTATTTCGCGCCTCACAACGAGCGGTCTTTCCGGGTCACTCGTCGCCAAAGTGATCTCGGAGTACCCGCTCTGCTCACCTCGCTTCACGAACTCGCTCAGTTTGTCCGCCCGCCCCAGCAGTTTCGTGCTGCCAGCCAGGCCGATCGCGAGCGCGCACACGAAACTACTCTTGCCCGTACCGTTAGGCCCGAGAATCACGTTCAACCGAGGCCCGGGTTCCATCTCCACATCCGTGTACGTCATGAAGTTGTGAAGCTTCACTCGCATAACGCTTCCGGGGATGTACTCGATGGGCTGGTGCCGCGCGCCTTGCCGCAGCTTTTTCGCGACAGGGGCCACTGCGGAGTCATCGGGGGCGTCGTCGTCGTCGCGAGCGCGCGATGGCGAGGCCTCCGTGGACATCGGGGCAGGGCAGCGCGCGTGACGCGCGCGTACGAATGGGCGCTACGGTCGGCGAATATTCAAACTTGGTTTACGTGCGACAAAGTTGGAGACTGTTTGCACACTGAAATCCGAAATTTTGGAAAACGAGTGCCAACTTTGCTCACACAGCCCAACTCAGATCTTTACAATTCATCAGTCACTTCGCCTGCGCGCGCGTGTTCCTCGCGCGCGCCATGGCGCAGTCGCCGTGGGTGCGGTTACGCGAGTTCGACCCGAACCCCGCGGTGTTGTCCACCGCGGAGCAGGTCAAGCAGGTGCGCTTCCCTTTCCCGTTACACGACCGGCCAGACGTCGAGATTCACATCTCGCGTGGGCACCCAGTTCGTGTCTGACGACTTTCTCACCCACGCCTCCCCACCCCAGTGGATCGTCACCGCGACTGTTTTCAAACGCGCGCGCGGCGAGATCTTCACCGATGTCGGCGGGAAGAACAAGTTCGTTGATGGGACCTTAGCGGTTGGCGATGACGGGACCGTGTGTGTGAGATGCGCGGGGTCACACGAGGATGATGTTTACGACGTGCGATTTCGCGTGAGAGGTCCGGGTGAAGAAATAGTCGAAGCCGGCGAGTCCAACCTCGATGATGACCCTGGAAACGCTGAATTGTCGCAAGTATCCTGCACCTGCCCTGCCGCGAAGAACGTGCCGCGCGCCGGGTACGCGCAGTTCGGGCAAAGACAAACAGAAGGGGTTTCCCAAAAAACCCAACCCAAAGGAACGTGCAAGCACGTCGTCGGGTTGCTGTTGTGGCGAGTGCGGATGTTAGCGGCGGCGAGCGACCCGAATCCGAATCCGAGTTGGGATGGGGGGGAAGGAAGGGATGAAACGACGATGAGTAATGGAAACGCGAACGGGGCGGGAAGGATTGGTGTGGTGGCGAGTAGTGCTGCGGGTGCTGCGGGTGCTGCTGCTGGTACTGTTGGCGGCGCGAGTACTAACGGCGACGCGGCAAACACTACTGTCGCCGCACGAGAAAGCGCTCCCGCGCCTCCCCGCGCCGCGGTCCCGTCCGGACCGAAGAAACGAAGACTGCCGCCGTCCCTGGTGGACGCCGCGGCGGCGGCGGTGGTCGAGGTGGCGAAGAAAAGGAAGACGACGACGGCGACCGCGAGGGTAACTGCCCATACGCCGCCGGCGAAACCGAACCCGAAACCGACGCCCGCGGCGGCGGTTGTGGTGAAGCGAGAACCGGGCACGGCAGTCGCGCCGGCCCCGGCGGTTCCGGTCGTAACGCCACCCCCCGGGCCGTTACCCTCGGACGCTGGCATCATCGGCAAGGTGCAGACAGTAAGTGACGATGCGCTTTTGGCCGCGGCGGAACGCGCGTGCGCACCCGCGGGTGTCGCGGCGCGGCCGCCGCCCCGACCAAAACCGATTTCCGCCGCGCCTTCTGCTGCTTCGCGCGGTCCCGCGGCGCCGCCTCCCGTGGTGGTGCCCCCCGTGGTCCCCCCCCCAGCAGCAGTAGTACCTCCCGCACCACCCGTGGTCCCGAAAACGAAACCCTTCCCAGTGGTGGATGACCTCTTCGCGTCGTTTCTGCCCGTCGCGTTCGGGGCGAAAACGGCGAAGCCAGCCAGGGTAACTGCCCATACGCCGGCGACGAAACCGGCGGTTTTAAAAACGCCCGCGTCAGCTGCGATTGCCGCCGCGCCGAGCCCGGGCGCGGTCCCCCCTTCCGTCGCGGCGCCGCCGGCCAGGGTAACTGCCCATACGCCGGCCGCGCCGAGTGCGGTTGTGACAGCGGACCCGGCTGTTGTCACCCGTCCCTTGCCTGCTCCGGCAGGGAAAGAGAAATCGCCAGACCCGGGGCCGAAGAAGATGAGCTTCGCCGAGATGATGGCGTCGGGCGGTCTTTGAGGCGTTTTTTTGCAATTTTAAAATCCATCCGCTCGGTCGTCAATTAGGTTGGCGTTGGGGACGAAAAATACCGCGGCATTGACAGAGAAAGGCGCGCGATAGAACACTAGCTTAGGGTTGGGAAATATGAAGCGTGTACGAACACTGGCGGGCAGCACTTCTCGGGCGACGGGACGACACCGCGGCGGCGGGTTAGGTGGGTTTGAAACACGACTGTTGTGATGCGATGCTTGCTTCTTTGGACGGAGTGGTGGTGATTATTTATCACCATTGGGTGGCGTTCGCCGACGAGCGGCGAGACGCGTGTGGTTTGTGTTGCGCGTCCACGGGTTGGGAGGTTGTTTAACCGCCGAAGCCGTACAGGGTGCGGCCCTGGCGCTTGAGCGCGTAGACCACGTCCATGGCGGTCACGGTCTTGCGGCGGGCGTGCTCGGTGTAGGTCACCGCGTCGCGGATCACGTTC
>Ga0302116_1002356_pt1 | contig 11095 bp, 15 predicted proteins | sample AG5_SCM_MG_FD_203124 | JGI IMG/M metagenome (GOLD analysis project Ga0302116, IMG submission 203124) | Marine microbial communities from Western Arctic Ocean, Canada - AG5_SCM | ecosystem: Environmental > Aquatic > Marine > Oceanic | place: Canada: Western Arctic Ocean | collected 2017-10-01 | reverse complement strand
TGTCAAAGGGTGACAAGACCCCTTGCAACCCAGCGGAGACGACCTGCGGATCAATGGAGTGCTTTGGGGATGAGTGCTGCCACACGACCAACTGCAACTACTTAACCATGGCGGGCTACGAAAACGCGTGCAATGGCTCCGCAGCTTACGCAATTATTGTTGGTATAATGGTAATGATTAACGACATGTTCTTGCGGATGCTGGCAGAATGCGGGTGGGCCCAAGGTGAGCGAGCGAGCGAAGCGAGCGAGCTTTGAGAAAGACGAGCATACGAGCTACTACGAGACTTAACATTATTCTGAATTACATTCGTTTGGCTCGCTCGCCTCCCCCCTGCTCCATTAAAAATGCACCTCGCTTCGCTCGGTGCAGGCGCTCACTGGTGCATAAAATGGTGCGCCGAGTGCCTCGGCCACATGGTCATCGGCGTTTTAATGATATTCAGCATCTTCATGTACGCGGCGGGCGTCATGATTCTCGAATCGGACCCGTACCAAGAAAGCAGCGACGGTTTCATCGCCGCGTGGCTCCAGGCCAAGGGTTGGGGTTGGGTCATGTGGTTCGCGTACAACTTGCCGGTGTACGCGATCTTATACTCAAAAGCGAAAGCAGGTGAGTGAGCGAGCGAGCGAGCGAAGCGACCGAGCCTTCGAGGAAGACGAGAAATATTTACGAACCACTACTATCTTAACTAACTAAAATAAAACTAAAAACTAAACCACTCAATTTACTTCCCACCTTCTTCGCTCGGCGCAGATTTTGCCTACGAATTCCCAAAGTGCGTGTGTTTGCCCGAGGGCAAGGATTTCGAAGTTGGTGTTGGGAACGGGGGTGGGGCTGGGGCTGGGGCTGGGACTGGGACTGGGGGTGGGAATAGAATCCACCCGGAAGCTCCTGTTCAACAGCAGATGATGGTACAGCAACAGCAACTGGTCGCAGTCGATCTCGATGGCAACGGCGCGGCAGACGTGCTGATGACTCCGGCGCAGCTCCAAATGACGCAGCAGCAAGCCATTGTAAACCAGCAGCGCGTCCAACAGCAGGCTGCCATTCAACAGCAGCAACAGCAGCAACAGCAGCAACAGCAACAGGCGATGCTTTACCAGCAACAAATGGCGCAGCAGCAACAAATGCAGCAGCAGCAGCAAATGCAGCAGCAACAGCAGATGATGATGATGCAGCAACAACAGCAACAGCCAGTAATGGGACAGCCACAACAAATGGGACAGCCACAACAAATGATGATGCAGCAACAACAGCAACCGCCAGTAATGGGTCAGCCTCAAAATATGGGTTTGGCGCCCATTTTCCAGCAGCAACAACAATGAATGAAAACCACATAAACTATTGTTTATCCTACTCTATTATATTCGAAGCTCTGAAGGCTCGCTTGCTACTACTAGGCCGAGCGGGTTAGTTCAGTTTATTAGTAGTGGCTCGTATGCTCGTCTTCCTCAAGGCTCGCTCACTACCACTCACCAAGCGTTCCTTTCCCCTTTCCTGAAGTCGTCGTGTCCACCCCACTTCTTTTTCCCTTCGACGGAGAATACATACGTGTTTGGTACAAGGATTCTGTTCTCGACTCCTTTGTTTCCTCGCTCACCGCACCGCCGCCGCCGAGCAAATTTTGATTCAACACCTTTACGCGATATGCAAAATACAACAGTCCCAGGAACGCGTCTCCAAAAATCGGAACCCACAAGGCGTTGTTTTTCCACAGCTTGACCAACCAGTTACCACCAACACCACCGGCAATGAAGCCGCAGCACAGGACAATCATCAACTGTGTTCTCTTCAGCTCGCTCTGCTCGAAGTGAAGCTCATTTTCATTGATTTTACTGCCCGAGGTGAGCAAGCGGAATCGTCTACCTATAATTCTACCAATCTGCAGACCTAGATCCGTCGCAAACCCAGTAATGTGTGTTGTTCTCAGCAAACCTCCCGAGAAAGTAGATCCGATCCCGTTCTGTAGTCCCATGCACAGCGCCGCCAGATTTCTTGCCAACGCGTATTTATCTTCGTCGTAGGACAACCACGACAGGGTCAAAATGAAGCTCACCAAGCACAACGCTATGCCGTACATACCAAGACCGACCTTGGCTCGGTGCCTCCCGATCAACACCCCGCACATGACGCTTCCTCCGATGAAACACAAAATCTGGTTGCCACCGCTTGTGAGAAAGTTCCCCCCTTCCTCGAGCGCTATTGCAGCCCGAGTGCTCAGTCCAGTCACGTGGGCAACAGGAGATCCGTATAGAGTGAAGCTCGCCGCATTCACAAACCCTGCTAAAAAAGTGAGGAGGAACGCTGCAGTCTCCACAATCACAGTAGCGCGAATCTCAGCGACCTTGTGGATATGGTTCGTCGAGTCCGGTGAAGAGGGCGGGGTGGCACCAAAATCGTCGTCTAGTTTGTCCAGAAAGGACGATCTGGGTATTTTTTTGGTTTTCGATGGGGCAGATTCAGATTCTGATTCCAACAGCGATTTTGGGTGGGCAGATTCTTCTTGCTTCAGTTGGATTTTTTTTAAGTTTGGTATACGAGCAGGCATTGGCGGGTCCATTCTAAGGGCTTTGCGAGGAGTGAAGTACTAATTCGTTAAAAAAAAAAAAAACATTTTTAACTTTGAACTTGCTATATATGTTATAGCATATGGTGCTGTAGCTAATCTATAGCATATAAAAAGCATAAATAACCTTTACCTACCTTATAATAACACAACAAAATCTAAATAATACCCTTCACATGACCATCACTGTCGTAGCCACGATCATTTTCACCATCATCCTAGCCCTCCTCTCTTATGCTTTTCTTCGACCTGCAAGTAGGATAACAGAATCCTCGTCGCCCAGCACCTCCAACTCCAACTCCAACTCAAACTCCTCCCCTACCCTGAAGCAATCTTCCAAAAACGAAGTAGCAGTCCAAAAAAGGAAGTTCCGAAATTCAGTTTCAATTCCCAACCCCATCCTTCAGTCGCTCCTGGCCCCGGTAAAATCGCTCGAGGGGTATCTCAAGAAGAAGTCAAACAAGCACTGGGGAAGCTACCAGCAGCGGTACTTTATAATTTCTGGTGCGTACCTTCTCTATTTTAATTCGAAGCTTGGCGCTCACAACGATGCCATGGAGCCCATGGGCGCGATCGACATCCGCCACATAGTTGAAATTAAAACAAATCAAACTGGCAAGGCTCTCACCCTCACATTGAGCGACGGGACCTTGTACGAGTTAGTTGGGGCCGACTTTGCAGCTGCTCAAGCTTGGGAAGATAACTTGGGTGAGCGGATGGACATTTTGAAGAAGGCGAATTCGCCCGCAGTGCCATTGATGACCTGCAAAACGGACAATTTGACCGAGGCTGGGAGGAAGAATGTAACCCCAGAGGAGCTATCAAAGCTGGACGAGATGAAGCAGACCTATCCCAGCGTCGACCAAGCTACGATGCTGAGGTTCTTGAGGGCGAGGAAAGGAAAGGTGAGCGAAGCGAAGCGAAGCGAAGCGAAGCGAAGCGAGCAATGCACTAGTAGTGACTAGCCAAGAGCAATACACTTGTAGTGACTAGCGATCTGCGAACGAAGTTGAGCAACACCATACACAACACTAGTTGTGACAGCTCGCTTCGCTCGCCGCTCGCCAGCAACACCATACACTAGTTGTGACAGCTCGCTCCGCTCGCCGCACCTAATGGAACCTACTCAACATTTTTTCGCTCGGCGCAGGTTGAGGCTGCGAACGTTATGCTCCGAGAGCACTTGGAATGGAGACGGCGGACCTTTCCGATAACCAAGGAGAGGGTGATTAGCCAGATCAGGAAGAAGAAATTCGTATTGACAGGGTTTGATCGCGACGGGGATCCAATCATTTACATTGTTGGGCGGAGGCTCGGAAAGCATACTTACGAGTCTTTAGAGGAGCACATGGACAGTGTTTACTATATGCTTGAGGTGGTTTGCAGCAGGCTGCTGTTGGACGCGATGAGCAGGTTTACCATAATCTACAATCGCGTCGGCGTTGACGAAATGGAGAAAGAAACTGGATTGGACACTGGGGACTCCGACTGGGTGAAGGAGATCGGCAAAACACTTGCAAAGCAGTACCCGGAGCGGATGAAGATGTGCATCGTTGTTCCCACCTCCCGTCTCTTCCGGTGGGTGTGGTCAGTCATTAAACACTTTTTTGATCCGGTTACTGTGGCCAAAATCTCCTTCGCGGGAAAGAACGAGGATTTGCTCAGGTTCATGACTGCTGATAATCTCGTCGAAGACGTAGGTGGAACGAATACATATATATTTGATGCCGAGCACATAGACACTCTGGCCATGGTAGACGACGAAGAGTACGTGAAACGCGACCGACATTTCAACGTCCCACAACAAATGGTTTACGAATTTTAAAAGCACAAAAGAAGAAAAGAACCATTTCTATTTTTATTAAGCCAGGATTTTGTACTTGCTGCCGGTGGCGGTGACCTCTGTGGTGCCGCACGCGGGGGGCTTGTCGTCTCCCTGGTAGTACTCGCAAACCAGCTCGAGCAAGTTGGTGTCGGGCCCGTAGGTGATCTGCAATGTGAGACAAGAAACGTTGATAGAGAAGGGTGTGGGAAGCGTGATTGGTTTTATGTTAGATGTTGCTCAAAACGTGGTGCTGTTGTCCAACAATCAACGGAAACTCACAAGGTCGCCGTTCAAAACAGCCCACGGTGTGAAGGTGTGGTCGATGGGTGTTAGCTCACTGTTCGTGACCTGCAGCTGCCAGGCCAAATCATTGTCGTCGTGGCAGGACTTGATGGCAGCGAAGTCCAAATTTGCGACTCCGGCACACCTCTCAAACTCGCTCTCTTGAGTCAAGTCAGCACCGCTCGCAAGGCAGTTCAGCATAGGCACGTAGTCGTCAGCACTGGGGTTCTTGTAAACCATGCACTCTCCCAGGTGTTGGCGTCGCACTCCGCGTCGCCGTGCTGGCAAATGACAGTCTTTGCGTCGAGGTCAATCTTGGCATTGCCATAGGGCACGAAGGTCAAGTTCATGATGGGACCAAGACCATGCTCATAGGCAACGTTCAGCTGCTCAGTGATGAACATCTCGCAAGCGGGACATTCTGCCTCCGTGCAGAGGAGGAGACTGACAGGATCAGCATCACAAGCAAGAGCTGTGATAGCATATGAAAGGGCGACGACGGCAGTGATGAACTTCCTTTGATGTGAAAAGGGTTAGGGTATGATAGTTATGCTCTTAAGAGTGTGGGGTGGATGATTAAAAAGATGGAAAAGCTCACATGGTAGCGCAAAAGGTTGTTTTGGGTTTGGGGTTTTTGTTTGATTAAAAATGCGCGATAATTATTTTTCTAACAATTTTGCAAAATAATTTGTCCTTTGATACGTGAGGGCAAGTCTCACATGCAGCGCCTTTTTGCAATCTCAAAGGCCAACGTTAAGAAGTTCCGCTTGTCATTACGCCCCTCCCCTCTCCCCTCAAGTGGTGGTGTCACTCTGAAATTAGACCACTTCGCATTCACAGCGAACAACTTTACGTATGCCAATTGTGGCGGTCCTCCTTTGAATTATTGGAATTTTTATTCTGACCTTCCCCCTTCTGATGATGGGGTCATTCCCGTTTGGGGTTTTGCCACCGTCACCTCTACCCAAAACAGTGACATCGTCCTTGGCGATCGATATTGGGGCTTCTGGCCAATGGCTGACACCGTGAGCTTCGACAGGCCGATCAAGTCAAACAGTTCTTCCTTCTCTGTAATTCGGCCAAACGACAAGACTCTCGCCCCTGTTTACAATGTCTACCTCAACACAAAGACCGATCCCTTCTACACACACACAAAAGATTGTGAATCGAACATGATGATCTACAGGCCACTCTTCCTCACCTCCTTCATGCTCGACGACTATCTCTCGATGCTCAAGGATGTCGACGAGCCCGCTCAAATCATTCTAACATCAGCCTCTTCCAAGACAGCCTTTGCACTTGCAAGCCTCCTAAACAAACGATCCAAACAATCCAATTTCACTGTAGTTGGCCTCACCTCCACTGGCAACAAGGCGTTCTGCGAGAAACTGAACCTCTACGACGAAATTTCAACTTACGGGAGCGATTCAACCAGCAAATTAGATTGCAGCCGAAAGACAATAGTAGTCGACATGGCTGGCTCCCACTCTATAAACGTCGCCTTACACAATCACTTTCACAACAACCTTATCCGTAACGTTGGTGTTGGCTTAACTCACAATTCGCTGGCGCCTGGGAGCGATGATCTTTCACACCACGCCAAAAGCGTCCGCGAGTTTTTCTTTGCTCCAGCGTGGATCACGAAGCGGCTCGTTGAGGATTCTCAAATACTGAACACGGCAGCCCTCTCCTACCAACAATTTGTAGCTGAAAGTGAAAAGAACAACTGGGTTAAATTCGAGCGAACAGAGGGGATGGACAATTGGGGAGACATTTACAGACTTTTTTCCCAAACTAAAAGTGCATTAAGGCCGGAAAACGCCCATATTTTAGCGCCGTACGTACAACTTAATTATATCATTCAAGCCTTTTTAGCCTTGCTCCTGCTCCTCGTGATCCTGACGGGTGTCAATGCAGCCGCCTGCTTCATCCTGCTAACCCCCTTCTCCTTCTTGAACCCCAATTTTGTGAGTTTCTTCGCCAAGAATACCTCGACCCGCATGGTCCCCTTCACGGCTGCCCACAGGTAGAAGTACGCAATCCCAGCGAGCAAGCAGTGCAAGCTGTAATTGAGCAAGTCTTCTCCAAACGTTAAACGTTTAACGACGCCAAACTTGTAAAGCTGGCCGTGCAAGAAAAGCAGAACGTCGTGGATGTTGCCGGTGAACGGGAGGCTGCTCATGCACAGTCCGGTAACGTGATGGCACTTGACGTGGCCCTCGTAGTCCTGCATAACGTAATTGAAGGGGAAGGGGTACCAGCTCTTGTCGTGGATGTGGATGTAAGGGTGGATGACGAGCATGCTGCGAAGTGTTGGTGGGGTTAGTTTTGTCCTCTTCTTACTCTTTCCTCTCCTCTCCTCTCCTCTCCTCTCCTCACCTCCAAACCAGCCAAAATGCTTGAATCGGCAAGTATACCTTTGCAAAGTCGGTGAAGTTCAACTTCTTGTTGTGCTTCTTCAAAATGTTGTTGACGAACAGCATGACCATTGCCTGCGCAAAGACCATGCCGTTCGAAACTCCGTGGGGGACCGAGTTCCGCCCGCTCGCGTTCTCGCCTTCGTTGTCTTTGTAGTTGGTGTGGTGCTGAATGTTTCCACACAAGTATGTGTTGTCCTGCATGTAGTGAGCAGAAATCAAAACCATGGCTGTCGCAATGAACGACAGTGGCACGTAGGAAGTGAAGTTCTTTGGGAATTTCGTAAAGAGCAGTGAGAGGAGGCCAAGCACAGCTCCGCCAAAAATCCAAAAGTACGTGAACATGAACTCGTACTTGTTCTCCTGCTGAATGTTGAAATAATCACGAGTGTCGCAATCAGAGGTGAAACCCCTGTATACCCATAGTGGGTGCTTGATGAAGTGCTCGGGGTTGCTGTCGTTGACCATCTTTAAGAGACACTCACCATCCTTATAGATATATCTTCCTGCAGAGAAGAAATCGTGGACACTTCCGATGATCTTGAATGAGAGTCCCACGGCAAGGGGGTAGACTAAGGTGATTGATTTATTGTCCATTCTATATTTATGTATTGAAAAATACATTCCAGGTGCCAGAAGCAAAAACTAACCAAGGTCCAAAGACCAATCAAATATTTCACATTATAATCATATACCAAACTCAAAGAATGGATAACAAAGCGATTACCATCACCTTCCCCCTGGTAATAAGTGCATCGTTTTACCTCATAGAATTACTCCACAACCACTATTCCCAAAACTCCTACAAATATAAAGGTTTGACAAGGGGGTGGAGGAAGACGAGCACACGAGCCACTATGAACTAACATTTTATATTCGCAGACGGCGAATGTCTTTTGAAGATGGTCAACGACAGCAACCCAGAACACTTCCTTGCTCACCCCCTCTGGCCTTCAAGGGGCTTCTCCTCGGACTGCGATTCGCAGGTGAGCGAGGAGCCTTGACGAAGACGAGCATTCGAGCCAGCGTGCAGCAAGCGAAGCGAGCTAGAAAAGTGCAACTTGTGTGGGTGTTGCTGTAACAGCTCGAATTCCGCGAGACTCATCCACTTCTAAACTAAACTAAACCCAACCTCACTCGCACCTTCTTCGCTTCGGCGCAGGCCTACTTCCACGTTCAACAGTCGAACTGGGTTGAGTTTATCTTTACGCGAGTGTGGTTTTTCGGCTCCTCGCTGGTCGGACTACTGGTCTTGGCGAAGTATCCCGTGAAGCACTTCTTCAGCTATGTGCCTTTGGCGTTCATGGGTACCGCCATGGGGTTCATAACGTCCCACTACATGCACGACAATACGTATTTGTGCGGCAATATCCAGCACCACACCAACTTCAAGGATGAGACGGGGGAGAACGGCTCCGGAGTGAACTCGGTCCCTCACGGCGTATTCAACACATTGCTGCTTGCCCAATTCTTGGTGCTCGCACTGATGAAGAACATCATTGCGAAGGACAAGAGGTTGAACTTCGTCGACTTCGCCAAGGTATATTTGCCCCTCCAAGGTGAGCGAGCGAGCGTTGAGGAAGACGAGAATACGAGCCACTACTAACTACGCACCCTCCAAGCGTTCTGGCTGATCTGGAACATGCTGGTCATCCACCCCCACATTCACAACGAGGAGAAATCATTCTACCCTTTTCCCTTGAACCACATCATGCAGGACTACGACGGGCACGTCTTGTGCCACCACGTGACTGGGCTGTGCATGAGCAGTGTGCCTCACACCGGCTACGCCCACGACGTTCTGCTTTTCTTGCACGGGCTTCTTTACAAGTTTGGCGTAGTCAACCGTTTGACGTTTGGAGAAACTGTGTTGAATTACAGCTTGCACGTGGTGCTCGGAGTTTTAGCTTGGGGGTATCTGTGGTTTGTTTATGCGGGTATGAATTGGGTGCAAAGGCTGTTGGGGGTGGGGGGAGAGAAGGGGGGAGAGAAAAAAACAAAAATTGCCTAAAAATGTTGTTAATATTCTTCAATCTAGATTACGTGGTGACTTGAAGAGCTTCTTCTTGTCACGCTGAATTCTATTGTACCGCTGAGTGTTGGGACACAGCATCTGATACGCTGCGCAGAATTACGCGAGCCAAACGAATACGAATACGAATTGAGTGCATTAATGTTAAAGTTAGTTAGTCGAGATTTTTGAGGTGTGGATATAATAAAGTTAACAGCTAGCTCACCTCCCATGTTCGCCGGCAGCTCCCCCACCTGCCTCGGAACTTTATTCATCAATATTTTGCTCAGATCCTGCTCCAGCTGCTCCTGCTCGCTCAGCGCATTTCTCTTCGGGATGCTACTCCCACTCCCACTCCCACTCCCACTCTTCTTTGAGTTCCTACTTTTAAATGTACCGCTATTCATCGCCATCTGTCTGTCACTCTTCTGCATTTCGCCGAGCCGACGCTCAAAAACCTTCACCAACTCCACCCGATCGTACTCCGGAGGACTCACCAACCGACAAGCATCGTTCACCATCGCCTCCTTAACCATCTCGTCCAGCTTGGTTTCCCTCGCCATTGCCGGGCTGCAGTTAACCTCAATGAGCCACGGCCTGAGTTTATCGTCAAAGATGACGTCGAATCCGAAGACCTGTGTTGTAGTGCGAGTGGATTAGTGTTGTATCGGAGGCGGAGGCGGGGACCGGGACTGGGTTTCGTCGCATCCACCCCATCGACCCTTCGACCCCTCAACCGCACCCCCTCACCCCTACAGCCCGCCCACTCACCTCAAACGCGTTCGGCTGATTCGGCACACTGTCCTCAACGCAAACAAGCGTCTTCAAGCACAAGTCGCAAACCTCCCCCCAGAGCTTCTTCGTGTCAACCCCCAAATCCTCCCTAAGCCTCCCCCACAAATAGCTCAGCGTGACCTTGTTCCCGCCCTTCTCCCCGGACGTCTGCGCGGGGTTATCGGCCCTCATCTTATCCTTGACGTGCTTCTGAATCGAGCTGTTGGTGAGATGTATCGTCTTATTCTTAATGTCCTCTGGGTTGGTCGAGAACTTCTCCGACGACATCCTCGCGAACCCCTCTCTGTAGATGAACGCCTCGAGGGGTTGAAAGCTCGTCACGAGAACGTAGATCCTCAGGTCGAACTTGTACCCGTCGAGGAGGAGGGGGTTCATGAGGTAGCGCTGGAGGACGACTTGCTCGGAGTACGAGATCGAACCGATGTCGTTGACGACGGAGATCCCGCGCCCGCGGGAGAGCCCCACGGGCTTCATTATCCAGAAGTTTGTTTTTTTCTGGCGAGCGCCCGAGCGGAGCGAGTTAGTTACAACTAGTGCATTATTTATTTATATTCGCATGCGCAGACTTGTTGGCTCTTGACTCTTGACTCTTGTCTCTTGACTCTTGTCTCTTGACTCTTGACTCTTGATTCGACTAAAACTCCACCTCTCACCTTCTTCTCGTCCCTCTCAATCTCACTAAACGCCTTCACAAAGCCATTAAACTCCCGCGGGAGAACAAACGTAACCGGCATAATATTAAAGCTCTCGCTCGCTCGACTCCCCTCCATCCCCGTCCTAATCGTCCCCCTCTCCTCCCGCTCCCCTCCAGCCCCAGCGCCGTAAACCTTGTCCCCCCCGCCCACTTCCCTGCAGAACCGCTGAATGTGCTTCTTCAGCAAATCCTTACGAGTCAGCCCCTTCGCCCCCCTGAAGTGGTTCACCTTCTGCCAGACCAGCAGCGACTCGAAGTCGACCTTCGGCTTACCCCACGTCCAGAGCAGGTTCCAGCTCGTCTTCAGCCCGAGGCCTGCGGGCAGCTCGACCCAGTTTATCCGAGCAGTAGTAGCAGTAGTAGCAGTAGTAGCAGTAGTAGTAGCAGTAGTAGCAGTAGTAGCAGTAGTAGCAGTAGTGTTAGTAGTATTAGTAGTAGCAGTAGTATCAATAGTAGCAGTAGTAGCAGTAGTAGCAGTAGCAGCAGAAGCAGCAGTAGCAGC
>Ga0302116_1002355_pt1 | contig 11097 bp, 7 predicted proteins | sample AG5_SCM_MG_FD_203124 | JGI IMG/M metagenome (GOLD analysis project Ga0302116, IMG submission 203124) | Marine microbial communities from Western Arctic Ocean, Canada - AG5_SCM | ecosystem: Environmental > Aquatic > Marine > Oceanic | place: Canada: Western Arctic Ocean | collected 2017-10-01 | reverse complement strand
TCTGCAGGCGATAATGGAATACCTTATTTCCTTGACGCAAATGCTCGAGGCTTCTGTTGGTTAAATCATTGTTGAAGGCACTCACATGCCAGGAAGACACTTTCGCCAGCCCAATTTCCAATTCTGTATCTTCAAGGCTGTAGGTCCTGAGTAACAGGTGCAGCATGAATTCATAGTGATTATCGACTGCCGGCCAGTTTTCCAGTGAGGCTTCGTTAGCAATTATGCTGTCCAAGATGGCAAGCTGATTAGGGGCATAGAGGCCATCGTTGATGCGCGTCACCTGCAGCGCTTCTTGCAGTGTCACATTGGCGCCCACATAGTCCTCTATCTCCTGCTGTGTGGCGGCCAACTCGATCAATAGATTCAGCCGGCGAGGATCATAGACGCCCATCTCGCTCTTGGATTCCGCCACCATAAGTTTCTGATTTAACAGAACTGTGTCCAGGGAAAGAGTCTCGCTTGCTATAGAGCCCGTGCTTTGGGCCTGGCTCCATTTTGCCAGCAAGGCTAATCCAAGCAGGGCAAAGATGGCTATTTTGCTATGCCACGGACGGCCAGATACTTTCAGGGATTTGCTGTGGGTCATCCGCATCTAGAATCACCTTTAATTGGGGAGTATAAAAAGAACAAACGCCCTTTTCTTAGCAACTTTACCCTATGAACCCATAGCTATACAGGGAATATAGAGACGAATCGGAGCATCCCTCTCTTCGCCATATACAAAAAACCCGACTTAGAATCGGGTTTTTTGTATATGGCGAAGAGAGATTGCTTGAGAAACCTCCGGTTCGACAAGCGCGTAGCGCGCAGGACAGCCAAAGGCCGCCCCAAAGGGGTTTGATAATTATCACTTGAATCCCGAGCGACGAATTCAACTTATAGTGAATCCCTCCCGACCAATTCAGCGACAGTTCTCCCATCAAGAAATACTAAGGCAAAGCCAAGGCTATCAACTCAGCAGGCTCACTTCCGCCACCAACAAACAAGGCGACGTACTGCTTACCATCATGCTCGTAAGTAAAAGGCAGGCCAGTCTGATTAGCCGGCAAGTCAATTTCAGCAAGGATGTCGCCGGTTTGTTTATCCACTGCTCGGAAAATTGGGCTAGCTCCAGCGGCGCCTGTACCCTCAGCGATGAACAGCAAACTTTTAGTCAGTACGATTCCTGCACGTGTAGGAATACCCGTGCGTGGAAGATCAACCCCTTCTAGCAGCGGATGATTTGTAAGACGATCTGGTGTGTCGGCATTCGCAATCATCCACAGATGCTCGCCCGAGTTCATATCAATGGCAGTAACTCGCCCATAGGGCGGCTTGACTAAATCCAGCCCTTGCACACGTGGCACACGAACACCAAATCCTTGGCTTAGATCCAAGTCTGAAGCGGCATATTTTGAGAGTGTCATAACACCCAATTGCGTTCTCGAAGGCACATAGAGAATCCCTGTCTCTGGATCAAGTGCAGAGCTTTCCCAGTTTGAACCGCCAGTAGCATTGGGCAATGAAAGCGTCCCACGTGTACCATCTGGGGAATCCTTCAGCGAAGGTGGAGTATAGACTTGGGGACTGAAGCGCAAACCATCAAGAGCCTCCAGTGCCAATGCCCTCAATTCAGGTGTAAAATCTACTACGTCATCTTCGGTAAAACCCTGCCGATCAAATGGCGCTGGACGAGTAGGAAAGGGTTGAGTTGGAGAATACCACTCACCGGGCACGTCTCCTGCCGGAACCGGCGTCTCGACTATCGGCCAGATCGGTTCGCCTGTTTCTCTATCAAAAGTATATACCCAAGATTGTTTAGTCACTGACATGACCACTTTTCGACCGTTAGGCAAATCAGCCACAACTGGCGGAGAGGGAATATCATAATCCCAGATGTCATGGTGGACTAATTGATAGTGCCACTGACGCTCACCGGTTTTGATATCTACAGCAACCACAGAGCTAGAAAACAAGTTATCGCCGTGTCGTTCGCCACCATAGGCATCGCTGGTAGCGGCCTCTGTGGGCAAATACACATGGCCCAACTCTGGATCACCTGAAATCGCTGCCCAGACACCGGTATTGCCAGTTATATCATTGCCAGTTATCCAGGACTCAAAACCAATTTCCCCGCGCTGGGGAATAGTATGAAAGGTCCACAACAGTTCGCCGGTGTGAACATCAAAGCCGCGCACATCGCCCTTGGTATTGAATTTTGAGCGCGGTCGACCACCGCCTCGGTGTGCCGCCCCTACTACAATCACATCGTTCATAACCAAAGGCGGCGCTGACAAACCGATTTCGGGATAGGCATAGCGAGGATCATCGCCGTTTCGCACACCTTCGAATAAGTCCACGATGCCGTTAGTACCGAATTCTAAATCTGGAATGCCCGTTTTGGCATCCAAAGAAACCATTTGGTAGCCAGGGGATACATCGATAATTCGCTGGGCATCACCGTCTGTCCAAAAGGAGACACCTCGACCGGAACCCTTGCGTGGGGCTTCGTCGAATCGATCTCCTTCGTTATAACGGAACATCCATAGAACTTGTCCGCTTGTAGCATCTAGGGCAACGACGTTTCGTGTGATTCCAACATTCGCGTATAGAATACCGTCAACTTCTATCGGAGTAGAGGGATTAACATAGTCAGTAACACGCCCGAAACCCTTCGTCGAAAAACGCCAAGCTATTTCCAGATCTGAGACATTTTCTGCGTTAATCTGATCGAGTGGGGAGTAACGCTGGGATGAAATTTCGCCGTGGATGTTCGGCCAATCCCCGTCGTCAACGCTGGTGCCAGCTTGGCCTATCGCCAAGGAAGCGCAGGCAAGCGCGCCTGCTGCAACAATGAGTGTCGATACTATTCTTCGTGCGGTTTTCATCTACTGCGCTCCTGATGCTTTTCAAACCAATTCTTAGGCCAAATACCTTCGGCTCGACTAAACCAGAAAGTTCAGTTTCTAAATTGTCCAATTTGGGGAATGAATCAAACTACAAATCACCGCAAGACAAACAAGAACTTCCAATCAACAAAAGATTTGAAGATTGAATATTTATAGCGTTTTGCATGCTTGCGGCTAAATTTCTGCCATTCGTAAAAGTCTAAGGACGGACTCGTATGTATTTTTGTATAGTTCGACCCATCGGTTCACCACCGTACATATTGCCTTCAGCATCTACGGCTACAAACTCTGCTCCCACTCCGCCAATCACATTCGGATCTGCAAAAGGTGTTAAGACAAAATAATTCACCCAACCCGTTGCAACATCACCTATTCTTATTCCCATCTCCCAGCCTGGGTTCTCTACATTGTCAGACTCAGAGTCAGCCACAAAAATATTGCCTAGATGATCGAAAGATATTCCACTGGGCCTGCCAAATTGAGTCCACACGGCTAGAAACTCACCGTCCTGATCAAAGACTTGAGTTCGGCTATTCGAGCGATCGCCAACATAGACTTTTCCATCGTTATCAATCGCGATGGTATGCAATGCTCTAAATTCGCCGGGACCATAGCCTGTTTTTCCCCAAGACTTGATGAAAGAACCGTCACTAGCAAATTTCACTACACGATTATTGCCGTCATTATTGTGCCCATCAGCGACAAAGATATCGCCATTGTCTCCAATCACCACATCGGAGGGGGAAGTGAAGTGATCAATTCCACTGCCTTCCTCCCCAGGGGTGCCCAACACCATTAGAACTTCGCCGCTTGGGCTAAACTTGATGACTTGATGCGCTCTGGGATCACCAGCAGGCAGCCTATCGCGACGAACTGATTCAGTTACCCAGACATTACCTTCAGAATCAACATCCAGCCCGTGTGGCCATATAAATAAGCCAGCGCCAAAACTGTCAACCAAATTGCCATCGGGATCAAACTTCAGAATCGGATCCAAATCTGAATCTACACATTCGTAGCCAAAATTCGCTCGCGGGGCATCGCATCGAACAACTGCCCAGATATGTTTTCCATCGGGATCAATAGCCACATCGCCAACCGCACCCATTACCCGGCCATCGGAAAACTTTGCCCAGCCGGGGACTGTGCGATAAGGATTCGGTAAACCCTGAGCGAAAGCCTGCGCACCCATTGCCAGCAACATAGCTGCCATTAATCCTCGAACTACCATCAATTTGCCTGTGTTCAACATGTTCTTACTCCACTTGAATGATATTGACCTATGTTAATCCTGTAAGTTTTTACTGCTGCCCAACACCAAATTGGTGAAGGGGATATACATTTATAGATTAATTGTTAGTGGCTGGAGCATCGGCTTCTTGCACCCTAGCGCCTCTCAGCATATACAACATTGCATAATTGCCCTCATGGCACGCGTATTCATAAAGTAAGCCACCAATCTCAGCGAGGGGAATTATTCCAGTGAACTTGTCAGTGTAAGTAGATGGATCATCAACCGTAAATTCATAGTCGATTGTAGAAGGCCCCACCCTGCTGAATTTTTCGGTTAAGACTTTGTCATAAGAGGTGCCGGGCAATCCTGAATCGGCAGCCAAGCCACCAAAACTTGCCGTGAGGCTGTTAAAGTTTTTGGTCACCACAACCAAAGTATCTCCTTCCCAATATCCACGCGAATCCCCTGAGTACAAACGAATGTCATCATGAAGAGATACTAAATCATCTGTAGAGTCGTAAAGGGGAACGATGCGCGCCTCATGAATCATTTCAGTCATGATGACGACCGTGTCTCTGTCCTGAAAAATTTGAACATTGTTGTTGTATACACTTGGAGTGAAAGGCGGCCCTGCGTTAAAACCTACCAAGCACCTTTCAGAAAGACCTCGATCTTCTGGGCCGTCAATACCAATACCACGAGCAAGGTGTCTGGCAGGTCTTTCTGCTGTTCTTTCAGAGCCTCGAGTTCCAAACTGCACAGCAACTCCATCCTGTAGCTGCGGTACGCGGCCATTCTTCGGATAAACTATGTGCGAAGTACGAAACGAGCCGCCTCTTGCGGTTTGCTCATTCCAAAAATCATCGTAGGTCTTACCCACTTCCCCCGCAGGCAAAGGGGCTTTTTCTGCATTGCCATCTTCCGTAACGGGCGGCGGTGATAATGCCGCCGTTATTTCTTCTTCGTTAAGAAATTCCCGCTCACCAAAATGTTCAGGCCTTTCCATTGGTATATTGGATGAAAAACTCCATACTCCCTGCAGATCCGGTTGTCCCCATTGTGTGCGCGGAGCCAAGTAGTCATCAGATGCGGAACTCAGGGTTGAGAATGAGAAACCGGCGACCAGTAGAGCGCCTGACATCACTCGTAAGATTATTTTATTCATAAGAGGTTCCCAGAAGGAAAGATTCAACCTAGCATCGTTTTATAAAAAAGGAGCCGTGGTTAATATTGACCTTTGGCTGAAATCCCCCTGCAATCTTAGTTCATCTACATACACTGAGCAGCGTTTGAACTCACTGGGTGACTGTTACCGGCACATAGGCATTAGACCAACAGCACATGTTATCGAACCGGCTATCAGGTGCTGCAAAATTGCTGACTCGCAATCTAATAATATATTCACCAGGCTCCCAGAACGTAGCGAGAGTCTGAACATGAATCCAGTCTTCGGCGCTAAGCTGGCTTATTCCTTCTTCCACTCTGTCTACGTCTAGAGTTAGGGCACGCTGGAAATCTGGAGCAACAGAACCTTGGTGCATTACCCAGTCCGTGGTCAGTGGATAGAAAAGCAATTTGGCCTGTTCGGGATAGTCAGCGCGGTTGCCACGATCCTGCACATAGGCAGACAAAGTCACAGGATTTCCAACTGAAGCGGTGATTCTAGACGCCGTAATACCTTCACGGGTCGTGGATTCCGCTCCATCTAAATCGAATCGAATGGCTGGTGCGAGCGAGCCAAGAGCTCTCTCCCCATCACTCATTTCGTAGGTTGTAGAAGTTGCCCTACCAGGAACGGAGTACTCGTACCCAGCGTTCTTTAAAGTCCACACGACTTCGGTACCGGCCATATCGGCAGGTACTGTGACTGCGTATGCGCCTCTTTCATTTATGCCGATAAAACCACCCCGATTGTGAACTGGGAAATGCGTTGGCTGCGCGCCGTCGAACTGTGCGGGTTCTATGTAGTTGTTCGGACCCAATGGAATATCTACTACCTCTTCTCGATTTCGGTTAGCGAAACCGAACAGCATCGTGACTGATCCGTCCTCATTAGGAGTCCAACCGTTGAATATAGGAGCGACTAAGTCTCCACTAGCTTTGCGGTCGGCCAGCGGATATTCACGCAGATGATTTGGTAGCTGGGCATAAAGAGAAGCAGAAATCGACGTCATCAGAAAAATGGCTAGTGCTTGGGCAGCTAGGAGCCTGATTTTAATCATTGAGCTCCACCTTTCCTAATGTGGCTACGGTTCTTGCTTCGCGACCTTTACGCTCTGCCTGCAGTTCTTGGTAACCCTCCTCGTCCAGATGGGTAACGGCAATCCAAGCATGAGACATCTCATCACCGGTACGCTGACCGGAAGTAACCCACTGGTCCGGATCAGGATTCCAGGGATTATCGGCTGTGTTGTCATGCCAACCAGTCAAGATTATGATAGCACCTACTGGAACGAGTGGTTGAAATCCCTCTTCATAGGTATGACTATGATTCCAACCAGCACTCCAGTTGGACACCTTGCTGAGAAGTTCGGTACGCCCTGTTTCAGGATAGAAAATTTCCATAGACATAGCCACACCGCGCAGGTGCATGTGAGGCTGCCAGCTATCAAGACGAACCGGATGATCAAAGGAGTGAAACCCTTGAGTCATCAACTTGCCGTGAGGGGGAATGAGGTAATCATCGGACTCACCGTTCTTACTAAGATAATAGTTATCTACATCTTGAAAATAGGCTGTTTCTTCGTCGAAGTTATCTTCTTCATCGTAGTACCAGATACCAACTGTTACCTGATCGTCGGCTACTGCATTGCCATCGGGGTAGTAATGAATGCTCCATTCAACCATAGAATTTGCGGGTGCTACTCTACAAGCTCCTTTTGGAATTTTTTCACCGAGCTTGCCCATAGCAAATTCGGATAGAAGACTGTTCCATTCCCATTCACCGTCTTCGTCTAGAGTCAGGAGTGTGGTCACGCCATGGTGTGTTGATCCGCTCGCGGCTGCCGACGGTATTGTCTCTACTGCTTTAATGCAGCGGTTTTCGGCAATTCCAGTAGGTACCCTAGGCTCCCACCAGTAATCCTGACCGCTCGCTGGAACGTCCCATTTCTCGGACTTGATGATGTGGTCAGGAGGGCCTAACTCTTTTGCAAAGTGAAATTCACCAGGGACCGGGAATTCCTTAACTGGCGGTAATTCTTCGAGGTTACCAATGGGAGATCCCGCATCAACCCAAGCAACGATGGTATTAATGTCCTCATCAGACATTCGCCAGTCATTTTTCAGCTCTTGAATTCCGATATCGTGGTCGTACTGATAGGGCGGCATTTCTCGCTCTGCGACTTTCAGGCGAATAAGCGGAGCCCATGGCCGAACTTCATCATAGTTGGTGAAGGACATTGGACCAATACCACCAGGTTGGTGACAGATTTGGCAGTTGTCTTGAATGATTCTCGACACCTGGTTTGAATAGGTGATCTCTTCCTCAGCTGATACTGCTAACGCAGGCCACAGTGAGAGTGTCGTTAAGATCCAAATCGCGCGATTTCTAATCATGATTGTCCCCTTACCTTTACCTAAATAGGGTGTACTAAAGTCGCTAAGCATAAAAGTTCCAATTGAAATACGGTGAATTCGATACCAGTGGTTTTTGACGGTATCAAGTATCAACCGAGTATGACAGTGCGATGAGCGACAGCCATGCGAAAGGTCAACCTCTGTGTGAAACCAATGAACGCCGTTTCAAACCACTTTACAACCAAGTTTATTCGTTTGTATAAAATACTATTTATGGATGCCGAAGGCAATGGCTTTCTGGGCCTTTTGGTCAGATGAAGTATTTCTGCCGGCCGCCCTCCTCACTTGTAGACCGCCTCACAATGCTCAAATATTGGCCAAAAAAAAGCAGGGACCATTTTTGGTGGTCCCTGCGTCGATCTTCTTTGATCATGCGATTCAACGCACAGAAAGTACTAGAAGCTCATTGCTGCGCGAGCGTAGAAATACCGACCCTGCCAGTCAAGGTTGTTTTGAAAACCGTATAAGTTACCGCAGCAAACGAAGCTAGTTTCCGTTTTTCCTACATCGGGATATTCATCAAACAGGTTCCTGGCGCCACCTGACAACCTAACTGTATCGTTGAGTTGGAATTGTAGCTCAAGATCGGTGTACAAGACGCCACCGAATTCCTGAAACAATTTGCCTCCAGTGGTGGCTTTTTCGTAGTCGCCATAATAGCTAAGCCGACCGATCACCGACAGACGATCCAACTCGTGGCGAGCGGTGAACACGCCACGGAATTCTGGCCGCAGATTCCCAAAATCTGCCTGCTCCTCGGCCGTCAAAAAAGTGCTGACCTGACTGACTGAGCTGTCAAAATCGTTCTTGGTGTAATTCATAGCAAGGCTCAGATTAGTCACGCCATTGTTACCCCAATCAATAGGTGATGTTGCTACAACATCCACACCTTCGGTGGTGGTATCAAAAGCATTACCAAAATAGTTCACCTGACCGAACTGTTCCGCATTGGCTACCCCAGCCGCCACAAGTGCTAGATATCTGTCATACGCCCCACCCGCGCCTGAATCTGTAGACACGGAATTTGCGTCTTCGTTAATAAACACGCGGTCTGCAATATCTATGCTGTAGAAATCAACCGTCAAGTTGACGTTGGCAATATCCGCGGTAAAACCAAGCGTGATGTTGTTTGCCTTTTCAGGTTTGAGCGGCTGGGCACCCACAGCTCTTGCAACTGCAGAATCAGCCGGGAAAAGTCCACGGAGTTGTGGAACACCATTTGGCAATCGCACAGAGATATTAGTCGTACCTTGCTGACCTGGGCTCGGAGCACGCAATGAGGTGCCGAGCGAGCCGCGAATAGCAAAATTATCAGTCACATCCAGTATAGCTGCCAGTTTCCAAGTTACTTCCGAACCAAAATCATCATAGTCCTCGGCACGTACTGCGCCCTGTACGAACAGGGTGTCAGTCACATCTTGGCTGAGGTCTGCATAAAGCGATGTCGCTTGTCGTCCATAGCTTTTCGAAAACTCGGGCGGAAAACCAGGGAAGCCGTTTGCGCCTACTTGCCCTACGTAATAAACCGGATCGGAGCTATTGGCGCAATTCAGCGTGGAGCCGTTGGTAATCACAGCCGCACCCGCGGCAGTGGCAGTATCGCCATTACAGAAACCATGAGGATCTGCGACTCCGTATGTACCTGCCTGGTGAGAATCTGGCTCGCCTCCCAAAATACTATACTCTTCATCCAAAAAGCTGGCTCCGAAGGCGAGCACAGTGCCGGAATCAAATTCGTAGGTGAAGTCTGCCTGATACTGGGTTTCTTCGTTAACCAGATTACCCAAATGGAATTGAGTGGGAGATTCAACTCCCATCGAGGCGTTCAGCGTATTGAACAGATTGTATTCGATTTCGCTTTCTCCTGTTCGGAAACTAAAATCATAAGTCAGACCGTTATTCAATTCACCCCGCCACCCAGCAACCAGTGATTGATCATCCACATCGCCGAACAATTGAGGTGTAAAGCCGGCAGGAAAAAGCGCCCTCGGGCTATATGTAGATCCATCAGCCAAACGAGATTCTTTAAAGAGACCGATGACAGGACGACGGTGAAAAAAGTTAGCATTGGACTCGCTTTCAGACCAATTACCAAAAGCATACAGTTCGCTGCTGGCGTTCACTTCATAGCCCGCATTGAAAAATAGGCGCAGAGATTCAGAGGCTGGCTGACCCCAGGGTTGGGAATAGCGACCTGTGTCGCCGAAGGTAGGATCGCCACTCTCATAAGCCGTTCTGAATACCGCAGTCTCTTCGTATGCGGACGATGAATTATTTCTTGCATTAAAAGCTGGGTATTTTGGATCGTTTCGATTCGCGCACCACCAAGACTCACAATACTCTTTCGCCCGTATAGTCGACTCCACATCGGTATATTCACCTGAAATGCTTAGGAATCCGTTATCACCAAGCGGTAGCCCTATATTTCCCTGTACATTGACTGACTGGCCATCTCCCTCACCATACTCGCCCATGTCAACAGTAATAGAACCGCCTTCTCTGTTTTCCTTGAGTATAAAGTTGATTACACCGGCGATGGCATCGGAACCATACTGGGCCGCCGCTCCATCGCGTAAAACTTCTATGCTGCCGAGAGCAATTGATGGGATTGTCGCCATGTCCGCGGCTTGGGCACCTGCGCCGTCCAAGTCCACGAGAGCGGAGCGATGACGCCGCTTCGAGTTGACCAACACCAGGGTCTTGTCACTCTGCAGGCCTCGCAACGTCGCCGGACGAATGTAAGCTCCGCCAGAAAAATTTGTTTTGGAAACGTTAAAGGAAGGTACTAGCGTCTGGAGGATGTCATTAGTATCCGTTAATGAAATCTGGCTTATGTCTTCTGCACTGAAGACATCAATGGGCACTGGCGAATCTGACACAGTGCGTTCTCGGCCACGACTACCAGTGACAACGATTTGTTCGACTTCGTCCGCGCTCTGTTGTGCCATTGCCATGGGCACGAATCCTGCGGGAGCCAATAAAGCCAACGCTATCGCCGGCGATAGAACCCTGCTTATTTTATTTTGTCTAAACATCTGCTTTCCCTTGAAAGTGATTTATCTTGACCGCTCCGACTACTAGCGATGGCCTAATTTTGCACGGGATGAACATTGCCTTAGCAAATACACGGAATAAAAGACCGTATCAACCTTGCATGATTCACAATTTATACAGTTGAATACATACTTGCAAGACTTTTATACAAATGAATATCTATTTCCTAAATATCTATTTGGGGAAGTGACTAGCCAACTTCGATCTTCGCTGGCGGGTTTGATGACTACCTGCCTTATCGTCAGTAAAGACAGCTTCGTGTTAGTAAGTAGACGCCATAAAACACTTGTGTTTATACCGCATTCATTATATTTTATACAATTGTATATATGTCTGCGC
>Ga0302116_1002354_pt1 | contig 11101 bp, 10 predicted proteins | sample AG5_SCM_MG_FD_203124 | JGI IMG/M metagenome (GOLD analysis project Ga0302116, IMG submission 203124) | Marine microbial communities from Western Arctic Ocean, Canada - AG5_SCM | ecosystem: Environmental > Aquatic > Marine > Oceanic | place: Canada: Western Arctic Ocean | collected 2017-10-01 | reverse complement strand
TAAAAAGCGCTTCTTGTCGTCATCTTTGGTACCGGGCCCAGGCCAGTCCTCGAACAAGTGCGCCTGCCCGCACTGCAGCAAGGAATCGATGAGCGCGTTTTCCGCATCACTAAACAACACGCGGTTCGCGGCGAGGGTGGATGTTTTGCGCTTTTTGCTCTGCGGGGAAGGTGGATATTTTGAGGTGAGGTGATGGGAGACGTGCGAAATGTGTCAGCGTGCAGTGGCGGTACCGTGTAGTCATCCACCGCGGTGGCCTGGGTCCGTGCGGACAATGCCTTCCCACACGCGGAACAAAAAGAACAAAAAGGTTGTTGCTTCTTCCGCGATCGCCGACTCGCGGCGAGTCATCGCCTACGCGAACCAGCCTCGGTTCGGGTCGGGAAGAGACATGCGTCAATACCATACGTACCGGTTGCTCGTCATCCTTGTCTGCTGACGGTCGGAAACAGCTCGTGAGGCCCATGCTCTCTCCTGACGCGGCGAAGAGTGCCAGCTGGAGCCGCGGGTGAGAAGCTACTGTTATTTTCTTTTCGACGATCTCCAAGATTGATTAGAGGTTTTATTCGCACCGGTGTCATTGGGTGGGTAGTCAGCCATAAATGTAAGACGTAATTTGAAGACTACGTTCCCATACGTTTTCGCATATTTCCCAGGTGCTCAGATTTTCAAAAACAAACCAACAAAGGCGAAGGAGTTTTGAAGGGTGCCAACGCGAGATCGCACACCGAGCCGCCGCGCGTCCGCGTGCGCCTCACTCGCGTCGCGGGTTCCTTTTTCACCGAAGGAAGCGTCGAGACTAGGACTAGGTCGGGATTTGCGATGAGCACCTCGGCTGAGCCTGTTTCGAAGAAGCCCAAGCTGGGAGACGGCGGAGGGGAAGGCGGCATGGATGTGGATGGGAAGGAAAACTCGGCAAAAAAAGTGGCGCTTGCTGGCAAGGCGACCTACGCGGAAGGGGATACGCACGATTTGATGCCTCTTTACTACAAGCACCTGTTTCCCGCGGAGACGATGATGAGCTGGCTTGCGTACGGCAACGACAGTAAGAAACCGGGCGCGGACCAGGGGTTCATGCAGAGGCGCGAGTTTTGCTTCACGTTGGAGGGCGATGTGTTTGCGCGGTACCAGTCGTTTAAAAACGCGACCGATTTGCGCACGGCGTTGCGAAACAAAGTCCCCACGAAGATCGACTTGGGCCCGGTGTTCAACGTGGACCCCACGAAACGAGCCGCGTACAGTGGGTCATCAGGAGGCGGCGGTACCGTGTTCGCGCCAGTGGAACGGGAGCTCGTGATGGACATCGACATGACCGATTACGACGACGTCCGCACGTGCTGCAGCGCCGCGAACATCTGCAACAAGTGCTGGCCGTTGATGACGATCGCGGTGAAGGTGATTGACGCGGGGTTGCGTCAAGATTTCGGGTTCAAACACCTGCTGTGGGTGTACTCCGGAAGACGCGGAATTCACGTCTGGGTGTGTGACAAGCGCGCGCGGTTCCTGTCCAACGAATCACGAGCCGCCGTGGCGGAGTACTTCTCCGTGTACAAAGGCACGGACGCGAGCGGCACCACTAAACGAGTCAACTTAACCGGTACGGCCTTGCGCGTTTCCCAAATCCAGGCACACTGTTTCACTCCCCTGTGTGACTACACTTGTCATTGAATGGACGTATACTACATACATCACAAGTGCCCTGTTTGCCCATACAGTAAGACTCAAGACTGACCCTTTTCTTTCGCAATCGCAGTCCCTCTGCACCCCGCGCTGCGCCGAGCCTACGATGACGTGTTGCGGCCGTACTTCATTGATACGATCCTGCCGAACCAGGACCTTCTTGTTGATCCGAAAACGCTGACGAACTTGTTGGCGATGATCCCGGACGCGGCGACGCGAACGAAGGTGGAAGGCGCGTTTCAGAAAAGCGACTCCAGCGTTTCGAGGTGGGAAAAGCTCGAGTCCATCGTGGGAAAAGCCGCGAAAACCGCGCTTAACGCTAAGGATTACTCCACACAAAGAGGCTTGGGCCGGTGCGTGTTCGACATCGTGTTCGCGCACGTGTACCCGCGGCTTGATGTGGAGGTTTCGAAGCACATGAATCACCTTTTGAAGGCGCCGTTTTGCGTGCACCCGAAAACGGGACGGGTCTGCGTGCCCATGGACCCGGCAACCGCGGAGAGCTTCGACCCGATGGCCGTGCCGACGGTGGCGCAGCTCCTGAACGAGCACGACGAAAACGGAGGCAAGTGGGACACCACGCGCATGGGCGCCGCCGTGGAGGTGTTCAACAAAACGTTCTGGAACGATCTGCAGGCGGCGTGCGCTTTGGAGACGACGGCCAAGGCGCGGGATGGCGCGGGGGCACCGACCACGGAGTGGTAGGCGGTTTTGGACTAACTTAGACGAGTATATTACCGTTGGAACAGAGGTAAAGCGTGGGGAAGTGGAAGTACGGTTGGAGGTTTGTAACATCGAGACCCAATACTCGTATACCAAGAGAACCCTTCACTTTTCTTTTTTCTCGCCGTCTCGGTTGATTTCGATGGCGAGCAACTTTGTGCTGTCCTTCACGGCTTCGGGCCACCCGTACACGTCGTCGAAGGGCGCGCCGTCGTTTTGTCGGTCGTCGTTTTTGCCCGACACCGTTTCACTTTGTGTCGACGACGAATCGTCAAGCGTGTCCCACCGTTCGCCCGAGGTGCTTTTTCCGTACTTTCGGGTCTGGCCGTTTTCGCCGACGGTTTCGCCCCACGTCCGCGACCACCGCTCGCCACCCGCACCCACCCTCCACGTCTCCCCCACTTTCTTCGAGCTACTCCCATCCCGTCGAAACCGCTCTTCCCACTTATCCCCCCACCGCGTGCCAACCCCGTTCTCCGCCCACTTGTCCGTCCACTTAATCGCGCTCGCGTTTGGAGAACCCGCCGGGTCCCGCTGTTTTTGTAAAAATAAAAGTGTCAGTCATGTGTTGGGCGTGTATTGGACGTGTATTGGACGATGTATGAACAACAGTCACCGTAATCGGTCCGAACAGTCACCAGCGTTAAAGATAAAATAGTCGTCCGGGATTTGGGAAACGCGCAAGGCCGTACCTGCTCCCCCCACTTCTCCCACCACGCCTGGATACCCTGCCGCCCGCTCTTCTCCACCGACCGTTCGGACGCGCCAGTCCGCTCGAACTTCTCCCACCACTTCTCGTGCCACTCCTTACCTGTTTTGTCCCGCGCCCACTTATCCGCGCCGCGCTCGATGCGCTCGTTGTCGTCGTCGTCGGCGTTGGCGTCGCTGTCTTGCTCGCGTGTGGAACCTGCTCTTCCCCCCCCCCCCCCCGGCTTATACACCTCCCTCCACGTTTCCCACCACGCGTCTCCTTCCTGGTTGAACCCTGAGAGCTCCGCGCCGAGTTCTTTGTACCCGTTCCAGTCACATTTTTCCCAGTGCGTCTCGCGGTGTTCCCAGGTCCCGTCCCCCGACGCCCGGCCGCGCACGGTCCTGAGTGTAAAAAAATAAATGTCAGTCTCGTATATCGCGATGTATGGACAGACAGTCAGAGGGAATAGTCCCTTCTGGTACGAGTATGGGCAAACAGGGAGGCGGAATGTGGAGGGTGGGATACTTACCACCGGCATTTGTACCCGCCCGCCCCGGCATCAACGCCCGATTTCAGGAAGAGGCTGTTACCAAACTCGTCAACCTCGTCCATGTCCTCCGCGCCGAAGTCGATTGCAATGTCTTGTTCGCGCTTGATGCCGGTGCCGCGCGTCGGGGGCTTTGGGGATTGCGTGGCTTGTGTTTGTGGTGTTTTTTGGCCGTTCTTTGACTCGACCGTCTTCCCCGACGACGACGACGACGAAACTGACGACCGTTTCGACGCATCGCCCGCCCCGTTCCGCGACGCGTTCCGGTCTTGTCGCACGTCACCCCCGGTGTCGTTGGTTTCCGCGAAATCGTTGGAACCGCGGGTCGCGTGGAGTTGGGTGTGTCCCCGTCGAGATTTTTCAACTCGCGCCCATCGCGCGATCCCAGACGAAACACTGCTGCAACACGCGCTGCCGCGCTCCCCTCTCCCCTCACCCGAGGCGCAACGCGATGCCCCTCCCGTACGTCGTGTATTCGTGTTGGGTCGCGTCCGTTCGCGCGCCACACCACCACACGCGGGCGACGCTCGTTGCGCGGACGCCGCCGCGGCCACACCGAACGCACACGACATGACTCACGTGCGTCGTTTCGGCCGATGTAGGCGGGAGACGAGTGAAATGAAATGTACACCTCCGTCTCGTCCCACCACGCGTCCGTCCACGTACCCGCGTACGCACCGCGAGGCAACCCTCGCGCTGTCCGTGAGCGCTGGCCGTCTTCCCCTGAGCCTGCGTTCGCGGTTGTGCGCGCGATCGGGAACGATGCCGCGGCGGTACCTGTCGAAACGCGGCCGTGGAGTCGTCGAACCGACGTGGAGCAATATGTGTCTCGTGGACAAATCTGACTGCCAGCTGGCTGGACAGCGATCGGCGCGCCGCCCTCACCCGAATCACACCTTCTCACGATCAACAATTATGGTTCACCGGGTCTTTTCGATGATCGCTCGGTGAAGCCTGCGTTTTTTATGGCGCATTTCTTGACTTTGCTTTGGAGAGTGAATTTCGAAACTTGATTTTCTTTTTGTGCGAGGCAAATATGTGGACCATTTAAACTTGTCAAAAAGGCGGGGGGGTGCAGATTCATAGGTAATTTGATAGGTGCAACAGTACCAAATAATTTCGACTCCCTCTGCAAATCCGGAAGCTGGACCTTCGCAACAAATACCGCCTAGTAGGGAGCTACTGGTAGCAGCGTCGTCTCTAGCGTCGTTACCGTATCGAGCGTATTTCCGAAACGACGAATGTGGAATACGAATGTAGCCCACATATTCCACGGGCGATTCATTCTACTACGCAGTTTGACCCCGTCGCGAGCCCCATTCGTTTCAACTTCGCTTCGCAGCAGTCGCATTTGGGGATGACAGGGGCGACGAACTGTTGCCAGCCGTCCAGCGCGTCGCCCGCGGCGTATATTTGGTCGAGACCGCGCCATTGGTTCGTGTCGTTTGGACTCGTGAAACCGCTCGTGAAGTCTAGCATGTACCCCCTTCGTCCGTCCGTTATGCTTGTCGTGGTGAGCACCACGTTCTGCGACGCGTCCAGAATATCGACGTGCAACCCGACGGCTCGGTCGTAACGATCACCCGAGGGTGCCCATGTCCAGTACACGTAAAGAAAGATTCCTCAGATCTCCGTGTCCTCGCCCATGTCAACCATCACCCATCCCCCGTCGTCGGTGTGACAATACGTGCTCAAATCGTTATCCACCAAACCACTCCCAGTACCACTGAACAATTCCGCACTGGAGGTTGCGGGTTTTTGAAAAGCCAAGTTCGTGTCGAGTTCGTGTGGTTTCCAAACGATCATCTCGTGGAAGTGCAACCAACTCGTGTCGAGAATCAGCCGAACGTATCGACCCACCGGCTGCTGTGCACGTGCGAACTGCACCGGCACCACGAGCAACACTAGAAGCGCCCTGACCACACGCGATGTGCCATACCAGCGTGACGATACCCGCGACGACTCACCGACGCCACGCGCGGGGCCTCGCATGGTGATATGCCGTCTCCACGTCGAGGTCGACACGTGTGTTCGGCACCGAGTTCGACAAAGTCGAAACTTCTTTTCGCAGGCCCAAAGGAAAAGCAAACTTCGGCGCTTTCGTTTTGGCGGGACCACCGTCCGTTGACGCCGCGCGGCGGGGTAACACAGTCACTCCGCGCCTGCGATGCGCGCCGCGCGGAGCCCTCCGAAGGCGGCTGACCGCCGGTCGCCGGGCATCGCGCGTGGTCCCGGTGAGGACCACGCTTCGCGGCGCGTCGCGCAGGTCGTGGGCTCGCCCGAGGGCGAATCGTCTGCACCACGCGCGGCACCACGCGCGACCCCGGACAAAACACGCGTTGTCGCCTTCGGCTCCTCCTCGCCGTCGTTGTCGCCCGGCAAGGAGAACAGTCCGGGTGGGTCTCGTCGAGTAACACCGAGCAGATCGGCGGAGCAAATGCGGCGGGTGGAAGCGGCGTGCGCGCGCGCGGGGGTCGCGTCTCCCGGAGACTCATCCTCCAGGCGAAGGGTTGAAGATGAAGTGGGCGAGAGTCAGTTTCGGGTTTCACCCGAACACCGCTCGAGCGCGTCGCCGCTCCCGTGGTCTCCTTCTTCCTCCGAGACGTGCGTGACCCCCCAGAGCGCCCCCCGGGAAGTAGGAAACGCGCCGCAGCCCTCGCCGCGGGTAATGCCGTCCGCGATGTTGCGAAGCGCCGTGGAGGCGGCGGCGGAGGCGAGCGTCGTCGCGGAGGCGGCGGCGGACGCGTCGTTCGAATCAGCGCGACGGCTTGACAGGAGTGGCACGACCGGAGCCGGAGGTAACACTGGGTTCCCAGCCGTCGCCAGCACATCAACGCAACCCGACGTGGACCCGCTTCGGTCGATTTTAGGGTACCTGGACGCGGTGGATTTGGAATACGGACGCGGCAATCTTCCGTCGCAGCAATCGCCAACCGGACGACCGTTCAGCGTCGCCGCGTCCGTCGCCGCGGTGAGGGCTACGTACAACGAGGACGAAAACACGAGCACCAGGCGTGGTGTTGCGGATCGCGTGCTGCACGGTTTCTCTCCCAAATCAGAAGAGTTACGGGTTGGTGAAAACATGGCACACGGCGACGAAACCGGCGGCGCCGTGGCGAACGAATCGCTGCGCGTCGCCGCCGAGGCGTACCGGGGCGTGAAGAGTCGCATGGAAGAATTGCGAAACGAGCTTTCCCGACGAGATGTTTTGATACGGAAACTAGAAGCCGAGCTACGAGTGTCGTACGACAGGGCAGCCGCGCAGACCGCGGTGCAGTTGGCGGAACAACGCGCCTCGCACGAAACCCAAACCGCGCGGCATTTGAATTTAGTGGAGACGCTTTTGGCGGACAAAGCGGCGTTGGCGGATGAGTGCGCGCGGCTTTCGGAGGCGCTTTCGTTAGTCGAGGCGAGGCATGCGCACGCGTTTGAGCAGCAAAGACAGGCGTTCGTGGCTGAGCTTAAAAACAAAAAAGCCAAGTGGGAGCAAGGGCGAGTTCAGTGGGAAACGGAGAAAACCGCGGAGGTCAAGGAACTCACGATTCGCGGGCTGGAACCCGAGATTCAGCGGCTGGTGCAAACGCACCGGCTTGATGTTAAGAACCGGGAAAACGAGTGGAGGGAACAGGCACGGGTACGTGATTTGCAGGTTCGCGCGCAACACGAAGATGCGCTTCTTGAGCTGAAAACTTCGCTTAAGAAAGAATCGCACGCAGCGCTCGAGTCGGAAAGAGACGCCGCGCGCGTCGCGCTGGACGACGCGACGTCCATACACGCGCAAAAGGTAACGGAACTGAGACGACAACAATCGCAGCGGGACGTTTCATCAAGCGAGCAGTTTGACGCCGGCAGAAACGAGGAACGGAAAAGTTCCGCGCACACGATAAAACAGCTCACGGATGAAGCCGCTGAACGCGAGGACCGGTACGAAAAGAATCTCGCCGCGCAGCGTTCAGTGACGGAGAAAAGGCACGCCGCCGAGTTACGCGCGCTACAGTTGCGGTTGGACGAAGAAAGCAACACGTTCAAAAGCCGCGTCGCGGCGAAAGCCCGGGAGAGCGTTAAGCAACGCGAGCTCGAGATCGTGGCGGCGAGTGAGTTAAAGTTGAACAAGGAAATCGAAGCGGTCTCTTTGAAACTTAAATTGGAAACAACCGCGGGGCGACACGACGCGGATCAAAAGTTAGCGGAAAGAGCGGAGCGGGCGGAGCGAGACGTTGAGCGCTCTTTGGAAAGGATATCGACATTGACACAAGAAGTGCAGACGTTGCGAGATGGTGGCGTCCAAGATTACCGCGTCGCGCCGCTGACTTCGCAGCTTGAGATGGCGGAAGGCCGGGCGCACGTTGCGGAGGACACGCTGTCGCGCGATCGCACGCGGCGGGACGTGGAGACGTCGGCGCTGGAACACCGCGTGCGCCTGGCGATTGGCCAGAAGGATGAAACCATCGCGAAACTCGTGAATCAGCTGCGGGACCTGCGAGGGCTGTTGGAGTGAGGATTATAGGATTTATGGAGTAACGTTCCGGACGTTGAGTTACTGGAGTGTGTTGACGGTACACAGTATTTCTTTTTAATCGAACATCGAGCTAACTAGAGCAACGTGTTGACGGTACACAGTACACTTCCTTTTCACGAAGAAACAACTACCTTTAACGAAGAAACAGCGGATAGACTGTATGATAAAACTAAACTACCGTCGCTTGTGCTTGCTCGCGGACTTGAACTTTTTCCCCTTCGCTTTTTTCGCGTCCGGTTTCAGCTCGCGGTTTTCCGAAAAGTTGTACCCTTTCTTCTTTCCTTTGTAATCCGCGCCTCTTCCTTGTGGTTGGAACATCCCAGCAGACCCTCCGTCGTCGTCGTCGTCTTTTTCTTTTTGCCGTTTCGGTTTCTTGCGGCCGATGCTCGCGGTCTCTCGGAACGTTTTCAAAACCTTCGAAGCGATGCCGCCGGTGAGCCGCGCTTCGCGTTCAAGGCGCTTCACGCTTTTCACGCCGCTCACCGTTTTCGCGGTGCGCTTGCCAATCATCTGGTCATCCAAATCATCAACCCCACCCCACAGCTTTTTCTCCTTCTCGTACCTCTTCGCCTCCGCAAGCGCACGCCTGGCGCGCTTGCCGTCCGGAAGCTTTATCTTCGCCTCGGCGTCTTTTTCGTCTCGCTTTGTTTTTTTGGATTTCTTCGCTGCAGCGCCGGTTCCGGCGAGCGCTTCCCGCGCCCGACCCGCCCGCCCCGCCACCAAATCCTCCAGCTCGTCCACATCCTGCTTTTCGTTGTGCTTCAGGGAGGCTTTGCCGGTAATTTTCTTCTCCCGTTCGCTTTGGAACCAGGTCTTTTGAGGCCGACTGTGAATCTCTTTGCTGTGCTCCATCAAGTTCTCCGCCTTGGTGGCTTCCATCTCCGCCCGGCGCAAGTGTTTCTCCGCTTTCTCTTCGTACTCCACGTCCTTCACCGCGTCCGCCATGTTTTCTATTTGCGCCTGCATCGCATCCACCACGTGTTGCGGGACGACCCGGGCTTGCAAAGTAGATCCGCGCTTCAAAACCGCCTTGACTAGCTTACGATCACTCTCTTCCATGAAAGTCACCGCGGTGCCTTTCTTCCCCGCCCGCGCGGTTCGCCCCACCCTGTGTAAATACGAACTCAGCGTCCGCGGCGCGTCGAAGGAAATCACGGCGTCCACGCCGGCGATGTCCAGGCCTCGCGCGGCGACGTCTGTGGCGACGAGGTGCGACGCCTCCCCTACTCGGAAGCTCTCCAGCGCAGCTAGACGCATGGTTTGGGTTAAATCGCCGTGCAACTCCGCGGTTTTTATTCCCGAAAGCCCCATCAGGATCTTCAGTCGATGCGCGCAGATTTTCGTCCGCGCGAAGACGATTGTTTTCGTGGTAAACGTCCGCGTGACAAGGGATAGCAGGTGCGCTTCTTTGTTCGCGGCGGCGCCCGGTCGCAGCCGCAGAACTTCCTCAACCAAGGTACCAGGCGTCGTGCCGATCTGGTCCGCGCTGAGCCGCGCCGGGTTCTTCATGGAAAACTCCGCCAAGTCCTCAACGCCCGAGGTTAGCGTGGCGCTGAAAAGAAGCGTTTGCCGTCGTCGCGGGCAGTGCCTCAAGATTTCCCGGATTTCTTCAAGGAACCCCATCTCCAAAAGCCGGTCGGCTTCGTCAAGCACAAGGGCGGCGAGGTCCTCCAGCCCAACGCTGTGGGTGTTCCGGACGTGGTCGATTAGCCGGCCAGGTGTCGCTACTACGATTTCGGGCCGGGTGCGCAGTGACGCGGCCTGTACGGTCGCGCTCAAACCGCCCACCACCAGCGCCGCGCGAATGGTGGTGAACTGCGCGAGCTTTTCCGTCATGGAGTGGACCTGCACGGCGAGCTCGCGAACGGGCACGAGCACCAAAACGTGAGTTGCCGCAACAGGGTTCCGTCCCCGGTGAAGCATGCGCTCCAGCAACGGCAACATGAACGCCGCCGTCTTTCCACTACCCGTCACGGCTCGGCCGCACACGTCGCGGCCGGTCAAGGCGAGCGGAACCACAGCGGCTTGAATCGGCGTCGGTTTTTCGTACCCCAGCTCGGTGCACGCCTTCACGAGCTGCCGTGACAGGTTGAGCTCGGAGAAGGACGCGGCGTAGAACGTGGCATCCCTTCCGCTGATGCCTTTGCTTCCCTTAGCCACGACGCCGCGCTCGGTGAACACGCCTTTGTCGTCGGTTGGGTCCTTCGCACTCGGCTTGGCTTTCTTCGGCTGTACCTCGATTTCTTCTTCAGATTCATCTTCCTCCTCCTCCTCCTCCTCCTCCTCCTCGTCCTCAATCTCCTCTTCGTCGCTGTCCGTGGATGCCTCCTCCTCTCCTGGTAACTGCTCGTCGCCGCTGTCGTCTTCCCCAGACCCCCCAGACTCGTCGTCACTGCTGCTCACGTCGCTGTCGTCGTCCAAATCGCCCTTTCGCTTTTTGCCGCCGCCGCTGAGCAGCGCGTCCGCGATCTTTTGGTCCACCGACGTCGCGTTCGCCGCCCTCAACTCCCGGGCCATGTCATTTTTCGCATCCGAGAAGTCCCACGCCGCCTGCACGGGCCCGACACGCTCGTCGTCGCTCAACTCGAACTCGAACCCGGCGTCGAAGCCGAAGTCATCTGCCATCACGCGGGGCGGATGTGGCACTTCCCAATGGCGACGCATTTGGCGGCGGCTGGAAAGAAAAAGCAGCAGCTTTTTTCTCGGAAACACTTTTTCGGTGCAAAAAGTACCCTCTCGCCCTGCATTCGTGTCACGCGCGTCGCGTACCCTGTGGTAGATAGAGCGTACCGTACACTCCCTTTTCACGCAGTGTTACTGCGCATCCCGTTTCGGTCTTCGGGAAACGATCTCCGCTTCCCAGGCCTGGCCGACTTTGGTTTGGAACTTCCCCGACTTTGGTATCCCAGTGGGTTTTTTCACCGCGATGCGCCGGCCCGCC
>Ga0302116_1002352_pt1 | contig 11104 bp, 5 predicted proteins | sample AG5_SCM_MG_FD_203124 | JGI IMG/M metagenome (GOLD analysis project Ga0302116, IMG submission 203124) | Marine microbial communities from Western Arctic Ocean, Canada - AG5_SCM | ecosystem: Environmental > Aquatic > Marine > Oceanic | place: Canada: Western Arctic Ocean | collected 2017-10-01 | reverse complement strand
TCCGGCCTTTAACACCGGTTCCGTAAGCGGGCCTGCGGGGCTCCTTCGATCACGACCGCCGTGGTCGCGTCGCCGATACGATTTCGTATTGCGATGCTGAGATCGCTGACGCGGTCGGGGCTCGCTGCTGATCCCCGGGTCACCCTAGCCACAGTCGACGCCTTTCACCAAGCGTCACCTGAAAATGTTCGGGGAACTGGAAACCGCGCGGGCCCGAATCGAGTCACAGCCACAGCAGCAGCAGCAAGCAGGAAAGGGGAGAAATCGAGCTGGGGAGATGGGGCACTCACGAGAGCGCAGCACCGGTGACTCACCCCCCGCGCGCTTCCCATCGTCAACGTCGTCGACGTCGACACTCCTTCACCCCCGGTCCACGTACACACGACCGCGCACACGGTAGAAAGCACACACGCGCGCGTAAGACACACACACACACACGATGGCCGCAACCGTGCCCGTCAACCCCAAGCCGTTCCTCAACCAGCTCACGGGCAAACCCATCATCGTCAAGCTCAAGTGGGGCATGGAGTACAAAGGGTTCCTGGTGTCCACGGACGCGTACATGAACCTGCAGCTCGCGTCCACGGAGGAATACGTCGACGGAAAGTTCGCGGGGAACCTCGGCGAGGTGCTGATCAGGTGCGACCTCGTCCCGAATCATCGTGTCCCGCCACCCCTTGAAGACGCAACCCTAACTTTTGAGTTTCAACCGCTGACGCGTCCCTCTCGCCCACTCACGTGATTACAACGCAGGTGCAACAACGTCCTGTATCTGCGCGGCGCCGAGGAGGAGGGCGGGGACGCGATGGAATGACCCGCCGCATTAACACGCGATGCTTAGGAACCCTTAGTGTTAACATACCGACGATGTAAGCGATCTTTAGAAAGTGAAAAACTACTCGGGGCAGACCCGAATCAATCACGTGAACTTGCACTGGGAAAAGTCCATCTCCGGGTGCGCTTCCATGAACTTCTTCATCGTGTCCTGCTTCTGCAGCTCGTCGGACGTCGGAAGTCCTTTCTGCTTCTGGTGTTGGTCGAACATCATCTTCTCCACCGTCGATCGAGTCTCGCCGTCCAAGTCGCTGAGTTGCGAATTCTCCGGCGTCACCTTCTTGGTGTCGATCTTGGGATCACCCTTGACCACGCAGTCCCACCACTCCATGTCGCTTCGTTTCGTGAACGACACCAGCACCGTGGTCTTGTCCTCCATGGTCCACACGCAGTCGTCGGTCTGCACTTCTCCGTACAGTTCGCCGTCGATCATCGGCGCCTGGCCTTTCAAGCCGAAGACCCACTTGGTCTTCTTGAACTCGCAGATGACCTGCTTGGACGTGGTGCCGACGGGGATTCGCACGCGCACGTCGACGTCTTGGAGGGTCTGTTGCCACGTGTAGTGCTCAGCCTCGCCGCCGTTGCCTTCGTTGGGCTTCATGGTCCCCGGCGTCAGTTTGTCGAAGTCTTCGTCGTCGTCTTTCTTGGTCAAGTCCACCTCGTCGTCGTCGGCGTCGGTGTCGTCGTCGTCCTTCGTCTTCTTGATCTTGTCCGCCTCTTCGTCGGTGATCTCCTGGATCTTCGCGGTGCTCTCCGCCATCTTGCGGTCGAGCTCAGCCTGCTTGACCCGAGCCCGGCGTTTCTCGTCCTCCTCGTACTGCTTCGCGAGTTCCGCCGCCTCGCGCTGCTTGGCGACCTCGCGCTCGGCAGCCTCCTTCGCCGCCTTCTGGGCGGCGGCGCGTGCCTTACCCTCCGCGGACTTGGCGACGATGGATCGCTGGCGCTCGAACGCCTCCTTCACGGCCGCCTCGCACTTCTCGCCCTGGCTGAAGAAGTCCGTCTTGCGGCGCAGGAAGGAAAAGTACAGATCGAGCATCATGTCGATGGCGTTCTCGCCGTTCGCCATGGCCGCCACCTGCTGCGCGAGGGGCAGCATCATGTGGTCGAACCTCGCGGCGGTCTCATCGTCGAGGGGCATCGTGGACGCGTGGGGCGCTAAATGCGGTCGATGCGGTCTACGCGACGCAAGATCTGGATCAACCATCCGGATCGATGATGAATCTCTACGAAAAGAAGCGGCGGTTAATTTTTTCAAACACAGCTGGACAACAAGCTCGCGGACCGCGCGTTGGATACATTCCACCTCTCACGGGTGTTATAATAATCACGTTGTTACATGTACATCGACGCCTAATACCACGAGTACTCACACACAGGGACACCTCATCCTCACGCGTTTCGAAGCGTCTCCAGCGCGGCGTAGTCGGCGGCGCCGTGCTGTGATGCGTGTGCCGACAGTTTGGTCCAAAAAGAATGCCCCGCCTTCACCGCCTCCTCCGCCATGCGCACGTCGTTGGCGTCCTCGACCTTGATCCTCAGCGCCGATCGCAGGTTTCGAACCGCGAGTACCATCTCCCGGACGCGCTCCGGCCCGAGCACCAGGTTAACGTCGCCGCACTCCTCCCCCGTGCGGTGCCGGCGGTCCAGAACCTTGGCCTGATGCATTGGGACGTTCCCGTCGCCGCGTTGGCCCTCGAGGGCTCCTAGCCCCGCGTTGACGCCGGCGATCTTGTGCAGGAGCTCCTGGAACAGCGCGGCGACCGAGCATTGTTTCTTATTCGCGGCGGTCAGCTCCGCCGCGGCCGCGTGCAGGTCGAGGAAGAGTGCGTTCATAGTCGCGAATGTCTCCGCGACTCGCTCCAAGTCTTTAGGCGACGACACCTTCTTCTCCCGCAGCGTCATCTCCACCTCGATCTGACGCTGGAGGAGCCACTCGAACGCGGCGCCGCGGTCTAAACCGTCCGCCGTCGTCTCTCCTCCCGCGTCTCTCGCTGTTTGGGACGACGCCGACGGGCTCGGCTCCGACGCCGACGTCCGCTCGCTTTCACCATCGTCGGGTCGTTGTTTTGTTTCCGCGTCCTTCTTCTTCTCGGACGACCCGGGCGCCGACCCGGTCGGGCTCGACGATTTACCCGCGCGCGTCTTACCCGCCGCCGCCTTGTTATTACTGAGCGATACCTTCAGCTTGGCCATCGCGTCGGAGACATCGTCGCGGGCGAGCTCGTTCGAGGAGCGCCCGCGCGTGTTCTCGTCGGGCGACGTCTTCCCACCGCTGGTGGGAGGGCCGGCGGTTGCATCTTTCTCCGTCGGGCTCGACGGCTGCGACCAGGTTGGTTTGCGGCGGAGCTTGTCCCACGACTTGGCGGCGCGCACCTTGGGCGGGCCGGTGGGCGCGTGAACCGTGGTCATCGTGCGGGGTTCCAAGTCGCACGCGCGCGCCTCGTGCGCCTCGTGTTCTAACGAGCGCGGGTTATCCGAGGAGGACGTAACTGCTGACAAAGTCGGCCTTCTGGTAACAATTCCGGTAACCTGAACGAGGTGCACAGTGGAGCAGTTAGAAACCCGATGGAATCGGCCCAATTTCGCAACAACAATTTTGGTTCCGCCGGGTGTTGACCCGACCGTTGACATTTGCTCGAGGTTGCCTCCCGGTCAAACCAAGGGGGAGGAAGACGGGGTGGCTCGTGCGGGGTCATACCGACGGCGCGGGAGTGCGCACGTTCGGAGGCGACGACTTTGGCCTTTCCCTGACGACGCGACGACGCGACACGGTTCAGGTTTAGGGTGTAGAGTCGAGAGAGGACTCGCGAGTGAGCGAACGAGTCTGCCGGTGGGCGCTCGATCTTCGAAAGAGTCCTCGGTGTGCCCACCCACCTAACGCGTCACTGCCAAGATGGACGGTCTACTCGCGGGGCTCACCAGCCCGCAGATGAAGTCGCGGATGACCGCGGTGGACGACCTGCAGGTGCGCATCGCGACGATACCCTCGCTCACCGATCGACCACCCGCGCGGTGTCGACACGCCCCGTCAACACGGCTCCACACGGCTCGCGGCGTGGTCCCCTCGCAAGGAGATCCCATTTGAAAAACACGCGACGCCATCCCCGCCGCGATCGCGCCTCCCCGCCGTTCCCCCGTACCGATACACACCCACACGCGCTGAACCCCGACATCCCACACGATCCAACCCATCAGGACTACCTCGAGCGCAACGAAGTGACGGACAGGGACGACGCGGGCGTCCTCGCCGATGGACTGTCCAAGCTCCTGAAGGAGAACAACGCCAAAGTATGCGGCGGAGCGTTGACGTGCGCGTCGCTGGCGGTGCAAGGGTCACCCGACCTCTTCCGCCAGCACGTCCCGTCGTTCCTCCCAGGTGTGTTCGACCGCCTCGGGGATCTCAAGGCGCCCGTGCGCGAGGCTGCGAGGAACCTACTGGTGTCCCTCATGGAGCTCAGAGTCACCCCGCCGGCGGATGTCCTCGGCAAGCAGTCCATCGGGTGGAGGCACAAGAACTGGAGGGTCCGCGAGGAGCTCCTGCGCACGTGCGAGCAAGCCTTCACGTCCACCAACCTCACCGACATGGATGACCTGAGCGTCAAGACGACGCTGCCGCAGGTGTTGAACGCGCTCGAGGACAGAGAGGCGGGGGTGCGCGAAGCAGCCGTCGCCGCGACGTGCGCCATGGCGCCGACGGCCGGCCCGTCCATTCACGGCATGCTCGCCAGGCACACCATCCGCCCCGGGCAACTGCGCGAGATCCAGGGCAGGCTCGCGGACATGTCCTTGGGGGCGCCGCCGGTACAGAGGGTGCCCGGTGGGCAAGGAGGAGCAGGGTCGAGTTCGCGGCCTGGGTCTCGGCCGTCGCCGTCATCCGCGGGCAGCGACGGCGGCGCGCCCCCGTCCGGCCGCGGTCGCGCCGCGATGGGTTCAACCTCCCGCGGCCGTATCGGCCTCGGCTCGCCTTCCGAGACGACAAGGCCCACGTCCACGTCGTCCACCGGCAGCGGCGGCGGGCGTGGGGTCCACGCGCTGTCCAGGACGGATAGCGGAAACTTTGGCGGGAATTCATCGAGGCCGAGCACCACCGGCGGGCTGGGATCCACCGGCCGACTCATCGAGCGCGTCGCCGCGGGAGCCGCGCAGGGCACCGCGGGCAGCGACGTACCCCCGCCCTACGGCGCCGCGGTCGGGCGGGTCATACGCATCGCGGAAGGCGACTCACCAAGGCCCGTCAACGTCGACTCGGAACGCGAGTTGTCAAATGAAATCGACAAAGCCGCGACTCGTTTAGATCCGGCGCGGGAGTGGACCGATCGCGTCACGGCGATGGTCAGGGTCGAAGCCTTACTCCTGGGCGGCGCCGCGGAATGGGACGGCTTCCCGGCATTGCTCGGTAAGCTCCGCGGGCCCCTCACCGCGCAGGTTGCGGACCGCCGATCGTCCATCGTGCGGCAGGCGGCGCACCTGTTGGTGGTTCTCGCCGCCGAGCTCGGCGGCGAATTCGAGAAGGATGCCGCGCACTACGTCCCCGAGCTGTTCAAGTGTTCCGTGATCACCGTGCAGATCATCGCCGAGTCCGGGGACTTGGGCATACGCGGTATCCTGCACAACTGCCAGGCTAGGGCGCTGGTACCGCGGCTGTGCGAGGCGGCGAGTAAGGACCGGAGCGTCAAGCTGCGGTGCCAAGCCACCGGCTGGCTCAGGCTCGTCGTCAGGGAGTGGGACGACGCGTGCCTCGGGGACAGGGGACGGGACTGCGTGGAAGGCGCCATCTTGTCCATGGTCAAGGATGGCAACAACGACGTACGCGCGGGCGCCAGGCGCATCTACAGCGACTACGCCAGGCGCTACCCCGACCAAGCGGGTCGCATGCAAACCCGACTGGACGCCAACACAAGACGGCTCATCGCGCAGGAGAGCGCCGCGGGTGCGTACGACGACGCCGCCGGCGGGCTTCACGGGTGGGTACCTGGCGCGGAGAACATGCACGCGCGAACGCGGCCTCACACGAGCCAGGAGACGCAACGGCCGGCCCGGGGAGGGCGGCCAGCGGCGGTGCGAGTGCCGGGGTCGAGGCTCGGGCACGCGTCCGCGCCCGTCTCGCCGGTGGACCCTTTCGGCGACGATGGAAGCGACTTCTCGACCGCCAAACGAACGACGTCCACACTCGGGCGCGCCGATTCGCTCCCGGCGTCATCCAAGGCTTCACGGAACGCGTCCACCGTCGGCAGCAGGGGCGGACTCGGAAGCAGGGAGGGATCCCGGGTCGGGTCTCGACCTGAAAAGAATCCGCCCAAGGCTGCGGTGGCCGCGCGCGTCATCGACCGCGCCGCCGAGCGCGCCGCCGCCGCCGCCGCATCCACCAAGAGGAGGCCGATCTCCTCGGAGACGAACCAAGGACTCGGTCCTGACCTCGCCAAGTACGGGGTCGACCCCGAGCCCTCTTCGCCGGCGCCGACGATCAAATCCGCTCTCGCCAAGGCGCCCTTGCTCCATCGCGCGTCGTGGGAAGAAAAAACGGAGGCGTTCGAGACGCTCGCGGCCGTGCTCCGCGCGGGCGGGCCCAAGGCACACGCGGACGCCGCCGCCAACTGCGCCAAGCTCGCGGACATGTGCGTGGACCACGCGGGTGACGCGCACCACAGAGTCGCGTGCGCCGTGCTCGAAGCCGTCGTCGAGGCGGTGCCCGCGCTGGGCCCCGCGCTGGAACCTCACCTCGACCGCTTATGCCCCGTGCTGTTTCCCCGGCTGGTGGACGCCAAGGAGAGCGTCCGCGGGTTGGCGTCCGCGGCGCTCGCGGCGATCGGCGACGCGCACCCCGCGGATGCCTTGCTCACCGCGCTTTTGGTTTCGCTGGAGCAGTCCAAGGCGCCACGGGCCAAGACGGGGGTCCTGGAGTTTGCGCTGTACGTGCTGAGCGGCCAGGGCGGCGGGACGGACCCGCACGCGCGCGGGCGGCAGCCGGCGAGCGCGGGGTCCGGCGGGCTCGGCGCGTGGGTCGCCAGGGTCGCGCCGTTGACGAGGGATCGGCACGCGCCGTTGAGAGCGGCGGCGGCGGCGGGTCTCGCCGCGGTGCACACCCGCGCGGACCAGGCTGTGCTGCTGCGGTACCTCGCGTCTATACCCGGCGCGGACGCCGCGGATGTGTGCAGGGCGGTGGCGCCGCACGCGCCGTCCATCGAGGCTGAGTACAACGCCTACGCGAATTCGATGCGAAGGTCGAGCTACAAGTATTCGGACGAGGAGGAGGACGAGGAGGACGAGGACGAGGACGAGGACGTTTCCTTTGGCGAGGCTGAGGAGCTGAAGGAGTCCGCGCCCACGCCCCCTAAACCACAACCCGCGCCTCCTTCACAAGAGGAGGACGTCACCGCGGCGGCGCTCGACCGATCGATGGAGCGCCTGGGTGTCCCGACGCACGCGAACGGAACCTCGGGAGTCGACGGCGCCGCCGCGCTCAACACCCGAGCAGCCGCCGAGGAGGACCTCGACAGGCGCGCCGCGGAGGCTTCCAACGTCACATCCAAGGCGGCTGACGCGATGGTATCCAAGCTCGACGGCTTGACCCTCGACGCGGATGTCCCGCAGAAGCCCGCGACGCCTCCCGCGGCGACGGAGACGATCGTTGCTCAGCAGCAGCAGCCGGCAACGGAGACCCGAGCTCCTCCCCCGACGGATGCGGCGTCGTTCGCACTCGCGGAGGCTCTCGGCGCCGTCGCCTCCGCGGGGCCGAGCGCGCGCCCACGGGCGCTCGCCGCGGTTCGCCGCGCGCTGCGCGCGGGCGCGAGCCTCGGCGCGGAGCACGCCGGGCAGGTGTTGGCGGTGTCCTTGGAAGCGCTCGCGTCTGACGACGCCGAGTGCGAGGTTAAGACACACGCGCTGTTCACGCTGAGGGATTTGGCGCAGTGCGCGCCGGATGCGTTCGCGCCGCACGCCGCCATCGCGCTCCCGCGTATCCTCGACGCGCTCGTCGCCGGCGACGCCGCGGGAGGTGTGGGCGCGAGCGCGGGCTCATCCGAGGTGAGCTTGAGCGCGGGCGACGCGCTCGAAGGGGTCGTCGACGCTTTGCCTCCGACGGCGGCGATGCGGGCGCTATCGCCGCACGTGGGCGGCGGCGGCGCGGCGCCCGTGCGTTGCCTCGTCGGCGTCATCGGGCGGATGGAGCCGGAGACGTTGATGCGGTGCACGCCGGATCTCATACCGGGCCTCGTCGAGGCGTTCAACTCGCCCAGCGCGGATGTCCGGAAAGCGGTTGTCGACGCGATGGTGTCCATGTACGACTCGTTGGGCGATTGGCTCCTGCCGCAGCTCTCAGGTCTGTCCCCAGCGCAGCAGAAGCTCGTGACGATTTATATTAACCGCGCGATGGAGAAGAGCGGGGGCGGCGGCGGGGGTGTCGGGGCGGGCGGCAAGGGGGGCGCCAAGGTTGGCGCCGCGGGGGGTATCGGGGATTCGAGCAGAAGGCCGCTCGCGCCCCGCCATCAGTGACGCGACGAGTGAGGTGGAAGGATTCATAAATATAAAAGAAACATCTTCTCGACGCTACTGGTATTCGCCGATGTGGGACGGGACGGTGGTGAGGTGCGCGAGGGTTGGGAACATCCAAGAGATGCGGGACGGTGGGGAGGCATTGATGACGACGATGGCGAAATGTCGACTGACTTTTGAGAATTGATTGGAAATTTCTGTGGTGGCGCGACCGCAGTTTGGACCCTTCGAACCGCGACCTTTGGAATTCTGGACCTTCCAAATTCTTTTTCGATTCTGCTGGAAATGTTCCCATCCGGCACAGGCAAACAGGCAGAAAAAAGAGCCCCCCCGACGAAAAATCACCGAACCTTCAAATCATGTTGTCAGCCTCATCTGAAAAGGCGCGGTCGAACAAGCCACATCTTCAGACTTCGTCGCCCGCATCCGGGTGTGAAGACGTCGATCCGATGACCTCCCCTCCGCGTACACTCGCGATCCTCCTGCTGGCGTGCGCGCTCGCGGGTACCGCCTCCGCGGCTCCCACGGGATCCTTCGAGGAAAGCGCCTCCGCCGCAAGCGACGAGATCCGCGCGCACACCAGGCAACTTTCCGAGACGCTCAGATCGAGCCTCACGCCCGAGCTCAGGAGCGCGCTCGTAGAGCGTTTCGCGCCCGGTCGCCCCGAGCCCAGCATCCGCGGTCGCTCGCTCGCCGTGGAGAACATCTGCACCTGGGAACAAGGTGACGAGTGCGGCCTGAAGCCGTCGGTCGTGAACAACTTCAAAGCCGCGACGCCCGAGGGCCGGACCGGGTTTGAAGTCCTCAAGCCCATCGTGACTTGCTTGGACATCAAGCTCGAGGATGAGTGCAAGATGAAACCGTCGTGCATCTGGTACACTGAAGACGGTGGCTTCTGCGACGGTGACTTTGGAAGCCTCTTGACGACGCCCGTGCCCGCCAGCTCCTGCACCGAAGCGGAGAAGGTGGACGTGACGATCATGAGCTTGCTCATGCGAGAAATTGTCGCGTGCGGGAAATTCACGACTGAGTCCACCTGCAACAATGCGAAGGGCCTCTCCTGTGGGTGGTCAAGCAACGAGTGCGGGTTGGCTGGTATTGATCTCATCGTCAGTTTGATCACCGGCGCGTCGAAGGAGTTGCACACCGTCGTGGCGCTCGGCAGGCAGGCTGACACTTGCGCCGCCAAGACTTCGTCGGGCGATTGCGCCGGCGTCAGTGGATGCTCTTGGAACTCCGGCACCTCTCTCTGCGACGTGGCCGATGCCACGGTCAAGTCAATCGTGGGCGTCGAGACCCTCGCCGGCGTCTTCTCCACCTGGAACACGTGCCAGAAATTAGGGACCTCGAGCTCCTGCACCACCGACGCCAACTGCAAGTGGGTCGCCCCCAACTGCGAAATTACGAGCAAAAAAGCCGGCGAGATGTTTGTCGACGGCATGGCCGCCAGTACGTTCAAGACGTTCATCTCCGATGGTACCTACTGCACGAACTCCCGCGCATCGGATGGCACGACTGGTACATCTTCATCAACTGCTTGTGTCGGCATCAGTACGAGAGAGGACGGCACAACCTTGCCGGGAACATGCTTTATCTCGGACCAATTCAAGGTCACCGTGGCCGGTCAGTCGGAGTGTTTCTTTTACTCACCGGCCTCGTTTACCACCATGCTCAACGAGGCGTATCCCGGGTACGACAAGAGGTGCCCCAATGTCATGGAACAGTTCTTGGCACAGTCTGATAAGTGCGAGGAGGCCACCTCGAAGAAAGCGGAGTGCGGAGCGGGGGACTACAGTAACTGCAAATGGAGCGCTTCCGCCACCTGCGAGTACGACAGTGCTAACATCTGGAAATTGATCCTCGGCGAGGAAGACGGCGTCAACCTCATCTCGATCGGGGACTCGTGCAGTGCTCAAAAATCCGAGTCAGCCTGCGGCGCGCACCAGAGGGACATCGATTTCTTCGGCCTCAAGTACCCCGACAAGTCCAAGGTTTCCACGACTTTGGGCTTCAAGGGAATCACCAGCATGGACAAAACAAAGGCTGGGACACTCCAAAAGGCCGTCGCCGACGCCGTCGGCGGCGACGTCAAGGCGGAAGAGATCGCCATCAAGGGCGTCCAGTTCCCCGTCGAGTCGAAGATCGAACTCTCGACCTCGAAGAGCGCCGTCGACGCCGACCGCGCCGGCTTCGAGACCAAGTTCAAAACCGGCCTCGCCCTCGACCTCGGCGTCCTCCCGTCGGACATCGTCGTCAAGGACATCAAGGAGGCGTCGCGTCGCCGCCGCCGCGGCCTCCTCGCATCCGGCGTCGCGATCGATTACGAAGTCGACGGGGCTCCCGACGGCGTCCGAGCCCAGGCAATCGCGAAAGAGGTCACATCCACCGGAGGTCTCGCGACGCTGAAATCTGAGACGGGAGCCGAAGCCACCGTCCCCGCGGGTACCACACCGACGTACGAGCTTCGCGTAGAGGTGGAGCCGGCGACGTCGGATCCCAACGGCGTCGCCGCGAAGCTCAACGCGGCGACCATCACCGTCGACGGAGTCACCGCTGAACACGAGACGCAGGCGTCGGTTGAGGAAAACACAGCCGTCCCGGTGAGCGCCGCGAATACCTACGGGCATTCAGTGATCGCGGTCCTCGCCGCCGTCGCCGGCGTGCTCATCCTCGCGTGAAAACCACCCGGGGAGGGATATATTACATACGGTACATGGGGGGGCGAGTGAGATCACACCGGCACCCCCGCGGCACCGATTCTTTATTATTTCAATTTTTT
>Ga0302116_1002346_pt1 | contig 11125 bp, 18 predicted proteins | sample AG5_SCM_MG_FD_203124 | JGI IMG/M metagenome (GOLD analysis project Ga0302116, IMG submission 203124) | Marine microbial communities from Western Arctic Ocean, Canada - AG5_SCM | ecosystem: Environmental > Aquatic > Marine > Oceanic | place: Canada: Western Arctic Ocean | collected 2017-10-01 | reverse complement strand
CACGATTGAATGTGCTAGTGCTATGCTCTTTGCGAGCATGAGCAGTTGTTGTGATGACGAGATGTAGATATAGATAGATATAGAAGATATGGAACGATTTTTTGATGGACGATTTGTGTTGAATTCCAAAGATTTTGGTCAAAACAGATTCTAAAAATTCCCTGTTTTTTTCGGTTCTCTCCCACATAACTAATTTGATTAAAGAGCAACCTCCACATCCCCCCCCTCCCCCTTCCTACTTGCAACCAGCTCATCCAGCACCTCTTGCACCTCCCCCCTTCCCTCCTCGGACAGATGGTCGATGTAGCAAACGCTGCACAGCGAAGGGATTTTTATTATTATTTTTGTTAGTTTCACCTTCCACACCCTTCCACAACCCCCCCCGCTCCCCCCCCCCCCCACTCACCCGTCCAAATGATCGTACTCGTGCTGAAATATCCTAGCCTCGAACCCAACAAACTTCTTCTTCCACTTCTTCCCCGTCAAACCATTAACCCCTTCGACCTTGATCCACTTGTGCCTACTCACGTCTCCCGCCATGTTCGGAAAGCTCAAGCACCCCTCCTCATCAACGGCCTTCCCAACCGATTTCTCGACAATCGTGGGGTTTATTAATACGACCTGACTCATCCACTTCTTCTCGTCGCCGTCCTGGTTGAAGACCATGAGCCGCTTGTTCACTCCGACCTGCGGAGCGGCGAGCCCAACGCCGTTCGCGGCGTACATGACTAGGAACATTTCCTTGGCGGTCTGCTTTATTGAGCCGGAGGAAATTTCAAAATCGGTTACTGGGGCGTTTGCGGCACGGAGGGAAGGGTGGGGGTACTTTAGGATTGTGAGAGTGGTTCCTTCTACGGTCCCAGGGTCAATTTCGCCATCGTTTACTGATTCGTCTGTTGAAGTTAGGGAGGTGAGGATATTTGTAATAAAAGAGTAGTTTCTAGGGCGTGAGGGAGATTGGAGGTTGTAAAGGTTGTTGGAGGAAGAGGAGTAAGAGGAGTAAGAGGAGGAGGACAAAACTCTTGGAGATGAAGTCGAAAACTGTCGTAATAAGTGAGAGGACGAACAGAAACGAAGGGACATGGACAACCGCATGATTGAGAGTGATTCCAATAATACAAATAGGATTGTTCTTCGCATTAGCTTGAAGATTTCTACTTTACTAAATTCATATTTTGATTTATCAAGGTTGTGGTGTTGTGGTGTTGTGGTGTCAACATATGTAAAAAAAGTGGTCAAAACAACTTCAACTAGTTTAAGCATAGTTTGCTCTTCGCCCTAGTTCTCCCGCTAGCCCAAAAATACATCCCACAGCCCTCATCCCTCTCAAAATTAAATCGCGAAGATGAAGATGAAGATGAAAGAACAGCTCCTCCACGGGCATAATGATAATATCGAATGCTTGGCGTTGCGGAGTAACGGTCATGTGGCATCGGGTAGTGATGACGGGTCAATCATCGTCCACTCGACCAGCTCCAACAAGGTAGAATATCGAGCTGACAATGTTTTTGCTGAAGGTGTCGAAGGTCTTTGCTATCTTCCGAATGGCTCACTTGTGGCTTGTGGCTATGATGATGAGGGTAATGGCTTGAAGGTATTCAGCCCTTTCCTCAAGTTGGTCCAGACCTTGGTGGGACACGTTGGTCGTGTTAATTGCGTCACCGTCTCTCCATCAGGCTCCCACCTTGCTTCCGGTGGAGGTGATGATAGGAAGGTGATGATTTGGTCGGAGCCGGGGGAGGGTGACGAGTGGGCGAGAGTGCAAGTGCTAGAGGATCACACGAGTTGGATTCGTGCAGTGTGCTTCTCCCCCGACGGCAAGCAGCTGGCTACTGGAAGTTGGGACAAGCTCATCAACCTCTACAGCTTCAACGAGGGAATTGCCATCTTAGCGCACACGTTGGAGGGCCACACCCACAACATCAATTCCCTCTCGTTCTCTCCCGACTGCAAACTCCTTTGCTCGGGAAGTTACGATCATTCCATCAAATTTTGGAACCCTGCCGATGGAAGCTTGGTGAAGAGCATCGACCAGGCTCACAGAGATTTTAGCAAAAGCGTCTCATACTCCCCCAACGGGCGTGTTCTTGTGAGTGCCGGTTGGAGCGACAACACGATGAAGATCTGGGATGCTGAGACTTTCGAGCTCAAGCACACGTTTGAGCAGAAATTCTGCATCAACCAGATCACCATTACGGCCGATTCCAACTTCATTGTTTCGGCCAACAACGTCAAGACGGTTAGAATCACCCCCTGCCGTGAGTACCAAATCACGGGCCTCGCCCTCATCCTCAACCTCATTCTCCACATCGTCTACAAGTGGGAGTTTGTGTCGTTTTTGGAGCCAAACGAAAACACCTCACCCCTCGAGAAAGTCATGAGGCTACTCGGCGAGTGCGTGCACGAGGGCGGCTACAACGTCACCTCCGAGATTCTCTCTTTCCTATCTCCAGCCCACTTCCCAATCCAAATCACCCCGACCAGGTGGAAAAGCGACCCCACAAGTTTGATCCTCTTCATGCGAGCTACATATCAGCGCTTCCAGGAGCAGTTTGAGGAAAAGGACGTTTTTAAGGACGCTGTTATCGTTGAGCAACAAAAGGAAATTGCATATCTAAAATCTCTCTATAAGCTAGAAGACGACGAGGAGGAGGTCTCAGAGGAGGAGTGGGAGTAAATTAAATACCTTGTTTTGATTGACCCACGTTCACACCATTTGACTTCTCGGCGAGTGCGTTTTCAACGGCGGCTACGACGTAGCCTCCGTTATCCTCTCCATCCTCTCCCCAGCCCATCTCCCAATCCAAATCACCCCGACCAGAGGTGGAAATCTAAACGAGGTCAAAGGCGAAAATAAAAAGAAAATATTCCTAAATTTTTCTTTTGCTATCCTATCCAAAACCACCTCCCCCCCCCCTTTTCTTCTTCTGTTTCTTGGCCATCCTCCTCTGCTGCCGATTCCCCATGTTCGCCATGACGTCCTCCTCCGTATCGTCCCCGTTACTGATTCTCGCCATTTTCTTCATCAAGCCCCTCATTTTCACGAACTCCTCCAAAAATGATTCCACCTGCTCAATGCTCGTCCCACTTCCCCTCGCTATCCTCGCCAGTCTCACCCCAGCCCCAGCATCCTTGATCAACAAATCCGGATCCAGCCGCTCCTTCTTTTTCATGCTCTGGATCATGGCTCCGTGCTTTCTCAACCTGATCTCCGCATCTGCTAGCTTCTCGGGGTCTAACCCTCCCCCCATCCCCGGTATCATGCTCGCAATCTTTCCCAAGCTGCCCATTTTGCTCAGCGTTTCGCTCTGCTTCTGGAAATCTTCAAAGTTGAAGGTTTCCATCAGCATTTTCGTATTCATGTCTTCCATTTCCTGCGCCGAGCGAAGCGAGATTGTGCGCATTTTTATATGAAGCACGAATTGGGTTTAGCAGTGGATGTAGCCGTCAGTACCCTCCCATTTCGCGCACTTCATCGCTCGACTCGCTCACCTGCTTGCTGTAGTTTTCTGCTGCCTTCTCGACGAAGCTGCGCCGAGCGAAGCGAGGCGCATTTTTTTAATGGAGCAGGGGGGGGGGAGGCGAGCGAAGAAGGCGAGCCAAACAAATTGAGGGGAATAATGTTAGTTTAGTAGTGGATGTAACCGTCTGCAGCCATTTCGCGAGATTCATCGCGAGTATGCTCGTCTTCCTCAAGGCTCGCTCGCTTCGCTCACTCACCTGACAACGTCTCCCATTCCCAAAATCTTTTGAGCGACGCGATCCTGGAGCAGTAGTAGTTAGTACGATGTTGTCGGTCAAAATCTGTAGCCACTCCGCTCGCTCCGCTCACCGGGTAAAACACCTCGAGATCCGCAATCTTCTCCCCCGTCCCAACGAACTTGATCGGTTTCCCGCTGACTGCATTAACGCTCAGCGCGCTCCCCCCCCTGCTGTCCCCGTCCGTCTTCGTCAATATCGCCCCAGTAAGTCCGATAGCGTCGTTAAACGTTTTCGTTAGCGACGCTGCCTCCTGTCCCATGAGAGAGTCAACGACGAGGAGAGACTCGTCAGCCTTAACGGCTTTCTTAATCTCCACCAGCTCGGCCATCAGCTTCTCGTCAATCGCCTGCCGCCCGGCCGTATCGATCAGAACCGTGTCGAAATCGTTTTCCTTGGCGTAAGTTAACGAGGTGAGAGCGATGTCAACGGGGTCGAGGGAGCCGGCGATGGTGAATACCTCCACACCGATCTGACCCCCAAGCACCTGCAGCTGTTCGATCGCCGCCGGACGGTATACATCCGCCGCCACCATCAGCACCTGCGCCGAGCGAAATATGGAGAAATGGCGCATTTTTAATGGAGCAGGGGGGGAGCGAGTGTGCGTTTAGTACGGGCTCGTATTCTCATCTTCATCAAAACTCACTCTCCAACCTCTTCACTCACCTTTCTCCCAGTCTTCTCGGCCTTATTCCCATCCTCATCCCCAAACATATTCTCGATCCTCTGAGCCAGTCCGATTGTGTTAGTGGATAGGATATAGCCATTATCATCATCATCATCATCATCATCATATCATCATCATCATCATTATCATCATCATCATCATCATCATCACATCATCATTATCCCCCGCTTACCTGCTTCTCAGCTTCTTCGGCACTCAATCCAGCAATTTTGCTGTCATCCTTCAACACCGGTTTCAACTCAACACTCTGCAAATACAAGGCAAGCTTCCCGCAAGCAGTCGTTTTCCCCGCACCCTGCAGCCCAGCCAGCAGAACCACCACCGGGTTGTCCTTGCTGTCCTCTCTAAACAGAATTCCCTCGACCTTCTCCCCGAGCATCTTCTTCATTTCGTCCTGAACGATCTTGGTGAACATTTGCCCGGGGTCAACGCCCGGGACAATCTTCTCGCCGATCGATTTCATCTCGATTGCGTTCAAAAGCTTGTCGGTAACGGCGCGGTTGACGTCCGCGTTGAGGAGGGCGCGGCGGATCTTTTGGAGGGAGGGCTTTATGTTTGAGGAAGTTAGTCGGGTTATTTTTTCCTTTTTCGGGAGCGAGGAGGTGAATGAAGAGGTGGCGAGAGAGAGGTTTTTTGTCAGTTCGTCAAACAGGTGGAGGTGGGAGGGGGGGTGGGAGTTGGGGTGGGAAATGGAGTGGGGTTTGGGGAAGAACGATCGAGAAGAATGAAAAAGGAATGAAGAGATTGAGGACAGTGTCGTAAATAGTATGAGAGAGCGCATCATCTCAGTTTTAGGGGTGGGGGTGGGGGTTGGGAAGAGAGTGTGTTTTCGTGTTTCTGGGGCGTTCACCCTTGGAACTTTTAGCCTATTTCCCAGTTTCACATATATAGCATCTGTTACAGCTTCACATGACACTCACAACCTTCGTCAAAGAACGAGTCCCCTCAAAACTTGTCCTCTCTTTGTGCGGGGTAATGCTCGTACAGGCCTATCTCCTCATCTCAGTCTTCACTTACTCTGGTTTCTTGGTAATGTTCCTGCTCAACAAGAACAAGCAAATCTCCGATCCCTCATACGTCAACCCATCCTCGGCGGGCTACTACGCAGGGTACTTGGCCTCCGCATTCATGTTCGGTCGAACATTCTCTAGCTATCTCTGGGGGAAATTCGCAGATATATATGGTCGCAAAGTAGTCCTAATAATATCCCTCTCGGCAGCAGCGATCTTCAGCGTGATGCTGGGATTCGCCACGTCTCTCCCAGTGGCTCTGCTTGCTCGCTTCATGATGGGTTTCTTCAACGCCATCCCCGGAACGATCAAAACGCTGGTGAGCGAGCTTGGTGAGCAGGAGGCTGCCGCAAAATCAAAGTCAAAGAATCCTCAAGACTCTCTTGAGGATGATTCCGAAACCAAAGCCGCGGCTAAGAAATGGACGCAAGAAACAATGGGAATCGTGTTTGGGATGTGGGGCTACGGTTTTTTGATCGGTCCCGCGCTCGCTGGAGCGCTCGCCGACCCCGTCGCACAATACAGCGATTCGAGATTTGTCCAGAACTTTCTGTCTCCTGTGTTTGGGCTGGTAACATTCCCCTTCTTGCTGCCGAATCTCGTGGGCGCGATCTTAGCCGGGGTGGCAGCTGTGACCTGCGTGAGGTTATTTGAGGAGGTGAGCGAGCGAAGCGAGCCGTCCCTGAACAATCCCCGTGAAAGAAAAGATGCGCCTGGCCAAACTAGCTACCGTGTCCAATTCATACCGTCTAAAGATGTTGTGCGTTGGAGTTGTGGTCGTTTTAGTGATTCGCCTTTTTTTGCCTTTTTTTTAGTTTTCACAATGGCGGGTAGATGACCCTGATCTGGACCGTCCCTGAACAACCCTCTCGCAAAAATAGATGCGCTTGGCCGAAAATGTTCCACGTGTCCAATTCATATCGTCTAAAGACGCTACACGTTGGAGTTACGGCCGATTCAGTGATTCACCTTTTTTTGCAATTTTTTTAACAAACAAATCTGTTGCTCGCTCGCTTCGCTTTCGCAGACCTTGCCGGTGGAGAAACGCAAACCTCTCCCGGTCCCTGGGTGCTTCCTTTGGTTGAGTAAGAAGCAGGCGAGGCGGTACAAGCGGGTGAAGAGCGAGGAGACTGGGGTATTTGGGGGAGTGGAGATGAGCAAATTAGATTTAGATTTAGAGAAACCAACAACTCTGGTCGTGGCGGATGCTACGGTTGAGGCAGAGAAGGAGGAGCCAGCAACCATCATGTCGCTCCTGAGACGACCAAACACAAGGATGGCGCTGATGATCTACGGCTTCCACTCGTTCATCATGACCTCGACTGACGAGATTTTCCCGCTCTTCAGCTTGGCCGAAGTGGATAAGGGAGGATTGGGTTTGTTGGAAACCAAAATTGGAGTAATTTTGTTTGGTGCTGGTTTTGTATACATTGTCTGTAACTACGTGATGTTCAAATTCTTCACCAAGAAGTTTGGAACGTGCATCGCCTGCTGCATCGGCGCTGCAATGTCTGGACCAACGTTCTGGCTGGTTTCGCTCTCGGTGTACATTGGTGATGATGACCATGTCGAGGGGGAGCTGGGAACGAACGTTTACCTGTATTTGATATTTATTACAGGTTTTTTTAGATGCTTTGGCTCGCTTTCGTTCGCGACCGTCACCTTGCTTGGAAATGATTCGGTTCCTGCTCATCAGAGAGCTACATACAACGGGTGAGCGAGCGAAGCGAGCGAGCCTTTAGGAAGACGAGACTAACATTATTCGACTCAATTCGTATCCTTTTGGCTCGCTTGGTTCGCTCGGTGCAACAGGCTGTCCATGCTCTTTGGAAGTTTCGCCAAAATGACGGCGCCCGCCTTCGCAGGAACGGTTTTCGCTTTCTGTGTGAACGTGTTCGCCGACCCGAAAATGGGGAGTGTGGTCGCGTTCAGCTCGTTGAGTATGATTTCACTGGTTTCGGTGTTGTTCTGCTGGCGGTATTGGCGTGTGAACAAAGACGTGCAATATTGAAGTTTTTTGGAACAATTTCACTTTACTTTCATTCATTACTTTACTTTGATGGAGAAAGAATCAATGATCGAGTTTGCAGATGATGTTTTATAAACAGTTGATTTTGACTGAACAGTGAACGTAAGGAGCATTTTAGCATTCGTCTTCTTGTTGGCCGAGCTAGTCATTGTGAAGACTGATCGCAAGTGCCGTTCAGGTCCATCTGGAATTCCTATGGTGTAATCGTAGTAATATGAGTTCTTCTTTGATTCAATTCCTATCATCTCCGAGACCACATCCGAGCCCTGCAGCTCGCCCTTCGGCAAGATGCTCCTCAAGCCGACCTCTTCTACAGAACCGAAGGAACCGAGAGATGTGAAGTCGTCTCGCATTGGAGTGTATGCCAAGAAAACATTGCTGTCAGGATCTTCAGGCGACACAAAGAGGAGCAGAGTTCGACGGTCAGAGAGGTTCTGGGTTGTCAATACCCAAGAGGTAGGGTAATCGAAGCTCACATTATAGAGCGGGTCCTTGTAAGTGGACATGCTTGGCAGGGTGAGTGGCTGTGTTGTCATCGTGATTAAACCTGCTTGCTGAAAGAATGCGCGTCGCGTGGCGACTACTAAAGGTTCAGTCATGGTCAAGGTCAGCATTACGAAGAGGAACACACACACACACATGATTTTTACTTCAGCATTTGCATTAAAATTTAACTCAAACACCACCTCCTCCACCCCATTCTAGTAACTTTAGCTAATAAATGTGTAATCTGCAGTATCTATGCTCCTCCCTTGCCATCATTATGGGTTTCAGTTTTCCCTCTCCAACACCACCTCCACCTCATTACACCATCTCAAAATCACGCGGCTGTTATGTTCGCTCTCCAACAGCCCCTTCCCACCTAAATTTACCCAAATACCGGCCCACCGAAGTCTCCCAAGAGCAATTGCTCGAAGAAAAGGGCTGGGGGTTTTTGCATGCTGATGATAGCGAACCGATCTCGTCTTGGAGTCCCCCAGAATACACTCCAAACGAGGCATTTCTGAGCTCACGTCGCTCAGCCTCCGCCCTCCTCCTCGCCCCCTTATCCTCTCTATTCCTTCGTCCTCCACAAGCCAGTGCTGTTGCTCCAATAGATCCCGAATCCAAACACCCCCCTCCAAGCAAAAACCTCCCAACCCCAAAATTCTCTCTGGCCAAGGTGAGCGATGCTGTATTTGGCACCTACTTCACCACTAAACTAACCATGGCATGCGCCTCGCTTCGCTTCGCTCGGGCGCCGGCAGAAGGTAGATCAGAAATTTGCAGTAACCCTCCTTCGGTCAGGCTACAATTCCCTCGAAACCCTACATATAATGAGCATGGCCCAGTTCCAGCGCGACTTCTTTCTCCTGCGCCAGGCCGACTGGGAATCATACAAATTTAGCCTAAAGAATAGATTCATCATCCAAGGCGACCTCACCAACAAGGATTACTTTGAGTTCATCAGCTACGTTCAGTTCATTGAAATTAACAGAGCCTTGTCAGCTCCGGAAACCTTGATCGAAGAGGAAGTGGTGGTTGATGTTGAGGCTGAGCCACAGACCTTTAAGACGGTCGTGAAACGTCGGCCCGCGCAATACTCGGACGACGAATCTCTGGCCCAAGCTTTCCTGAACCTTCAAGGAGACTTCTTGCTGGACAACTTCGAGAACTTCGCCGTTAAAGAGTTCAAGAGCGTTTCCGAAGCGGTGGATGGCGTCAAACTCTTGGCGGTGTATTTTGCGGGCTGTGGTTTTGCTGCCGTGGAATTTACCACCCCAACATTAATAGTGTTTACGAATCCGGCCAACCTCTGGTGTCTCACTGCTTTACGACAGAATAAACCTCGAAAACAAACCCAAATAGTTGAAGCAGATTACTTCTTCATTGCAGCACAAGCTCTCTTGAATAGGTCGCCTTCTATCCGCAACCTCGTATCAATTTCGAAAGGAGTCATTACAAATCTTGAAATTAGTTATTCAATAAAAATGAACAATTAATCTATAGTCTATAGAATTTCTTCCAACAAGAAGCCAATCAGATACGCTGCCGTGGCAGCCAGCCCGCCGTTGAAAAGCATTTTCGCGCCGCTTACCCACACATTGCTTTTTGTGAATTTCCCGCTTATCACGCCCAACATAAACATCGTAACGGCCGTAGCCAAGCATGAAATCAAGAACAGGGTCGCCTCGTCGTCCTCTCCGTCGTACCCCGCCAGTTTTGCGATTATGTAAGTGGTCAATGGAACGCTCCCGAAGACCACGAACGACAAGAACGTCACGAAACCCTCCTTCCAAAGACCTGCGGTATCTTCGGGCGGCATCATGTCCAGCTCGTCGACCATCATCTTGTCCAGAAAGAACTTCGGATACTTCATCATAGTGTCCACCAAGTTCGTGCTGTCCTCCGTTGTTAATCCTTTTTCCTCGTAAAGTTCAATCATTTCTTTCCTCTCGCCCTCTGGGTAATTCTCAAGTTCCCACTTCTCCCTGTCGTACTCGGTCTGTTTTTTAAGGGGATTAGCAGTTATCGTGATAACTTTAACTTAACTTTAACTTACCTGAACAGCATCAGCCTCAGCTTTGGAAGAAATGTAATCGCCGAGACCCATGCTAATGGCATCTGCAATCAGGTTTGCTACTCCCATCAAAATCACAGTGTTTGTGTCTAGCCCCGCCCCGTTGACAGCTGCAACGATAGCGAAGGTTGTAATGATCCCATCCAGTCCCCCAAAGACGAGAGACTTGATATAGCCGGAGGCCTCCCCGGAGTGAACCTCAGTTGCAGTTGATTTGCTGTCGTGAGCCATGACCGATAACTCAACATCCTTCACTTCGTGGGCTTTTTTGGCGAGGACCAAATCCCGGGTAGGTCCTGCTGTTGCCATTTAGAGTTCAAGGAATATCTATTGTGATTAAATACTGAAAAAAAAGCAGCCAAAAAATGTAAGGTCTAAAAAAAGCAGCCAAAAATAAAGGTTTCAGCACTGGTGCATAGGAACACATCTCCACACTACTAACAACAGGAACACCTGCTGAATGAAATTCCCTCATCGTTTCTCCCTTCTATTTCTTCTCCATTTTGCTAGAAGCACTATCCTTCTAACACACTTCAGTGATGCCCAATGTCCGTGCAGCGCTCTTCTACCCGATGCAATTAAAACCCAAATATTAGATCATGAAGACTGGGCAACAGTAGATTTGGATTTCACTCAGTTTTTTGTTGGTGGTGGGCTCCATGATGACCCCTCGACATGCATCCACGGTGAAGGAGAGTGCGTTGGGCAGCGGCATTTCGCTTGTGCGCAGAGCATGAGCATGAGCATGGGGATCAAACACGAACTCTCGTACCTTGACGACCCCACTTGGCTAAATTTTCAACAATGCTCCTACGGAACATGTTCAGGCTGTGCTGCCATTGAGGGCCCTCAGTGTCCGTGTCTCACCTACACAAACTTCACCGACTACAACAACAACAGCATCATGCTCAATTGTGCGGCGAAGCTGTAATTAGATTGGACCAAGTTGCACACGTGTGGGACTTCCGATGAGGGACAGGAGGTGAGTGAGCTATGCGAAGCGAGCGAGCCTTGAGGAAGACTCGAGCGATTGGAAATACGGTTATGTTATTAGTGATTTGCCGTTTTTTTGTTAAGTT
>Ga0302116_1002345_pt1 | contig 11132 bp, 15 predicted proteins | sample AG5_SCM_MG_FD_203124 | JGI IMG/M metagenome (GOLD analysis project Ga0302116, IMG submission 203124) | Marine microbial communities from Western Arctic Ocean, Canada - AG5_SCM | ecosystem: Environmental > Aquatic > Marine > Oceanic | place: Canada: Western Arctic Ocean | collected 2017-10-01 | reverse complement strand
GAGCCTGATGGAGAGACGGTGACGCATTCAACATAACCATCGTGTCCCTCCAAGGTCTGGACCAACTCGAGGGAAGGGCTAAGTATCTTCAAGGTGGGACCCCCACCACCATCATAGCCACAAGCTACAAGTCCCGAGCCATTTGGAAGATAGCAAAGACCATAGACATCATAGGCAAAAACATTGTCAGCTCGATATTCTACCTTGTTGGAGCTGGTCGAGTGGACAATGATTGACCCACTTCTACTACCCGATGCAACATAGCTGTTGTCCTGCGATAAGGCCACACAAACGACATGACTGGATTGCCCAGAGAGGACACCTGTGATCATCACTTTTCAGGAGTCGACAAAGATGCTGGAATGAAGGGAATGGGCAGTCAAAAACTTAGGAAAGTATCAATTTCTAATTGGGTGGAGTAAGGTGAGCGCTCAGCAACCAGAAGGCTCGTGTTTTCGCGTCAAAATCAAAATGATGTGATTTCACCTCGGTTCACACAGACACAAATTTAAGACGTAAAGAGAGCTGTTGGAATCATCAAATGTTCCTTCAAAATATCACATTCGTGCTACTAGCAAACTTACTTGGCCTCTCGGTCTCCTTGATCTTCAAATCCCCGACAAAAAAATATTCCAGATTTTCCAGCCCCTCCTCCCTCTCAGCCGGCCAAACCCTCTACGACAAGATCTACACTTCCCACCTAATTCCCTCCTCAACCTCAACCTCAACCTCCAGCGACGACCCCCTAATCTACATCGACCGCCACCTCATCCACGAGGTAACTTCCCCCCAGGCCTTTGAGGGCCTTCGCCTCGCCTCCCGCTCCGTCCGAAGGCCCGACTCCACCCTGGCGACGGTTGACCACAACGTTCCGACTAGTGATCGGAGTGAGCTCAAGAGCGTAGAGACTTTTATTGAGGAGACTCAGGTAGGGTAGGGTAGGGTAGGAGAAGTGTGTGTGAAGTGTGTTTGCGAGTTAGTTATCCGATTGTTTTTGTTTGTATTCACCCTAACACGTGCCCTAACACGTGCCCTAACACGTGCCCTAACACACACACGTGCCCTAACACGTGCCCTAACAATCCAGTCCCGAACCCAAGTCCTGGAACTGGAAAAAAACGTCCGCCTAAACGGCCTGAAGTACTTCGGCCTCGGCGACCAGCGCCAAGGAATCGTGCACATAATCGGCCCCGAGCAGGGCTTCACCCTCCCGGGAACAACCGTCGTCTGCGGCGACTCCCACACCGCCACCCACGGCGCCTTCGGCGCACTGGCCTTCGGGATTGGCACTTCCGAGGTGGAGCACGTTCTCGCTACTCAAACGCTGCCCCAGGCCAAGTCCACCAACATGCGAATTGAAATTGTGGGGCCGCTGCCGCCGTTCGTTTCGAGCAAGGACGTTGTTCTGCACGTGTGCGGGGTAATTGGGACTGCGGGGGGGACGGGGGCGTGCATTGAGTTTGCCGGGGAAGCCATAAGGAACTTGTCGATGGAGGGGAGGATGAGTATTAGGTGAGTTGAGTTGAGTTGAGCTGAGAGTTGAGTTGAGTTGAGTTGAGTTGAGTTGAGTTGAGTGTTTGTACAACTTTTGAGATGGAGATGTTTGGGATATATATATTGGTAGTTCTGATGAAATGTAATGGTAGTTGTGTTTTTGGTATTTTGAGGTGTGGGGATCAGTTGCAGTTGCAGTTGCAGTTGCAGATGCAGTTGCAGTTGTCAGTTGGGTTGTGGAGGGGGGGAGACCCAGCTCCTATCTCGCTACCGCTCGGTCGATCGCAATGCGCACACTCTTTACCCAATGCACACACTCCTTACCCACTCCTATCCTCTCGTTTGGCGTTTGGCGCTTTCTTCGCTTCGCTCCTTTTGGCGCTTTCTACGCTTCGCTTCGCTTCGCTCGGCCTAATGCAGCAACATGGCAATCGAAGCGGGCGCCAGGGCCGGCCTGATCGCCCCCGACCAGACGACCTTCGACTACTTGAAAGGTCGTCCCATGAGCCCCGACTCGGATCCCGAGGGCTCGTGGGACAAGGCTGTCAGCTACTGGAAGACTCTCTCCTCCGACTCTGACGCAAAGTGGGACAAGGTCGTCACAATCCAAGCCAAGGACATTTCCCCAATGGTCACGTGGGGGACGTCTCCCCAGGACGTCGTGGGCATCGACGGTACAGTCCCGACTCCTCTCGAGGGGGGGGGGGGGACGACGCGAGGGTCGCGGCGATAGAAAGGTCCCTCGACTACATCGGCCTAATGCCGGGGGGAATGCCGATCAAGGGCACGGAGGTCACCAAGGTGTTCATCGGGAGCTGCACCAACGGGAGGATTGAGGATTTGAGGGACGTTGCGAGCGTGGCAAAAGGACGGAGGGTTAAGGAGGGGGTGGAGGCGATTGTTGTTCCGGGGAGTGGCTTGGTTAAGACACAGGCCGAGGCTGAGGTGAGAGAAGTGAAGTGAAGTGAACGTTGAGTTGAGTTCAGTTCAGTTCAGTTAAGGGTTTTAGGTCTGTGTCTTGGTCTGGGTTTTGGTCTGAGTTTTGTGTCCAATTTTGAGCGTCTGTGCGTTGGAGTTATCGCCGAATCGGAAATTGCCTTTTTTTTAGTTTTCACATTGACGTGCACATGACCCTGATCTGGACCTTCCCTGAACAACCCCCACGCCCAAGAAGATGCGCCTGGCCGAACTAGCCGCCGTGTCCAATTCTGAGCGTCTAAAACCTCCATACGTTGGAGTTACGGTCGATTCGGTTCCACGCCTTTTTTTGCCTTTTTTTTAGTTTTCACATTGACGTAAAAATGACCCTGATCTGGACAGTCCCTGAACAACCTTTTCGCATTGCGCAGAAGATGCTCTTGTCCGAACCCGCCACTACAACATTAACCTAACCAGCCCACTCGAATTTTCTTCATTTAAAATGCGCCTCGCTTCGCTTCGCTTCGCTCGGCGCAGGGACTCGACGTCATCCTCCGCGCCGCTGGCTTCGACTTCCGCGAGCCCGGCTGCTCGATGTGCCTCGCGATGAACAACGACAAGCTCCTCGACAAGGAGCGCTGCGCCTCCACTTCGAACCGAAACTTCGAGGGGAGGTGAGCGAGCTAAGCGAGCGAGCCTTTTTGGAAGACGAAAATACTCGCGATGAATCCCGCGAAATGGCTACCGACATAATGGCTGCTTCCACTACTAAGCTAACGCACCCAATTCAATTCGTTTGGCTCGCTTCACTCGTTTCGCTCATCCTTCATTAAAAATGCGAACATATCTCGCTTCGCTCGGCGCAGGCAGGGTAACGGTGGCCGGACCCACCTCGTCTCCCCCTCAATGGCCGCAGCCGCCGCCATTGAGGGGCACTTGGCTGACGTTAGGGAGATGCCGTTCCTCGGCGAGGAGGGTACGGACCCGAAACGCCGAAACGAGCAGGGACTGGGCGGAGTTGGAGTTGATAATCTTAATTCGCAAACAAAGTCCAGAGTCTTCAACACCGAGAAGTACCCCAACCCGGGCCCCATTATCGTCGAGAACAAGGTCGACAGCGCTTCAGTCGAAGTCGCAGTACCAGTAGGCCTGCCCAAATTCACCGTCTTGGAAGGCAGGGCCGCCCCCCTCGATATCCAAAACGTCGACACCGACATGATCATCCCCAAGGAGTTCCTCAAAACGATCAAGCGCAGCGGGTGAGCGCGCAAAGCGAGCGAGCGAGCTTTGAGGAAGAACCCGAGCGATTATTCCCTCGAAATGGCTACAGACATAATGGCTACATCCACTGCTAAACTAACATTATATATTTGGAATTTGTTTGGCTCGTTCGCTCGGTGCAGCCTCGGCTACGCGGCCTTCGCCGAGCTCAGGTACGAGAACGCCGAGGAGGTTGCGACGAAGGGGGAGCAGGTCAAGGTTGACAGGGGCGACTTCGTTCTCAACCAGGACGGATACAACAACGGGGTGAGCAAGATTCTCATTGCGGGGGACAATTTTGGGTGTGGGAGCAGTCGAGAGCACGCTCCGTGGGCGATCAACGACCTGGGGTTGAGGTGCATCATTTCAACCAGGTGAGTGTGAGCCATACTGCTGCAACCACTACTTAACTAACCATATTTTTATTCTTGCTTAGCTTTGCGGACATCTTCTACAACAACTGCTTCAACAACGGCATGCTGCCGATCAAGCTCTCTCGGGCAGAGGTGGAGGAGCTGCTCTCGGACGCTTGTGCCGTGGACAACGTCATGAGTGTCGACCTTCCAAGGCAAGTAGTCGTGAGCAACGGAAAGGAATACTCGTTCGAGATTGACGCGTTCAAGAAGCACTGTCTGGTGAACGGGCTGGATAAGATTGGCCTGACTCTGGAGAGGATCAAGGACGTCAGGGAGTTCGAGGTGGAAAGGACTGCCAAGTATGGTTGGTTGGATGGAGTGGCAATGAAGGTTCCAGACGTGGTGAAAATGTACGAGAAGGCTCCGATTTGGACCTGAACTGAAATGAAACTAAAAAAGAATTAGTGGTACTTCATATCCTTCTTTTGCTTACTCGTCAGTTAATATATAATACAACACTTGTGGCTCCATCCCACAAGATTGCAAAAGCATTATTGAAATTCTCCTTTTAGTTGCTATTTTTCGTAAGGAAAATTATAAATTTGTCAACTTGGGTCTGGCTTGAGGAACGAGAGTATCTGTCCACCGATGGCATAACCCAGAGACATGTTGTGGTTGAGGTCGTAGAGGATTCTAATTGCTAAATGTTCTCCTTCTGGAAGGTCTACTTTGCTCTGCTCTCCCAGCTCGGCATTGTCGTGGGGAGAGACTGTGAGGCGGAGGAACTGGCAGACGGTGTTGTAGGTGTCGTAGATTTCGTGGTACTTGGCGGCGAGGGAGTGGAGGAGGAGGGTGGGGAAGGGGGTGGAGGTTATGTGGGTGGGGTCTAATGAAAGGATTTGCTGGATCTCTTGGCACGCTTCGTATTCGGGGAGTTGTGCCCATTGGAGGGCTGTTTCAGAGTGATCTGGGTCCTCAGCGGAGAGGGATAGTGGGCATCGATGGATCATTCGAAGAGCAAGAAACACGAGGGAGTCGCTGTATACCTGGCTTTCGCAAGCAACCTCTTGAAGAAGAGCAGAATTGTTGAATTTGAGCACTTCACGCACCAACTCGTCATCGTGCTCATTGATCCACTTGTGACAGTCTGCATACGATCGTGATTTGATCCACCCACCCATCTCACTCCTCCAATAAGTCACTGGTGCGTACAAGCGGACCATCTCATCACCACCCAACGAACAAAATTCCTCGGGAGTGAGGGAGAACAAGCCGATGATCTCAGCACAGGCTCCACTCCTACTGGCAATGTCGAGGGGAGTTTCGCCTTTATTGTCTCGTGTGGTGAGGGCCTCTAGATTGAAGCTAATCGAAAACACGCCCACATAGGCAAGAGTATGTGTGTGTGTCTGAGCTTTCGCTGCCATCCAATGATGTGGCAGTCGACCATGCTCGTCTCTCTCCTTGTACTTTCTCTTGAGCAAATCTACGTCACGACCTGGGTCAACCATGGCTCCTTCTACCACGTGCCAATCACGACTCTTGAGCCACTCGTGGTGCTCATTGGAAGGCATAAGTGTATATGCTCGTGAAAAGATTTCTAAAAAGAAACGGGGATTTCGTGAGAGGTTTTTGCTTGCTGGGGCAAAAGTTAGGAGAACTGGGTTAGAAATGAAATGGTGTGTTTCGGTGTTGGGGCCGGGGGTACCTGTAATCTGATTTTTGGTGCCTTTTCTGATTCAGAGATTACCACGTGATTAAATTTAGAAGTATAACTAGTTTGCTTGCTCTCTTCGACCCTAGTTTCTCTCCCTCCCACTAGCCCAGAAGAAAAAAACCAGCCCTGTCTCACCTCCCCCATCAATCTCAACTAATTCTGTGAAGATGGACGAACAGCTCCTCCACGGGCATAATGGTGATGTACTTTGCGTGGCGTTGCGGAGTAACGGTCATGTGGCATCGGGTAGTAGAAGCGGGTCAATCATTATCCACTCGACCAGCTCCAACAAGGTAGAATATCGAGCCGACAATGTTTTTCTTTCGAATGTCAATTGTCTTTGCTATCTTCGGAATGGCTCGGGACTTGTAGCTTGTGGCTATGATGGTTCTGGGGGTCCCAACTTGAAGGTATTCAGCCCTTCCCTCGAGTTGGTCCAGACCTTGGTGGGACATGATAGGTTTGTTAGACGCGTCACCGTCTCTCCATCAGGCTCCCACTTTGCTTCTGGTGATGAAGATGGGAAGGTGATGCTTTGGTCGGAGCCGGGGGAGGGTGGCGAGTGGGCGAGAGTGCAAGTGCTAGAGGATCACACGCGTAGTATTTGGGCAGTTTGCTTCTCCCGCGATGGCAAGCAGCTGGCTACTGGAAGCTTCGACAAGCTCATCAACCTCTACAGCTTCAACGAGGGAAGTGCCATCTTAGCGCACACGTTGGAGGGCCACACCAACATCGTCATGTCCCTCTCGTTCTCTCCCGACTGCAAACTCCTTTGCTCGGGAAGTATGGATGATTCCATCAAATTTTGGAACCCTGCCGATGGAAGCTTGGTGAGGAGCATCGACGAGGTTCACACCTATGACGTCAATAGCGTCTCATACTCCCCCAACGGGCGTATTCTTGTGAGTGCAGGTGGCTATTTCGACAAAACGATGAAGATCTGGGATGCTGAGACTTTCGAGCTCAAGCACACGTTCCAGCAGGAATTCGTCACCAATCAGCACACCATCACGGCCGATTCCAACTTCATTGTTGCGGCCAACACAGACCACACGGTTAGAATCACCCCCTTCCGAGAGTACACCCGCACAGCCCTCACCCCCATCCTCAACCTCATTCTCCACATTGTCTACAAGCGAGACTACGTGTCCTTCCCAAAACACTCCCGGCGGACTCCAACCCACGCCCACACAATTAGACTACTCGGCGAGTGCGTGTTCAACGGCGGCTACGACGTCACATCCGTAATCCTCTCCTTCCTTTCCCCAGCCCACCTCCCAATCCAAATTACCCCGACCAGGTGGAAATCTAAAAGAGGAGGGGAAGGGGAAGGGAAGAAGAAATCCAATTGAATTTGCGATCAGATAAAAGCATAAATTTCATTCACAAAACCTTTCCCACGACAATTACTACTACTTCACATATTCGTTTCCCTTTCTACACCCCCCCCACCACCCTACTCTAAATCTCCTAAACCCTCTCAAAATTCACCTGGTTCCAAAGATTTTCAAAATCTCCCCAAACTCTTTCTCGTCAACAAAAGTCCGCTCGAACTTTTTTCCCCCGTATCCAAGAACGCCAGCCACCCTGACAGCCAGCATGTGCTTGCAGAACACCTCGCTTCTGTTCGCTCTTGCGCTTGCGCTCCTGGACAAGTTGGACCGGCAGTTGCTGTGAACCCGCTTCTGAAAGTCGTAGCACGTGCAAGCCGTTGACAGAACAACGTAGGGATCCGCCTCGGACCCCTGAACTAGATAGCACACTCGGCCGTTGTCCGATTGAACCCGCTTAATGGTTTGGTTGTCGACCAGAAGAAGGGTGTTCTTCAAGAGGGTTAGGTCAGAGGAGGAGGAGGATTCAAATAGTGCGTTGAGAAGCTTCAGGAGAGAGCGCTTTTCAGAGTCTATTTCGGATGACGTCTTTTTGGGGTTGGAAGAAATTGGGGAAGAAATTGGGGGCGAGAAGGAGGGCTCAGAAGTTTGTTGGAATATGTAGTTGTCAATTATTGATAGTCGAGAGGGGTGCATTTAGTAGGATTGGCCCAGCAGTAGAGAGTAGAGTAGAGAGAGGACAACAACAACAACAAAATTGTGTATGGCAACCTTGAACTCTTGAGGAAATTGTAATAGAAAACATTTGAAATTCAGACAATCCATGTGAAAAGGATTGGTTTGTTGCTTAGCAAAAACATAACTTAGAAGAATGCCGTCCTATGATCTGGACGTAATCCGCCTTCACCCAAACCTAAAGGAGAACAATTTCCTCTACTCTCCTGGGAAACCCTCGCCAATTAGCGATTGGCTTGCCCCAGACCTGACCTCCTCTAACCTGACTGCTGGCCTCTTCAACGCTTTCCTCCGGGAATCAGTTTTCACTGACAACCGCCTCGTTCTGGTCAAGTTTTACGCTGCCTGGTGTGGACACTGCAAGAACTACAAGCCCACGTTCGAATCTATTTACCACGATCTTCGCGACACTGGCTACGACAACAACGACATCACGGTAGTTGGTCTGCCCTGCAATGTTTACAAAGACGTATGCAATGATCACAACGTTCACAGCTATCCTTCTGTACAGGTTTTCGGCAGTAATGCCGAGAAAAAGGTTGCGGGCTGGGAGGTGCCGAACTATAAGGATAAGCAGGGGAGGTGAGCGAGCGAGCCTTTTGGAAGACTAGAATACCCGCAATGAAGTGCGCGAAATGAAATGGGCTGCAGACATATAAAATGGCTTACATCCACTACTAAGCTAACTGACCTTCTTCCGCCCAAATTCGTTTGGCTCGCTCGTTTCGCTCGTGCTTCTTTAAAAATGCGCACAATCTCGCTTCGCTCGGCGCAGTGTTGAATTTGTTGGGAAGAAGTTGGTGGAGTTCAGATCGAGATCGGGGGAGAACGATAAAATAGTCTCTGGGGAGGAGGAGGGCCAGGTGATGGAGTTCCAGAAGAGGATAATTGACCGAATTTTAGGGTTGGCATCAAATTCGGAGGAGAATGATGCGAATGTGAAAAGTGGTCATGTTCAAATTGCTACCCCCTCACACGTGTATCACACATCAACAATAACTCCACTGCAGGACGGAATAAATTCACTAATTTTCACCCTGGCCCACAACATATTCAATACCCCTGGAGCCCTCTCCGATGAGCGTGCTGAGCACCTCAAGAACTTCCTCAACCTCCTCCAATGCACGATAGACTTCGATCAATCACCCGAACTTTCGTCCCAGCTAAAACGCGTCATTTTGTTAATATCCGACCCAGCAGTTCTCGCCTCCTCCAAGGCGTTCACCGACGCGCTCTTTGGAAACAACCTGGGCGCGAGCTCCACAAACGTCAAATTCAACTCTTGGGGTGTGCTGGGCGCATCGCCCTCCCTTTTGGAGTGGTCAAAAAGGTGAGCGAGCGAAGCGAGCGAGCCTTGTGATAGAAGAGAGTGCGAAGCGACTGTGCGAAGAGTCACGGATTATTTAGTGATTTGCCTTTTTTTTTCCTTTTTTCTGATATGGACCGTCCCTGAACAACACCATCGCATAAAAAGACGCGCTTGACCGAACTAGCCACCATGTCCAATTGAGTGTTCAATGACGTTATGAGTTGAAGTTACAGCCTATACAGTGATTCGCGTTATTTTGCATTTTTTTACCCCACCTACTCAACTATTTTGCTCACTCGCTGCTCTCGTGCTTCGTTGAAAATGCGCTTCGCTTCGCTCGGCGCAGATGCAACCCAATGGACACTCCCGGTCCATCCGTCGGCTACACCTGCGGCCTGTGGGAGCTTTTCCACGTGATTTCCGTGGGCGTTGCCGAGCGCGCGACGCCCAGCAACAACGCGCCGATCAATAATCCTTTCATGGCGGGGGAAACGATGAGGGAGTTCGTAGCGAATTTCTTTCCCTGTGCGGAGTGTCAGATCCATTTCCTTCAAATGTATGATGGGTGCATGTTCAAACGGTGCGACTCTCTTGTGGACTCCACCTCTCCGGAAATGACGCTGGCTGAACGAAGGTGAGTGGAGCGAAGCGAGCGAGCCTTGTGGAAGACGAGAGTACGAGCCACTAAACTAAACTAAACTAAACTAAACTCTTTCGCAGGGCGTTCGCCATCTTCGTTTGGGAAGCGCACAACGATGTCAACGTTAGGCTGTACAAGGAGGGCGTTGAGCGGGATGGAGGGGTCTGTTGTAGTGAGGCGAATGAGGCGGTTGCCAAAACAAAGATCTGGCCCAGCCTTTTGATTTGCCCGACTTGCTGGACGGGCGGTGATTTTGATCCGGCGCATTGGAGCGAGGGCGAGGTTTACGGCGCGCTTAAGGATCGGTACGGGGTTCAATTTGGCAACTTCCACTTTGCTGACTTTCACGAGAAGCAAAAAAACCACGTTGACCTGCTGAAGCGGGAGAAGCTCGCGGCCGACGGGTTGTGGTTTGTCGTTGCAATTTTGGCCGTCGTTGGGATCCTGTACATTGTACTAAAGTGCTGCAATAAGAATAAGAGGGGGGGGAAGAAGAGCAAGATGAGATATAGTCAATGAAAAACCATCTACTAATGAAATCTAGATTTTCTATTTAAACCGCCCGGAGACTCTGTTCGACGTAACTCTTCGCCCAGCATCGCTCACGCGCTCCGTGGCGCGTTTTCGAGCGTTGGCGGCCGCTTCCCTGGCGCTCTCAATGGCTCTACTCACGTACTTGTAATAGATCAGTCTGACAATTGGCACTCCAAAGGAGAAGGCAAACACAAGCATCAGGAGCGTTTGCACTTCGATCGTTGAGTATCCTCCCCCGTCGTCGCCCGCTGCATCGTCGGAAGGTGCGGGTACATCTTCCATCCTCCTTCGTATCGACTCAGGACCATTTTCAAGAACTTGGTCAAGCGAAATTAGGAAGCAAGCCGTGACGGCTGTGACGGAAATAGCTGAGAGGAAGATATTGAGTATGACATTTCTAGTTGGTCGGTTTGGGGCGTTCGGGGCGGCTGGTTTGGCTTGGGGAAGAAGAGAGGCTTCCACCATAATCTTAGATATGCTCTGTGGAGCTGTGTTTTTATTTTTGTAATTTTCAAGTTGTAGGACTGTCCTGGTGAGCAGGGGGTGAATTATTTGCTTCGGTTGCTATATAGCTATATATTACGTTTTGAACAGAACAAATTTAATTTCGCCTGCAATATTTTTTTCACCCAAAACCTTCTTATTCTTCTGAGGACATTTTGATCTCATCACACTCCACCGATTTAAACTCATAAGAGCAACTACGGCTTGAAAAAATAAAAATCCACCAACAAGTCTGTACCTTTCATACCATAGTTAAAAATAAAAAATTGTTGTTCTCATCTCAAGAATTAAGTGACAATGAGTGAACCACACCCTCCACCAACTCCCCCGGCCC
>Ga0302116_1002339_pt1 | contig 11143 bp, 14 predicted proteins | sample AG5_SCM_MG_FD_203124 | JGI IMG/M metagenome (GOLD analysis project Ga0302116, IMG submission 203124) | Marine microbial communities from Western Arctic Ocean, Canada - AG5_SCM | ecosystem: Environmental > Aquatic > Marine > Oceanic | place: Canada: Western Arctic Ocean | collected 2017-10-01 | reverse complement strand
TTCCCCACCCTCCTCCTCCAATCCCTCCCCACCAAACACCACGAGATCTACGGCCCCTACAACACCGTCTGCATGTTCATCAAGCACATGAAGTACGACAAGGCTGAGCTGGTCGAAATTGAGGCCGTCCTCAAGCCGGCTCGCAAGTGCGACGTCTGCTGCTCCCTCGGCGCCAAACCTTGCGCACGGTGCAAACTCACGTTCTACTGCTCGGCCGAGTGCCAGAAGTCAGCGTGGAAGAAGCACAAGAAGACGTGCAAGGCGCCGAAAATCCCTCCCGCCACCGAGGCCGAGCTCCGAACCCTCCACAAGGGCATTGCCCTCCTGAACATGTGCATACAGAGGCCTGGGGCTGGGGATGGGCCAACGAGTGTGGTACTGGAGTTCCTGTTGCCAGAAAACAACACTTTATAAAAAATACTAAAAAAATTAACTGCTCTTTATCAAGTATTCCAAAAGAGTATCCCACACTCGCACCTACACTTGCACCAGCACCTACACTCGCACAGCCCCCCTCCCCCCTCAACTCGCATCACTCCATATGTGCGAACACTTCTCGCATGTGTAAAATCTCGTCGCCGCCTCGTCTGCCGACCTCGTCTGCTGCATTCTGAAGAAGGCCCACTCGTGAGCACACTCAGGGCAAGTTTCTTTCGTTTTGTCGACGTTCTTCATGGCATCTTCGCCACCAAGCACGTCGTCCACCTTCTTTGGTGTCAGCTTCATTTTCTTGCTCACCTTTTCGGTGATTAGTTTGTGGAAGGGGCTGGTTAGGCACCGGAAGTGGGTGGTGCCGCCTGCATGGCTGATCTCTATGTGGATGAGGTTTCCGCAGCAGGGGCAGAACCACATGTGGATTTGGTTTGGATTGGATTTGATGACTGGGCAAAGACAAAAAGCTGTGAACTTTTTGAGGGGAAAGCGATAATTTGCTCTTAGAACGCTGCCTGAGTAGGAATGCCATTCCTATGTTTGGCAATTGGTTTTTCGTGGTTATTCAAACATCTTGTGGCTTTGATTTTAACAAAAAACATTTGCGAAAATCATCGACTCATGTGTTCCCTCTCGGACTACGAAAAGGTCGAGGAGTTTAGCACGAACATTTTTGAACTACAGGACAATTTGAGCGGTGTTTCGATCTTCGAGGGGTTAAAATTTGTTGTTGTGAACAATCCACCAAAACTAATCAAATTTTCCACAACAACCCCCTCGGAACTTCACACCGAGTTTGAGCTGGTGAACTTTGTGGACACAGAGGGAGTTCTCGCCCTTTCAGAAACTTTGGTGGCGATTGCCGAAGAAGATATCAAAGCAATAAATATTTGCTCAGTGCCTACATCATCGTCAGCCTCGGCACAAATCTTCAAGGAAGATTGCAACACAATAGTGCTTCAGCCGCATTTTGAGAACGTGCACAACAAGGGTATTGAGGGACTGAGCTACAATCCAAATGTCAATAAGTTTTACGCGGTGCAGGAGAAGAAACCTATGCGCGTACTCCTTGTGGATCCAAACAAAACTGGTGATAACACTGTAGACCTTTTCGCCAACTGGGATTATAAAATGAAAGCGAGTGGCCTAAAAGATCTCGCGGCTATCCACTACGACAATTTTACCGATACGCTGTTACTCCTGAGCGAGGAGTCACAAGTGTTGGCGCGTACAACATTGGAAGGGGAGATTGTCGACAAGTTAGACTTGCGCCCGTTCGGGTTATCTCAGCCCGAGGGCGTCAGCGCAACGAGGGAGAGGTTGGTGATTGTTGGCGAACCTGCTGAGTATCTCGAGCTGAGTTGCGAGTCTCCACTAGTGGCGGCACCGACTAACAGCAGCAACAGCAGCAGCAGCAGCAACACCAGCACGATGAACGCGAATGTGAACGACGAAAAGATGATTATTGGAGATTCAGCAGCAGCTAGAGCGGAACCACCCCCTTTCCTATTCGTGGCGATACTGGTTATTGTGACGTTCTTGGTGCGGTTGAACTCCACACGAGTTTACAAAATCAAATACGATGGGGAAGGAGAGGGAGTTGGAGACGTGGAAATGAACCCACTCCAGAGCCAGCGAGCAGGAGAAGATGAACAGTAGTTTGGGGGTCCATCAAGCCGATCGCAGCGGAAAACCGAGCTCAGCGAAGGGGGGGTTGTGGGGGGTGGGGGGGTCTCCCCCCTCCACAACCCAAGTAATTTCCAACACCTCAAAAATCTTACTGACACACGGTAACCGAACACCAAAATTGGAGCTTTATTATTTTTGTTGCGTATTTTAATAATGATACATATTGTCTCATTTTCTTCTTCCTTCTTCCTGTTCCTGTTGTTGTTTAAGAGTTGTAGTGACTTTTTTTGATTGTATTGTTTTTTGTGTTTTTCCTCCACCAATCTAGACACTCCCTCCACTCCACACCACTCCACCCCGCTCCACTCCACTCCACCCCACCCCACTCCACCCCACCATTACCTCCTCCCAGGAGTTCCAGGCCTCTGGTAACTGCTCCTGCTCTGCGCGCTAGCAGGCTTCAAAATCTGGAAGCTGCACATCAGGGTGTCGTCCACCGTCATCATGGCCCCGGCGTTGTCGAACTCTCCGCAGTAATTGGGCGCCGAGAAGATGGTCACTAGCTCCCGGCCGGCGAAGAACTCGTACCCGTCCTCGACAACCTGGTGTGCGCGCACCACCAGATCGAGATCGTGGTGCCTCAGGAACCGGCGCACTACGTCCCCTCCAAAGGTGAAGCTGACGCCGCGGTCGTTCTCCCCCCACCCGGTAATGGATGGGTCGGGGTCGGCCCAGAGAATATCGCACAGCAAGCCGGTGTCGGGCACATCGCAGGGGCGGGCAATGTTGGCAATGTCTTCAAACTTTTCTAATTCGGGCGATAGGCCGCCGTGCTGTGAATTGTTGGAAACGAAATTGAAATCGAAATTTGTTGAAATTTGAAATCGATGAATATATATTATATATATTGGGTTAGTTTGGCTGTGTGCGCAGTTCCTGGTTGCGCAGTTCCTGGTTGCGCAGTTCCTGGTTGCGCAGTTCCTGGTCACACTCTCACCATACAAATTATCTTGTCGTCGATAACAGCAGTGCAGGGGAGGCAGTTGAACGTGTTGCAGAACTGCTTCCAGAGTTTCACCGAGAATCTCCTCCTACACTCATCGTAAAATCCGTAAATCCTATTAATCCCCGCACACTCGTGGTTGCCCCTAAGAATGAAGAAGTTCTCCGGGTACTTGATCTTGTACGCAAACAACAAACAGACGACCTCCAAGGACTGCTTCCCACGGTCCACGTAGTCACCCAGGAAGAGGTAGTTGGCATCGGGGGGGAACCCTCCATACTCAAACAGGCGGAGGACGTCGGTGTACTGCCCGTGGACGTCACCGCAGATCTTGATGGGGGCTCCGAGTTCGAGGAGCATGGGCTGGCCCAGGAGGACCTCACGGGCTCGGGTGCACAGTTGGGTGGCGTCGGATACGGATATCTGGGAAAGGGGGGGAAGGAGGATGGGGGGGGTTAGTGTGGGACTATATAGAGCATTATATATTGAAGATTAGGGCTCACTTCTACAAGAGTTCCTGGCTTTTTGTTTCGGGCGGAAAGGAGCTGTTCAATTACACCATCAATCCAGGTGTCGTCTGTTGTTGAAGTATTCTGTTGACGCATCATATATATTTTGGGGTTTGGGGAATTAGGGAGGTGTGGTTGGAGGTTGGAGGAGGGGGAGTTCGGGATTGCACAAAGAGTGAATTGAGCTGTTTTGTTTATTTCGGGTCGTGTAAGCTGGTGCTGCGTTGCAACTGGAGGGGAGTAGAGGGTTTAAGGGGAATTGGAGAGTATACGAGCATAGGAAGAGCGGAAAAATGAAGATTGAGTTAGTTTGAGAGAGGGGTGTGGTCAACAGATATTGGTGAATTGAAAATGTAGGAGCGTTACGAGCAAGGTGGTAGGGTTTGAGGACCAGGATTTGGCTAGTAGGCTAATTATTTGATTGTCGTCAACATAAACCGTGTTAGAAGGACATCAGACTCACACTGAAAACGCCAAAAAAATGCCAATTTTTTTTTTTATGAAATTTCCCCAAAAAAATTTGAAACGCCGGCACGGTCACCCCTCTTACCATCCGAGGCGAATTTGGTTTGCTCATAATTCATCAAGGTTAGTGCTAGTTATCCCCCTTTTGTCATGTCCCAGCCCTCCGTCTGCCCCATACACCCCCCGAACCGAGCTTTTGTGGTCACAACTGTCTCGAGGTGGTCGTGGTCGTCGATCGATCACCCAAAACATTTCAATCTGAGCCCATCGTTAAGGCTCCCTGTTGTTCCCACCCCCCTTGCCCAGCCCGCTTCCAGTGCTATCCAGCGGCCCCATTCACCCCCCAACCCCGCATTGCTGCGACCCCGGGGCTGGGGGGTGAACGTGAACCAATTTGTCCCTCCTTTTCCATTTCCATTTTGCTCGATTAGCGCCTTGTTCCTCCAATTGTGCTCCAACTGGCTTGTTGTGAAAGCTTCCGCTCGGTAATCTAGGCTAGAAAAAGTCTAGCCACGACGATCTTGTCCTAGTCTACATCAAACGAACTTGTTCGTCGTCACTGATTATTGTTCATCGTCAAAACCAAACACAAACACAAACACAAACGCTAACACCCCCCCTTCCCCTAAAAAAAAACACACCATTTTAACTTCACAGTAAATCTCTCAACATGGTCATCAAAACAGAACTCTGTGACTTCAGCAGCTACCGCATCTACCCCGGAAATGGCAAGCTCTTCATCCGCCGTGATGGAAAGCCCCTGTGGTTCGGCTCGTCCAAGGCCGCTTCCCTCACAATGCAGAACAAGAAGCCCGCCAAACTGGTGTGGACCCAGTCGTGGCGCATCCGCAACAAAAAGGGCCTGACCGACATTGTCGGAAAGAAGCGTGCCAGGAAGGTCACCAAGATCCAGAGGGCCTTTGTCGGTGTTGATGTCGAGGAGCTCAAGAAGAGGCAGAGCCAGAGTAGTGCGGTGAGGGCCAAGGCCCAGGCAGATGCTTTGAAGAAGATTAAGGAGAAGAAGGTGGAGGCGAAGAAGAATGCCAAGAAGAGCAGCAAGGGGAAGAATGTTTCTGCTCAGGTTATCAAAATTCCCAAGAATGTCAAAACAATGAAGAAGTGAGGCGGGGTTTGAATAAAAAATAAAGCAAAACTCTATAGGTAAAAGTTGTATGTTGTTGATGTTGTTATTGGTATGAATTTGTGGGGTGAAAGAGGTGTCGAGGTGTGTGTGTGTGTGCGACATGATGAAATTACATTTTCACCCGTAGAAAAGCTGAATCAGCATGTCCTTGAAATGCATTAGAAATTTGATCCCAGGAATCGAAGCAAACTTTCGAACCGAGGTATCGCAGACACTCATCGTTGTTCCTTGTGGATTCATCATCAATGTCCATTGAGGAGTTTGAATTATTCTCAGTCTTCGAGACATTTTCATCGGTTGTGGTGGGTTTGAATCTCTTGAGTTCAGGGATATAGGCACCAGACTCAGCAGGCTCACGAGCTCGCTTGGACATTATGGCTAAGCGAAGAGATTTTAGTTTTAGTTTTTTGGGAATTTAAATTTTCACTTTTCAGCGCAACCAGAGAGACAAACCACAGACAAAAAGGTGTGTTCCCCACCTACTGAAACGAATTCTCGACACTCGCTGAATTTTGGTCCTTTCGACCAGTTCTGCATCGTTTTGCAAATGTCGGTGGCATCACTTTTCTAACTCTTTCAAAACCACCCCCCCACGCTCTCTCCTTCTCCTCAACCCAACTCCTCACCCAACTTCATAGCATGTCCGAATCTCAAGTCCGATACGAGCAGCCTGAGGAAACGCATGCCATGGAGCAGGAGCAAGAAGTGAGTCGGGTGCAACTCAACTCAATTCGTTTTCCTTGTATTGACCCTAACCCTAACCCAAACACCCCCACAACACAGACTCAGGTGTCGTACACCAACCTGGAGGCCCTCCTCGCCCATGGAATTGCCACAGCAGACATTGAGAAGTTAAACGCTGAAGGTTTCTACACTGTAGAATCGATTGCTCATGCAACCATCCGCAAGCTCTCCGAAGTCAAAGGCATTTCCGAGGCCAAGGTTCTCAAGCTGAAGGAAATTACCAAGTCCATGGTCCCTATGGATTTTAAGACAGCCGCCGACGCCCTCGTCGACCGGTCGTCCATCGTCTGCCTCACCACCGGGGCCGTCGAGCTCGACAAGCTCCTCTGCGGAGGTGTCGAGACTGGGAGGTGAGTTTGGACACATTTTCATTTTCATCTTCCTCGCTACGCTACGCTACGATACGCAATGGACGACGCTCAATACGAAACTAACACATTCCATTCCACTCATTTCACGGGAAGCGTCACGGAAGTTTTCGGCGAGTTCCGGACGGGAAAAACGCAGCTCTGCCACACATTGTGTGTCACCTGTCAGATGAGCGTCACCAACGGCGGTGCCGAGGGGAAGGCCATCTACATCGACACGGAGGGCACCTTCCGCCCGGAGCGCCTCAAGGAGATCGCCGAGCGTTTCGGCATGGACCCGGAGATGGTCCTCGAGAACGTTGCATACGCTCGGGCGCACAACTCCGAGCACCAAATGGAGCTGCTCAAAATGGCGGCAGCCATCATGGCGCAGGACCGGTACGCGCTCATCGTGGTAGATTCCGCCACTGCTCTTTTCCGCACCGACTTCAGCGGTCGTGGCGAGCTTTCAGAGAGGCAGATGCAGCTCGGGCAATTTCTTCGGCAGCTTACCAGGTCAGTGCGTGAGTGCGTGAGTGCGTGAATGGGGATATGGATATGGCGATATGGCGATATGGCGATATGATATGGAGCTAAACTAACAATCGCATCGATAAACACAGACTCGCGGAAGAATTCGGGGTGGCAGTTTTCATTACCAACCAGGTCACGGCTGACCCAGGAGGAATGAGCTTTGCCAAGGACTCGACCAAGGCCATCGGAGGCAACATCATTGCCCATGCGAGCACCACCAGATTGAGGCTCAGGAAGGGAAGGGGCGAGAACCGCATCTGCACGGTTTTCGATAGCCCAACGTTGGCGGAGGCGGATGCGCAGTTTGCCGTGGGAGCGAAGGGGATCTGCGATGCTACGGAGTAAATAAATAGGGGGGGGGTTGGGGGGGGGAGTGGTGAAGAGAAGAACATGCGAATAAATAACAAAGTAGCGGCAATCATTTCAAAAGTTTTTGTGCTTTTTTGTAAAATCGTATTTCAATACGCTGGACCGGGCAACAGGAACTCCACCACAACGCTGGTTGGTCCATCCCCAGCCCCAGGCCTCTGTATGCACATGTTCAGGAGGGCAATGCCCTTGTGGAGGGTGCGGAGGGAGGACGAGGTGGCTGAAGGAGTGGTCGGGGCCTAGCATGTCTTCTTGTGCTTCTTCCAGGCTAGTTTCTGGCAGGAGGGCGAGCAGTAGAACGCGTTCTTGCACCGTGCGCAAGGTTTGGCGGGGGTGGAACCGCAGACGACGCACTGGCGGGTCGGCTTGAGGACGGCCTCAATTTCGACCAGCTCAGCCTTGTCGTACTTCATGTGCTTGATGAACTGGCAGACGGTATTGTAGGGGCCGTAGATCTCGTGGTGCTTGGTAGGGAGGGAATGGAGGAGGAGGGTGGGGAAGGGGGTGCGGGAGACGTGGGTGGGGGTGAGGCGGAGGACCTTGACAATCTCTCTGCACGCATTGTATTGGGTAGACTCAGCAAATTGAATAATTAGCTGACCATGAAGATCTTTGGTGGTAAGGGAAAGTGGGTTCCGGTGGATCATTCGAAGAGCAAGAAACACGAGGGAGTCGCTGTATGTCTGGCTAATGCAAGCAATCTCTCGAAGAAGATCAGAATTGTCGTATTTGAGCACTTCACGCACCAACTCGTCATCGTGCTCATTGATGAACTTGTGACAGTCTGCCCACGATCGTGAATTGATCCACAAAACCATCTCATTCCACCAATAAGCCACTGGTGCGTACAAGCGGTACATCTCATCCTCACCCAACGAACGAGCTTCCTCGGGAGTGAGGGAGAGCAAGCCAATGATCTCAGCACAGGCTCCACTCCTACGGGCAATGTCGAGGGGGGTTTCGCCATCCTTGTCTCGTGTGGTGAGGGCCTCTGGATAAAAGCAAATCGACTCCACACCCACCATGGCAAGAGCATGTGTGTGTGTCTGAGCTTTCTCTGCCATCCAATGATGTGGCAGTCGTCCATGCTCATCTCTCTCCTTGTACTTTCTCCCGAGCAAATCATCGTCTCGATCTGGGTGAGCCATGACATCTCGTGCCACAGGCCAATCACGCTTCTTGAGCCACTTGTGGTGCTCATTAGAAGGCATAAGGATATGCTCGTGCTCAATCTCAGATATCTCAGATTGGGTGAGAGAGAGAGGTCGGACTAATCAAAGCGAGGAGGTGGGATGGGATGCTGGGGCAAGGTTGGGTTGAATGGTGAACCTGGGCGGCCATTGAAGTCAAATGGAATTTGCCATTTAATTTGTGTTCCTTATCTTCACGATTTCCTCCCAACCCTCCCATAATATAGGAGGATGGCTACCACCTTCGCAGCCCTGCCTCTCTTTATATGTGCGAGATCACTCTACAAGAAGTATTCGAGTCAAGCTCAAGGTTTGTATGACGGTGCCGCCTCAGCAACTGGTGATTCTTTCCGAATTCTGCGGAAGGCCGAGACCGTTCTTTCACACCGAACATCGAGGATTGTGCTTGTAATCGAGCGATGCTCCTCTTCCCACAATTACACTGCTGTGCTTCGAACTGCAGAGGCACTCGGTATCCAGCATGTTTTCCTGATCCAGCCTCCTGTTAAGGATGCGCAGGCTCTTGTAGACAAGGAGAAAGCATCAACGATCGACAACGGGTGTGGCCAGGAGTTCAAGTACGACTCTGATGGCGATCTCGTCGAGGTGATTGACAAGACCTCGACTCGGAAATCTTGGAAGAGGCGCAAGGAGGTGTGGGTGACGGACAAGGAGGAGCAGAAGAAGGTGAGCGAGCGATGAATCCCGCGAAATGGCTACAAGACGGCAAACATCCACTACTGAACTCACCAACTTTTGGCTCATTCACCTTTAAATATGCGCCTCGCTTCGCACTTCGCTCCGCTCGGGCGCTCCCGGTTGGCGCAGCATGCAGCCTACGCTCGGAACGCGTGCAAGTACATAACCGTCCATACATACGATACCACTCAGGGTTGCGTTGACAGCCTTCGCGAGTTTGGTGTCACTGACTTGTGGGTCACTGATCTCTCTCAGCGCGCTGAGATCATCGACGACAACATATTCGGAGATCCCAACAAAACCAAAAACCCCAACAATTTTTCTGTTTACCCCAAATGCCTTGCCGTAGTCTTTGGCACAGAATCCACTGGCGTGACTGAGCTCATGCTCGAACTGGCCGACAAGCGCGTGTACCTACCGCTGACAGGGTTTGCCGATTCTTTGAATTTGTCCGTCGCCACTGCTCTGGTACTGCAGCGAATCATGCTTCTGTTCCCGGAGGGTGGGGTGGACGGGGCCATGAGCGAGGAGGAGGTGAGCGAGCGAAGCGAACGAGCCTTGAGGAAGACTCCAGCGATGGATCTCGCGAAAATTTTGGCTGCAGACATAATATAATGGCTACATCCACTACTAAACTAACATTATATTGCTCGGCGCAGAAGCACGATCATAGAATCCAGTGGTATTCAACCCTCGCTCGTGGCGAGGAGGACAAAAAACTCTACGACGAGGCGCTTCGAACAAATTTGCACAAGAGAATTGTCCTGCTGGACGACTTGAGGAGGTGCGATGAGCACCGAACAGGGTGGATGAACAAGAAGACCAAAAAGAAGATCAAGGTAAAATACAACATCAAGGACGACGAGAGCACCTGGAAAGTGGGCGTGGACACAAAAAAAAATTACTGAAAAAAGAACGAACTTTTTGGAATCACTCTATTATAGATCAATTAATTATTAATTATAAGAAGTACGGCACAACCTTGCTCCGCTCCTCACCCTGAGGGCCGTACATACTGTCCGCTGACTCCGAAAAATACTTGAACGTCCGTTCACCGCCCTCCCCAATCTCCAAAATGCTTGCCATGTTGCCGCACCGATAGCAGTAGTTAGGCGCGCTCCAAACTGTAACCAACTCCTTCCCGCCGAACATGTACTTGTAACCCTCCATCACCAGCTGGTGAGCCCTGGCAATAAGCTCCAGCCCGTTCACGCTATTAAACTCTTGCGTTACGCTTTGCCCAAACAGGAACCCTGCCCCCCTCGGACTGACCTGCCAAGGCTCTTGTATGTCTTCCGGATCGCTCCACATCAAATCGCTCATCGCCCCCTCGTGAGGGACCTCCTGAACCCTATCGATGCTCCTAATCTGATCAATCGTTCTAACCTCAGGGCTCAGTCCCCCGTGTACGCAAAACACCTTCCCGTCGATCACTGCTGACAGTGAAAAGCAATCGAAAACGTCGGTTGCGTACCGCCAGGCATTCGCATTTCCGAACTAGATTGGAGGATTGGAAGATTGGGGTTGGGGTTGGGGTTGGGGTTAGGTTGGCATGCATTCTGTCCGCCAACAAGAGGCAAACACAATCAGGCAATGGGCAACACACATGAAACTCACCTTCTTCAGGCACTCGTCGTAAAAGCCGTAGATTTGGGTTATTTGCCGAGACTCGTGATTCCCCCTGAGAAGCGTTATGTTCCGGGGGTACAGCACCTTGAGGAGGAGGAGCAGGGTCAGGGTCTCAACAGAGTTGTGACCCCGGTCCACGAAATCTCCCATGAAGACGTAAGACGTCGTTGGGGCTGCTCCTCCTGTCGTGAAAAGCTTGAGTAGATCGAAAAATTGTCCGTGAAGATCGCCCACGATTGTCACCGGGGAAGCTACTGATACCACGTTCGATTCTTCCAGCAGGATGGATTTACATAGCGTGCAGAGGGTGAGAAGAGTTCGTTCAGAAGGGCAAATGGTGTTGGCTGTGAGGGATGTTAACGAGTTTTGGAGAATCGAAGAGATTTCAGGGGGTAGATGGGAGAGGTGTGGGGGGGTGGGACTTTGGGGAATAGGGGGGGTTGGGGAAG
>Ga0302116_1002338_pt1 | contig 11145 bp, 15 predicted proteins | sample AG5_SCM_MG_FD_203124 | JGI IMG/M metagenome (GOLD analysis project Ga0302116, IMG submission 203124) | Marine microbial communities from Western Arctic Ocean, Canada - AG5_SCM | ecosystem: Environmental > Aquatic > Marine > Oceanic | place: Canada: Western Arctic Ocean | collected 2017-10-01 | reverse complement strand
CCCTTCCACCAAATTCCCCCCCCCGCTTCGACCACAGCGATGACTCGGTGTCGGGGGAAACAACTGCCCCTCTTCTTCCTATCCCCCATCACACCTCCCCGTCCAGATCAACCCACTAGATGGAAACCATCCAACAACAAGAACAACCGAGAGGAACCGAAAAAAAAGAAAATAAACTCCACCTATAATAAATATTTATGTAATTATAAATTCAAATTAAGAACCTCAAATAAAAACGTGAAAGGAGAATCTTCCATAAAAAGAAACCAAATGCTGCTCCGAGCGCAGTTGCAACCGCGAACCCGACTGAGTTGTAGATGATCGGCCTGTAGTATTTTTGGGCTGGGAAATTTGGTTGGAACGCGGAAAAAAATGTCTTCGCATTCGTCGCACCTCGTTGGGGGTCGTTCCTCACGTGCAACGTGAGAATTCTATTCTCGTTGGAGGAGGGGGTGGGGGTGGGGGTGGGGGTGGGACTAAAAAAACAGGCTTCCACTGCCAAGTCTGCAACGTCACGACGACTGCAACGAGCAGGAGGGGGGATTTCAGCAGAATTTTCAGAGACGTCCAAATTTGCCTCATTGACATTTCGCTCCTCGTCCGACAACCCTCCAGGGCGTAAGGCCACGCAATCGAGGTCCGACTCCATTAGTGCTTTCTCGGCTAGGGAGTGATACTTGGAGGAGAAGGAGAGCAGCAGGTTGAAGATGATCGAAACAGGGTTGAAGGGTAAAAATCCAGTTGATAAGCCTGTGAGACGGACGACTTTCTTGAATTTTACTGTCTTTGAAAGCTCAATCAATTGAATGATGGGAAGGTAATTCACGTAGTAGGGGTGTGCTTTGTCGTGTATGTGAGACGAAACATCTACTGCACCTTTCTTTCCGAACAGTGTGAAGGGGTTGAGGTCAGAGAATCTTGTTGGACGGAACGTCCCGTGGACCATGATGACCGAAACTTCAGATTGAGGTTGTATTCTGCCAAGAACCCTAGGCAATGTCGTTGGGTCAGCAATGTCGCCGTGAACGAATTGAAGGTTGTCGTTAAGTGAGAATTGGCTGTGGAATTTTGTGGCATTTCGAGCAAGAGCAACCACCTGAAATTGATGACTGGTTGACTGCTGCCTGGAAAGAAGATTCTGCACAACTAGTCGCCCAACTTTCCCTGTAGCCCCGGTTACGATGATTGTTTGGGGATGCAAAAGGTGAGAACTGACCCTAAGACCTGCGACGAGGAGCAGAGTGAGTAACATGATTATCTATGCAGAATCGTGATAAGCGACGAGGAGCAGAGTGAGTAACATGATTATCTATGCAGAATCGTGATAATGAAAAAACAAAAAAGCTGAGCATCTGAGGTTGCATAAAATAAAAAATATATCCAAGAATTCCCGCGTAAGTATCTTTTCCACGCCCAATCCGCCATTCACCCTGCTCCTCCACTCTATTTTCTTGACCGGCTAACATACTCCAATCCTTTTTGCTTTCGCTTTCCAGAACATGAAAAGTTCAATCCTTCTGTCCACCCTTTTGGCCACTGCCACGGCCTTCACCACCCCCTCCACCACGCCTTCCCTCAAATCTACCCTCAAGGCTGAATCAATGGAGGTGGGAGCGATGCAGCCCCTTGGTTTCTTTGATCCTTTGGGCTACATTGACAATGAGCAGGTGAGGTTTTGTTGCCTTGCCAGCTTGTCTTGCTTTACCTTGCCTTGCCTTGCCGGACCATACACACACACACAATGGAAAACAGTTCTAACCACCCTTTCCCAACCCCAAACCCTCCACTTACAGTCATTTGAGCGCTACCGTGCTGTCGAGAGGAAGCACGGGCGCATTGCTATGATGGCAATGGCCGGCGTGATTGTCCACAACAATAACTGGATCTTTGATGGGTACCTGTCCCCCTCCAACAACCTCAAGTTCAGCGACATCAGCACCGGCGTCGGCGGCCTGTTCCAGGTGCCTGCCGCTGGCCTTGCCCAGATTCTCCTGGTCTGCGGGCTCGTTGAGCTCGGCTGGTGGCCTGCTTCCAAGCTCGATGGCGACTATGGCATTCGCCTGGGCAAGTTCAATAACTGGGCTAGGGACCCTGAGAGGGAGCTGAGGCAGAAGAACAGCGAGCTGAACAATGGCCGAGCTGCCATGATGGGCATCACGGGAAACTTTTTCGCGGAGTTGTTCACTGGGCAGACGTTCCAGGAGCAAGCTCATGCTGGTCACTTTTCTCCCTTTGGAGATGGGCAAGGTTTCTTCTAGGGAGAAATTTTTGGGGGTAATTGAATATAGTTGGGAGAGAGATTAAAAGTTCAAGGAGGTTTTCATTTTCCAAAAGGTATTTTTTTCCAAAAGGTATTTTTTAAGTAACTCGCTTCTCAAACATTAACTCAACTCAACTCAACTGGTCCAATCTCAATATATCTGGGTGGGGAATGGGGGGTGGGGGGGGCTTCACAAAGTTCTTACCTTCTATCATGGCAACGACCTTCTTTGCCACGCCATTTTCGTGGTTATTATCTCCTAGTTTCTCGTCTGCAACCTTTTCCAGCTCAGCTGAGCTGTTGTTCATGCAAATCCCCAGACCAGCGGCTTCTAAAAATTGGATGTCATTGTCACTGTAGCATTTTTTTAATGAATCAGGGCTCTTATTCTCGTCTTCTTCCAAGGGCTCGCTCGCTTCGCTCACTCACCTGTCGCCAAAGGCAACCACGTCGTTTATGCTCACTTCGAGCTCCTCGCACAGTCTCACCAAGCCAAATCCCTTGTTCACGTCACCGTGGGTTATTTCTATAAAGTACGCGCTCTGCTCGTCGCTCATGTTGCCCTTGATGATCACGCAATTGGGAAGGTACCGCTTCAGCGCTCGCGCCAGTTTATCAATCTTCAACTCTTCATGACTCAAAAACAGCAGCTTGGAGGGCATGGAGAAGGTCATGGCCTCCTCGAAGTTGTCAGACACGAACTCTTGGGGGGTCTTCGTCTTTTTAGAGTAGAAACGCGATACGTGGTAGTGCTGCGCCGAGCGAAGCGAGGTGCATTACATATGTTGAGAGGAAATAATGTTAGTTTAGTGGCTCGTATGCTCGTCTTTCTTGCAAAAAGGCTCGCTCGCTTCGCTCGCTCACCTCCTCCTCGGAGGAATTATTGTAAATCAGGTCGCCCGCGTAGTACTGGCAGGCAATGCTGTGCTTAGCTGAATATTCCAACGCTGTCTGCACGTCGGAAAGGATGACTCCCTCATTAAAAAGCGCTTCGTCGGGGGTAGTTTGGCAACCATCTCTATCGACCAAGCAACCGAACGCTCCATTGCAAGCAATGACCGACATGGTGAAGCCACATTCAATGACGTACTGGTAGCAATTTGCGACTGACCTTCCGGTGACCAAGGTGACCTTGGCTCCAGCCTCGTTTGCTGCCTTCAATGCACTAATTGTTTCCTTTGTCAGCACTCCATTGTCGTTCAGAAGGGTTCCATCCAAATCGCAAGCAATCATTGAGAAAAAGTTGCCTTCAACATGGTGGTGCACCTCAACGATGGATTTCTTTCTTTCAACTTGGGGTTGGGCTTGGGGTCGGGCTTGGGGGGGTGGAGGAAGAATCAGTTCGTCATCTTCATCAACCCCACCCTTTTCACAATTCTTGCCCTTGTAGCCGGTCTCTGTGTTTCTAGACCCTACGAGGTCTGGATCGACAACCTCCTCAACTTGTGGTTGTTCCTTGGGTGGTTTCTTCACTCCCAACCCGAGTTTGAGGAGTTTCCATTTGTGCCCGATCTTTCCCATGCTGGTGTGGGGGGGTTAGTTTTAACATAGGGTTGTGACACATAAACTTCCTCAAAGCACCTGCGGACCTTACTTTGGTTCTAGATGGTTCTAGAGTGATGGGAAAGTTGACAAATCTTTTATTAAGATTTTTTTTTTTTTTTTTTTTCCCTTGTCTACCCGCTTAAAAACTCCTTCTCCCTCCCGTGTCCGCCCCCCATTCCTTCAAGAAGTGCATAGCGTCTTGGGATCTTTTTGTGAAGTGTTTTTTTAATAATACAGCCTCATCATTTACCATGGTGTTCAAATCAAAAGCAAGCTATCCCAAAGACACATGCGAGCTCACTTTCCAAACTGGCTTAGACCCGGATGTTGCGATTGACGATTCTGAAGATGCCGTAGAGGCTCGAGCGGCTTCTCCCCCCTTCCGGATAGGATCAATTGACGACTTTGAAGCAGATTGTCTTGGTCTGGAGAGCGACAAAAGCAGTAAAAAAAAGAAGAACGCACACACACAAAATACAAGACACTCTGCCGAAATAACAATTACAAAGACAAAGACAAAGACAAAGACAAAGATAAAGAAGAAAAAAGACCCCACCGTACAAACCTTCCGAGCACCGGTTTGCGAATCCAACACCTTAGCGGAAGACTTCGACGACTATGTCCTGGAGGTAAAAAGCTTGGACACGGGCAAAACGCACCATGTTGTTGGGCGGGACAGTGGAGGGTTTGCTGATCTGTCTGTTGGTGAGCAGAGGCGTTTGTCCGGAGATTGCATGGGGGTCATAGCAGGAGTGGGGGCAGAATTGAATTAGATTTTTCCGTTTAGTTTAGATATTTAGTTTGCTCTTTCTCTTTCACACCCCATCGCTATCTCAAATCTCTATATTCATCTCTAGACCATCTGCAACTTTTTGTCCTTTGCGATTGTACCCTCATCTCCCGCATTCTTGCCCCTGGCCATCATGAAACCAGCTCCCCCGAGCGCGGCAACAATCACGCCGGCAACAACGTAGTACACAGTATCCGCGCTCTCTGTATCACTTGACCCGGTGCCCCCCGCTTCATCATCGTAAACCGTCCCGAACTCAGGGTCCCACAGTATTTTCTTGCTGTCTACAGACGTCTCGAAAGTGAAGGCAATGTCGACCTGGGTCGAGCGAAGAAGGTGCGAATACGTGTTAGTGGCTTGGCTTCGTCAAAAAAAACCGCTCCGCTCCGCTAAGCTTCGCGCGCTCACCTTCTTGCCCTTCTTGTCGCCCTCCTCTTCCTTCACGCTGCTCTTCACGACAACCTCTTCTTCGGCCAAATGGCGACGATCCGCCTTCTTGGTGCTCGTGGCTTTCTCGACCCAGGAGAACATTCCCCTCGGCTTGTCCTCCTCTCCTTTCTTGTCCTCGGGCTTCTCTCCGTCCTTCTTCTTGTCATTGTCAAAGTCGATCTTGATCACCTCCTCCTTGCTGCCCTTCTCCTTCTTCCCCAGCTTGGGTCCCTTCAGCTCTGAGATCATCGCGAGCTTGTTGCCAACCTGGGTGTACTCCCAGTTGTTGATCTCAATGTCAATTTTGAAGAAGATGGGGCCCAGCTTCTCCTCCTCAATCTTCTCCTCGGCAATGGTGTTGACCATCTTGTAGTTGAACTGGGTGGCCTCATCGGTGACAGACGCAGGGCCAACAGCTTCAATGACGTGCTTTCCCTTGGCGTCCTTGCCCTTGACATCCATGTCTTTCCAACTGTCGAGGTCGACAGTCTTCTTGACGTAGGTGATGTCGTCGGCCTTACTCCAGTCAAAGACATCGCCTGCAGCAGCTGGTGTGAACTCCACAATCTTCTTGAAGGTGACATCAAAGTCAATCTTGTCCTTCTTAAACTCCTTCTTCTCGCCCTTCTTGTCCTTGGCTTCCTTGTCGAAGGTGTAGTCAACCTTGAGCTTCATTCCCTTGTCAGAGGGCTTCAGCTCGTACTCAATCTTGTCATGCTTTTTCGGGTGCTTGCCCTGAGAATCCTTCTTGGCCTCGCACTCAAACTTGACGTCCTTCTTGTCTGTTTTGTCGATCTTGAACTGGGGTTGGGGGGGGGTTGGGGTAGGGGTAGGGTTAGTTGCTTGCAGTATAATTGCAGAAGAATGCATGAAAAGCTGATTGAGGCTCACCTCGCGTTTGCCAGGTCCGGACTTCTTCTCGTCGTCCAGCTTGTCGTCAACCTTTTTCTCATCCTTCTCCCTCTCCTCCTCCCTCTCCTTCTCCTCTTTCTCCTCCTTCTCACGCTCCTCCTCTTCAGGAGTTTTTTCGTCCCCCAAGTGGCGAGAACTCAACTTGGACTGAGCAGTTGCATCAAGAATGCGAGCCAAAGATGGGACGGTGGATGTCAAGCCGGTCAAGCCGCGAAGGTTTTGACTGGGATAGAATAGAATTTGTTTGGGCTGTTGTTAGTTGGAACTACACAAAACTGAACAGGTGAACAGGTGGATTTACGAGTAGCGCGATTTACCTGTGGACTTCATTGCCAGCACAAGCTGTAATAGTAAGAGCCGCGAGCAACTGGGCGGAGAATTTCATTGTGTTTAAGGTTTAGGAGGGTGAAAGAAAATAAGATCTTATTCATTTTATTTTCGCAAAAAACCGTCTCTCTTGCAAATTTTGTTTGGAAAATGGAGTTCGCAAGCGTGGCAAGTTTTATCAGGCTTCTGGCGAAATGGCTATAGCGGCAGTTTAACAAATAAATGGACTTTGGCCCCTGCAGAGACACAGCAAAAAAGGTACTGAAATTTTATAAAGCCCCGCTTTGCAAACCAGATGTTGTGAATTTTGTTACATAATTTACTTTTCAGGTTTTCAGGGTAAGCGTTGGTGTTGCCCCAATTGCAAAAAATGAGTAGGAGGGATACAATGCCACGGTCAACGTTGAGGATGAATTTCCAACAACAACGCGGACAACGAGGCGGACACCGACAACAAGGCTAAAATAGGAACTTTTTGTCAGCGAGGAGAGGCAGAAGTGAGAATTCAGCAAACAAATATTCATGTGAATGTCATTATTATATCATATCAGCCAGCCCATCGTAAAGTCCAATTGGGCAAACCAGCTTACTACACTCGTAAGCACAGATCGAGACGAGGAAAAGTTGGGTTGTCAAGTACTGCGCGTTTGTCATCTCAATCACGATGACCGCGCCTGTGAGTGGTGCCTGAGCAACGCCACTGAAATACGCAACTGGAATAAGTGATTGCGAAATCGTAGGTGGTTAGTGATATTGGATTTTGGCGAGGAGGAGAGGGAGGATGTTAATGTAGAACGTTAACCAACTGCTTTGCGCTCACCCATGCTTAGCAACACGACCGCTTCGTAATCACCGAACGTTGTCCAATTTAAACTGCTGTTTGCCAACATCTGCCCCAACGATGCTCCTGTTGATAGCGCTGGATCGAAGAGCCCTCCCGGGATCCCTGAGAGCAGACAGATCCAATTTCCGGCTGCAATAGCAAAGCTGGTATAAATTGGGACCGTTTCTTCGTTTTTTAGGACCTCCTCGCACTTCCCCATTCCACTTCCAAGACTGGTACCATCTGTTGCTAGCGCGAGCCCGGCAAGGAGTAAACCGAGTGCGAATGCTGCGCCGAGCGAGCCGAGCCAAACGGATTGGGAGGGAGGGTTAGCTTTAGATGTAGCCGTCTGTAGCATTGACAGGCAAAAAAAGTCGAATTGCTAAAACGACCACAAAACCAGCAAACAATGTTTTTAGAACACTCATAATTGGACACGGTGGGCTAATTATCCTAGGCGCATCTTTTTGTGCGAAGGTGTTGTTCAGGGACGGTCCAGATCAGGGTCATGTGCGCGCCAATGGGAAAACTAAAAAAGGCAAAAAAAGGCGAATTTGCTAAAACGACCGCAACTCCAACACACAATGCTTTTAGAACACTCATAATTGGACACGGTGGGCTAATTATCCTAGGCGCATCTGAAAGACGCCTAGGATAATTAGTGCGAAGGTGTTGTTCAAGGACGGTCCAAAACACGCCATCTCAAACCATCCGCACGCCAAGTGAAACCTTCAAAAAAACTCAAAAAATGGCGCTCACCTGTTAGGATTGGATATTTTGGATAAAGGCGCTTGTAAGATTTAGTAGCCACAAGTAAAGATTGGGAAAACAATCCTACGCCGAGAGCCAAAATGAATTGAGTGGGTAAGTTAAAGAGTCTCGTAGTGTTAGCAGATATATTTCGCGGTAAACACGCTCACCTCCCAACAAACCCAACACGATGCCAATCGGTACAATTGCAAACAATTCCGATGCAATATCTGTCCTGGCCCGAACTTCCCCGTTGTAAAAGTTGTAGTTGCCATAAAACTGCCATGAAATCACAGCGGCAACAACCGCCGTTCGCACTATCGTGCTCTGGCAATCTTTCTCAAACGACCGGCCAATTTCTTCAACAGCAAAAATTACACCAGCAATCGGCGTGTTAAATGCGCCGGTGATTCCTGCGGCTGCCCCGGCAAGAATCAGCCCCCGATCCACCAAACTCATTTGAAACTTCCCCCAACTGTCTGACAAGTAGAGAAAGCAAGCTGCAACCTGAACCGATGGACCCTCCCGACCGATGGTCATCCCGGCAAACAATCCCATTGTAAGCAGGATGATTTTCCCAATTAGAATTTCCCAAGAAAGAACTTGGTGACGTCGTTTGGGTCCGTGCGGAATTCTCAACGCTGCAATAACCTGCGGAATACCGGTTCCGCCAGTTCCTGGAAACACCCGATCTCTCAGCTGGCAAATCAGCGGCATGGCAACGACGAGAAAGAACGGTTGTATGTACTTGGAAATTGCTTTTAAGTCAGTTTTGATGTCAACAGATTTGTCGTCAAGAAACTGAAATAGGTTCGCCGCAAGCGCAGCGCAGCACGCCGCAACAAACCACACGACGTGCTGTCGCCAAGCGACGAGAGAGATGAAACTGTGCTGCCAGTGCGGGACGAAGACGGCGGAGAGCCTCGACTCAGAGATGTGATGATGAAAATGGGGCAAAACCTTGGCGAAATTCACCAACGACTGGGTGTCGAGGTACGCTCGCGTGAGGTGCAGGGCTCTGGGAGGGAGGGAGGAGATTTGTTTCTCGGTCAACCTCATTGGTTTTGTACTGTACACAAAAATTGGTTTTCAGATGTGCAGATTTGAGAATAATTTTGAAACAATTGATCTCACGATATCATCATGATCTCCAATTTGGTAAGGAATGAGTTTCTACACCCCCCCCCACACATCTCTTAGATCGCCACACACAAAATTTCTCTCACACCTGTACGCTATTGGACTTCAACGATAACATATCATACCCACAAAATATAATGTACCTTCACATTTCGTTTGCTAGCTGGGCAGCCTTCTGCTCCTAACCTGTTCTGGTTTGAGCGTTAACGGCTTCCAGCCCTCCCGAGCATCGCCAGCATCAATTTTTCACACCTCCTCTCCCTCTAGTTCTAGTTCTAGTTGCATTCTTTCCAGTTCCAGCAGCAGCTCTCAATCCTCCTCCTCCGTCGTCTCCCAGGCCCTGGCCGTTAATAACGGTGGAGCCGCCTCCCCCTCCTCCTCCTCCTCCATGAAAGACACCATCCAAACCGGCTCCTACTTCGCCCTCTGGTATCTCTTCAACATAGGCTACAACATCTACAACAAGCAATCGTTGAACGCGATTGCATACCCGTGGACGATTGCGACGATCCAAATGGCCACCGGGCTTGCCTACTTCGTTCCTTTGTGGGCGACTGGGATCCGCCCGGCACCCAAGCTCAGCAAGAGCGATCTGAAGACGTTGTTTCCGATTGCGTTGTGCCACACAGGAGTGCACATTGGTGCGGTGATTGCACTTGGGGCTGGAGCTGGTGAGAATGCGAAGCACATACCACACATATACATGAACAATTGAACTTGGCCAAACTCGCCACCGTGTTCAATTATGAGTGTTTAAAGTCGCTGTGCGTCGGAGTTGTGGTTGGACTAGTGCTTCGCCTTTTTTTGTCTTTTTTGAGCTGTCAAATTTACGTTCACTTGGCGTGTTTTGGACCGTCCCTGAACAACCGCTTTGTGCGAAAAGTTGCGCCTGGACGAACCCGCCACCGTGTCCAATAACCAGCGTCTAATGTCGCTGTGCGTCGGAGTTGTGGTCGTTTATTTAATTCGCCAATTTTGCCTTTTTTTAGCTGTCAAATTTACGTTCACTTGGCGTGTTTTGGACCGTCCCTGAACAACCCCCTTTCACAAAAAGATGCTCTTAGCAGAACCCGGCACCGTGTACAATTACCAGCATGTACGTGTAACTCACCCCCTCTAACCCATACACCCATACCCATTCATACCCCCAGTCTCCTTCGCCCACATTGTGAAGGCGTCTGAGCCCGTAGCAACCTGCGTGTTAAACGCAATCCTCCTGAAGGAAGTTCTCCCCGCTCGAGTTTACGCAACCCTAATCCCAATCATAGCCGGCGTGGCAATCGCCTCCTTGAAGGAGCTGTCCTTCACCTACTTGGCCCTCGGCGCTGCGATGCTCAGCAACGTTAGCTCGGCCGCACGAGGCGTGCTCAGTAAGCGGACCATGTCCGGGAAGAAGATTGGGGAGAACATGAATCCTCAGAACCTTTATGCGGTGTTGACAGCGATGAGCACGGTGATCCTGATCCCGTGCGCACTGGCCGTCGAAGGAACGGGGTTCTTCACCCAGGTGAGCCTCTTGTCACTCGGTCTTCGCTTGCCTTGATGAAGACGAGAAAGAGAAATAGAAATAGAAATAGAATATATGCGAGCCACTACTAAACTAACAATGAAAAAATTTGACTCGCTTTGCAGTTCGCCAGTCTCACCACCGGAACTAAGGCCAAATTCACCTCCTTCGCACTCGCGAAGATGCTCGCGTTGAGCGGGGCGACGTACTACGCGTACAACGAGGTTGCGTTCTTGGCGCTTGGGAAGGTTAATCCTGTCACCCACGCCGTTGGGAACACCATCAAGCGGGTGGTGATTATTATTGCCAGCGTGATTGCTTTCAGCACTCCCATGAGTACCGGGAGTATCATTGGAAGTAGCATTGCTATTGCGGGGACTTTGCTTTATTCGTTGGCGATGAATGCGAGTAAGAAAAAGTGAGAAAATGGAGGATATTGATTGATAAGAAGGAAGAAATAAAGACAGGGGGACTTTAGGACTTTAGGACTTTCTCTATTTTCTTTTTAACTCTTAGCCGGCTTGGCCCCCTCCTCTTCCCCCCCCCAATCGAATTCATACATCTTCACAACATTTTTCCACTCAACCTCCACATTTTTCTCCTCCTTCTCCTCCCCCTTAAGCCCCCCACCACCACCCTCCTCCTCCCTCCACTCCAAATCC
>Ga0302116_1002332_pt1 | contig 11160 bp, 4 predicted proteins | sample AG5_SCM_MG_FD_203124 | JGI IMG/M metagenome (GOLD analysis project Ga0302116, IMG submission 203124) | Marine microbial communities from Western Arctic Ocean, Canada - AG5_SCM | ecosystem: Environmental > Aquatic > Marine > Oceanic | place: Canada: Western Arctic Ocean | collected 2017-10-01 | reverse complement strand
GGCATCTGAGAAGGAGCCCGAGGGCGCCGGCGAGCCCGAGGCGGTCGACGCCAAGGGAGACGCCCCGGGGTTGGAACCCGCGTCCACGGATTCCGACGACAAGAAGGTTCCCGACGACAAGAAGGAGGGCTTCTTCAAGTCGTGGTTCGGTAAGGAGAAGGCTGAGGGTGAGAAGGAGAAGGAGAAGGAGGCGCCGCCCGAGCCAAACGCCGCCGAGCCCGAGCGACCCGCGACGAAGGAAACCGATCGCGCTGCCCCGTCTGAAGTTTCCGAGCTCAAAGAGGACCCGAACACGAAGCAGCCGGAGGTCACGCCGGAGGCCGCGCCGGAGGCTACGCACGCGGCGCCCGAGCAGCCGACCGAGGAGGTTGACGAGGTGGACGCGGATGCCGAGGCGGCTGAGACGCCGCCGCCCGCCGCGTCGGTTGAACACGCCCTCGAACACGCGTCGACAATCGAGGAGGCTGACGCATCGTCCATCCAACCCCCGCCCGTGGTCAAGGATGACAAGGACAAGCCGGTCCCGGCGGTACCCAAGCCGTCATCGTCCGAGCCGCGCTCCGGTGCCCCCGAGAATGTCTTCTCGCTGATGGCCAAGAAGATCAAATCCTTGGAGCTCAACCAGAGCATGTTCGACCGCTACATCGAATCGCTGTCCGCCAGCTACGGCGGCCGGTTCGAGGACATCGCCCAAGAGGTGAACGAGCTGGAGGAACTCGTCGCCAACCAGACCACCGCGCTCGTGGAGGTTGACAAGGCGATCGAGCGAACCGCGAGAGGCGCCAAGTCCGAACTGGCGACGGCGTTGGCCGAGTCCAAAAGGGAAACCGCCCGGGTTCAGCACGAGCGTCTGACGGAGCTGAGGGACCACCTCGTGCGGGTGGAGCGCAGGTGGGAGACGTACCTGGGGCTGACGATGTTCGCGGTGGCGACGGTGCTCGGGATCGCTGCGGCGGGCGCAGGCGCGCAGGCTGCGCTGGTGCTGTGGAGGGAGGACGGGGCGCCCAGCGCTCGGCAGCGGATGGCGGCGCAGGTCACCGCGGCGGCGTGTCTCGCGGCGGGCGTGTTGAGCCTGATGTGCTACTTCGCCGCGGCGTGGCTGGTGTTTGGGCGGGTGGCGACGAGCGTGTGGGCGGCGGGGTACCAGGCGGCGAGGGCAGCCGCGAGGTACGTCAGAGGAAGATAGATTCTTTTGATAGTTAACAAGCAAGCAAAAGACAACTCGAGATCCGCTCGTCAGTCCGAGATGCGCGCCGCGTCGGTCGCCGCACCGGTGGCGCGGTTGGCCGATGCGGTTGTATCACATGCGCGTGGGCGTCGGCGGAGCGGGCGCTCGGCGGTCGTCGCCCCAGAGAGATGCACGCGTCTGGGCGGTGAGACGGTCGAAGCGACGACGAAGCTTGAGCGGATGACGAAAAGAAGCGAGCGTCGCGCCCAACGGAAGAGGGCGGCGCGCTCGACGTTTCGCGTGTCCGCATCCGCCGCTTATCCGCCCATCGGCCTGACCTTCACGGCCGACGACGACTATCGCGCCGAGGGCGAGCGCGCCCTACGCAGACTCACGTTCGCGGTGTGTCTCAGCATGGTCAGCTTCGGATGCGCCACCGGAGCCATCGCGGGGGCTTTACTCCACCTCGAGTCAGCCAACACCGCGCTCGGCGCATTGACCGCGGGAGTCAAGTCACGGGTCATCGCCGCCACCCCGCTCGGCGCGCTGCTCGGCGCGCTCGTCGCCGGGCCGTTCGCGGACAAAACCGGGCGGCGGTCGTCCATCTTAGTCGGTAACGCGTTGTTTCTCCTCGGCGCCGGTTTGATGTTCACCGCGGTGACTCCGACGCAGCTCACGTGTGGGCGGCTGTGCGCGGGTCTCGCCGTGGGGTTCAGCACCAGCCTATGCACCGTGTACATCGGCGAGTGCGCCCCCGCGGCGCAGAGAGGCCAGCTCAGCTCGTACGCGCCGCTGGGAGTCACGGCGGGCATCTTGGCGACTTACTTTGTGTCGCTGCCGCTGACGAACGTGGCCGGCGGGTGGAGGCTCACGCTGGCGATGTGCGCGCTCCCGGCGGCCGCACAGCTGTGCATAAAGGACTGGCTCGTGGAGTCACCCAGGTGGCTCGCCGAGCGGGGCGACGTCGCGGGTGCCCAAGCCTCGTTAAACGCGCTGGGGCAGAGACACGTCGAAGCAGGTTCGTTGAAATCGTCGTTCCATTCGTCACCCGGTGGAGACCCTGAACAGGACGAACAAGGTGACTCATCGCTTACTTCGAAGCGTAGGGGGATCAAGAAGAGGGTCACGTTCGCGAGCTTGGTGACGGAACGAAGGTACCGAAAACCAGCCGCGATAGCGTGCGGGTTGAACGTCGCGCAACAGCTGTGCGGAATCAACTTGGTCGTCTACTTCGCCCCGCGCGTCCTCAACGAACTCGGGTTCCAACCGAGCGTCGCGATCGGCTTCGTGTGCGCCATCGGCGTGCTTCAGCTCGTGGTCGGGAGTAAGATCGGTGCGGTGATCGATACGTACGGACGGCGGCCCGTGGCGTTGGGAGGCATCGCCGGGCTGGCCGCCGGGCTGACTATGTTGGCCACCTCGAGCCATCTGTCGAAGATGGGTTTATACCCCTGGGCGCCGTGGATCGCCGTGCTCGGCATCTTGGTGTTCAGGCTGAGCTTCTCCGCGAGCATGGCGCCGATACCGTACGTGGTGAGCGCGGAGGTGTTCCCGTCGGAGGCGAGGAGCGTCGGCGCGGCGGCGGGCGCGGCGGCGAGGGAGGTTGCCAACGTCGTCGTCACCGGGACTTTCATTCCGCTGGTTGAATGTTTGGGTGCGACGCGGGTGTGGGTGCTGTACGTGTGCGTGGTGTGCGGAGCGTTCTTCGTGGTGCGTGCGACGCTGCCGGAGACTCGGGGACGGACTTTAGAGTCGATGGACACGGACGGGGTGTAGAACAGCAGGCGGCGTTAGTGCCATGGTTTGGTGAATGTTGAAATCAGCCGGCGGTGTTAGTTTTATGCCCATAGGATCTCGTTAACCTCATTTACGTTGTCGTCTGGATCGAAGCTCCGGATGTTTCATTGTTACCTGCGTGGGTATTTCAATGGTATTTCGGAACTTTCACACACGGCAAATAGTCTCGTGGAAATAGCACTATCGGATTGTCCCCTCTCCCGAACTGTTCTGGACTCGCAAAATTCGACGGCGTTTGGCCAAGCGATTTTGGCGGGACTCTTCACGATTTTCGCGGCTCTGGGTGTTTGCTCGATCAAGATTTGTAAAATTATTGGCTCAGATCGCTCAGAAACAGTTAACGCGATTGCGGCGACGTCCTTTCGCGTTTTGCAAGCGCCGCTCGGGCCGATTGAACCGTCAATAGACTGGGAGTGCAGAGACCACGTGAATAGAACCACGCGTAAAGGAGACGTAGTCAGCAGAATTGCACTTTTACTTTTTAAAGCCAGGGCCATTCTCCGAGCCACGCCGGCGCCAGTCGCGACGCGCGCGACGCTCGTGCATTGCTTTCGGGTGGTGCGAATCGAGCTCACCGCGCGGATCGTCCATCGTCCCGGGCCTGCGAGGCGGCCGTTCGTCGTACAGTCAGTCGGCGAGTGAGGGGACGCGTCGAATTGGCGCGATAACCCTGCGCCGGCGCTCAAGGGACACGCGGTCACACGATGAGCGCCCTAACGCGCGCGAACTCCTCGTCGGGCAACCTCGCCGAGGAGTTCCCGACGCGGATCATGGAGTGCGGTCTGCTGCCCCTGAGCTGTGCCGGTGTCGAGGTGTCCAACAAGCTTCACGTCACGTGCACGGTCGTCAAAGGTGCGCGCCCGCGTCGCCCCGTCCACGCATGTTCACAACGTCGGTTCTATCGAGGGGTCGCGGCGATCTCTTTTTCCTCGGTTCGACCCGATCCTAACCTCCGTCGTCCCTTTCCTATCCATCGTTTCCGCAGTTAAAACCGCGGATCGTACCGGTCTGCTGCTCGACATCAGCGACTTCTTTCAGCGGAACAAGTACAGCATCATCGAGGCGGAGGTGTCCACCACCACCCACGACAGCATGGCCTCGGACATCTTCCTCGTGCAACAGGCGGACGGACGCAAAATCCAAAAGCCGCGCCAGTTCGCCGAGGAGATTCGCGACGTCATCTTAAAGTCCAACCGCGCCCATCGCAGCAACAGCACCACCCCTGGGACGTCCAGGTCCTCGTCCAAGGCGCCGTCCAGGGATCCATCCGCGCACGGGGGCTCACAGTTCTATTCTCGGGGGGATGGGGGATCCAACGAAGGGCAGGCGCGCGATCTCATCAAACGAGCAACCGGGAGCTTGGTGCAACACGGAGACGGAAAGAACATCGACGGCGATGGGAAACTCGTCGAAGGAGAGGCCATGAACGGAGAGGTTATGAACGCCAACGGCATCAGCGAGGCGGAGGTTACCGCGAATGAAGACGCTCGACGGGTCGCCGGGTTGGAGGTGCTCGAGTCGCCGTTTCCCGAGGTTGAAAAAGTGGAGCGACACGGTACCGGCGAGGCGTTTCGGGCCAAGCTCGACGACGAGGACGCGGGTATCTTCCCTGACGACAACGTCAGCCTTTTAGGTAAATCGCCGCCGACGCAGATGGGCGGGATGAGGAAAAGCGCCAACGGGTACGCAATGAATTCGATCGAAGAAGAGATGGAAGCCACCGTGGAGTGGAAGCTGAAGACCATGCGCGGCGAATCCACGCACTCCAACACGGGGTTCAAACTGAGCCAAGACAAGCTCGCGAACGCCACGGAGATCACCATGGAGGTCCCAGACCGCGTGGGACTCATCGCGGATGTGCTGGAGTGCCTCAACAGGAACAACGTGGGCGTCGTCCACGCGCACATATACACAACCGCCGAGGGGCTGGCGTCCAACTACCTCTCCGTGGTGGACGTGGCCACCGGGGAGAAGATCACGGAGGAGGTGCTGGAGGATGTGCACAGTGCCCTGGCGGCGAGGTGCTTCAGGGATGGCAAAAAGAAGGCGAGGCCGAGCCCGACGAACTCGTTCAAGCGGGGTTTGGCGCTGGTGGGCACGCCCAGCCCGCCGAACCAATCGACCCCGACCCCGTCCCCGCCCAAGCACGCGAAGAACGTGTGGGGGATGGAGATCGAGACGGAGGTGAAGAAGCGCATGGCTCGGCTGCACGGCGGCGAGGTTCACGGCGCGGAGTTTGCGCAGATTCGGAGCAAAGCGGTTGAGTCGGTTACGCGGCAGATGAACAGCGTTAACCTCGCGGCGATTGAACCCGCCAAGCTGACGGCGGAGGACAGGTCCGTGGTGGACGGCGCGCTCGCGGTGCTGCCCGCGTACGCGTCCATCATGTTTCAGTCGTCCAAGGAGGAGATCATCGGGGAGTTACGGGAGGTTAAGTGGGCGGCGGGCGACGTCGCTTTCGAGCCCGAGGATTTCATCCCAAACCTGTACATCATCGTGGAGGGTTCGCTGTTCCGCGACAGCTGGCGGAACCAGGCGGATAACCCGGTGCCGGCGCTGGTGCTGAGCCGCGGGTGCCTGTTGGGTGAGGTTGCGCTGCAGCACGCGTACCAGACGGCGGCGAGGATCACGTCGCAGAACGGGGAGATGGAGCCCGTCGCCACGCGCGCTTTCGCCATCAACGTCGAAACGTTTAAGCGCATCGTGCGAACGCGGATCCACAGGACCCGCCAGCTGTGCACCAACGTCCTGAACATCATCGAAACCTTCCGGATGGTCCCCGCGAACATGAAGGAGCTGCTGCTGAACGCCATGTGGACCGAGAGCAAGTGCTACGGCCCGGGGTCGGTCATCTCGGGCGGCGGCAAGGTTCCGTCGTTTCACGTCATCCTCGAGGGCGAGGTCCGGGTCGGCACCCGCGTGGCGCAGGTGCACCTGATGGCCGCGGACTCCTTCGGGGAGGATGCCCTCCTATCCGCGGAGGCTAGGCAACGCGCGGGCTTACCCCCGGCGGATGAATCATCGACGCACTCGCACGTCGCCGTGACTCACACCGTGACGCTCAAGGTTACGAGGCCCCTGCTGGAACGACTCTGGGGCGCTGACTTTGACAAGTACATCAAGTCGAGGCACGACGTCACCACGGCGTCCGCGGCGGGCGCGTCCAAGCACCTCATCGGCGGCCAACAGCTGGGCCGGCAGTCCGGCTCGATGAAGACGAGCGACTCGGGGTCCAGCCTGGACAACTGGCCGGCGTCGCCGTCGCCCACGCTCAAATCGAGCAAGAGCGCGGTGGACCGATCCAAGCCAAACGAACTCAACGGGTTCGACCTCGGCGGCGCCGGGGATCTCAGCATCCGCGGTGGGAACGTCACGTCGTCCGTCAAGGGCCAGGGCGCGACGTATCAGTCCCTCGCGAAGAAGGCTTTGTTGGGCAGCGTGTCGGTGCAGGCGGGAATCTCCGGCTTGGCCGACTCGGATGAAATCGCCCGCGCCGCCGCCGCCGCCGAGGAGGATTCAAAGAAGACGCCCGGCAAGTCCACGACCCTGATGTCGTCGTTCAAGAGCTTCAGCAAGCAGATGAAGAAGATGATGGGGGTCAAGTCGACAAAGTCAAAGGTGGCCGGCTCGAGCGCGAAGGGTGCTTCCTCCCGGCTTCGCCCAAGCACACGATCGTCGAGGGTCAGTCGTTCGACAGTACCAGGGTCTGGGACAGGGCATCCGACAGCGACAGTGACACCACGAGCAGCGGAAGCGGCGGCGGGTACCTCCACAGCGACGGCTACGATTCGTTGGAGAACTCCGTGCGCGGCGGGATGATTCACAAGAAGATTCGGCCCACCGGCGGTTTACTTCAGAGCGCCAGCGCCAAGCTCACCGATCACCAAAAATCCTCCGCGATGGACATCCACAGCGCCGCCGCCAAACCACGGCCGAGTGGGCTGCGCCAGTCGCACTCCGTCGCGGACATGTCCCGAGGATCCAACATGGCTGAAGAGAGCCGCGGGCCAGCGATTCAGTCGGGGACGTCGCCGATGAACCAGTCGTCGATGTCGTGGGCCCCCAAGCGGCCGCCCGCGCTTCGCATGTCCCCGCAGTCGCCCGATGGGCTATTCATGGGCTCGCCCGAGTCGCCCGAGTCGCCCGAGTCGCTCGAGTCGCCTTCACCGTCGCGGTCGTTCGGTGGGCTTCGCGGCGCGATGTCCGCCGCGGCGCTGGGCATGACGGAGGAGGAGATGGCGTCGTCGGCGTCGGTGCGTCGGAGCAGATCGCGGCGGTCGTCCTTGGTCGGTCTCAACGAGGAGGACATGGGCGAGCGGATGCTGCAGGGGTTCACGTTCGCCAAGCAGCTCGGCGTCGGTCTCACCGGCTCCGTGTACAAGGCGTGGAGGAAGGTGGACGTGGGAGGACGCCGAAGCTCGCGCAGGGTTAACATGATGGCCAAGGCGGAGGATGAAAAGGACGGCAAGTTCGCCGCCGTCGCGGTGAAGGTGATGGACAAGGCTAAAATCTTGGAGATCAACGAGACGGCGCACGTGGTGCAGGAGAGCAAGATCATGAAGTCGGTGTCCAAGCACCCGTTCATCATCTCCATGCTGGAGTCGTTCCAGACCCCGAGCGCCATGTTCATCGTCATGGAGTACGCCGCGGGTCGGGACATGTTCTTCATGATTCACGAGCGCGGGACCTTGACGCTGTTCCAAACCAGGGCTTACATCACGCAGGTGACCCTCGCGCTGGACCACGTGCACTCCAAGGGGTTCATCTACCGCGACCTCAAGCCGGAGAACCTCCTGATCCGCGATGACGGGTACCTCCGGCTGACCGACTTTGGCTTTGCCAAGGCGCTCAAGCCGGGTGAACGCGCGTACACGGTGTGCGGCACCCCGGACTACCTGGCGCCCGAGACTTTACGGCAGCAAGGGTGCAACCGCGCGGCGGACTTCTGGGCGATCGGCGTGCTGCTGTTCGAGATGATGACGGGGTACCCGCCCTTCCACGGGCAGACGCACAGCGACTTGTACCGGCGCATCACCGCCGGGCGCATGCGTTCGTTCCCGCGGCAATTCGACGAGGACGCCGCGGATCTGGTCAAGCGTCTGTTGAAGCAGAGCGAGGGCGAGAGGATCGGGGTGGGCGCGGAGGGTATCCAGAAGATCCGTCGGCATCCCTTCTTCAAGGGGTTTAGCTGGACGAGCGTGCTGGAGCAGTCGCTGGAGATGACGCGGCCGGATGTGGCGCCCGACGCGGACAAGGGACCGGAGGATGTCAAGGCGCCGGTCAAAGTTGAGTGCCTCGAGCAGCCGTGCCACCTCTCCCTCGCGGAGCAGGAGCTGTTCAAGGCTTTCTGATTCTTGAGCACACAAAGGTGGGGAAGGATAGCTATTTCCCGCTGATTCTTAATTGTAACATCAGAGTATCGATTCAATCTTATTACGATGGACTCGTCGGTTAGTTCCACGAGGCTCGAGTCGAGGCCCTTCTCGCCGACTTGGGCTTGGCGAAGAGCGCCTCGAGCTGAGTCTGCAGGTCCGCGAACCACGCCGCCAGCTCCCGCTCCTGCTGCTCCAGCGCCGCGATCGTCTCCTTCTTCGCGTTCCCCCCGCCGTTCTCGTCGGAAGACACGACGGAGGCTCGCCGGCTGTTCACCGCTATCCTCGCCAGTCGACTCTTCAGCGCCGCGATCCCCGACGATATGTTCACCTTGCTCCCGCCAATCTGCGACCCGGCCGCGAGGTTTTCCGCGCGCTGTAGCTTCCTCTCAGCCTCCGCCGTTCGCAACGCGAGGTTATCGACGAGCGCCTCGATCGCCGCGTCGCCGATCGTGCCGTCGCCCGAGGGATCCGCCAGCTGGAAGGTCTCCAAGCCGTGTCGGTCGTCGATGGGCGCGAGGTCGATCGCGTCGCGCGGGGTGGACGGCTCCGAGTCGAGGTGGATCCGCCGCGGGGTGGGCATCGCCGACCTCGGTGGCGGCGGGGGCATCATGTCACGCGACGCCGCCGCCGCCTGAACCTCCTCGCCCCGCTTAGCCGACGCCGCGACGAATTCCTTGCGAGACGATTCGCGCTCCTTCCTCGCCGACTCGAGCGTCTCGCGGGCCAATCGCAGTTTGGCGTCGGCGTCGGCTCTGAGCGCCTCGAGCTCCTCCCGCTCCCGTTGACGCCGCGTGTCGTTGGCGACGTCCTTATCGACGAACCCCTTGGAGAGCGTCGAGAACTTTGCATCGTCGTTGACCCGAACGGAGACGGGCTGCGCGGTTCTAGTCTGCGCGGCTCTTAGTAGCTCGCGGTCCAGAGCCTCCCGGGCCTCCCTCACGGCGATCCTGTCGCTCTCCAGCTGCCGCGCCTCGAGCTCAAACCTCTCTTTCGCGGATGTCGCCGCGGTCTCGGCCGCGGCGGCGACCGTCTTGAGCCGCTCAGCCTCGGTGCGAAGCCGGACCAGCTCAGCCTTCTCGTCGGAGACCCGCTTGGCCCACTCGCGCTCGCGATCCGCTTGCTCCGACGCGGCTTTGGCCGCCATGGACGCCGCGGCCCGGCTCACTTCTTCCCGCTTCTTCACCGCGGACTCCGTGGTGATCGACGTGGACTCGAGGGACGCCAGGCGCGTCTCGCGGGCGGTCACGGACGCGAGCTGCCCCGCCGCGGTGGCCTCGCGCTCCTCCACGGCCCTCCGGCGCTCCTCAACCGCCAACCGCTCCCGTTGCAACGCCTCCGCCTCGACCACGTGCTGCTTCCGTCTCTGCTCCAGCTTAGCGACCGCATCCCGCGCGTCAGCCTCCGCCTTTTCGCCGCGTTGACGCGCGGCGGCGGCGTCCTCCGTCGCGGTCCTCAGCTCGTTCTCCGCGCGGCGCCTATCCGCCGTCGCCTCGGCCAGTTGCGCCTCGAGCTCCCGCGTTCGCGCGTTGACCCGCGCGCGCTCCGCGCCCAGCTTGGCTTCCTCGCCCTCGAACCGCGCGGTCGCCTCCTTGAGCCGTGCGCCGCGCTCCTTGGCGTCCTCCTCAGCCTGCGCCACGCGCTGGGCGTCCGCGAGCATCGCCGCGGCGGCGCGCCGGTCGGAAGCCGCCTTCTCCGCGAAGGACTCGGCGTCGTCCCTCGCTCGCTTCGCCGCCGCTTCGTTCCCCTCGATCGTCGCCAGCCGTTGCTCGAGCTGCGCGTTGTTGGATGTGAAGGACTCGATCTGTGCGTTGGCGTCGCGTTCGCGTCTCTTGGCGGCGGCTAGCTGCGTGGAGAGCTCCTCGTACCGGGCGGCGGCTTTCCCTTCATCCACCGCGATCTGTTTCTCGCGCCTGGCGAGGTCAGCCTCCTTGGGCCCAATCTCGTCGAGCTTACGCTCGAGCTCAGCCTTTTGGTCCGCGAGGGCGTCCTCGCGTTCTTTCAGCCGCGCGGACGTGATCCCCGCGACGTCGGCGTCGGCCGCAGCCTTGGCGAGGCGCGCGTTCGCGTCGGCAACCTTGGCGTCGGCCTCCGCCCTGGCCTTCTCGGCGTCGGCCTCCTGCGTCGCGGCGCTCTTGAGCCGCTCGATCGCCTCCGTTCGCTCCTTGATGGCGCTCGCGCGGTCGTGCTCGAGCGCCTCGCGCGTCGAGCTAAGCTCCGCGCGTTCGCGTTCCACGTCCTCGACCAGGGCGTCGCACCTGGCCTTGGTCTCCCGGGCGTCGCGGATCTCGTCCAGCTTGTCGGCGTGCATCCGCTCGATGTCAGCCGCCGCCTGGGACCTTCGCTGGTCGCACTCGCGCTCGCACGTCTGGAGCGTGCGCCTGGCGTTCTCGAGCGAGCGCTCAGCCTCCGCGGATTTGCGCTCGATATCGGCGACTTTGCTCATGCACTCGCTGAGCTCGGATCGCGAACGCGCGGCGTCCTCCTCCGCTTGACGCGAGTCGGCGGCGGCGGCTTCTCGTTTTGACTCGATAGCCTCGCGCTCGTCCCTCAGGCGTTGCTCGCGCCTGTCCAGCTCCGCGTGCTCTGCGGCGATCTTGGACGTCTCCATCCGGTGTTCCTCCCTGTGTTTCTCGAGTAAGCCGGCGGCCCGCTCGGTCTCCTGCTTGACGCTCGAGAGCTTCTCTTCCTGCATCCGCACCCTAGCCTCAGCTTTGGCCACCTCCTCGACGGTGTCCCTAGCCTTGCGCAGCCGGGTGTTGGCCTCCTCGCTGTTGAGCCTGGACTCGCGGTCCCTCGTCGCGGCGTCCTCCATCTGCCGGC
>Ga0302116_1002331_pt1 | contig 11161 bp, 7 predicted proteins | sample AG5_SCM_MG_FD_203124 | JGI IMG/M metagenome (GOLD analysis project Ga0302116, IMG submission 203124) | Marine microbial communities from Western Arctic Ocean, Canada - AG5_SCM | ecosystem: Environmental > Aquatic > Marine > Oceanic | place: Canada: Western Arctic Ocean | collected 2017-10-01 | reverse complement strand
CTATTACTCAATAGTATCTGCTGCTCCTCCTCCTCTCTCAATTTCTCCTTCTCCTTGTGCTTCAACACCATGGCCTTGTGCTCAGCACTCATGCCCTCCTCGTTCCCCATCATCGTTCTCCCCTTGCTGCTAACACCTAGCATAATGCTCTTTTTACTAGGTCCGTTCGCGACCCTATCTCTTCCCGCTGCCATGCGCTCCTTTAATTCCCTCTTCTCAACAACCTCACAATGTCGGAACTTCTTGAGCTCACCAAACGCTGCCTTCAAATACTCCTTGTCGGTCTCGAATCCATCCTGATAGACGATGCAAGACGCATACTCGTTCCTCCTCCCAAGCCACTTGCTGATTGTTTTCTTGGCCTTCCCGCTAACTTGGTCCTTCACCTTGACCCCAAACTCGGTCAGCAAATCCGCAGCTGCGTCCCCTCTTTTTTCGTTCTCGTCAAGGTTCTCCCTGTCGTAAATGGCCATTCTGCGGTACTTCTGCCAGTCCTTCATGACCTGTCTCTTCAACCCCTCATCATCTAGCCCCGCGTACCTCGCAAATTCTCCCTTTGACTTTTCTCCCTCGACCCCGCCGAAGCTCCCCACAACTCCCATCAGCGCATTTCCAACCCCCCCGGTCTTCATCCACTCCGTGTACTTGGCCGCCAAGCTCCTGTTCACCTTCATGCTCTTCTTCATGCCTTCCATCGTCAAACTCTCCGCCTTCTTCGCAACATCGTCCTCCGTGATCGCAACCTGTTTCACCATGTAGTCCTTCTTCTTCAGCTCGATTACTCCTCCCTTGTACAAGCTCGCCTCCTTGGTGCTCTTGTCGAACAGAATCGTGTTCTGATCCGCCAGCATCTTGGCAGCCGCCTCTTGCTCCAATCTCAGCACCTCGTCTTCGGGGAAATTGTCGATCTTGTCCGGGAAATCGTCGTACTGAATCTTGTCGCTGTTTGGCTCCTGACCCCTGACGGCCTTCCAGTACATCTTCCTCCGTTCCAGCGGCGTATACTTGGCCTCCCAGCAGTCCGTGCAGTAAAAGTGCATATCGTCGTTGCTCCTCCTATCCGCAAAGTTAGGGCAAGGCCCCTTGGGCGTCGGGAACCCAAAGATCCAAGTTTGCAGCACCGTGGACTCGCATTTGCAAGTGTCGTTTGGAAATTTCCAGCTCATCTCCATCGAATTTGGATTGTAGTAGTATGGGTAGTTCTGGGTGTCCTTCATCGGCCTCCACTCGTCGATCACCGTCATGTCGTAGCTGCCCAACGATTTCGGCTTGTTCCACGTTATTTCCCCAGTTTTTCTGTTGAAGTAGTAGAACGCGCAATACTGTTCGTTGAAACGCTTTTCCATTCGTTCGTAGCATTTCTGTCTGAGCAACTTTCGCGCGTGCCACTTCCTGTACTGCAAGCCCAGCACGAGCGCAGCGTGGTGCCTGTCCAAGTCTTTCTGCTTGGCGTTCTGAGTTTCGATTTTCTGCTTCTTCTGCACCTCCTTTTTTTCGAATTCCACCGCCTTGTCCTTCATCTCCTGAACCACTCGAGTTTTCTCTTCCTCCCCCATGATGTACAGAACTTCCTCCATGGCAACGTCCCTAGCTTCTGGCGCCTCCATGGGGATGTGCTTGGCATCGGCACGACGCAGCACGTCCTTGTAACGCTTATTCACCCTCTCCTTCAACTTCTTCCCCATCTTCCTCTCGTGAGGCGTGTCGGGAGCAACCATGCAGTTCATGCAGAACTCTTTGTACTCCACGCTACGCTCCTGAGCGACATTTTCCCACCTCGCCAGCCACGCCTCCACATCTTTCTCCTTCATTGCCTCGTTATGGACCTCCTTTAAATTAAGTTCCTGGCCCTTCTCGATTTCCTTCTGCTTGCGCTGGTACGACCGAATCTTCGCTTTCTCGTCCGCGGTGTGGGATTCCAGCACATTGTCCGTCCCCCAAGCAACTTTTTTGGCCACATACCACTCTTCAATTTGCCGCTGGTAAATCTTGCGGTCGCGCAACGACGCCTATGTTTGGTTGGTTAGTTTTTGTTTTGCGTACGCGCCCCTCATCCTCATCAACTTTCGCTCACCTTTTGTAAATCTTCCATTTCCTCCTCAATGATATCTTCCCTCGCCTGTCTGTCCTTTAGCAGGTGGACCTTTCGCCGAGCTTGGAGTTTTCGATACTGGCCTTGAATGGACTTGACAGCGTCGATCATTTCCTTGTTCTCCCACTCCCAGCGCTCCTTCTTGAGCCTCCTCCGCTCGGAGTCCAAGTAGCCCTCCAAGCGGTTCATCGCGAGCCGCTTGGATAGCGCGCCACGGACGTGGCGCTGCAGTTCCGCGGCGGCCCAGTGCCGTTTCTTCTTCTGCGCCAAATAACGACGCCGAGAGAGCTTTCCCCTGTATGTGCACTGTAGGCAGACAGCAGACTTGAACAATACCTTCAGAAACTGTGCTTCAGTCTTTCCCATGTAGCCTCGTATTATTCGCTGAATCTCTCGCACTGCGATTTCTCTCATGCTGAATTTTCTCCAAATTTTCCAGGCCTCGCTGGTGTGGTCGATGACGTACCGAACAATGTTCTCTTGCATCAAAAATCTAGCCCTCCTTCTCCTCCAAATATACCCCTTCAAAACTTTGACCGCATCTCTCTTTCTCCGCAGGGATTTCTGGCTCACAAACAGGTCCGTCAGATTCTCCACCTTGACCCTCCTCCGCTCGCTCATCACAAACCCTAATAAAGTTGGGTGGTAGTACTGCTCCTCCATCTTGTAGCTCCAAGTTCCCGGATCTTTCTTCCCCCAGCTCCTGGCGTGCTCGAACAGGGGCGCAAGACTAGATTGGTTCATCATTAGCTCGAAAATCCGGTGGCTAATCTTCAAATCGTCCATGCTCTTTTTCTGCCTCGTCTGCCGCTTTACCAAGCCTTTCGCCTCCGGGTCGCGGGACGCTACGCTCGTCCACGCTGCATCTGTAACTTCGATTATCTGCGCCGAGCGAAGCGAGGTGCATTTTTAGTGAAAGCACGAGCGAGCCAGGCGAGCCAAACGAATTGATTGGGTAAGTTTAGTAGTGGATGTGGCCGTCTGCAGCTAATTCGGGGGATTTATCGCTCGAGTCTTCATGAAGGCTCGCTCGCTCGCTTCGCTCACTCACCTCACTAAAGTGTATAGTCCGGACCATCGTCCCGAACAAATCCTTCACGTCTCCAAGCCGCATAGGTTCGTCGAAGCTCGTGTCGAAGCTACCGTTGCTAGAATACAGCGCGTAACCCCAATTAACGTGGTCCTTGGCAGTCGTCTGCTTGTCATGGACCATCTCGAGCATAAGAATGAAACACCTCCAGTCCATTTGGTCCTTACCGTTAATGTCGAAGCTCGTGTACAGCGTATTGAGCCGCTCGAGCATTGCGTTGTCGCACACTTTGGTTAAATTCGCCAGCTCAAAACCGTATACGAGCCTCATTGTTGTCAAGAACTTGGGGCGGGAAATGTACTTCCGAGGCTCCATTTTAAACATCGACTCATACAGCGCCTTATCTCCCGCCGCCAACCGAATGTTTTTGTACTTCTCATCGATCAGAGTTTCCTCAAGCATGAAAATAACTTTCCACTTCTCTTCTTCCAATCTGCGTTCACGCAGCTCACGGTCGCGCAAGTACTCCGCATGCACCTCGTCCATATCCGACCCCACAAACATTTTCTTTTTAGCATTGAAGTCCTTGTTGCACATCTTGATGAAGTGGTCGTGGTCCTTCCCCGAGAACCATCGTCGTGTGGCAACCCCGTGTTGCTTTGTTGTTGTAAAGCGGTCAGTGTTTTGCTTGATTTCACCCGTGATCATCTTGGACATAAACTCAGAGTGATGTCTGAGAGGATTGTCTTTAATGGCAACCGCCTGCTTGCCAGGGGCATCGAATATTTGGGGAAACATTTTATAAATATTTGGGCTGGCTGTGGGATGGCTATGTAAATGTCATAAGAGACAGGGAGTGGGGAATGTACATGATGTATAAGTGCTTTATGGTGTTAAAAATTATATTAACTGAAGGTTTGGGTGGGAGAATATGCAGTACTTGCAATATGCTTGAAAAAGGTAATTTTAATAAAGCTTGAAAAACTTTTTTTATAAAGAAAAACCGTTTCTTCAGGTAATATCAAAACACTTAAGGTACGTTCTTAAGAAATTTCACGCACAGGTGGTGCAAGCCTCGTTATACAATCTCTCCAGAAAAATTCTAGTTCTTGCCTCATCGAATCCAACTTCCAATCGGTTACAAACTTGTGATTGTTGATGATAATGCCCTGGGATAAAGGACTTGCACAACATGTCTCATTCTTTCCCCTGTTGTGCACCTCCATCGTACATCATTGCGTAGGTTTGTTTGCCTCTCCCTTTCCTCACTTTGTCAGTTGTCTCAAGTTGTTTATAGCCTCAGTGCCGAAACTGCCAAGTTGCCAAATGAGTTTCAAATTTCTCCTAACCTCTCATACCCCTCCCCCAACCTAAACTACCCTCCTCTTCCCTCTTCCCTCTTCCTATCCCAATTCCCACTTCTCCTTCTCACATCTCTACCCTCCCTTTTTCCTCCGTAGTTTACTTTGATTTTGCACCCCAAAACCAAAGTCACACTTTTATACCTAAATTAATGCCTGGACCACCCGTTCCTACATCAAAGCCTAAGAAATCCGGTCGCTCAGCGAAAGCTCACAAGACACCAAAGAACGACTCCGACGCCGATTCCTCTTTCGAAGAAGCGCCTCCACCCCCAATTAGAACAGCAGCCGGATCAGGTTCCCAAGCAGTTCGTAACACAATGAGCCCAGGATTTGACGACGATGACTTTTCGGCCAGGAGGCCTTCTCCTGCCTACTCGGATATTGGAGATGATCCCCAGCACGAGCCCAAGAATATTCTCGAGGAAGTTCCCGAGACCACAATTGGAGAGCAGGTCAGCGTGCAGGGAGAGCTCGTCTTCGAGAAATTGCTCCGCATTGACGGTAGCTTCGAGGGCAAGTTGGTGTCCACCGGTGACTTGATCATTGGAAGGTCGGGAACTTTGATCGGCGATGTCAACAACATGGGAGAGCTCATCATTGATGGGAAGGTCAAGGGAAATTTGAACGCGAGCAAGATCGAGCTTAGGGCGAAGGCGATGGTCTTCGGGAATATCACTTGCAAGTCGTTGACAATGGACCCCACTTGCGTGGTTTGCGGTACCATGAACGTCCACAAAGATGCCCCTGGTCAGATCAGCATGTCCAACGATGGTAAGGTTACGTCTGCCGACGCGCCCAAGGTTGCCGAGGAGATTCTTATGGCTGCGGCCGAGGCCCCCAAGGCTGCGACCGAGGCTCCCAAGGTTTCTGAGGAGGCCCCCAAGGCCGAAGAGCCTAAAGCTGAGGAAGCTCCGGCTGCTGCCGAGGAGGAGAAAAAGGCGGACTAAATTGAATCCAAACTTCACAAATAGAAACACATAAATATGCTGGACTATGTTCGATAAGAAATCATCTGTATTTTTATATGGGCTACAGGTGTGTCTGGGTGCATTTTGAAACTTGCCATTAACTACCTCTAAAAGAAAGGAAACAATCCATTGACCATTGACGATCAGCATCGAGAATATCCAACATTTTTGCAGCGTGTTCGTCAGGAGACTTAAATTTCACAATAGGCACTATAAAAATGTCAAGATTCAAGAGATCACGGATAATTTATCGAGAGTTTTGTAGTAATGGTAGACAGGGCATTGCATAAAAAGGGCATATTTGCAAAATTCGGGAAATTTCTCAAAGTCTCAAAGTGCTGAAATTAATACAAAAAATCTTATCTTACAAGGAATAAACACACGCCTATTCACATGGGGCCACCAAAAGGACCTCCGCCATCTACCCGCAACAACTCCCCACCACCTCGTGGACCCAACTCAACAACAAAGCGCGTGACTTTAAAGCTAGGTGGTATGAAGAAAGGAGGTCCACCCTCAGGTTCACCTCCTAAAGGAGGCTCACCATCAGCTTCACCCCCTAAAAAAGGTGGCTCACCGGCTTCTCCCACTAAAGTACGACCTAAAAAAACCCTTCCTCCGAATCCTAATCCTGTCAACTCCAACAAAAACAACAACAACAACAACAACAACAAAGAACTTGCCTCTCACCTTCTTTACTGGCTTGACAACAAGTATGGCTCCTCCAAATGGATAAAGATTTTCTGCCAACTCGACGAGGCCACTTTGTTTTTGGGAGACGAGGAGATTGACGTTTCCGAAAGCACAATTTACAACTGCTCTCTGGAGGAGGAGCAAACAATCGGCCGATCAAACATTCTTAAAATTGAAACTTCTAGACCAACCCAAACGCACATTCTCGCTTGTGAATCGGCCGAAGAGCTGGCAGTTTGGATGTCGGGCCTTTCGGAGTTCTCCTACGCGACTCATGGCCATAACAACTCCCACACTTCCAACCCCTCAATCACAGGCAACTCAAGCAATCCCACTGCCACCAACACTTCCCAACAAAATCTCATTCCTTTCGGATTCCAGCCGGACATTGTGATTGAGCCCCTTTCAGTTGCGGACGACGAGCTGAACGACAGGTACCAAAAGTTCATGCTCAGAGAGGAAGAATCCCTGGAGCAAAGCGTCCAAAATGGCTTGTCTCTCGCCACATACATTGGCACGTTCTTATCCAATGCCAAGCACATTGCTCAGACAATCGTGTACGAATACGCCCTTCCGACCAATCTCCAAACAATAAAGAAGTTGTCTCTCTTCGACGACGATGGTCGTGATTCCTCCGAAGAAATCTACTTGCACCACGGAATAATCCTTCGCATGAGTCAGCAGCCTTGCACTGACGAGGACATCAACCCTTCTGCGGAGCGCAGGCGTAACGTGGCCGTGGGCGATACGATAAGTCATAAATGTGCTGGTCACGAATTGCGCTGGTACGTGCTGTCGCGTGTGTGTGCGTGCACTTTTTTCAGCTTTGCCTGCCTTTTTCTCACACAAAAAACTCCCCCCTCCCCCCTCCCCCCTTTCTCCCCTCTTCCTTTTCTCCCTTTCTCCCCCCCCGCAGCATCCACTGGGCATCCCAATGCGCCACCGCAGTGAACCGATCAAACGACGACGACCAAGCCGACAACGATTCCGCCCCTCCACTCGTCACCCCTCTTGCCTGCATCTGCGACGTTCAGGGATTCCGATTCTTTGTCATGTGCATACCGCCGGTTGACGACACCAACACTCTCGTCTACGGCAACGACAAAGGCAACTTTCTTATGGAGGACGATGCAATTTCTGAGAAGATCAAGCTCATGTGCCGTTACATGCACTTGAAGAACCACGACATTGATTGCGGCGGCTCGATGGGCGTCAACAACGTATCCGCCGGGTCCGAATTTCAAGGTCACCTGTGCGAAGACGGCCGAGTCTACTTGATGAACTTGTCCAGGTGAGTGAGCTAGCCGAGCGAACAGGTCCAGGTCCAGGTCCAGGTCCAGGTCCAGGTCCAGGTCCAGGTCCAGGTCCAGGTCCAGGTCCAGGTCCAGGTCTTAGGTCAAGATTTGAAAAAATAAGCTAATAAAAATGCTTCGCTTCGCTTCGCTTCGCTTCGCTTCGCTTCGCTTCGCTTCGCCACGCTTCGCTTCGCTTCGCCACGCTTCGCTTCGCTTCGCTTCGGTTCGGCGCAGGGCCGCCCCCTCGGACCTCCCGTCCCCCGGCACCAACGAGATCATCACCCACTGTCTGCGACCAGAGTTCGTCCAGAGCTACAAAATTCCGCTCACGGGCGATTCCTATCGGCCCGAGATGGAAGAGATGGAGGACTTCAAGGCCAATGCCGAGGAAGCCTGCGAGGCCTCTCTCGACCTCCACAACCTTACAATTCCCGCTCTCACCAATTCTCTGGACAACCTAACCGAAGTTGCCCTGGACTCCTCCTCCCTTACTCGCCTCCTCCACGCGAACGGAATCAACGTTCGCTACTTGGGAAAGGTGCACAACCTGGCGAAATACCCGCACGTAAAATCCCTGGCCTTGGTCGAGATCTGCAGTCGAGCGGCGAAGCACATTTTGAACCAAACCTTTCGACAAATTTCGCGAAAGGGGAGGGCAGAAATGCTGTCTGCCGAGGCGCGCGGAAGGTCGAGGGACGAGGACTTCCTCGAGCACAATGCCAAGCTCAGGCGCGAGATGAATGACTACGTTTTGGACTTCTTGAACCTTGTCCTTGGCATGAGCGAGGAGAGCGACAGGTTCTGGGAGAAGTCGATGCTTCCATTGATGAAGAACAAGTTCAATCTGAGCATTCAGCTTCCCAAGAAGAGGTATGTGGTCTTCAAGATGGCTTCGTTTTTGATTGCTCTGCAGCACCACTGCAGCCTGAAATTGCAAGACCACGATAAGTACGACTTCACGACGGGGTGTCCGATCAAGAGTGAAGACTTAGTGAGTGCATTCGACGATAGCAAGGTGAAGTGGAGGACGAACGACACGGTCGAGAGTTTTGCACTGGCGGCAAGGGGAGAAGAGTTCATGAAGAAGAAAGATTGGGGCAAGGCGTTGCAGGCACTCAACCTGAGCTTAAGCTTGCACAAGGCCACATTCAGCTTCAGCAGCTACAATGGGCAGATGGAACAAGCTGCAATATTGAACAACATCGCCGACACGTTCTTCAACATTTGCGAGTTCCAGGAAGCGATCGACGTAGCCAAGAAGGCGCTCTCACTCACCCCAAAGTTCAGCATAGAGAACTCCCGAACCTACCTGATCATGATGAAAGCTTACTTCAAGCTGAAGGACCACACGGAGAGCGGAAAGTGCTTCACCAAGGCGAAGAAGTGCAGAGAGTGGATTTGGGGAAAGAACCACCCGTGCGTCATTGAGCTGACGGTGAACTTGGCGGACTTGTTCTACGAGGACGAGGATCTGGAGAGCGCGGCGATGTATGTGAACTCGGCGCTGCTCAAGAGCGAGATCAACCTTGGTCTGAAGCACAACTTGTGCAGCGAGCTGAGCTTCAAGTACGGGATCTTGCTCGCGTGCAGGGGCAGCACGAAGGACAGCATGAGGCTGCTGAAGAGGGCGGTGCTGCACTACAGCAAGGAGGAGTTCGAGGGGGACAACGTTAGCGGAGTCATGCTTGGCAAGGGCGAGTTCAGCTTGTGCGAAGTTTACGCGCAAACCGGGGACCTGGAAAATGCAATGCTCAGCGCGAATACGGCCCTAGAGAGGCGAATGAATTTGAAGAGCAACGGGGGGGGCGGGGTGACGGTGGAGGGCAAAAACGCAATGGTCATCGAGAGCTACCAGCAGGTGGCCAGGATCTACGAGCTGAAGGGGGATTTGGAACAGGCTATCGAGTTCTTCGAAAAGAGTTTGAGCTTCATCAAGATGAACAACGAGGGGGGAATGAGCAAGGAGAAGGTGGGCGTCGTATACGGCTTGAGCAAGAAAATACTGTCCCTGCAGGTGGTCAGCCAACCGCTTCCAATGCGTACGATGCTGAAGCAAGCGGCGGAAAATCACCCAAGCTTGAAGGTCGGCACCAAGGCGCACGAGGACACAATAGATTACGTGACGATTGTGCTGTACAACACCAGTCCGAGCAGCTACTTGGGCATCTTATTGGAGCACATTGCCGACGCCGATGGTTGCGAGGATAATCTTCCCCAGTTACCTAGCGACGTGAGCTTTAGTGGAATGACGCCCAGTCCTGCCGCGCAGTTGGCAGCTTTGAGCAAAATTGCAGAAGAATCCGTCAAAAACGAGAAAGAGTGATGGAATGAGGGGAACGGAGGGGAAGGGGGAGGGGGAGGGGGAGGGGGAGGGGGAGGTAGAGAAATTTGTGATGTTTTTTTTTAAGAAAGCAATTTTTTTTTCTTTTATAATAGCGTGACCCCAAAATTTTTTTTTTAAATTTTTCGATCTCGATCTCGATCAAGAAAAAAAAACCCTTTTACTTTAACAACTCGCTTTATACCACGATTCACGGTACAAAAATCGAGATCGGGGGAGAACTTGTATGATTGAACGTCAATGCGGAGTTTTAATGTTTATTTTACAAAATTGGGTGTGAATTCAAGTTAAAACTCCAAAATTTCTGAATTTCTCCAAAAATCTCGATCTCGATCTCGATCAGAACACTTCTAATGGGGCTGATCGAGATCGAGATCGAGAAATTAAAACCTTTGATTTGGTTTTCCTCGAAGGTATGTAGCACTTAAAAATATGAATCCACCTTCTTTTCGACGAAGAAAAAGTGTTAGGGAAGTTTCATTTAATGATAGGCATCTCGCTAGCAACTTTCGAACCAAAGCAAAATTTAAACTCTTGGCGCCAATGTTTAAATTGGTTCAAAGCAAGAAGCGTACATGCTTACACATGCTCAGTCTTGTTCCCGATAGGGCGAAATTACCTCTGTTATGTAGGCTTTCTAGACTCAATTTCAGAAAGAAGCAGTTGTTATCGGCGATGATACCTCTGGTGATAATTATGAGCCCCCCAGTGTCGTTCAACCAACCCTTCAAGGATATAACGCTTGAGGGCATGGATCACGCAGCTCAAGCAAATTGCTATTTGTTTACTGGTTGGACGCAAGCACACCTTTTGAGGATAGCTCACCTTTGGTCAGAAGATAAATGGGTCAAATTCGAAGGCCGGTTTTTCCCGCGCGACTTGGCATTGATGGTTGGATTTGAACGGTTGCGTTCTGGAGCCAACTTCACATCTTTCGTCTCAAAATACGGAGGTGAGGGTCGTCGTTGGAGTGAGGCTTTCAGCTGGTTCATTAATAAGGCCTTCGAGTTTGCGAGAGTCTTTGAGCACAAGGACGCAATGCTGCGGTATGCGCACCAAGGATTCCAGTTTAATGATGCAATCACAAAAACGATGGAACGTGAAAAGGGCTTTGTAGCCACTCTCGCAGAGGGGACTACTTGCTGCATTATCGATGGCGTCAATTTTACCTGCTGCAACCCTTGTGACGTTGATTTACAGGGCGCTCTTTATTCTGGCTATAAGAAAAATACTGGGTTAAACGTACAAGTCATAGTGTTTCCAAATGGAATGACGGCACGGATTGATATCTGTGCCGGAAGTTGTCCGGATCACTCTGCTGTTAAGAGACGCGATATCAACGCGCATGTACGGGCCTTCTCGAATGCTGTAAATTACT
>Ga0302116_1002328_pt1 | contig 11164 bp, 10 predicted proteins | sample AG5_SCM_MG_FD_203124 | JGI IMG/M metagenome (GOLD analysis project Ga0302116, IMG submission 203124) | Marine microbial communities from Western Arctic Ocean, Canada - AG5_SCM | ecosystem: Environmental > Aquatic > Marine > Oceanic | place: Canada: Western Arctic Ocean | collected 2017-10-01 | reverse complement strand
CAGCACTTCCCTCGATGCTCTCTCCCCCCAGAATGCTCAGCCTCTTCACGATGCTGTCCCGCTTGCCGCTACTTGCTCTGTTCCTCAAATCCGCGTCTTCGTCCGCGTGCAAGATCTCAGACTTGCTCAATTTGGTCTCGTAGCTCGCCATCTTCAAGTACCTGATAAAGCGCAGCATTCTCATCATTCTCAGTACCTTGAGAAGTTTCAGGGTCTTGGCACTCTTCAAATCGCCAACTTCGCCGGATCCCATCAAGGCAATGTCGACCAAGCTCACAAGAACCAGCAAGCCGTCAAAAATGTTGAAAGGATCCTTCAAGTAGCCAATCGGCCCGAAGCCGGACACCTTCACCATGCACTCGGCAATAAATACGATTCCGAAGAATAAGCTTATGCTCTCAATGAACCTTCTCTTCTCGTCCGTGGCGCTCAGCTCATCCTCAATTCCCATCTCGAAGAAAATCACGCACAAGTTCATAACTATCATTACATTGATAATATTGTTGAACAACCCGTCCTCGCTCATTGCGCGCATGTTGCTCGCGGTCTTTCCCGTGGGGCGGCACTTGTCGTGCTCAACCTCGTCTATGGTGCCCTCTTTTTTCCTCGCGTAGCCCTTCGCCGCCTCGTCCTGCGAGTTCTCCATCGCAATCACGAGAGTGAAATAGATGAAGAATTCAAACAAGAGCAAGTAGGAGGGCAGCATGCCGTCTCCGGCGAACGTGCCGTCTTCCACTTCTAGCTGTCCCTCCTTGACGAACGTCCACAGGCTCAGCCCAAGGCTGATGTGCGGGATCATCATACCGATGAATCGAATTGGAGTTGCGACCACCTTGATCTCCAAGTCCTCGAGAAACAGAATCGCAAAGATGACAATCAAGGCGAAGATCGTGTTCAAGGTCACCATCATCACCTGTGCGTTTCCGCTCTTCGCAAAAGCAAAGCTGCAAACGTACGCAAAGGGAATGGCGGCCAGGCCCCAGTACAACATCAACAGCATGAACTGCTCCTGAAAATCGACGTAAGGGCTCACGTTGAAACCCCAAATGACCAAGTTCACGCACGTGAATGGAGCCGCCATGTAGAAACTAAAGTCGAACAAGAAGTTCGCGAACCAGTAAGCCACGGGGTGCACACCTGAAATCAGCTGCGCCGAGCGAAGTAGGTGCGAAAACGAATTGAGTGGAATAATGTTAGTTTAGTAGTGGCTCGTATATATTTCTCGTCTTCCTCAACCCCCCCCCCCGCGCTCCCGCGCTCCCGCGCTCCGCTCGCTGCTCACCTGCTGCCTCTTGCAGCCTGACTCGCGCTCTGCGACACTGTCACTGCAGTGGCTCGCGGTGATGCTGGCAAACGTCATAAAAATCAAAAGCCCGGCACCCATCTGAATTCCAGAGGGGATATTGTCCTCCTTCAGCTCATCGTCGGTCCTCGGGAACGCCCTGTACGTAACGTCAATCGACCGATCCGCCAAGCTGGTGGCCCCTCCGGTGGTCACGACCAGCTTCTCCGCCAGAACACTCTGCGTCAGTACGTTGACCATGATTGGCATTGCCCAGTAGTTGCTGCCGTTGTAGAGCAAGATATTGTCCAACCAAGGCTGGGCGTCTTCGCCCTGGTCGGCAACGTAGTTTCCGGCGGAAATAAACTCAGCGAACACGGGCTCCGTGTTGGTGTAGTTGGCGCACTCCACGTCGTAGAGGTTGTCGTAGCGAATACAGTTATCTCCCGAGTAGAAGAAGTCGTCCTTGGTTTCCGACTTAACTGCCTCGTAGTAGCTCAAGCAGGTACTGTCGGTAGCCGCGCAGCCCTTCCCTAGCAGCTCGTTGCCGTAGTTTTCGAAGGGATTCGTGTAGCCAACTGTGTTGGCCTTGGCATGCGGGCTGACATCGTCGTACACCACGGACATTTTGAAGCCGTCGTACATGCCGGGGCTGACAAAGATGGGGTCGTGTTCCCTTTCAATCTTCTCGTGGGACAAGTTGAAGAACAGCACGCCCATCAGAACGGTGACGATCGGCAGCACTCCCTCCAGCAGCATGGCCTTTCGGTTACGCTTGCTGACCAAGTACCTCTTCACGACCATTGCCCGCAGCTGGGTGATGATGTGAACATCGGGGCTGCTCAAACTCCACAAGATCTCCTTGTTCTTTCTGTACTTTTGCGAGCTCGAGTGCTCAGCGAGCTGCGCCGAGTAAAGAAGGCGCCAAACGAATTGAGTGGAATAATGTTAGTTTAGTAGTGGATGTGATTGGCTATAGCCAATTCCGCTCGTTCGTTCGTTCGTTCGCTCGTTCGCTTGCTCGTTCACCTTTTTTTTGGGCGCCGCCTTGGCAGCAGAACCTCCTGCTGTGGAGGACCTGCGGCCCGGAATTCGGGAGAGCAGGGAAGTCTTGGCGGCGGAACCAACAATAGCGACCAGGCTGGTTCTGCGACCTTTCTTTTTGGGCTTGGTGCCGCCCGCACCTTGGGTCTGGAGAGCGGCCAGGTCGTCGTTTGAGATGCCGAGCGAGTTCGCCGACTGACGAGACTTAGGCTTTTCGTCGTCGTCGTCAGTGTCCGAAACTTGCTCCACCTGGACACCGGCGGCTGAGAGAGCTTTCAAGGACTGTTTCCTTGCGCTCATCCTCCTCGTCGCCTCCCTCTTGGTAACCTCCTTGAGGGCTACCGCATCTTCCTTGTCGATATTTTCGTTGTGGTTGTTGACCGCTCCGCCGGAGATACCTTGTCCAATTGACGCGCGTCGCGCCTTCTTCATGTCCGACCTGGCCTGGGGGGTTATGCTCGCTCTGCGGGACTGCCTCCTTGCCGCGACCGAGGCCTTCTTCACAAGAGAACCAGGCTCTCCGTCGGAAGCGTCGCTTTGGTCCGAACCACGCTGCTGAGGGAGGAGGTTCCCGTGGGTGGGTTCCAGCATAACCTCGTGGGCACCAGAGTAGTGGGACTTTACGTGGGTGATGTCGGTCTCGTCGTCAAGGGCGGAAATTTCTAAGAAAACCTCCCGCAGGGTTGGCGCCATGACGCCGAAAGAGGTAAAGCCAAATTTGGTCTTCTCTTCGTCGATGGCCTTGAACATGGCCGAGAACTTGGGCCTCTCCTCGAAGGGTAGCACGAACTCGAAATTAGACTGGTCTTCTGTAAAGTTGAGGAGTTCGATGTCGCCAACGTACTGCTGGAGGAAGGCGAGAATCTGCGCCGAGCGAAGCGAAGCGAGGCGCATTTTTTATGAAGCAAGAGCAAAACGAGTTAAGCGAGCCAAACGAATTGAGTGGGTTAGTTTAGTAGTGGATGTAGCCATTAGGTCTGTAGCCATTTCGCGGGATTCATCGCGAGTATTCTCGTCTTCATCAAGGCTCGCTCGCTTCGCTCGCTCACCTTGTCCGGGAGGCACTTGGACTGCAGCACGTCCCTGTTCCTCGCTTCGGCCACCTCCTTGGCAGCGTTGGCAACCTTGACGATCAACCTCGGCTTCTCCTCCTCATTGGTGTTGCTCTCCCAGGCAGCAGTTGCGGCGTCACAAATTTTCAGGGCATCCTCGTGGTTCATGACGTCGCTCGCCTTCTTGACGAAGACGTTCTTCATCCTGGTTTGGGCAATAACGGCCTGGTCGACGGTCATGAGATCGGGATTGATCGGACGCTGGATGACGAGGGTGTAGCCGGCACCGAACATGGTGTGGAGCTCGACGCAGGTGCCGTAAACTTGCAGCTTTCCCTTCTTGAGAACGCCAACGCGGTCTCCAAGGATCTCGGCTTCCTCCATAAAGTGGGTGGACATGATGATTGTCCTTCCCTTCTTGAGCTCCATCAGCTGCTTCCAAACGATCTGCCTGTTGACAATGTCAACACCGGCGGACGGCTCGTCGAGGAGAATGACTCGCGGATCTCCGAGGCAGGCAAGGGCAATTGAGGTACGGCGGCGCATTCCGCCCGAAAGGTTGTTGACAAAATCCTTGGACTTGGCGGCGAGCCCGACAGCCTTGAGAGTGTCGGCCACGGCGCCCTCGAGGTCCAGGGGGGAAACACCCTTGAGCACTGCGAACAGGCGCAGGTGGTCTTCGACGGACAGCCAGTCGAAGAGAATGTCGTGCTGGGGGCACAAGCCAACGTAGGCTGCGCATAATGTTAGTTTTGTTGTGGATGTGGATGTGGATGTGGAGTGGGTGGAGTGGAGTGGTTGTGGGTGGCCGCTCGTTCGCTCGCTCGCTCACCTTTAACCTTCTCCTCGGACTGCGTAACGTCGGAACCGTCGACCAAGCAGGATCCAGAGGTGGGAGTGGTAATGCCGCCAAGGAGGGAGAAAAAAGTCGTCTTTCCCGCACCGTTCTGGCCGAGGAGGGACAAGATCTCGTTCTTGTAAGCAGTCATGTTCAGGCCTGCCAAGGCAATCACGCACTTGCTCTTTTCTTCAACGTCCACGTTGAAGTACTTGAGGAAGCGGGCCATACGGAACACTCGGATTCCTTTGAGGGTCTTGAGAGTCTTGACAGACTTGACGGATTTCGCGCCACCAGCTCCAGAGGCAGAGCCCAAAAATATTTCCACGAAGCCAAAGATCAACAACAAAAAGTCGAAGCAGTTGTAGGGGTCGTAGAAAAAGCGCCTGCCGCCGAGGCCCCAGATCTTTGCGAGGAACTCGCCGGTATAAACAACGCAAAAGAGGATGTTGAGTTCCTCTAACATTTGTTGCATCTTGGCGCTGTTGTCTTCGGATTCGAGCATTAGCGCGACCAAATTGCCAAACACAATAAGGTAGATGAAAACCTCGAAGAAGCTCGACTCGACGTACTCCTTCATCTCTATGCGAGTCTGCAGGACCTTGGGCGAAGCCAGTTGCGTTCGTCCTGCGCCGAGCGAAGCGAGGCGCATTTTTTATGAAGCAAGCACGAGAGAACCAAGCGAGCCAAACGAATTGAGTTGGTTAGTTCAGTAGTGGATGAAGTCGCCTGTAGAAAATTTCGCGGGATTCATCGCGAGTAGTTTCTCGTCTTCCTCAAAGCTCACCTATCATGTACCTGGTCAAGTCGGGAGCTGTGTTCAGCTCGGGCGGAAGTTCGCCATAGACCTTCCGCAAATCCTTAATGACAATCCCAGGTTGGTTGGGAATTGCCTTTTCGAAGTCTTCGTGGTCGTCACCATCGAGGATGGAGCTCTTCGAGCTGGTAATTTTGGTGGAAAGCTTCCTCACTATGCCTTCGGCGCGGGATTTCTTGCCGTCCTCCGCGCCGGAATTGTCGAACCAGAAGTTGTAAGAGAAGCAAAAGTCAACCGGTCGTTTCTTGCCGTTGGCGTCCGGGAGGACGGCGTCCAGGTACCAAGCAAGGGTGAGGAAGAAGCACGAACCGACAATTAGGAAGACGAACACGTGGTAAAACGGCACGTCTTCGGAGCCAGCGGGGGTGTTGGATATGGTGTCCCAGAGAATGCCCCTAGGAGCGTTGACGACGGATTCGGCTTCCATGAGCTTGGTGACACCAAACGTGATTGCACACGGGGGGAGGAGTAGCACAATGTCCTTAATCACGAGGGGAAGGTCTGGGTCGTTTAGGAGGAACGCAGGAGAGGAGAGGGCATAGAGAAGGATTGTGCCGACCATGGACCCGTAGGTGACGGTTGCGAAGATGCTGTGATGGTGTGGGTGGGTTGTGGTTGTGGGTGTGGGTGTGGGTGGGGATGGTTTGGGTTAGATTGGCTGATTTGGCATTTCTGCTCTCAATTATTTTTTCAATTTTGTCACTCACGAACTAAGGAAAATAGACAAGCAGGACATGGCTACTCCGGAAAGGAAGAAGAGGGCGAACACAATGCCAGCCGAGGAGTTGGAAAATATTGTCAGGGAGCTCAAGAGCGACAGGACAAACATGTAGGGGAGGAGCCCAGTCAGGCACTGAAAGAACCACGTGATGAAGTAGGTCCAGGTCGGCTGACCGGCGAGCAAAAGAGCCTCCTTGAACTTGGCCTCCTTGTCGGAAAGGATGGACACCAGCTGCTCGCACACCAAGTTCGAAACAAGCATGATGATGTATATTGGAACCATAACAAACTGACTGTCAGTACCCTGGTACGACTCATGATCTGATGTGGGCCCGCGCATGATATCTACCGAGAGCGAGGCGCCCTCAGCAGAGTACGTTTTGTACCCAACAATGGTGTCCTCGAAAAGCATCTGCATGGTAAGGGTCATCGAGGTGAAGAATGCGGATACTTTTGTGTCTTCGTTGTGATTCTCCTTGGAGATGATCTGCGAGATGAGGGGTGGAGAAAGGGGGGGGGAGAGGGGAGGGGAGAGGGAGGGAGGGAGGAATTGTAGTTAGAAGCAGCGTTTATATAGTATTGCACTCGTGAAACAACTCACATCCTCAGACAAACCCATCGCCTTGGTGTCGAAACGCAAATCATACTCAGCCGACTTGCCGGCGGATTTTAGTTCAGAAACGTCGCTTGTCACAACGAAGCCCCCCAAGCGGCTGTTAGATGGGTTGTTCTGAACGTAAGCATCCATATCCTCGGCAGAGCCGAAGCACGTCAGCTCCCAGTTCTTCATGTTCGGAGACTGCAGCCGAAACAAAGCAATCATGTCTCCCAATGGATCGTCGGCAACAGGGGCACCAAGCTCCATCTCGCAGGGCGCAAAGAAGACGGTGGCATTTTCAACGCTGATCTCCTCTCCCTTGGCGTTGAAAATGGGGACCATGTCCGGGATCCACATCCGCAAAGGTGAACCCATAGTTACGCCCTTCTCCTGGAAGGAAAAGTCCAACTGTTTTGGAATTTTTGACAGCTCTCCAAAGTTGAACACCTGGAAGCACAGAAATATCAATAATAGGTTACTGAGGGCGCTCATGCCAAGGACAGTCCACGCTCCGACAGAATACTTGAGGTTTCGCCTACGGCGAAGTGTCATGGCCTTCATAACTGCCAAGAACTTATCCTTTTCAGTGGCAAAGCGAATCTTAGAGAGATCAATGTGAGCAGATGAGATGTCTCCATCTCCGAGATCCTTCAGCTCAACTGTATGAGGGGGTGTAGGGGTTTGGGGTTGAGGTTGAGGGGAAAGTGTGGAGGGAAGGGTATGAGTTAGTTTGGCCGGGGTGCAGAAGTTGTGTTGTCGGTTTATTTTTATTCTTACTCTCAATTAGCTCCTCAGTTGACAAGCGCTTCGGCTTTGTTTTTTTTAAACTGTTCTTCCTTTCCACAGAGGCCTGGCGCAGCTTCTCAGGCAACTTATCCTTGGTGGGCCGCTTCTGCATTCTCTCAGCTGCAAAGAATTTAGTAAACAAATTTAAAAGAAGATTTCGTGATGATGTTCAGAGCAGAAGGGGGGAAATTTAGTGTTGCTGATGACCTTGACTCTTTGGGGTGCTTGAGGTCAAAAAAGTATAAGGTGGATAAAGGTGGCAAAAAAGGTGGCAAAAAAGGTGTCACTCATCATACGTTAAGTTTCGCAATTTCAAATTTTATAAACTCTTTTTTTTTTAGCTTTATATTTTGACTGTTCTGGGTCTAAAACCTTAAACGCCCCCCATTTATAAACCGTGATGGTCACTGATGCAGCTATTTTAGAAAACATCAAGCAACAGGAAAAGAAATTAAACGAGCTAAATGCAAAAGTTGAGGAGCTACTCAATTATCGAAACAAACAACGGTATCCCGTAGTTCCACTGCTGCTGCGTCTTGCGCTGTTTGGTTTTGCCGGGGTGGTCATTGTGTCATATGATCGCTTTTCAATAATTTTTTGGGGGAAGGGTGGTGGAGACTTGAACAGAACTGATGAAATCGATGAAAAGGATAACAAAATTAACTTCGTCCAGCGGTTCCAAATGTACGTGCTCACGTGCATATTGATTCACGTAATGTTCGAGGTTGAGGTTTTCGCAGGTGGGGGAGCAGCTCAAAATGACAGGTGGATTAAACGCGTGCTCAACGAATCAATAACTCTATGGTGTCTGGGCTGCATCATTCACAATATTGAGGGATTCATTACTTCAGTAGCCGCAGTTGGGGGAATCATTATGACTGGTAATATTTTCAAACCAAATAAAAAGCGAGGCAGGCTCCCGCCGAGCGAGAGTTTCGATATTGTAACTGAAGCGAGTGGCATTAAACAAATGGGGCGGGAGCCTGTTCCGCGGGCTCAGGCGCGAGGAAGAGTGGGGAAAGTGCTAGTGCCAGTACCAGTGCCAGTACCAGCGGTAACATTGTCACAAAGCATTCACGTTTTCGATCACGCTACTAAGAATGAAATAAATTGTTCGAATGAACATGCTATGAGCACAAATGACAACGCGCGAGTGTTTTTTAACAAAGATACAGGCGAGTCCATTAATATTGAGGCTCTAGAAAAACTCAACGCCTTAGTTCACAAATTTGAAAAAAAAACAAATGGGAAAATTAGCGGGAAGAAGAAAAAGGCAAGACATTCAATGACAAGTTTCTTCACCCCTCCACGATTTCCGAGCAGCAACAGCAACAGCAACAGCAACAGCAACAGCAGCAAGAGAAAGTCCACAATGTCCACTCTTCATGATGACACTCCCTGGCATGATAACGGGAGAAAACTCTCATTTTAAATCATTTTTTTTCTACGGTATACTTTTTCATCAGGTTGTTCATCATTTCTGTCCTTGCCTCCTCGCTAGTTGCGACAGTTGTGCCGCGGTGGACAGCTTTGCGAAGCCACATTCGCTCGTCCTTGGACATGTACGCGCTACGAGGTATTGTTTTGGCACCCTCGTCCTCCAGTTTTTTCCTAATTTCCTCTTTTATTTCTGCGATGCTCTTATTTCCGCGAAATATTTCAACAGCGATCAAGTCGTCGTTGTCATTTCTCGCGTACTGCTTCAGAAGGCCCGTCTTCTTGTCGAACTTCGGTTTTGGAACTGCCAGTATGGCGCTCCTTTCTAACATGTGGTCAGCTCTCTCGTCGCCTTCCAAACTTTTTATATTTTTAAGTATCACTTTTGGTTGATATTTTGTCTGGGTGACCCTCGGCTCGCCGTTAGTACTATTCGAAAGCAGCGGCGCTTCTACGATCCATTCCCACAGGTCGTCGTCCAAGCTCCTGTAGTCGAGCTGGTCCACGGACACATTGAGGAGAGAGTTTTCTCCTGGAAGCTCTCGAAGTCTTCGAGAAATTTTCTTTTTTGGGAACAACTTTTGCATCTCTTCGAGGGTTTGGTTTTTATACAATTTTCCAAGGCTGAGAAACCGAGAAGGGGTGGACAACCTGTCTCTGGCTACGCGTTGACACCTTTTAATATTTGTGATAGGGGCGCTTTTCGGTCGGAAGGGTTCAATATTTTTGGTGGTCTTTTCACGAACAGTGAAAGTCTCAGCGTAAAAGGAACCGTCGTACTCAGTTGTCAATTCGCCAGTCTCAGCATGTCGAGTCGTCTTAGTTCCTTGAAATATATTGCGGTACGGGTACATTTGAAGGAGCTGTGTTTTGGAGAGGTTGCTAGGGTTTTTAAGACGAATGAAATTGCTGGGAATGGCAATCCGATCAACTTTCTTCCAGTACTTTGGGAGCTGGGAGGATTGGAGGTCGGTTGAGGTGACCGTTTCACTCAGATTGGGGATTGGTATCAAATTTAATGCGGTTGCTTCTGGTTGGATCAAAGGGGTCGTCCGTGTCGTCAGAGGGGTTGCTGATTGAGGGCGGGAAACTGTTTTTTCCTTCAAGATTATTTGGAAGTTGTCCCCCTGAGTGTGGATTACTTGTTTAGTTGTGGTAACAATTTGACGAATGAGATTTCCGTGCGTATCTCTCTTCATCGTCACCTGTCCCACCCCGGGGACAGTACGTGGTGGAGGGAGGGAAGCTGTGCTAGCCCATTTGGATGTTTGTTGCCAAGTTCGCCTCTTATTCTTATTGGGGTAGAACATTTGTCGAAGTTCAAAGTCAGCATTTGGGTTTTGACAGGGCGTAATAACATACGTTCGGTTATTCCGCCCTCTAGCAGGTGCGAACATGTTGAGATCTTAAAAAATTAAAAATTATGTTTTGAGTTTGTTGAAGATCTTGCTTGTTGCAAGATCTTCCACGATTCACTTGAGCTCTTGACACCTTCACACACACCTTGAGCAGATCGGAGATCGCTCAACACTTAAAAAATACACATCAACTCGACACGAGAACACCTATTTGCAGGAATGCCTACTTACAATTGCTTAGCGAGTTGGATCGTATTCCAGTAGCAAACTATACTTTCAACACGTGCATTTCCCCAAAGCTTCCTGCACTTGGTTAAACCAGGCTCAGGCTTCTACGACTGATACTTGGAGGGCCCCTCCCAATAACACTACTTAACTTTTTGCATGGTGGGCCTTGGGGACACTAACGTTCATGCCCGGCTAATAATGGAATCAGCAACCCCCCCCTTTTGCACCAATTCCAAAGATCATCTCTCAACAATGTTCCCAACCTCGACTCCAGAAGATTGGATTCAATTGCAATCTCAGGCTCACAAGAAAATTTTGACTTGCCAGGAATGCGTCATCCACGCGCAACCGTCTGTGGCAGCTCCTTGGACTGCGCGCCTCCGCAACATGAAGAACCGAAGCATAACAGCGTATGCTGTGAATGAAGACAGCTGGCATCACGTATCCCGAGATGGCCAGCTTGGCTGGATTGAGGGTGCCAACTTTTTGGAAAACAGTACCAGTGTGAAAAGAGTTAGACGTCATTACCAATCATTCGAAGGGAATAATATTTTCGCGCTTGGAGGGAGAATCATGCTAGGGCCCGATACGGGAAATTTAAAAGTTACCAACTTGCTGCTGATTTCCTCCTCCGTAGTTTGGTTTGCGTTCGTCTTGCCTAAAATGGAGGGAAACATTCGGGTTTGGTGCTTGTCAACTTCTTTTCTCTTTTTCTTGACGTTTCTCTTCCTACTCCTTACAGCAACGACTGAGCCTGGAATTTTATTACGGACAGGTGAGTTGCGACCGATGATACAAAAATAAAAAAAAATCAATTTTCCAATTCACAACTAACCACATCACCTCACTTCATCTCACCCCACCCCACTTCACCTCACCCCCCCCCCCCCCCCCCCCCCCCCCCCCCCCCCCCCCCCCCCCCCCCCCCCCCCCCCCCCCCCCCCCAACAAACACAACAACCCCACCAACCCAACACACACCAACCCCCCCCCCACCCACCAGTT
>Ga0302116_1002325_pt1 | contig 11174 bp, 9 predicted proteins | sample AG5_SCM_MG_FD_203124 | JGI IMG/M metagenome (GOLD analysis project Ga0302116, IMG submission 203124) | Marine microbial communities from Western Arctic Ocean, Canada - AG5_SCM | ecosystem: Environmental > Aquatic > Marine > Oceanic | place: Canada: Western Arctic Ocean | collected 2017-10-01 | reverse complement strand
ACCGCTCCTTGGTCTCCGCGAGCGACATGGCGTACGCTGTCACGGCGCTGCTGGAGGCCGAGGAGGGCACAGACGACGCAACCTCGTCGTTCAACCAGGCGTACGACGCGTTGAACTCAGCCGGCGACATGAGCGCCTTTGTTAACGGGGCGACCACGTCAACTCTGGGGCTCGGGCTGGGGCTCAGGCTGAGCATGGACATGCAGCGAATTGTTGTCAACACGGCGGTGAGCCTCGTGGACAAGGACGCCATCCGAAAGGTGAAGAACTTTCGGCACGCCACCCTAACCGTAACCAACGAGGGGGCCAACGGGGGCAGGAAGTCCAAGGACCAGGCCAGCGAAGAGAAGAACGTAAACGAGAGCGAGACGCACGTGTTCAGCAAACCGCTGGCGCTCACGAAACTCGCCGAGTTTTTGTTTGACATGCACAGAGAAAACGGAAAGTGGACCAAGCAGGTGAGTGAGTGAGCGAGCGAGCCTTGATGAAGACGAGAGCACTCGCCGATGGATTTCGCGAAATGGCTACAGACATACATAATGGCTGCATCCACTACTAAGCTGACCCACCCAATTCGTTTGGCTCGCTCGTTTCGCTCGTCCTCCATTAAAAATGCGCCTCGCTTCGCTCGGCGCAGCTACCGCTGATTTTGATGAGCGAGCGGCCAAGGAGCGACACCTACTTGGTGGGGGGCTTCAACTGTCCGGAGAAGATGGGTGACGTGGGGAGGAACAGATTCGGGAGGTTCTTCTACGAGGCGGCGGACATTGTCCAAGCCAACCTGGTTTCGGAAAGGTTCGACAGCAACATAGTGGAGGTGAAGAGGGAGAGCTTGCAGAACTTCTTTGAACAGCTAAATCAGGTGATGGGATAAATGGGCATGTATTGGTTGAGATGAGATGAGATGAGATTGATGAGATGAGATAAGATGAACGAGTTTACTTTTTACCAATATCCCAAATCATTCATCACAATTTCTCTTATTTTTTACTTCTCCTCGTCCTCCTCCTCCTCCTGCTCCTCGTCATCCTCACTCAAGTCCCCGACTTCTCCGCCGAGGAGCTCCTCCTCCTCATCATCATCATCATCTTCATCATGAACTCGCGCAGTCTTTAGCATCGGAACCACTTTCGCCCAGCTACCGAGGTTGCGGGTACGATAATTAGTGTAACCACCGCCAGCGATTCCTTCGGATTCAGTCGCCCACTCAACCGCTTCTTCCAGAACGTCCGACAGGCTGATTCGCTGGTAGATCGGATTGGCGATGCCCCCTGCAGCACTCGCAAGCCACTCCGCAAACATCGCCTGAGCAGACGGCAAGTTTTCAAGTTTGCTATTGTCATTGTCATTGTTGTTCGTCAGGTGGCTACGGTCGTTCAGGTAGGGCCACCTGCGAACCGCCTCGCCCCCGTATAGCGCGTTTCGAGCTATGGAGAAACGTGTTTTGCTCGTGATGTTCTCTTCTCCCTCGGGATAGTTCCAATACGAAATATAATTATCCTTATATTGATCAAAAAGAAAGTCCGCCACATGACCTCCATTGGCGTGAGCCTTCCTTTGCTCAAACATCTCAGCAATGCAAGCAAATGCGTGACAACCGTCAAACGCGCCGCGACGGCCATCTCGCGAACTCTCTCCACCCCCAACGCTGAATCTGCCTTCTGGCAACTTTTCTGAGCGCTTCAAATTCGCCATCATGAGAACAACCCGCATCGCAGCTCCCATTCGTGGGGAAAATTTCTCATCAGCAAACGGAGCCGTCGTCACCGGTGTCGCACCACCGTCACCCTCGCCGAACAGAAACTTCTCAAGTTTTGCCGAGTTCTCAACATCGACGTCAACCCCCACTTGATCAACTTCAAAATCAGCCAATAGCTCACCACAATACAATTCGCCGCTGTCGCAGAAGCGAACCGCTGAACTAAAAACAGATTTTTGCTCGACTTTTCCGCCAACGTCGGGGAAAATGCACTGAAGGACGAGCGAGACGAGCGAGCCAAACGAATTGGGTGGGTTAGCTTAGTAGTGGATGTAGCCATTATGTCTGTGGCCATTTCGCGCACTTCATCGCGAGTATTCTCGTCTTCAATAAGGCTCGCTCGTTTCGCTCGCTCACCGAGATGCTGACGTCGGTGAAATACCCCGTTTGAGAAGGAACACAGCAAGAGCACATGCTGACAAATTGAACACGCTCGTAGCAACTCGCGTCCACCAAAATAAGAACTCTCGGGGAGTTAATCGCGTCAATTTTGCTGTCACAAACACCCTCTGGGAAGGATAGAAGGATCGCACTCTCTTCAATATTGATGTCCTCGTCTAAGAGCGAGTTGAGGTGATAATTATCATAATTATCCCAATCGATTTCACCTTCTTCATATTGCTTAAATTTCGTTTTGGTGTGAACACCAGGGCCAATGACTTGCACGTACTGCTCCATCCTCCGAATGGTCATTGAGGAGATGGGAGCCAGACCTTCCTGGGCCTCAACCTGAGCGAAGCGTTGTGAGATATCTTCGTAAATCGAACTTTTAGCATCTTCAATCTCAGTCAGTCGCTCGTACGGCGCCTTCTCCTCATTTGACAGGGCGTGAAATTCCTTCCGCAATGTTTCATTATTTGGATCGGACCTCATGTAGCGAGAAAACCGTAGCTCCAAAGAAGAAGAAGAAGAAGAAGAAGAATTGCCACCGGCCGCGATCTTTACCTTCTCGTAGTGCTCGCGTCCAGCAGGAGAATTTTTGTACACGTCAAAAGACGTACCACCATATCTTCCATTTTTTTCATAATTAGGCTCGATGACTTTGAATCTGTCGAACTCAACGAACGGCGACTCGTTGTCGTAAGGGTTGAATTGTTGCTTCTCATTGCGGACGTAGCTCTTATTCGCAGAATCCCACTTTATGTTGTTGGGCATGTCCTCGAGGCTCACAGGGTGGTTGTACGAACCACCAACGACGCCCTCAAAAAAACCATTACCCTCCTCATCGTAAAAGTATCGATTCATGAAGACAGGATCTCCCATTGCTTCGTTTCCGAGCAGACGCCACTCTCGAGCTCCAACGTTATTCCGGTACCTGAAGAAAATTGGGTTGAGCCTGGGCCACTCAAATTGAGCTGTTGCTGTAGCGAGCTCGTAGTTTTTCTCAGCCGAAATTGAAAGAGTGTACAAAAACGACGACATGTCATTTTTGAACACCATCGAGGAAGCACATAAATCAGATACATCTTCAGAGGGAAGAAGCAAGCATTCATTGATGAGGAACGAGAGGAACTTTCGAACATCTACACGCTCAAGATGCGTCAGCACATTCATTGCGATTCCTGGGATGTCGAGCATGACTGTGATGGCAGAGTTGAGAGAAAGGCTCGTGAAGTGGGAATGGACCTTGCTGTCGAGTTTAGCTTGCCATTGTCGAGTCTTTTGCACCATGGCAAGGAAGTGAGCTGGAAAATGGGATACTATAGCATGTTTGTGCGTACATAAAGTGATGAAGAATTTTGAGCCAAAAGCATTTCGTCTGTCTTCAATTTCCCAACGCCACCCCTCCACCATCTAAATGTCTCTCCTAATTCTTCCTCCAGTCTCCAAGCTTGGCCTTCAAATTTGCAAGCTCAACTCGCCAAAAACGTTCAATGCCTTCAATGATGCAATGTACAACCAGCTCACCGAGGCCCTCCAAGATGCAGTGGCTAATGATTTTTGCAGTGGTTTTCTCCTTACTGGTGATGGGGTCTTCTTTTCAGCTGGTGCTGACCTTTCTAATGGGAGCACACACAATAACAACAACAACAACAACAACAACAACAACAACAAACTACCCAATATAGAGAATTCCCCGGTGTGGAAATTCATGCACGCCGTTATGACGTTCCCCAAGCTGCTCCTTGCTGCGGTGAACGGTCGGGGCGCAATCGGAATTGGCGTGACTCTGCTGCTCCACTTCGATTTGGTTTACACATCCGCTTCTTCCAAATTCTGGATCCCCTTCACCCGCCTTGCGCTGGTTCCCGAGTTCGGCGTGGGGCACCTGCTCCCGAAGATTTGCGGCCGGGCCAAGGCGAACAGGCTGCTCCTGCTGGGGGAGGAGATTGGCGCGAGCGAGGCGGTGGAATTTGGCATTTGCTCGACCATTGTCCCAAACAGTGAAAACGTTTGCGACAGGTTGCAAAGCGACGTTGAGAGCAAGCTGCTGGCGCTGCCTCACGGGAGCAGAACGGCCGGCGTGTTTGTCGATTTGATACGCACAAGGACTAACCGGACTGAGGGGATAGAGAAAATTGTAATGGCTGAACTGTGTGTGCTGCGGGAGCGATTTGCAAGAGGGGAGGTTAGCGATGCGGCCAAAGTTTTAATGAATAGAAATAAGAGCAAGAGCAAAAGAACGTCGAAATTGTAGAAACGAACACATTCATATTTGTAAGAACGAAAATCTACACAATATCAATGTCAATCAATCCGACCTTATGTACTCCTCCTCCTCCTCAATATCCCCCCTCCTCCGCAACCACCTCCGCCGGCAGCATCTCATCCGGGATCTTGTCGATCTTGAGCCAACTCGCCTTTTCCTGTCTCCACCTCTCCGGTGCCCACGTGAAATTATTAGTATTATAACAAAAAATCCCCAACATTAAAAATTAAATCGATTGAGTTGGGAAAGGGGATTTCAACCCCGATTTCGCAGAGATTCTCAAACAGCGGTCGTTTCCGTATCGGTCGTTTTCGGTGCCAAAGAGAGTAATGTAAATGAGCCAGCCAAACAGCATCTATATTTAGCATTGTACACTCATTTTCAACACTATTGGTGTTCTTCACACGTCGCCACTCTCACCCGCATCACGGTTACGGGTGTTCTCCTCCTCGTCTTCCTCCTCGTTTTCACCTTCACCTACACCTTCACTCTCGCCTCCCCACAGCCTCTCGTCTACACCAACCAACAACTCTCTGGGAATCAATGCCTTGAAATCGTCGTCGAACCACTCTGGAGGGTCCTCGCACCACTCCGCCCAGCGGTTTTTGTACAGTTCTATCAGCTTTTCCTTCGGGACGTATCGCACGGGACAATAAGTCGGCAAGAATGCCCGTACCGCCTCGTGTCCCGTCCACTCGCGGTGCTTGTGGTCTATATCCCAGATTTTTTCCTCCCACACGTACTGTTCTATGTATTGTTTATACGTTTGTTGCCTGTAGCAGGTGTGTTTGTGGCTTTGGGGGACGTAGAAGAAGGAAATTCCCCCCGAAACAAGGCAGAGGAGGGTTGTGGTGGACAACATGAGCCACGCGTGGGTTTCCTCCAACAAGTCACTGCCGTTGAATATGCGGAAGCACACAAAGACAATGACAAAGTTGATTGTCAACATGTAGAGTTGTCCTCCAAAGTAGATTCGGGGAGTTAGTAATTGGGGAGTTCGTATTACTGGAAAGGGTGCGGCGACAAGGCAGATGTACGCAATAAGGTGCACAAGTAAACCAATAACCGCTCCGTCCAATCCTTTCATAAGAAATCTCCAATTCTTCCATTGCATTCGCCAAATCAATAGCCCGAGGAATTCCAAACCCAACATCCCGACAGTCCAAATGGCGGAAGAGGAGGTGGCAATGAAGAGGGAGATGGCAAACATCTTTGCCATAGTATATGTCGTGAAGAACACTACCGAGAAGAAGGCTTGTACGTTGCCGTTCGTGGAGGGAACGTAACCATAAAGTTTCGGGTGGGCTTTCCTTTGGTATTTGCTGGTGTCATCATCCCTAGCGGCAAAGGCGACGGTGAATCCCGTCGTCAAAAAGGACGCAAACAGGGAAATTATCTGTACTGTCGTCCGTTGGTCCGGGTAGAGAAGGAAGATGATCGACTGTATCACCGATTGTGGAATTGCTTCAGTGGTGATTTCCAAAACGCGACTTAGGCCGAGAATCTGATTATTCTCCATCTTCTGGTTTGGGTACGGTTTCTCATCTGTCGCGTCCCTCCACGCCTCGATCACCGGCTTGCAACCGAGCAGTCCTGACAGCGCCACCAACTTTGGTTGACCCAGCAACCAACTCGTCAAGCTCTGCATCCCCATAGAAAAGCCCAACGTCACTCCCTGCACCACCGCCATTGTCAAATTCTTCCTCAGCAATTCCAAAAACACCATCACATCCGTGACCAAGTCAAAGTACGACACCAAAGTTTTCCCCACAACCTTCAACGCCTTGAACGTGTCCACCCCCTTCTTCTCGTTGAACAGCTTGGTGGCGAGCTCGCACAACAGCTCTTCGCACTCACCCGAAGAGAGCTCCAGAGCCTTTTGGGCGTTCACAAACTCCTTCAAATCATCGCTGGTCATATCCCTCGCCCCCTCCTTCTCAAACTCTTCTTCGACATCCCTCTCAAAGACTCGTATCGCTCGCCTGATTCGCTCCTTTAACGTAGGCAGTTCTGAATAATGCTTCATAGAGGAAGTGGAAGACAAGATCTCTGGAGTCGGGGACTGATATTGCTGTAGTTGGCTAGCCAAGATCTCCAACATGCTTGATTTTCTTCTTCTCGATTGAGGAGATGGCGCGGGTGCAGTTGCTCTACGACGGCGGATCATGTTGGTGGAGGTGTGGTGGGGGGGTCGGTGGGCAACTAACTGCTTGGAAAATATGAAAAGAATGTCAAGCAAAACACTTTCAAGTAACGAACTGGATGACAGTCAGTCGAGAGACAGTAAGAAAAATTCTGTGATTTATTGGATGTGTGGATTGTGGGGGTTTCCCTCAAAATTTAAATCACCAACCAGGTGTTCAGACATAAATTTTTACGTTCTTTACTTTCCTTGACACCTTGACCACTTGACATTTTTATAAAATCGACAACAGGTGACAATTGAATGCAATTTTAAATAAAATTATCGAGTTTTACTAAAACTTATCCTCCCCTATCATATAGAGTCGGCATGATATATAAAACCCAATTATCCCACATATTCAATTAATATTATGTCCACACTGCCAATAACAATTTCGGATAGGCACTCCAAGTTCATGGAGAAGGCTCGGCGGCTCAACCGAACCAAGCTCTTCCTTGGAACTGTTGACGCAGAGGCGAAGAAGAAGCTTGCCTCGTCGATAGCTGAAGCGGACCTAAAGCACCTCTTGTCAGAGAGCGGGGGGGGGCAAACTCAGTCAAGCATAAACAAACTAAACAAACCTCGACTGTCTTCGCCCGCCCAGCAGCACTCCGGCTTGCTCTCTCGCGAGATCAAGGAGTTCAAGGCTCAGGCCTTGTTCGAGGAGGAGAATCGTGGGAGCCACACTCACACGAGCTTGGGGTCGTACGGCAAGGACGCCAGGAGCTTGTTCTTGCACACTGAGAACGTTCACAACACTCACGGGCATACTCATACGCATGGGCGTACTCATTCGCATGCTCAAACTCAGTACGACGGCTTCGACAAAACTCGGAACAGCCTTCACAGCCGGTCGGTTTTAGCCCACGAGCACAGCAAAACTGGCGGCACGGGGGTGGATATAGACCGTTTTCTAAATGATTTTGACAAGGATTTTGATGGCTTCAACTCCACCCAGCTTGCCCAGCACAACAGGATGCACCAGCAATCCCAGCTGCACGACCAGCTGCGGAACCCCGACGATGACTTCCTCGCTAGCACGCAAGGCCAGCTAAAGCAGCACCAATACCAACATCACCACCAACAACAATACCACAACACAGAAACCGACACCATCGCCCACAACAAGTACGACTCCTCGCACCCCCTCCCGATAAACTACACCAACCAGCACAGAGCGAACCCCAACCTCCACCTGAATCACGGGCGGGACTACGAGGAGAAGGTGAGAATGAGAGTGAGTGAGAGTGAGAATGAATTAATTCACCCAAAAACATAACATAACACAAAAATATTAATTTAATTCAGATGGGGGCCGCTCTGGCCGACTCGGTTCTGCTCGACGTTAAGAGCAAGTACAGCGTGACGGCTGTGAGGAGCATGTACAGGAGGAGGAGAGAGACCGATGAGCAGGAGGGGCGGAAGGAGTACAACCGGAAGAAGGAGAGCTTGAAGCCGGAGAAGAAGGTTACGGAGTGGAAGGAGAGGAGGGTTGACCAGGCGAGGAAGAGGAGGGTTGGGAGGGGGTTCCACGGGGAGGATGACGTGGTGGAGGAGGGGGAGGAGGAGGAGGAGGAAAGGGAGCAAATACGGAAGATACACATCATCACTGGACTGACGATGAAACAACTCAGCACCGACCCCTACTTCAAAGTGAGCAAGGAGAACGAAGCCAGGGAGAAGCTAAAGGGCGGAACGGACGTTTTGCTCCGTAGCAACACGATCGAAAATGGAGGGACCGCCACGGACAGTCGGCTCTCTCTGCAGTTTCTCGCGAGTGGGCTCTTCAGGGAGCTCGAGGGGGGGATGATTCCCCCGGCGCAGGAAATTATGGGGGACGGGATACCGAGCGGGGACTGGGAGATGCTGCTCGTCAGCAAGGTGGACGCGAAGGCTGCCAACAAGGTTGTGCTGGTCAAGTACGATTGCTTGTTGCCGAGGTTCGAGAATAGGGGGGAAGTTGTTAGGGCGACGACGGCTTACATGTAGAAAAAGTAGAAAAGAGGTGAAAAAGTGAGGGGTTTTTGTAGGTAGAAATGGGTGGGATGTGAATGTGAATTCGAATGTGAACGTGAGAATGTGAATGTGAGAATGTGAATGTGAGAATGTGAATTTGAGGTAGTGTGATGTTCAGAAAATTTGTATGGCAAACCTATTATCGTGCAAAGTATTTCAAATTCCTCCCACTACTCCTCCTCTGAGTCTTCTTGCTCATACTCGGCAATTTTTTTACGCATCAAATCGTTATCAGCTCGCTGCTGATCAATAAGTGCGTCTTTTGCTGCATTAGTCTCCTCAAATTTCCTCCTCCTCCACCTGTTCCTCTTCCACAGAATCATCGTCAAACATGAAAACAATATCGTCGGAATCCTCCTCCTCCTCGGAATCCTCCTCCTCCTCGGAATCCTCCTCCTCACTGCCTTCTTGCTCCAACTCGGCAATTCTTTGTCGCAATCTTGCATTCTCCTCCTGTGAGCACTCAAATCTAGAAAGGATAGTGGAATTATTCTCCTCAAATCTGGCTCGCATAAACAAGATCAAGCTTGCCGGGTCGCTTTTCCATCTAGTGGGGGTGATCTGAACGGGGAGGTGGGTAGGGGAGAGGAAGGAGAGGATCTCGGACGTGACGTTGTAGCCGCCGTTGTGCACGCACTCGCCGAGTAGCCTCATGACTTTCTCGAGGGGTGAGCTTGGTGTGTTTTCGTTTGGCTCCAAAAACGTCACAAATTCCCACTTGTAGACGATGTGGAGAATGAGATTGAGAATGGGGGTGAGGCCCGTGAGGTGGTACTCTCGGCAGGGGGTGATTCTAACCGTGTGGTCGTTGTTGCCCGAAACAATGAAGTTGGAATCGGCCGTGATGGTGAGCTGGTTGGTGCGGTATTCCTGCTTGAAAGTGTGCTTGAGCTCGAACGTCTCAGCATCCCAGATCTTCATCGTGTTGTAGTAACTGGCACTCACAAGAATACGCCCGTTGGGGGAGTATGAGACGCTATTGACGTAGTTGTGAGCCTGGTCGATGCTCTTCACCAAACTTCCATCGGCAGGGTTCCAAAATTTGATGGATCCATCGTCACATCCCGAGCAAAGGAGTTTGCAGTCGGGAGAGAACGAGAGGGACATGACGCTGCTGGTGTGGCCCTCCAACGTGTGCGCTAAGATGGCATTTCCCTCGTTGAAGCTGTAGAGGTTGATGAGCTTGTCGTAGCTTCCAGTAGCCAGCTGCTTGCCGTCGGGGGAGAAGCACACTGCTTTAACGGGTTCTGTGTGATCCTCAAGCACTTGCACTCTAGCCCACTCGCCACCCTCCCCCGGCTCCGACCAAATCATAAGCTTCCCATCATATCCACCAGAAGCAAGGTGAGAGCCTGATGGAGAGACGGTGACGCAATTAACAAAACCATTGTGTCCCTCCAAGGTCTGAACCAACTCGAGGGAAGGGCTGAATACCTGCAAGCCATTACCCTCAAGACCATCATAGCCACAAGCCACAAGTCCCGAGCCATTTGGAAGATAGCAAAGACCAAGGACCTGTCCAACAAAAACATTGTCAGTTCGATATTCTACCTTGTTGGAGCTGGTCGAGTGGACAATGATTAACCCGCCATTACTACCCGATGCCAAATGACCGTTACTCCACAACGCCACGCAATTTACAGCAAAATTGTTATGCCCGTGGAGGAGCTGTTCCTCCATCCTCACAGACTTAGTTGAGATTGACAGAGGATGTGGGACAGGGCTGAGGGGTGTTATTTTCTGGCTAATGGGAGGAGAAACTAGAGCTAGAGTAGAAGAGCAAGCAAGTGCTGTTATAAGAAACAACCAAAATGGAGGGGGAGAAAAAAGAAAATTTTACCCGCACCGGTTGGAACGTACGGCATGTGCATTATGCACTCTTTATTTTTAATACTGTGCACGTTGGTGTGTAGCTCATTCACGTTCACAACGATTGCTCCACAAATTACGAGGCGTGATTTATTTGATACTATTGCTGGAGTCGCTACGTCTGCTACAGCTCTGATCTTCCTCAACCCAACCTCTTCATTTGCCTTGGGTGAAGAAACGTCATCGCCAATGTCACTCTTTGCAGAGTTTGGCACCTCCTCAACAAAAATCGAGCAGAAGAGCGGTCCCACCAAGGCATCCCAGTTGGTTCCAAAGGGGGAAAATGGCGTTGATCCTAACCTGCGATCCAACTACTACTACCCGACCGCGAAAAAGCGGTACCTGCCTCGTATTAAGCTTGCCAGTGACGGCATTCCTCTAGCTGCTGCTCGAGTTGGGGAGGAGGACTGGGAAGGCGTGAATCGTTTCGTGAACATAACTGGATCGGCGGTGCTCCCCATGAGGCTCTACTCGTCCTCCCTGTCCGGGGGGGGTACCAACGTCAAGGTTGCCAGCGCGAAGGACCTCGAGGTCAGCTCGAAGAACTTCGAGAGGGCTCAGAAGTGCTTTGCCCAGACGGTGTTGAAGAAGGACAGGGCTTCCACGTCTCAGGCGCTGGAGCAGCTCTCGAAGGCGATGCAGTGCTACAGGGAGAAAGCCGGCTTGCTGGGCCCGGAGGGGGGGGGGGACATTCC
>Ga0302116_1002317_pt1 | contig 11192 bp, 15 predicted proteins | sample AG5_SCM_MG_FD_203124 | JGI IMG/M metagenome (GOLD analysis project Ga0302116, IMG submission 203124) | Marine microbial communities from Western Arctic Ocean, Canada - AG5_SCM | ecosystem: Environmental > Aquatic > Marine > Oceanic | place: Canada: Western Arctic Ocean | collected 2017-10-01 | reverse complement strand
TCCCCACGGCTCTGCGCACAGCTCTATGGCCGCAGACCCCTGCTTCAACTGCAACAAAAAGCCGTCCGTCGGTAGCAAGAAGTACTGCGGTGGGTACTGCGGTGTGGTGTACTGCTCGGATGCGTGCCAGCAGGCTGACTGGCCGCATCATAAGAAGTTTTGCAAGGACCTGAAGGAACACCGTAAGGAGTACAAGAGCGTCTTGAAGGCTGACAACCCTATAACAAGTTCCAGAGAAGAACACCTCAAGTGGTTCTTCGCGACGCCCGGCCGAGCCGTCACCTGCCAGCTCCTGGCGTGGAAATATCGTGCCCTGACTCCCGTCATCATCTGTTCTAACAATGGACCTCCGTACATGTTGCCCCGGCATGTGTGGGATAAGGAACGTAAGAGCAACAAATGGATCGTGGCGGCATTGAAGCAGTGCTGCGACCGCAAACACTTCGAGGTCACCCAGTTTCTTCTCAACGGAGTGAAGGAGGGCGGGAACACCGCCGTGATCATGTCCAGCGCTTTCTTAAAGGACATCATCGGCATAGGCGACATCGTGAACGCGCTGACCTCGAGGGTGAACGCCGAGGAGGTCGGGCTCGCCCAATCCGTCATGGCCTCGTATCTCTCCAAGAAGGCTGGATGGCCGGACGCCGCTAAGGTTTTTCTAGAGTATGTTCACGATGAAAACCTGCGGCGGAAGTACTTGCACGCGTACAACGCTTTCCCCTTCGACGCGGCCCCGTCCCGCGAGAACAACCGCTGGCTCGGGTACATTCTGATGGGCATATGCCAGATTGATCTTAACGTGACAATCGTCGGTCTCAAAAGCGCCACACACCGAAGCTGTCATACGCGCGTCCAAGCAAACCTGCGCCAAATTCGACGACAAACGCATCGTGGTCACTATCGCAACGTACCCTCAACATACTCTCGCAACATACCCTCCTGATGATGATATCCAAGACGTGTGCATCAAGCCGGCCAACTTTGACCTGAGCGTCAAGCCCACCAGATTCGATTACATCGCGCGGATTGTCGCGGAATGGAAGGCGACTGGTAAGCCGGTGAGAGCTGACCTTCCACTGATGGCCACTATGTCCGATACTTTTATCGCCGAGTACAATGAGGCTGTGGTACTCTTGTTGGCGAACGCGCCGGAACTCATCTCCTTCCCGATCGAGTATTACAGTAGATGACAAGTTCGAGTAAGTTGTAATCAAATCCAAACCAGTACATCCGACGTTACGTCCTAAAACTCGTAAGGCAGCGGCGTCCCCGTGCCGTCGCTCGCCTCCCTCACCAGCACGAACGTCGTGCCCTTATTCCCTTTAGATATCCGCACGTCCCGCCCTAAGTACGTGGTATCCAGCCACCCTTTCGCCTCGTCGCCGAGCAGCTTAAACGGCACCGGGTACGGTAGTCGAAGAGGTCCGAACGGTAACGGTCCCAGCGGCGTCGCTTTGATCTCAAAGTACGCCAGATCGAACGCGAAGTCTATGCGGCTCGGGGTGTTGACGCCGTCGACGCTCGCGGCGGCGCTGAGGCGGAGGTAGCCGTTGTCTCCGAACTGCACCACCTGGTCCACCCTGTCGTCCCCGTCTTCCGGTCTCCGCAGTCGAATAGCTTGTTGGATCGTAAACGCTTCTAATGATGTGACGGTGCGCTGGATGGGTGAGGAGCTTCCGCCCGCATCCATCCCGGCCGCCATCTTCCGCCCGTTGTCGTCGCCGAAGATGGACGTGAAGAATCCCTCGATCCCTGGTGCGGTCCCGTCGACCCTGGAGCCCAGTGGGTTGCGAACGTCGAAGTCGCTCTTGCTGGTGTACAGGAGTCGCCAGGTGCCGGCGATCGCGTCCCTCGTCGCGGGGGACGCGATGCCCCCCGAACGCTCCAGCGCGGTCACCGCGTCGGCGATGGCGCGCTCGTCCGCGGGTGTCGCGGACGCGCCGCGGGTCTTGGCGACGGACTCGAGGCGCGAGAGGAGGAGCGCCTCGGCGTCCGCCGTCGACGTGGATGCGTCTGATGACGACGAAGATGAAGATGCCGACGCGCGCCGACTCGACGGCGCGCGATGCGAGGTATATCGCGCGGGTCTGGATACCGACGACGATCGAGCGTCACGCCGGTACGCCGGACGCGGCGTGTGTATCGCCGCGAGGGACGACACAAGGGTCGCCATGGTGCGGTCGAGGCGAACCGCGCGGGTGGATGTGGATAACTTCGAGCAGAGGCTGAGGTTGAAGCGCACCAAAAAATAAACTTGATGCAGTGAGTGAAAGTGTGGACAGGGGCGCGGTTCTTCTGGTGTGATGAAGCGTGTGATTACAAGTGGGAGGGGCTACGGCTACGCACCGGAGACACATCTGTACCACGGTGTTGTGTTGTCATGTAGATCAGTCGGTACAGATCTACATGACAACCAGTCGGTACAGATGCGCCTCCAACTCTCCGACGTTTGCGGCGAGGGAAGGGTCGTCGCCGGAGCGAGCAGATACGAGTCCATGCTTGTGAACACGAGATCTCAGATGCACCGCTGCGTCAGTGATGTGGACACATGATGACGGTGCATCTGAGGTGCGGCTCGTATCTGCTCGCTCCGGTGACGATCGATCCTTCGCGAACCAACACCACCGCCTCGTCGCGTTTCCAAAAGTTCATCAGCACTACCAAAACTCCATTGCTCGCGTTTTTCCATGATGGCTCTATGAGAGACCAGACTACGTGTTCCTTGATGGCTCTGACACACGTAGCCGAAGAACGCGAGCAATGGAGCAAAAGAAACGCGACGAGGCGGTGCAGGAAACTAAAGGGATCAAACGTCGGAGCCGGTCTGAACCGTGTCGTCCACCCCACACTCACTCACCACGGCCCGCACTTATTCGCGGTGTTCAACGCGGCGGACGGAACAATCGACATCGACGCCAAAAAACCAAAAGCGCACGCCGCGCCCATCCGATCGCACCAACCCTTACCCACACGTTCGCAGTACCCCGCCGCGAGGTCATCGAGGCCGGTTCGTAGACCCGCGACCGCACACGACGCGGAGAAGGTCAACGCCGCGAGCGACGCGTCACCGGCAAAGGCGAGCGCGGGTATCTTTGAGTGAGAGTTAAAAAAAACTTGACGTCAGTCCAATTGCCAAAACGAAGATTAAAAGCAACTAACCTTGAACTTTCTGGCTCGTTCCTCGTTCGCGGCTCGCGAGTTTTGGTGCATGGATACCCCGCGGCTGGGCCGTGACGTGTCACCGGGCTCCACGTGCGCGTTACCCACGATCCGTCCCAGGCCGACATACCCTAAGGACATCAAATCGCCGAGTAAGAAAAGTATGGACCACACGAACGTCGCGGCGGTGACGACAACCTGTCAACAAAAAAATACACCGTCACTCGAATTGCCCATACGAAGATAAAAATAAAACGCACCAAAAACTCGAGCGACTGAAAGTTCTTATAGTTTCGCCCCGGGAGGCAAATCGCGTTGTCGACGAGCGCCGACAGCGATGCGACCGTGGACGCGGGCAGCGAGTCTGTTTCGGCGATCATGGCTTCGCACATCGCGGCTGGGTGGTTCATCGACGCGACGCACGCGACGGATACGAGTGAAAACACCGCCTGTATCCCTCGAAGGAGTATAGGAAGCCAAGGGACGAGTGGTCGCCAGCGAGCGGGAAGGGAGAACCGCGCGCCGCTCTCGCCGAGGTGCATCCGTCGCATCCACCCCGGCTCCGGGGATCCGTCGGCTCCGGAGGGGAACATGCGCGTACGGGTCGGGGTCGGCGAGGTTGGGCGGCGTTGGTCGCCGTCGGTGGGCTTCGTCGCCGCGGCTGCGGCGGCGTCTCTATCGGAGTAGCCGACAGCCTCGGAGTCGACAGCCTCGGCGCCGCGGGGCTTTCCCCCGTTCAAGGACGCGCGCGATGCGTCGGGTCGGTGGTCGTGCATCAGCGCCACGTTCACGACCACCGGCGACGTGGACGCCGCGTCAACCCCGTTCGCATCCGCGTGCGTCATCGATCCCGACGGCGCGCCGCCCGGGGGCGTATCGGGGCCCACCTTTTCCCCGCCTTGGCTCGTCCCAGAAGGGACGGAGTTCCTCTCGCCGCCCGAGGTGGTCGCCTCGGTGTGCCGCAGGAGCTCGGACTCGAGCGCGACGGTCCTTTCCTTGACGGACGGCGTCGGGGTACGCGGCGCGGGGGCGTCGCCCGCCGCGGTCGACATGCCGGCGCGCGCGGAGTCACAGTGAGACGTCTTTGAAGGCGTATCGAGGGAAGCGACGAAGTTTAGTTTCGATGATGCATTTCGTTGGACGCCGTGATTAAAAAAGTTACAGTCAGAGAACCAAAGCCTCTCTAGCTAGCTAGTTGCCGAATGGTCATCACTACGCCTCCGCCTTGACCTCCTCCTCCATCGCCGCCCCAATCGCGGGCGCCGCGAGCTTCACGCTCTCCAACACCTGCTCGCACTCCCACGTCTCACCCGCGGGCAACACCACCGGGCGTTCAATCGCCGCAGCCTCGACGCACACAAACGCTTTGTAATCCTGTCAACAAAACACGACGTCAGTCTAATTGCCTATACACGAGAACTAAAATATACTCTTACCTCGTCGCCCAAGTCGCCGGTGGCCTTACTCTTTTCGATCCAAGGGTTCCACACCACGGCATCAGGGAGGTTCTTCTTGGTGATCCGGACCGATCTCGAACCCGCGACGTCGTCGACGGCGAGCGTGTCCGTAGTCGAGAGGTAGATGCGGTCAACCTCCTCGTTGAAAGATACGAATTCATTTCCATCTTCGCGTCGAACTCGCTCGTTGAGCGAATCGAGGTAAGACGCACCCTTCAACCCCGTGACCTTCGCGGCGGTGGCGTCGACTACACGGAAGTACGTGTGAAGCGCGGTGGTGAAGGTCATGGGTTCGATTCCGGTGTTGGCCACTTTCATCGATGTTTTCAGGTGGTTCCCGGCGCCCAGCATGACTTCGTAGACGCACACGAAATCGTGCGGCCACTTTGCCTTGGAGGCGTGGGAGGAGCGCAGGGTCATCTGCACCGACGTGGGCGTGCGCGCGGTGACCTGTGTTGTCGTATTTAGGGTTACGATGTGGTAATACGTTAATACGTGGGCGATGGGTATCCTCGGACGAGGCAGGGTTTGGTCGATTTGCTTTTCGGCGAGGATCGGGAATTCGGGAATTTAGCGCACCTCCCAGGTCTCGTTGCGCGCGAAGCCGTGCTGTCCGAGCGGGCCAAAGTCGCTGAACTGCGGGAAGCATATCGGCACACCGCCGCGGATCGCCTTGGGGGGCTTGAACACCACCTGCGAGCGGGGTGATGGTGGAACCCGAGGGTCAGTCTTAGGGATGTGGGCACCGACGTGGGGCGAATTAGGTGTCACGATTGGGGAGGGGTAACTCACGTCGGAGCTGATGAAGATCTGCTCGACGCCGTCGGCGGTCTTCCACGACGACAGGTGCGCGCCGTGCGTGTACACCTCGGCGGTGGCGCCGGTGGAGCCCACGAGCTTGACGCCCGGGAGCTCCCCGCGCAGGGTCGTCGTCTCCGGTTTCGACATTTAGCAATCGCGCCTCGAAAAGTGACTCATGAAGTAATCGAGTTTTTCATTTTAGTATTTCATTTTCACCTCTGCGTCTCCGGCTACATACCCATCATCACACCGCGAGAGCCCCAAGCGCACCAGCGCCGCCCTCCGCGCTCATCCGCAGCGACTGCTCGTGCACCGTCGCCACGATCGCGTTCAACCGTTCGCGGAAATGCCGAATCTGCTCGTTCTTCCCGTCCACGGCGGCCTGGCATCGCTTCCGCAACTCGGCGCTATCCTCACTCGCGACTCGTCGCACCTCGCGCACCACGCCCTTCCAGTACCGCTCCCGCGTCTCCGCGCGCTCCTCGAGCCGTTTTAAACGCTCGGCGAACGCCTCAGGGAAGTTCGCGGGCACCGGAGGTAACTTTTGCATCTCCCGATGTTTTGGGTTAAGCTTTTTGGGTGAAGCCGCTATGACCTTGTCGCCGCCGTCTAGATGCTTCCGGCCGCCGCGTTTCACGTCAGGGGACGCAGACTTGACGGGCGAATCGAGCTCCACGTCGTCCGTCGACGTGCCCACGCCGTTCATGGCCGCGGATTTGGTATCATCCGTAGGGGACGGCACGTACGTTCGTTCCGCTTCCAACTCAGCGTTCCAGCTTACACGAGCTGAGCTCATCCGATTCCGCTTGTCACCCCCCTTGCCCGCCTTTGTTCTCGCCGGGCTCTTAGCTCCCACCGGCGCCCGTGGGACCCCCGCGAAGGACCGCGACACCTCCGCGGCAGCCCTCGCCGCCGCCGACGCGATGTCCGTATCGTTCGGCTGCGGGAAACCCTCGCGCGAGTCCCCGATGAGCGGCCGCGATCGAAACGGCGAAGCTTTCGTCGGCGAAGCTGTACACAAAACACGACAACACGTCAATCTGATTGCCCATACGATGGACTAATTAAAGTAAACTCTCACCTTTTGTCGGGTCGAACGGGGTCACAGCGGGGTGGCCCTCCGGCGGCGGGTCGTTCGCCAGCGGGTTGTGCGCGAGTGGCCTGTCCATCGGTGGCTTGAACACGGGAGATGCCGCGGCGGTGTGTGTGTTTTCCTTATCGGTGGTCGTGATTGACGACTTTTTTGGATGTCTCCGGAGATGCCGAGCCGCCGGCTGCTCCGAAATAGAACCGGTTTCCGCGACGATTCGAGCCTTCGCGTCTTTCAACTGGATACGCAGGGTGTCCACCTCGCCCTGGAGCTCGTGTACCTGCCTCTCCAGCGCCTTGGTCCCTGGTCTGGTCCCGGCGGCGGTCCTAGGGCCGCCGAGGCCGGCGTCGTTCGCGTCGCGGCCGAACTCCTCGGCTTCCCGCACCCTGTTAACAAAACACGACGTCATTTCAATTGCCCATACGAGAATTAGTGGTAATAAAATAAATGTACCTCCGTTCCATGTTCGATTTGAACTTTAAGTGCTCCTGCTGCAGCGCCCGCAGCGACCGCTCGTGCTCGCCGTCGGTGGCGTCGAGCTCGTCCTGCAGGCGCCTGCACCGCGCCTCGAGCGCGGCGATGCGCTCGACGTGTGCCTCGGTCGGTCGTACCGCTCGGACCAGCGCGGCGACCGACTGGGGGTTCTGTTACAAGTAAATAAACACGGCGTCATTCCAATTGGCCACCCGGAAATTAAGAAAATAAAACTCACCTTTGCCAACCCGGCGTCGAAAACCGCGGAGGCGGTGACGTCGGTCCCGGGTTCGATACCGCCCAGGAGCGAAGCGACGCCGGCGGAGTTGGTGTCGCGGACGTCGAGATGGGCCGTTTTCGGGTTCGGTGTGCCGGTCGGGGTCCCCGTGTGAGCCGTTTTTATCCCCGCCGCCGGTTGAAATTTAGAGAGTTCGCGGTTAGCCTTTGCGAGTTCCCCGTCTAATTCCTCGATTCGCCGCGCCTGTCGCCGGAACTTGGCGTCCCTGTCCGCCACCAGTTCCTGGTTCTCGGTGAACCACTGAATTTGCCGTTCGAGTTCGTCGACTTGAGTCTTGTGCTTACGTGTCATCGTCGCGATTGTCTCCTCGACGATTCCCGATCGCAAATCTTCGGCATCCTGTGAAAAGAAAACACGACGTCTCAAAACAATTGCCCGTACTCGTACAAGTACAAAGATTAAAATAAACGTACCTTTTCGATGGCTTCGTAATCGACACCCGCGAGCTTAGCCTCGGCGGCGCGCGCCGCCGCGCGTGACGCTTCGCGTTCCCGCGTGAGCTCGCGCTCACGCTCGGCGAACTCGAGCGCTTGAACCTTGAGTGACGCCTCGGCGGCGAGTTGACGCTCCAGGTGCCGAGAGGAATCACCGCCGGTTCTTTCCGACTCGAGCCTGAGCCTCGCGATCTCGCCGTTGAGTCGCTCGATTTGACCGACAAAGTCGCCCTCTTTGACCGTGAACTCGCGCTTCATCGATGCGATGGTGTCGATGGCGGTTTCGTTCTCTTTTTGGTACCCGCGCATGATGGCGTCCTGCGTCTGGATCTCGCGGCGCAGAGTGTCGGCTTCGGCGATTGATACTGTTAACAAACACGACGTCATTCTAATTGCCCACTTGGAAATAAAAATAGACTCACCGCATTTAACGTCGACGTTCCCCTTGGCCATCTGCCCCCACGGCGTCGCCGATGCCTTGGCGTCCGCCGCGGCGCGATCCGCCTCGAGACGGAGCTTGCGTTCTTTCGCGACGGCGTTTTCGAGTGATTTGGCGTGTTCCGCGGCACGCTCTCTGTCAGCCATAGCCGCGGCTTCCAGGGACTGGCATTTGAGTTGGAGTCCGGCCATCTCCGCGAGTTGCGCGTCGACTTGTGTTTGTAACGATAGGTTGTCCGCGGCGACGCCGTCTCTGTCGTGCCATGTGTCTAAGGTTTTCTCGAACGCGCTGCTGAGGCGCATCTGCGCGGTATCGCTCGGGATCTTGGGCTTGACATTCAGTGACGCGTCGTTTGTCGGCTTCGGGGTGGGATCCTTCGAAGCGGACCGTCGCGCGAGGAGCGCGACGGCCCTGGGTTGGCCCGTCTTCGAGGACCGTGCCGCCGGCGACGACGCCGGTACCGCGACGCTCCTGAGGTCCGCGGTGAGGCTACCCGGCGCCCTGCTCCGGGGCGCGTTCGATGCGTCAGTTGCAACCTTCTTAGATTTTGTCGTCGAAGGAGTATCATCGGGGGCGTTCGGCTTCACCGCGGAGGCCATCTCGACGGTGATGGAATCATCGGACACCTCGAAGTCGTCATCGTACGTATCCGACTCCATGGCTCCGTCGCGCGCGTCGCGCGTCCTCTGCGTGCGCGCGTCGTTGGGAGTGAGGCGCCTCGGGCTGTCCGAGAGAATTTGAAATGCGCAGGCTTGATCAGACTTGGGCACCCTCTTTGCCTTTCACTTCCACGCGCGCGGCGCCGCGGATGGGCGGCCTGTTATCCCACCTTCGTCCGGGTCGATCCGGCGGGATCGACACGGACGATGGGAACGCGCCCGGGCCGAGCGGAACCGCGCCGGGGCTCCTTGACGAGCCCGCACCCAGCGCGTGGAAGGAGCGGCGACGACGGCGGCGTGAACGGCGGCGGGACGCCAACGAACTCGCGTCCCAGTCGCACGTCAAGGGAGACACCGCGCACTGGGCCAAGACCGCGGCGAGGCACGCGCGAGAGGCCGTGCGCACCGAGCTCCGAGCTCGGATGCGATCACACTGGGGCGGGGACGACGCGGCGACGACCGCCGGCGATGCCCACGACGACGATGGGGCATCATCGAACGGCACCGTCGACGACAAACATCTGAGGGTCGTGCTCGACCTCGGCATGCAGGACCTCATGTGCGACGCCGAGATCAAGAGCACCGTCACGCAGCTGCAATGCTCGTACGCGTCGGTACTCAACCTCGCCGTGGACGCCGTCATCGCGCGGAACGCGAACCGTCACGATACCGATACGCCCCCGCAATCCGACACGCTCTGCACCGCGCTGCAACGCAAACGAAGAGCGGCTCGAAGGATGATCGAAGCCGCGGGTCCGGAATGCGAACCGCCGCGGTTACTCTTCGCGTCACTTCACGGGAGGATCGAGCACGCGTTGGCGAGGGACGACGGGAGCGCGCGGTGGCCGGTGACCACGAGCCCACAGCCTTTCGCGGACGCCGCTAAGGCCGCGTCGATCGATACAAATCCAATCAGAAACATCGTCGTGATGTCGCCTGATGCGCCCATCGCGTTGACCGAAGCGCCGTCGCCGCAAGACGTGTACGTCATCGGCGGCCTGTGCGACTACAAACGCATCACGAACGCTACGTTGGACCGCGCGGAGGCGTTTAAAGTAACGGCCAGGCGGCTGCCCATCGAGGAGACGCTAGGGACCAATCTAAACGTGAACATATTGACGGTGAATCAGACGGCGGAGTGCCTGTTCCGCGCCCGGCTTAACCACGGGGACTGGGCCGCCGCGCTCCAGGACGTGCTGCCGAAGCGTAAGCTGGAGGAGGTTGAGGAAGTTCGACGGAGGCGGGAGGCGGCTCGTAGTTAGGACGTAGATAGATGATGCGACGGTGATGTGGCGATAATAACATTAACTCAGCTTCGAGCGTTTCGTGCGGACCGTTGTGTGAGCTTTGAGAGTGCGCGTTCAACACCGAAAGAAATGTCGCCCCGGATACGAGCAGAGTTGAGGGGGCTCGACCGCCGGGTCGTTTGGACCGGAGTGGCCCCGAGATGTTCGGCTACTTCACCGGCGCCGCCAAGAAGGCGGTGTCGCGGCGCGGGAAGGAGCCGCACAAGTTCAGGTTCGCACGCGCCCCCACCCGCGCCCTCCGTCAAAAAGCAACAACAATCAGCCTGATTTGGGCCCTCCACCAGCGCCCCTCCACCCTTCGCCGTCCTGTGCGCGCTGACCCCCGCGTCGCCCCCGTATCGCCCCCCACGCAGGATCGACGTGGCCATCGTGGCCGTCTCGGGACTCCCGGTAAAGGTCAAGGCGGCATGCGTGACCCTGGTGCGTGCCCCACCCCGAACGAGCGCCGCGAGAAGGCACATTCATGAATCCGCCCATCGCGTCGCGACCTCCCCCCGCTGACCCCGTTAACCCGATTCCCCAAACCTCACAGGAACGCGGCGGTAAGAGGCACGTCAGCGGGATCACCCGCTCCGTCGACCACCCACCGGGCGTCGCGCGATGGCCCGAGGGCTCCACCCCACTCAACTTCGTCGCCACCCTCTACCGAGATCCCGACGGTAAATTCGAGCGCAAGGCGTTCACCGTCAAGGCGCGAGCGGAGGAACTCGACCCGGACGCGACGGGCTACGGCAAGCTGAAGACGTTCGCGCAAGGCGCCGTGGACCTCAGCGCGTTCGCATCCGGGCTGGAGAACCTAACGAGCGGCGACGGTGAGGGGGGAAGCGGCGAACTCGTCGAGATCGGCCTCAACGACGCAGCGTCAAAAACCAAAGGTGTCACCGCGACGGTCCGGGTGTCCGTCGTTTGGGTCAAGAACTACGCAGCGCTCGATGCCGACCAGGCGTCGTACACGTCCAGCGCGGGGGTGACCGTGGCGCCGGGGGAGGAGGGCGGCGAGTCCGGTGCGAGCGACGTCATGAGCGTCAGCGCGGCGGCGCGGGAGCAGGACCTCACGGGATTCGCCATAGATTC
>Ga0302116_1002316_pt1 | contig 11192 bp, 13 predicted proteins | sample AG5_SCM_MG_FD_203124 | JGI IMG/M metagenome (GOLD analysis project Ga0302116, IMG submission 203124) | Marine microbial communities from Western Arctic Ocean, Canada - AG5_SCM | ecosystem: Environmental > Aquatic > Marine > Oceanic | place: Canada: Western Arctic Ocean | collected 2017-10-01 | reverse complement strand
CGCCGCCGGGCGCCTCTCGCGCCGGGGGGAGCGGGGGGGGGGGCGGTTAAGCTTTCTAGGCTGTTTGTCGACCAGAAACGGGCTGAGAAAAAAATAAGTTCCTTTTTTGTTAATAACTGATCGGGGGTGGGAGAGAAGCTGGAGAATTAATTATTTATTTGAGTAGGGGTTGATTCAGAGCGGGTTGGGTGATCTATTTTTAATTGGAAAGGATACGCGTATCAACAACCGCGTAAAAATGAGATTTCAAACAACAAAACACAAAAAAGTTTCCCAAATAAAATAAAAATAAAGATAAGACAATGCTTCCCTCAGGTGCTCAGGTGCTCAGGTGCTCAGGTGCTCAGGTGCTCAGGTTGAACTTTTCCTCAGGTTAACCTTTTTTTAATTATCACTCTCATCTTTGCAGGTATCAAAATGAAATTTGGACATGGTCTCAACTACATTGGAGTTTATGGTCGATTGAGTCTTGACTTCCGCCTTGGACCTTGTTGGCCATCTCGAGCTTCCTTTTGATCTCATTGATCTTGTCAGGAGACGGCGGTGAGCAAGTCCATGACCACCCCCATGCTGCCCTTGAAGATCTTCTGCTTGTCCTTGAATGGGGACGAAGACGCCCGACGCCGATATATCCCCCTCATCCTCACCCCCTTGCAGTATTGGGAACGCTGTGAAAAACGTCATACTTGTAAACTCGCAGTCCTGCCCCCCCCAGCCGTCTCTCACAACATCAAGCACGCGGAGCACGACAAGGCCTCGCTGGTCGAAATTGCCGACGTATTTCCAGACCTAACCTAATCACTGCATACCCATGGTCAACAAAACTTCTATTTAATTATTTTTCTTCTTTATATGTGTCGCAGAAGATTGGTCTATTTTCTCGCGCTTACCACCCCAGAACCCTTCCCCGTCAACCTCTCTAGCACCCCGTCACAACACCCATCTACAACCCCTCCCCCCCCCAAGCTCTCCCAGTTCCTCACTCCCATTTCATTGATCCCCCCCGGGGTCTGCTCCTCGATGCAGTCTTGGATGGATTTCCCCTTTAGGTCCATGGCCATCCCCATGAATATTTCCTTGACGAAGAACTCAACCTTGTCGGCCTTGGCGCTGTTCCCCTCGCAGCCCACCTCGCTGACCAGCCAGGTCTTGACCTCCTTGAGCATTTTGTAGTAGGGGCCCATGAGGCACGTTGGGATCATCATTTTCGTCATTTCTGCCTCGGTGGAGCACGGAACTGTTCCCCCCAGGGGACCGAGCAGGGCCTCCAGGTAGGGCGTTGGGGGGACGATCAACGAGGGCGATCGTCCCATTGCGATTGATGGGAGGCAGATCATTTTTGTTACCATTCCGAATTGTGACTGTGACTGTGACTGTGACTCCATTGTGTTTGTGTTTGTGTTTGTGTTTGTGTCCGTGTCCGTGTCAGCCTCGGGAAAAGACGTCCACCCTCGAATGTCAGCCAAGCTTCCCGTGGAAACCAGGCTGACGATGTTCTGCCTCTCGGGGGTGAAGCTCAGCCTTGGGAGTACGGTCTGACAGGCCTTGGGGAGGAGGCAGATGAAGACGGTTCCAACGTCCTCAACGTCCAGGATAGACTGGGCGGAGTCGTGGACGGTCACCTTCGAGGGGGAGAACTTTGAGAGGAGGGCGAGGGAGTTCGAGAGGGACCGGCGGGTCACGTGGCAGTGGGTCACAACGGGGGAGAGATTGGAATCGACCGACAGGAAGCCAGTCGCGATCGAAGTTGCAATTGTGCCGCAGCCGATGAAGCCGATCTGCATTTGCAATTTGCAGTGCAGAGGCTTGTGAGAAAATGTGAGAAAATGTGACTTGTCGTACGCTTTGTCGAAGTGTGAAAATGACCCTTCAAATTTCAAAAGATTTCAATCAAAAAACTTTAGCCTGACCACATGTCATCAGACCATTCATCCTCCTCCTCCTAACCAACAAAGGATAAAAACAACGAACGTATTATTATTATTCAACATGGACCCTCACCAATCCAGAAACAAGCGAAAGCGATTGAAACAAAAAGCCCAGCAGCAGCAAATCGGCCTTCTCACAGTCCCAGAGCTCCTTTCCAGTCTAAATGAGTGTGCTGCGTCCTTCTCCCCCCCAACCCGGCCCTCCTCGCCCGTGCTGTCGAAAAAAGCTCGAAGGGCGAGCCACAGCGCTGTCCAAAATGCCCACAAGTTGCAGAGGAGGCGGGCCAGGCTCCTGGATGGAGCGCTGAGGAAGCGTAGAGCGAGTGCAAGGCCCCAAGCCGATATGGAGACCGACACCACCATTCCGCTTGGAAAGCTGCTCCGAGCCCCCCCCCCCCTTTCGTTCCCAGATCTCTTTGAGAGCCTCAAGAGGCTTTGCAATTGCAATTGCAAGACCAATTGCAAGACCAATTGCAAGACCAATTGCAAGACCAATTGCAAGACCAATTGCAAGACCAATTGCAATTGCAAGACAGACGTGACGACACACATTGACAACCCCCTCCTTCTCACTTCAAACCCTCTCCCTCGCTACGCGTTGATGGAGTTCTCAATTCGGAACTTCTCTCTAGAAATCCAATCCCCCCTCCCTTCCTCTTCCTCTTCCTCTCCGCCCGCCCACTGCTGCTTCACTTCGTCGGTCAACTCCCTCGTTCCCCTCTTCCTCTCTCTTGGCGGCAACCAGCAGCTCACCCAGGTCGATAAATTCGGCCTCCGACCGTTTTCCTACGCGGCCATTAATCCGCACTTTGACAGCCGGAACGTGAAGCGAATTCTGGAGGAGTCCGCCGAGGCGCTGGGAGAGGGAGAGGAAGAGGAAGAGGGAGAGGAAGAGGGAGAGGGAGAGGGAGAGGACGGGGAGTTCCAAGTCCTCAGGAAGCTCAGCGGGAAAATGATTAACCTGGGGGTGCAGCCGAGCGAAGCGTGCTTAGCCGACGAGCTGAGTGAAACCGGGAGGTGCTGCAGGAACTGCGAGTGCTGCGGGGAGGGGGCTTGGAAGGGGGTGGTGGAATTTGGATTGAGCTCGAGCGTTACCCTGGAAACCCTCGTTCGAATCACCAGCGAAGAGGAGCAGGGTAACAACTGGCTTCACTTCTTTTTCAAGGGCGTGCGAATTTTTCTCGAAAATTACCATGGGGGCGTCGACGATTCGGAGAGTCAAGGGGCGTTGGAGGTCATGATGAGCAAGCTGTATTGGCTGAGAGACAACCACTTGGGTTTGCTCAACGAGCTCCTCGCAACTTGCAACGGTGAAAACCAGCTGCCGATCGAGTTTCTTCTCAAGAAGCAAGTCACCGAACATGAGGACCGGCAGGTGAAGGACATTTTTAAGCTCGTCACCACGCTGACGCTAAACGCCACAAGGGGTGTCGATGATGACGAGGCGGCGTCCGTGTCGGTGTGCAAAATTATTAGACGCACGTTTCACGTTGACTTGTTTCGAAACCTGTTCATAATGATGAAACGGCAAGAATTGCTGCGCGTCTTCAAGCTCGCTCTGTTTTTTAGAGGTAGTTTTGTAGTCAAGGAGATGGGGAAGGCGTACTGGATCGTGGCGAGGCTTATGGGAATCGACATTGACATTGACACGATTGAAGATGCTAAGGAGAGGGAGAGAATAGAGATTAGAATGGGGAGGATGAACAGTTTTGAGGGGAATCATCTGGTGATGAAGATTGTTAGGATGGTGTCGGTTTATTGAATACAGCTATAGTTGAACGTTCGTTTTAAATTGATTTGTTATATATCTGTTACATTAAATGTATTGTTCACATGAACCCGGGATTCAGGCTCATCGTTCCTCCAACACCAAGCTTTTCGTCGTCACCCTCTAGTGCTCCAGCCTCACTCGAACTCCGAAATTGGGTCTTCTTCCCCTTGCCGAACATGTGCAGGGTTGAGCCGCTCAAATCGGAGATCTTCTCTTCTAGTGTCGCGTCAGTCATACGGTTCGTCTCGTCTCTAGTTACACTCGTGAAAATCACTGAGGCGAAAAAGAAAAACCAGAGCAGATAGATGGCGTAGTAGCAAATAGTTTGCCAAACCCTCGAAGCCCTCGGAGTTTCCCCCTCCTGCCTGATGCCGAAGAGCAAAATTCCCAATAAGGCGGCTAATCCTAGAATCGAAACCTCGCAAAGTTGTCGACGAGGCATATTCAGAGTAGTGATGTTTCTAGCGGAATACTCATCTCCTCTCATCAATGTCGAAGAGGTTGCGTATACACCAAATGCAAATGCCAATTGCATCTGAATCGCGTTTACGCCATACTCGACACTCCTGCAATTTTCATCTTTTACGAAATTCTCAGTAACGTCTTCGCTAAATCTTGTTAGACACCCCCAGTGTTCACTTGTCAGGAAGATAACCGGAATGAGCTGAGAAATTCCCGCAACCATGACGCTGTGGCAGTGCTCTCGTCGCACCTTAAAGCTACAGACTAGCGATTTTTTTTTTTTTTTTTAATTTAATGTGTGAGTTGGCGTGATTTAGTGGCGGTGAACTGATCAAATCGTACCTTTCATCGTTGTTTTCTTCAACTTGAGAATTCCCAACATTGCGATTGAGGCCAAAACTCCAAACACAATGTTTGCTTCCCACGCGCTTCTTCTTTTGTACTCGAAGTAGCTGTCCGCTCCAAAAACAACCACCATCGAAAGAAAAATAACTTTGTCAGCAACCAAGGTATCTGATAGGTGTGTAAATAGGAAAATAAATGTCGACACCACCGAAAAGACCCTCAGCGAACCCATTCCGTGCGAAATTCTATAAATCTGCTGAATTCCTAACTGGCTGCTAAAGCACACCACAAACAAGCTCAAAACCCCGCTTGATATACTCATCAGGAACAAAATCACGCGGATTGGCGTTGCAACCCGCGCCTCGTCATCGTTTACGTGAAACTTCTCAATGATCTTCTTCGTCCTTTGGTCGACCCAGCTCGTGAATCGGTGGATCATTTTGCTATGCTTCTGGTCGTCAACGGATCGTCGGTGAAACTTTGCTTCTGTCTCCATTCTTCTTGAGTGGAGTAGCTGGGTGAAGAGCGTAACTGCCCAGCAATCAGCAACCATCGAAAATGGACTAGAGCTCGTTAAGAACTCGTCAAGTTTCCCGATGCTCTCGTCGTTGAACACACGTTCTGCGTACAGCTCGCTATTCCTCATTCCGTACACTATGAAACACGTAGTTGACGAAATAATCAAGCAAATCAGCTGACACACAGTGTGAAACCGCATGTCTTGCAGTGACAGTAACCCACCTTTCGTCATCGAGTCCAACTTGTACCCGAACGTTACATAGAACAGGAATGCGTAAGATAGGTGCCCCCCGACGACATAATTGCTCTCGCGCAGCAAAGCACACTGTTCAATCTTGTAGTTGTTAGCGTAAGCGACGCAGGACTGTGGTTCCGCGAAGAGGAAGATGATAGGGGGAACAATTGAGATAGCAAGCGACAAACATCGCTGTAAGTGTGCGTCAATGTCGTCGATGTGATGTTTCGCGAGCATCTTGCGGGAGGAGTTTACCATTAGGTAAATCGGAATTACCATCAGAGCCAAGAATCCGTTGACAAAAACAGAATTTAGCCGAGTTTCTCCTCGTTCGGTGTCAATTTTTGCTTGGAAAAAGTTACCAAGTGTTTGCAACACGAAGAACATGCTAAAGAGGAAAAACATCACGTTTTCTTTCCGCTTCTGAGCCGTTGGTGTTCCGAAGAAGTGAAGAGTAACAACAACCCAAATTAACGGGTTTGTTGCCCAGCAGAGGATTCTCCATTTCTCAATTTTGTTGACCTCTTGCTCGATATTCGTGCTCGTGTACACAAGAAACACGTAGTACACGTTCAAGCTCGTGATGGTGAGCGCAACTAACTCCAAAATCCACCTGTAGATAGGCGCGATTCGCGCTCTCAGGGTTGTTCTTGTCATCACACGAAATCTCGGTATCATATTTTTCGAAAGGTTCAGTACCAGCGGAACGAGCCCAATCATAAAGGGTACGATTTTGGTTATCGTGTTTCGAAGGGCCGTCTCGTTTCCATCCATTATCACTACTTTTGTTGTTGTTGTATTTGTTCGATGGTCGAAATTTTCGTGTAGCTTCTCGGAGGACGCGTAAACGAAAATTGTGTACAGTCCTACTACTGCAGTCAGTAGGACGAGGACGGCCTCCCTGGAATTTTTCAGATCGAACCGAAGCAAATCGGCAACGCTGTACTGAACTTCGAGGTGGGGTATGATGTAGAGCTTGGCAAAGGCGGATAGTGTCAGAAACCAAAGCATGCCCTCGTTGGAATTTATTTTGTCGGCGCAGTTCTCGACGTCATTGTGATTCTCTTCGTCCAGCAGGCATGAAAAGCTCTCGGACGCGCAGTACAGCATCGACATCAAGCTTCCGGTTGTCGTGAGTGGAATCGTCTGACAGTTAAACTTGTTGAGAGATTCGTTGTCGTTATTGAGTTTCGCTGGCAGGCAAGCCGCTAGTTTCTCCATTGCTCTATAGATCAGGTAGTACACACCAAAAAACATCAAATTTCCAATCGCACCGGGATAGTTCTTCATTCCGAAGTATATGAAGCTACGGCAGAGAAAAATGAGTTCACACAAGATGAATGACGAGAGGCGGACCCATGTGTCTTTCGGGCAGAGAGAAACAATTGACCCCATTGCCAGCAACATGAATGGCGTAAGGGTCGTAGTCATGTACACCATTGTGAGCTTGTGTTCGTCCTCTCCAAGGAAGTAGCTGAAAGCAACAACCGCGGTGGCAACGATTAAGAGTTGGAGTAAGAAAACCCAAAGGTATGAGCATCGCTCAAGAGGGACGAGCTTGACGCTCACTGCTGGGCGGAGAGGAGGTCTTGCTGGAGTGTTTGTGGTCTCCTGGAGCTCCATGTGTGTTGAATGTGGGTTTTTTTACCCCAGTTTCTTCAAAATCTTCTCCAAAATCTTGTAAAAATCAAAAAATAGTCAAAAATTATATATAACGACAAAGCACACATACTCAATCCGACTCGATAATTAACACCTACAAGCCATAAGAGCTTCCCCAACCCAAACCCACCCCCCTCAATGCCGGTGGCCGCCCCCAACCCCCAGGCGGAAGCTTCGATAGCTCGACAAAACACCCAAATCCTCAACCTTGTGAAGCAGATGGACACAACTGAGGTATCCCGGCAGACTCGCCTTTACCATTCCAAGAACCCGAAGGAGCTGAAGTCCCTCGAAAAGCGCTTCGTGTCGGAGCGCAAGGTTGACCGGGATCGTCTGAACATCCTTTTGGTGGACACTGCCCGAATAAAGAAGCTTGCCAGCGTCGGTGCCTACAACGGCACCCAGCGGGTGGCTCGCTCCCAGCCCCAGACGAACTTCGAGGAAGTTCCTGTTACTGGCCTGCAGGCCAGGGGGGGTCTGACCGACTCGCAGTACAAGTTCATGAAGCAGGTGAGTGAGCGCAGCGGATAAGGGGGGTTTCGGGGGTCTCCCCCCCGACACAATTCTAAGTTATTCCAACTCCTCAAAAACTACAACAATAACAAACCAACCCATTCACCTTTTCGACGTAACATTCGCAGCAATTCGACAAGTTCGAGGCTCCGGTGCCGGTCAAGAAAATGACCAAGAATAGGGCGCCGGATATTTCCTTCTTTAGGGACCAGAAGGCTGCGAGGAGGAGGGATGAGGTTAATAGCGCGAGGAGGGGGCTGCTGGGGGAGAAGAGGCAGCTGCTGAATCAGCTGGCCACTGTGGTGACTCAGCAGGAGGCGCTGATAAACAACAACAACTGGGGGAGTAGCAGCGGCAGGAGCAGTAGCATGACGAGTGCGAGGAGCAGCTACAGCAGCTACAGCAGCCATTCGAATGTTAGTAGCGCCAGCACGGCGTTCAGCATGGCCAGCATGGCGAGGAGGCCGGAGCATACTTTTACGAGGAAGGAGAGCATGTCGCGGCCCAACAAGGTGCCTGTGTTGTTTTAGAATGTGTTGTTAAGTAGAGATTTGAAAGGTAGAATTTTACCACTTATTTTTCTCTTCCTTTCCTTTAACAACAAATTGCCCAACACACTAACCCATCGCCATCAACGAGACAGCAACCACTGCAACGCTGCCGCCAACAGCGAGCGTAGCTCCTCCGGAAGTGGAGGCTGGTGCTAGTGTGGGCGAAGACGTAGGCAGGTCCTCGGAACACGTCACTTCATTGCCATACCCATCATAGCATTTCCCTGTGTCAAAATCGCACACGCTTAAGTCCCAACTTGATTCACTCGGGTTTCCCCTACAACTGAAGCATGGATCACCACAATCGTTTGGCTCCTTGCCAGTGCAGGCCTGCTCTGCAGCGTGGGAGGTGGGGGTTGCGCACATGCAAACTAACCCATTCGACGCCAAAATTGAACCAGAATATGCCGTGGAGCACTTTGACTTGGAAACTGGATAAGGGTTCGAACCTGCGCAAGCAACCTCGCTGCCATTCTCGGTGTAGCAAAGCCCACCCTCACGATAAACAGAAAAATTGTCTTGATTGAATGTGGGAAGCTGGCAGACTGGGCCCACTGTGCATGCAAAACACCCTGAATTGCCACACGTCGTTTCCGAGGGGGGGATGGTCGCGTTGTTGTTTGTCACTGTTTCCAGGCCGGACCAAGAGGGACTACGTTCTCGAGCCAAGCGAAGAAGAATGTTTAGGTTAGGTGATGTGGACGTGGAAGGTGTGGGTGGCATGCAGCCATCCGCTCATTCGCTCACTCGCTGACCATGCACAAGCGAGTTGAGCTTCGTCAGGGCATGCAAAATACGTGGAGTATTGTGGCTCACAGAGGTTGTTGTGACCTTCATGCCAAGAGATTGCCGGAGCAGGAAAGAACGTGAGTAGGAGAGAGACGAACATTCAGGTTAATTCGATAATGTGGAGGTGGAGGGGTAATTAAGCCGTTTGGTGGAGGGTTTAAACCGTTTGAACAATCTCCCGCACTTTCTTGCTTGACCACTTCGACCAAAAGTTCCTAAGATAATTACCTCCCATATGCACGATATGCTCTTTACTATCTTACTGTTCACCTTGGCTGGTTGTTGTCATTCTCTTGGCAATTCCACATTGGAAGGCTTGACGGTGTGCGGTCCCTATGCTTTGGGATTCAGGGAGTTGACCACCTCCTCTCCGTTCTACAACGAGACAATCCATGAGTATGTCTGGTACCCCTCTGGTGCTCGATCCACCTTTAATTCAGATCATGCCGTGGTTTACCCTCTCCCGTCCTACTACACTTCACAGATCTCACAAAGCGGTGATGTTGCTCCCATTCCCAGCAAAACATTCCCCATCATCTTCGTCACTGCCGGTGCATTCAACAACCCCGGCAACCTTGTAAGACTCTGCGAGAATCTTTCAACCTGGGGCTTCATCGTTGTCTCGTTCGGTCTTGGGCTTGAAGATGCCTTAGCTGCTGAATCAGAACTCGCAAATTTTGGAAGTATTGCAAAGTTTTATGATGACTTTCACCCTCGTCTCTTCCAAGTCAGTTGGGAAATCACCCGCTGGACCGAGCAAGACAACTTTTTGTCAGCGTCCATTATGCCGGACAAGATTGGGGTTACGGGTTATTCAGCAGGTGGTGGCGTTGCTCTCTTAACTGGATACGGGCACGAAGCAAGTGGCTACGAGCGGGACGAGCGTGTCAAAGCCATCGCTCCAATCGACATGGCATGTGTTGTGTGCTTCATCGAAGAAGAGAAACTCTTCAACCCGGCGGTTCAAATTGATCCAGCAAATTTACCCCAACTTCGAACCCCGACCAACACCAGCATCCAGTTCATCGTGTCTGGCGTAGGTTTTGATGACGGAGATCCCACTACGTTGGATTTGTTCGCCATTATGCGGCTCCAAAGTGAGATTGTTTACCCGCTGATTGACACCTCTGGCGTGAAGATGTGGGTGAAGGTCGAGGGTGCCTCACACATGCACTTCATCGACGCCTGTGAGTTAATCGACTACATGGTGTCGCTTGGAATCGCTGAAAAGGATTGGGGGACCATTGTTGGCGACGACTATGTAACTTATTTCAAACAGGTGAGCGAGCGAAGCGAGCGAGCCTTGTGACAAAAGAGTGCGAATCCCGTGCGAAATTGCTATACATGGCTACATCCACTACTGAACTAACCCACTCAACTATTCGCAGCTCTACAAGCAAGTTTGTGGGCCGGATGCATCCTTGTCAGCATTAAACACCCAGGAAATCTCTTCGCTCTATTTGGTTGGCTTCTTCAAGTCAACTTTGACTACTGACAACGATGGGTCTTGTTGGGCTGGTTATTTGTCGCCTCAGTACTCGGATGGATGCGCGGTGCGAACCCAGGTGAAGGAGGAAGGGTTGGTGCTGCCAGAGAAAATTCCGGCTTGTCTGGAGTCTGCCATTGGGAGTGATTTGCCGGGATTCGAACCGAGTGAGCAGTGTTCTTATTCTTCAGGTGCAGGTGTGTTGGGATTGTGTTTGAGCAGCAGTGTTATGGTCGTTGGAGTGCTGGTTGCACTGGCCATGTAAGACTGGCATTGAGGAAAGGATGAGATGAGAAGAGATGAGATGCGATGCGATGAGATGAGAGATGAGATGAGAAGAGATGAGAAGAGATGAGAAGAGAACGATTGTAACAAGAAGGAAACAGAATAGTTGGAGGTCGAAAATGAAATGAAATCAAATCAAACTTTTAATCATTGACTCGCGCTCGTCTTGAGCCGTCACGATCATTCCGCCTACGCACTTTTCGAGAATTTGTTTCTGCTCCCCAAGCTCGTCAAATTCAATTTGCGCCTCGTTCAGCTGCCCGTCAATCTCTTCCAAGATTTTTTTCTCCTCTGAGTACGAGGACTCGAGTTCGCTCGTTTTGGCTTGAAGGTGGGTGATGTCCTTCATCAACAGCTCCACGCTCTGTTCGTCAAGCTCCTTGACTGCCTGGTCCATCAGCCCAACGACCATTTCAACCAAACAGTTCTTCCTGTCTCTCAAAACCCTCGTGACCTCTCTCTGCTCCTCCCTCCTCCCTTCCACCTCCTGCTTGACCTTTCTACTCGCCTCCACGTCTCTACTTTTGATGTTTATTTTCTGCGCCGGGCGAGAAACATCAAGTGAGCAAAACGAATGTAAATGTAATTATACATTTTAGTTTAGTTTGTGCCTTGTATGCTCGCATGCTCGTCTTCCCCGCCCGGG
>Ga0302116_1002314_pt1 | contig 11202 bp, 16 predicted proteins | sample AG5_SCM_MG_FD_203124 | JGI IMG/M metagenome (GOLD analysis project Ga0302116, IMG submission 203124) | Marine microbial communities from Western Arctic Ocean, Canada - AG5_SCM | ecosystem: Environmental > Aquatic > Marine > Oceanic | place: Canada: Western Arctic Ocean | collected 2017-10-01 | reverse complement strand
CAACGGTGTTGCCGCCGCGGGCAAGAAAATACCCATAAACTGCGGCGACTGGAGCAACGATAAGTTCGTGTACGCCAGCGAGGACGGAATGATCTCCGGTGAGCGAGCGAAGCGAGCGAGCCTTGTGAGAAAAGAGTGCGAAGGCGACTAACCCACTCCTAATTAAAAATGTATCTCGGTTCAGCGTGCAACAAATCCGGGAAGCTGCTGGCAAGCGCCAAGCTTGAGGGCTGCGTTTGCGACGTTAAGGTTGCGAACAATATGGTGGCGGCGAACTTGGGAGGGGAGAAGATTCTGCTGTACAACTTTTCTGAAAAGAGGAGTATGAAGTTTGAGAAGATTTACGGGAATGTGGTTTGGTTCCAGGTGAGTGAGTGAAGTGAGTGGAGTGAGTGGAGTGAGTGGAGTGAGCGGAGTGAGTGGAGTGAGTGGAGTGAGTGGAGTGAGCGGAGCGGAAACTAAACCAACCTTATCCCGGCGCAGTGGCTGAAGGACAGGAGCATCATTGTGGGGTTCAAAAAGGGCTACATTGTGGTTGCGAGCACGAACACGAGCGACTCGAACGCTGGGGGGAGGTTTTGCATGAGGTTTTTGAATGATGGGGAGGAGCTGATCGACATGAGCTACTCAGACACCCACCAAAAACTCGCAATCTGCGGCAGCCAAAATACGCTAAAAATAATTGACCTGCATACGTGGAGCGAATCGGTCACCAAGTGCAGGGCAATCGACAAGGTGGAGTGGGTGGGAGGGGTTCTGTGCGCGAGCACGGCGTGGGGATTCTGCTACTTCTACCGGGAAGCGGTGCCCAACGAGGTGACCAAGATTGTTGGGTTGCTGAGAAATTTGTTTGCCGGGTGGGATAGCCAAGTGACAGCTGGTGTGTTTTTTGCCCTGGTGGGGGTAGTGTGGGGGGTGGTTGGACTGAGCGATAGGCTGCTTACGACAATATAGCATGAGATATGTGTAGAAGGCGAAAGATAAAGGGGAAGAGAGGTTTAGAAAAAGGCAACATCAAAAATTCAAATTTCCATCTTTTATTTAACCCCTTTTGCCTCCTAGCCTAGGTTCAGGTTCAGGTTGGACCTCCTGAAGCTTCTCACAGGCCCCGCAATTTCCCCAACGGCAGTAATGGTGACGCTGACCCACGCACCATTGCCCTGGAGCACAGTGCCTACCAGACCAACATCGTTGTTGTTGATCTGTTGATTCCCGGCTGGGCTTTGCACAACAATCACGTCGTCGTCAACGTCGAATTGCTGCTGCTGCTGCTGGCCTAAAGCGACCTCATCATCAGCGGTAGTCTCGGCTTCTTGAAGAGCCAAAAGATGCAACCCTTCCCCAACCCTCCTCAGAAAGCTGCAAAGCCTTCTCAAACCGTCGAAGATCACAACGAGGGGCCCCACAATAAAAATCGCTTGGATTCCTGTCGAAAAAACGTATCGGGCATGCTTAGCACAAGTGTCAACAAAGAAATTGGCAATAATTTCGATACTCTGGCATTGGTTAATCAAGTTCAACAAGAAGAATTCCATGTGTGTCAATCTACGAGTGAAATAGCATGGGGTTAGATACACATTTGCACATTTGTCGAGGCAAGGCAAAAGCATATACCCAACATATTCACTATGTACTCACTATCGCGTGTATAGAGTAATGTAGAGTAGAATAAAAATGACAAATATGAATTCTTATTTTTCTCCTTCCATTATATATATGCTATAAAATCAGCATATAGAATTTTGGACTTAAACTTACTTCGCTTTCGCCCCCCCCACCCCTAAAGTACAATCATCTTCGGCAAAACTACTCTAGCCATAACTCCGTAACTCAGCATGTCCTCTTTCTCTGCTTCTCTCTCCTTCCCCCACACGATCATCTCATCGTACCACTTTTCGAATTCCTCCTCCTCCTTAAGCTCCATGCTCTTCAGAAAAACTTCCTGATCGAACCTCAATATAAAGCACGCCTCCGCATCTTCCTGCGTCGGCTCGCACCCGCACTTCTCCCCCGCCAGACCCCTCCCCCGCGCGGTGCTCACCTTGCAATACGTGTAGTGCAATATTCTTGCTCCGGCGAAGTCTTCCTGAACAAATGTCTTCTTCTTCTTCCCCCACACCCCCCGGGTCGTAAACCTGTGCGCCCCGTTACTTCTCAGCCCCGGGGCGACCCTCGCCACGCTTTTTCCGTTTGCGTACGTCAAGAACGGGCGAGCGCTCTTGGTGTCGGTGTGGTGTTTTTTGAACAAAGTGATTTCTTCGAAAATATTGCTCTCCGCCCCTCCGGGCGTTTCGGGTACGCCCTCCCAGTTCACCAGCAGCAAGCTGTCGACCGACTCGTCTATTTTTCCTAGTGCTTTTCTGAAATCTAGCGTCTCCTCTCCCTCTACGAACCCGGGATAAATCAATTCGTCGCCGTCAATGTGAGCAAGCCACTGGACGTTATCCTCCAAGGCCATCACAATTGCCTCTTCCATGTTCAAGCTCTGCCGCACGAACAGCTCCCCGTTGCACCGCAAATCGAACCAGCCAGTGAGCCAACCCTCCTTGACCACCCTCTCGCAAATCTCCGGGTTCTCGCAATACAATCGCGCGCTTTTTTTGGTAATTCGCCCGATGGAGGAAATTTTGCCACCCTTCCAAACGAGCTTAACGGTGAGGAGATGCGCTTTGGGCGTGGCAAGAAAGTCACCGACGCTACGTTCAAACTCTTGGAAGTCCGTCTGGGAGGCGTGCTCGCAGAAAAGGTAAAAGTGCGAAACTCCAATGTGCTGATAATATATTAGCCACGAAGCAAATGAAGGAGAAAATGCTCCGTTGAAGGTCGAGACTATCGAGATGGTGTCGGAGGAGGAGGAGGAGGAAGGGGGGGCGGGCTGCAAGGAGGTTGGTAGTGGGTTGGTGAGAGGAATTCCTGTCTGGGGGTCAAAGAGAGATTTATCGATATTGTGGACTTGCTTATTCGGGTGATGGGGGTGGTGTTGCAAATTTATTATAGTATAAATCAACCCTGCCAAAATGAAACTGACCAAGACAACTGTTCGGACCACTCTTGAAAATGTAGTTTGTGAAGTTGTTCCAGGAGTGGTTTGTGAAGTATATAGTTGAGCAGGTATCATCGTCGTGGGGAGGCCTTGTCGAACCCTCATGATGTGTATTACGTGGGGAGTTTATTACATTAGTGTTGGGAGGAAAAAATAAAAATAAAAAGATTTTTTTTGTACCTCCATTGAAAGCTTCCCTAACTCCCTCTTAAAATCCTCTGATATGCCTTCATATAAAGAAACCGTCCTTCGTCGTGCCCAGGAAGTAATGCAAATTCTCGATGAAGATGAGGACTCAGCCTCAGACTCAGACTCAGACACAAACTCAGACTCAGACTCAGACCCAAACTCAAACTCAGTAAAACGAACCAGAGCCCGAGCCACCAACATCAACCACTACGTCCCCGCTCTCGACGGGATCCGTGGACTCATGCTGATGTGGGTGGTGATGTTCCACACCATGTTTTTCGCCGGAGCTCAAAACCTCACTCGGCAGGACGTCACCATGATGACCAAGAGCATGATGAGCAGTTTACCAATTGTCGGGAACGGGCACATGGCCGTGGACGGGTTCTTCGTGTTGAGCGGCTTCCTGATTGGGCGCGGTTTTCTCCACAGCCCGATCCAGAGCCAGAGCCAGGGCCAGAGCCAGAGCCAGAACCGGGCAAAAACCACCGTCATATGTAAATTCCTCCTGCGGCGAATCTTCCGGATTGTGCCGTCATTCTATGTAACCCTGGGGATATACTGCTTCGCTGTCTCGTTCATGGACGGCGGGGGGGTTCGTCAGTGCGGCGGGATGGGGGACATGCTTCGCAACTTGCTGTTTTACCAGAACACGTTCCCCTTCACCGAACAGTGCTTGGCGTACGGTTGGAGCTTGTCGGTTGAGATTCACTTCTATCTTGCGGCATGCGTGATTATGGTGGTGATGAATTGGGGTGGATGTAGATGTGTTAGGGTGGTGGTGGTGGTTGGCTGTTTGGTGGCATCATTGATAGCCAGGTATACAAAGGCGTCGGAGCTGGAGCTTAAAGGAAACGTTTTCAGCCTCACTGTGATGGACGTAGGCAACGTTTACTTCAGCTCGACGTTTTACGCCAATACGCAGTTCCGGGTATTCGCGTGCTTCCTCGGGTTGTTGGGAAGCTTCATCACAACGTTTGACGAGCAGAACAATGGGTTCAGCCGTCGTCGATGTACAACAGCGGGGACAATTGTATCAGCAGCAGGTAGAATTAGACATGACCAGGGGGGTTCGGGAGGAGAAACTGTCGGCGGGGGAAGCACAACCTCCATCGTGCTAAACACGAAGGCTAAATGTTTGGCCCACGCGGGGGCGCTGGCGTTCATTGGCGCCGTGGTGGTTGCGTCGCTGGATTATGCGGGTATAACAACGTTTGACGAGCCAGCGGTAATTCTCATCGCTTTCGTGCGCCCACTATTTTGCCTGTTGCTCACAATGGTGATTGTTGGCTGCGTAATCATGGCTCCAATAATAGCGGAGGCGAAGGCGGAGGAGCCACAACATTATAGTAGGAGGCCAACCATTCACGTTGTTTGGGGATTTCTGTTGAAATTGCTCAACTCGAAAATATTGAGTGTTGTTGCAACGCTATCATACCCTGGTTTCTTGCTGCACCCGCTGCTAATTTTGGGATTCTACATGGTGAATCCGTTCAGCGCGGTGCCGAGCGTGCTGCAGTTGTTGGCTTTTTTTTGGGTGAACTTGTTGAGCACGATGGTTTGTAGGTGAGTTGGGGGGGGGGGGGTTTGGGAATGGGGTGGGTATATAATAAATACTAAACAACACACACAACAACAACGCACAACAAAAACGCAGCTTCGCTATGCACGTAATCGTTGAATGGCCATTCATGCGATTAGAAAAAAAGCTTGAAACGAAATTGTTCGGACTATATTCCGAGGGCAATTTTAAATTCGAGGAACGGCTACTGAGAGGAAAGTCAGGCATCGATAACACGGGCATAAACACGAATTACGAGCTCCTTGCGTTGAAAGGGAGGGGGGACCAGGGCGAGGGCGAGGACGAGGAAGAGGGCCAGGATGAGATTGATTTTGTTGATGAGAAGAATAAGAGTTTTGAAAGTGCAGATTTTTAAATAGCACCACTTAATCTTCAATAGCGCAAATTTTATATCACCGCTTCTGCTTCTTTAACCGAGCATTTTCTAGCTCAAGGGCGTTTCCACTCGTCACCAACTCCTCCCACTTCCGCCCCAGCCCTCCAATCTTCTGGATCACCTCCTCCTGCTCAGCCTTGCGGACGGTGTTGATACCGTCAACGCTCATCTTGCTCTGTTCTAGCTCCTCGGCCAATCCTTGCTTGAGGGTCGCAAGGCTCTTGTTGTGAACGAGCCACTTTGTTGCCCCAAACTCTTGCAGGAGCTGGAGATTCATTAAAGTGGTGTTGGAGTGCTCGTAGGAGGCCTTGGTGGCACTGAGGGACTTCTTCCACGTGTGGATGTCGTCCCGGGTGGGAGCCACAGAGGATTTGGCGAGGAGGAGGTTGTAGTCGGTAAAATCGGTAGTTTTTTTGGCACCACCATTCCGTTTCACAGTGGAGGCGTATTCATTATTGAGGAGGGGGGTCGGGAGGTGGGAGGTGGAGGAGGAGGGTGGGTTTTGGGGGAGGTGGGATAGATAGTTTGTTGGTGGGGTGGAGGAGGACTCCATGTCTTTCATTTCCGCTTCAATCAAAGAGAGAGCATAGGTCTCGTAATCGGGGTGGATGTAATCTACATACGGAAGTGATTCTAGTGGCCGTGGGGCATAAGACATTGGTTTTGGAGAGTGTATGACGCCGTTTTGAGAATGGCCAAAATATATTTATTCACTCGAAATTATTCACTCACTCTAAGTATGCTAACTGAGAAAACGTTCTACGGTAACTCCAGCGAAGTGATGTGTGTTACTTTGACTCTGGACAACAACCATATTTTGTCTGGCTCTGACTTTGCGATTGTCCTCCACTCAACCCACACCAGCAAAATAGTCAACAAAGTCGACATTGCTCATAACTATTGTGTTCGAGGTATAAAACAAATCGTTCTTGGTGGCGGATTTGTTAGCTGCAGCAACGGTTCACATAACAATCTCAAGGTTTGGAACCCCTCCCTCGAGCTAGTCCAGACCTTGGTAGAACACAATACTCATGTTTGTTGCATCGCCGTCTCTCCATCAGGCTCCCATTTTGTTTCATGCGATGCCTCCGGGAAGGCGATTATTTGGTCGGTGCCGGGGGTGGGTGGCGGGTGGGCGAGAGTGCAAGTGCTAGAGGATCACACGCGTTTCGTTCAAGCAGTGTGCTTCTCCCCCGACGGCAAGCAGCTGGCTACTGGAGGTGATGACAAGCTCATCAACCTCTACACCTTCAACGAGGGAAGTGCCATCTTAGCGCACACGTTGGAGGGCCACACCCACTACGTCTGGTCCCTCTCGTTCTCTCCCGACTGCAAGCTCCTTTGCTCGGGAAGTAACGATAGTTCCATCAAATTTTGGAACCCTGCCGATGGAAGCTTGGTGAAGAGCATCGACAAGGCTCACACCGATTGCGCCCGCAGCGTCTCATACTCCCCCAACGGGCGTGTTCTTGTGAGTGCTGGTTACGACAAAACGATGAAGATCTGGGATGCTGAGACGTTCGAGCTCAAGCACACGTTCGAGCAGGAATACGACACCAGGCAGCTCACCATCACGGCCGATTCCAATTTCATTGTTTCGGGCAACTACGACCACACGGTTAGAATCACCTCCTGCCGTGAGTACCACCTCACGGGCCTCACCCCTATCCTAAACCTCATTCTCCACGTTGTCTACAAGTGGGAATTTGTGTCCTTCCCGAAGCACACCGAGGACACCTCAATCCTCGAGGAGGTTATGAAAAACCTTGCCGAACTGGTGCACAACGGCGGCTACAACGTCACCTCCGAGATCCTCTCCTTCCTATCTCCAGCCCACCTCCCCGTCCAAATCACCCCCACTAGATGGAAAAGCGATCCAGCAAGCCTGATATTGTTTATGCGAGCTAGATATGCTGAAAAGGAAGTTGCAATGAAAGCAGTCAACGACCAGCAGAGAGTGGAGATTGAAGAGTTGCGGCAACGCATTGCTGAGCTGGAGCCTGATGAAGACCACTAAAGATTTGCTTTCTGTAAAACAGTTTTTTCCTAGTTACTTTAAATTTACTTTATTCCCCGTTCTTCATCTCAACCTCCATCTCCAAAACCTGCTCCCTCGCCTTAGCCATCACAGCATCCACAAAATCCCTTCCCCCCTCACCATCACCCAACAAAATCTGCCCCTGGGCAAATTTCTTCGTCCCTCCCCCCTTGCCCCCGAATTTCCCCAGCACCCCTTTCAGCCACCTGGCACTGTCAACCTCACCCCCCCCCCCTCCCGATGCCACGCAAACCAGCCTCTCTCCCCCCCCCTGCTCGCAAACGCCGAAGAAGCTCATGTCGGGATGATTTTTTTTCAACTTTTCGACAATTTTTTGAGCGGATTTTGCGTCCACTCCGCCGTCCATCCTCTCCACGCAAATCGCCTCCGTCCCCGCCTCCAATTTACTAGTCAGCAGCTTCAAGCAGTCGTTCATCACCTGCCCTGCATTCGCCTTTCTCAGCTCGTTGGCCCTTTTCTGGAGCTTTTCGATTCGCCCGCGGAGCTCTGTTTTAGTCGAATAAGACATCAAAGATGTGCTGTCGATGTCCTTCCTCAGCTTGTTGCTCGAGGCTTCGAGCAGAATGACGTCTGTTGACGATTCTGCGTGATTTTCAATTTCTGTGACGAGGTTTGTTAAGCCTCGTCCGTTCTCCCTCGCCTCTCTAGCGACATTGCGAGTAACGGCAGTGATTCTTCTCACGCCCTTGGCAACTGCGGACTCCTCAACAATCACAAAATCTTCCGCCTCCTTTGTGTTCGCGGAGTGTGTCCCTGCTCCGAGCGAAGAAGGTGCGAAGGGGTTAGTAGTGGTTCGCATAAATTTCTTGTCTGTGCACGTACACTAGATTTGTGACAAGCTCGCTTCGCTTCGCTTCGCTTCGCTTCGCTTCGCTTCGCTTCGCTTCGCTTCGCTTCGCTTCGCTTCGCTTCGCTTCGCTTCGCTCGCTGGCTCGTATATATTTCTCGTCTTCCTCAAGGCTCACTCGCGCTCGCTTCGCTCACTCACCTCCGCAGAATTCCACGCTGAATGGACCACCACCGTCGCCTTTGCGCAAGTCGTCGACCTTCGCCCCCACGCTGATCACCCTCACTGGATCGGGATACGTCTCCCCGAACACCGCCTGAAGTCCGGGCAGCTCCGTACCTTGTTTCAACCCTACCACCTCATCATGCACGTCAAGCCTCTGTCTTATAATGTCGTTGCAGAATGCTTCGACGTCGTGCACTGCGCCGAGCAAACCAAGCGAGCCAAACGAATACGAATTGAGTGGAATAGTGTTAGTTTAGCAGCAGTGTATGAAGCCAAATTATATTTTATGTCTGCAGCCATTTCGCGAGATCCATCGCAAGGCTCGCTCGCTTCGCTCTCTCACCTTGCTCGTTGGTCAGGGGGGATTTCGCCGTGAAGTCGAAACGGAGCTTTTCGCTATTGACGAGCGAGCCCTGCGCCGAGCGGAGCCGAACGAATACGAATTGAGTGGGTTGGTTCAGAAGTTGATGGATGTAGCCTTATGTCTGTAGCTATTTCGCGGACTTCATCGCGGGTATGCTCGTCTTCCTCATTTAACTCGCTCACCTTCTGGGAGATGTCGTTGGAGTTGAGAATAGTTCGGAGGGCAAGATTGAGAATGTGGGTCATTGTGTGGTTGGGTTTGACGTCTGATCTCGTAGTGTAGTCGACGGACGTGATGGATTGGACTGGGAGGGAAAGATCGATGGGAGAAGCTGTGGTGAACTGCCCAACGTGGACAATGAAGCCTGCGTAGGATTGCACATCCACAACGTTGAACACCCCAGCAACAACGCCTTTTTTAGGATCAAGCAAGCTTATGGTGCCAACGTCGTTGACCTGCCCCCCCGCCTCGCTGTAGAAGGACGTTTTGTCGACGATCAAGCCGTAGAACTGGGTTGGGGTTGGGGTAAAATGGTGGTTGTTGATCCACCCTCCCATGCCATCGTAAATTGCTGAGAGTTGGCCGAACGTGTCGATTTCTGCTCGAGCGAAGCGAGCGCAAGAAATGGGGTTAGGCGTTGAGTTAGGCGTTGAGTGTTGAGGCTGTGTATGTATGTATGGTATGGTGTGAGGTATTTTGTTGCTACAAAGGCTCGCTCACCTCCGTTGTCGTACTTTGTTGAGTCGATTGTGGGCTGCAACTTTAAATTTGTCGCCAGGTAGCTTGTCTCCGTTGCCAGCAATGTAAAGTCAGCATCGGAAACAATTTTTGTTGATTTGTTTGCTGTCCTCGATCGCATTTTCTGAATTTCCATTTGCTCGTGAAAACCCTCCTCATCTAGATCGAGGTTGCGGTTGGCAGCCATTAGTTTCGTGAGGTCAAGGGGGAAGCCGAGCGTGTCGTACATGAAGAAGGCCTGCGAGCAGAGCGGGGTTAGCTTCACACTAGTTTGGTGTTGCTGGCGAGCTAGTCACAAATAGTGTGTGTATGGTCGCTTGCACTCACCTGCTCGCCGGTAACCATCTTGGATTCAGAGGAGGGGGGAAACGAGTCGTCAAAGTACTTGATACCGCGCGTGAGCAGCGTGGCGAAGGACTGCGTGAAAGAAAGCAGGTTAGTCGGTAATGCAATTGCATTCGCACATAATAATATCTCGCCTCATCACCGTCTCACCTTCTCCTCCTCCATTATCGTGGTCCTGATGAAGCCACGGTTGGTCTCCAAATCGGTGAACACGTCGCCGAACTCGTTTATCACCGAATCGCAGATTTGCGCTAGGAAGGTTGACTGGGAGAGGTCGGCGCCGATCACCTCCTTGCCGTAGCGAAGCGCTCGGCGGAGGATGCGGCGGAGAACGTATCCGCGGCCCTCGTTGCTCGGCAACAGACCCTCGCTCAGTGCAAAGGTCAAACACCTCGCGTGGTCCGCCAACACCCGATACGCAATGTCAACCTCTCCCTTCTCCTCCCCCCCGTATTCCTTAATGTTTGGGCCGGCCACCTCGTGAATTCTCTTGAAGATTTTTAGGAACGCGTCCGTGTCGTAGTTGCTGAAAAAAGTAGTGCGTAGTGGGAGAGTTCGAGTTAAATTTAAATTTAAAGGAAAAAAAAAGGCGAATCATGGAATCATAATTGGACACGTTGGCGGGTTGGGGTTGGAGCATCTTTTTGTGCAAGTGTTGCTCAGGATCGGTCCAAAACACGCCATGTGCACGTCAACGCTTCGCTCACAGCTCGCTTCGCTCTCAAGGTTTTCTCACCTCGACTTATCCTGGAGCACGGACGCGAGTCGCTCCAGGCCCATCCCGGTGTCGATATGCTTGTTGGGGAGCTTCTCCAAGATCAGTTCGTTGTTATTGTCATTGTCATTGTTTTTGTCGACATCCCACCGTTTGTTGAATTCGATGAAGACCAAATTCCAGATTTCGATGACGTTGGGGTCGTCGTGGTTAACCATTGCAGAGGCATCACGGCCGCCAATGCGGTCGTAGTGAATTTCCGTGCAAGCACCGCAGGGGCCGATGTCTCCCATCTGCTCAAATATTATTAGAGGATTGGGATAGGATTGAATTGCGTTGCCAATTCATTTTTTTAACTCACCTCCCAGAAGTTGTCCCTCGCCCCACACTTGATTATTTTAGTCGGATCCTGCACTATTCCCTCCCAGATCTGCTTCGTTTCGAGATCAGCCGGAAGATTCAAAGCATCGTCCCCGCCGAAGTAGGTGACGTACAACCTGTCCGGATCGAGGCCGTATACCTCGGTCAAAAGATGCCACGCCTTGACGACGGCAAACTTCTTATCGTAGCAATTGTTGAAGCTCCAAGTACCAAGCATCTCAAAGTAGGTGTGGTGGTAGGTGTCGTAGCCGACCTCCTCGAGGTCGTTGTGCTTGCCGCCGGCGCGGATGCACTTTTGGGTGTTCACGGCACATTTCAGAGGATGGAGTGGGGACTGGGGATCAGTTTGACCCAAAAATATTGGTTTGTATTGGTTCATGCCAGCATTGGTGAAGAGGAGG
>Ga0302116_1002313_pt1 | contig 11207 bp, 15 predicted proteins | sample AG5_SCM_MG_FD_203124 | JGI IMG/M metagenome (GOLD analysis project Ga0302116, IMG submission 203124) | Marine microbial communities from Western Arctic Ocean, Canada - AG5_SCM | ecosystem: Environmental > Aquatic > Marine > Oceanic | place: Canada: Western Arctic Ocean | collected 2017-10-01 | reverse complement strand
TGACCCGAAACCAACCTTTCGCTCCCCCCCCCCCGACGTTGGCCGGTGAGGCACACGCTCTCCGGTGGGCGATTTAAAGTAGGCGATTGGACCGGCGCCCTGCCCCCTGCTGCTACGCGCAGCAATCACGCTAATGCTATTTTTCTTGCTCGTCGTTTGGCGCTTGCTCAGCATCTTCAGTGGCAATTTCCGTTCTTCCTCCGCGCGCTCAAACTCGTAATTTTCAAGCTTTGTGGCTATACTTTTTTCCACAAAGGTTTGATTTTTTTGCTTTTTTCCCTTTCCCCCTTCCACCACGTAATCCTTGGCGTTGATGCCGTGCCTCGAGAACTTGTCTTCTGCCCTCGCCACCTTCGAATTGACGCTCTTTTGGAACACTGGTTGGTTGGTTGGTTGGTTGGTTGGTTGGTTGGTGGTAGTTTTGTTGAGAAGTCGAGCGAGCGAGTGGGTTGTTAGTTTGGTTTGGTTTGGTTTGGTTTTGGATGTGCTCGCGTATTGCACATTATATGCGAAGCGAAGCGAGCTAGTCACAACTAATATATGCTGTTTGGTGTTGCTGGCTGGCTAGTCACAACTAGTGTATGGTGTCGCTTCGCTTCGCTTCGCTTCTCTCGCTTCGCTTCACTCGCGGCTCACCTCCCCTGCCCTCGCGCCTCGCCAACCTGACGTACTCCTCCAAAATTGCATTTTCTATTTGCAGCACCTCGCTGATCGAGTGGTAGTGCATCGGTTTTCCGCAGCCCGGGCAGGATATCTTCCACGAGTCTGCTTCCTGCGAGAAACCGTTGGTGTTGGTGCTGATCGCGAGAGAGTGCTGATACAAGAAATTGGTGGAGAAGGAGAGATAATCCGGGGCGGCACAGCTGCACGTAATCGGGACTTTCGGGTTACCCTCGAGCAAGGTTTCCAGCGGTCCGAGATCAAAATCCCTGGGCTTGTTCTTGTCGGTGGACAATTGCATGGTTTTTCCGGTCGACTTTCTCTGAAAAATTTCCTTCTTGAGTTGGTTTTTTCTGGCAGCTCGCTCGTGAGGCAGCTCCCTGGAATGAATGACCGTCTTGCGGAAATTTGCAATCATGCCAATGCGCTTTACAGCGCGGAGAAGAGAGCCCTTGCGATTGCTCGATTTTTCCGCCTTTATGGCATTGTAAACTAGGTCGGAGGCCAGGAGGTTCATATAACGGGTGGACCACTCGTTCTTTGTTTCGTTGGGGGCTCGAGTGAACTTGTTCGTGTCCGTGTTGTTGAAATCAGTGTCGATCGAGTCAGGGTCGTCTAAGGGGGGTTTAGGAGCCGAGGAGGCCGAATCAAATAGCTCGGTATTCTGCGCCGAGCGAAGCGAGTTTGTGCGCATTTTTAATGAAACACGAGCGAAACGAACCAAGCGAGCCAAACGACATGAGTGGGTTAGTTCAGTAGTGGATGTAGCCATTATGTCTGTAGCCATTTCGCGGGATTCATCGCGAGTATGCTTGTCTTCATCAAAGCTCGCTCGCTCACCTTTCGCATCAAATCCATGAGCTGCTGCATGGCCGGGGAGTCTCCCCCAAGAGAGTGATGGTCCTTCTTCAAATCTAGAATCTCCTCAACGGTGAGATTGTTTTTATTGCTCGAGGGCGACGAAAGAGCCTGGTTCAGCTTGCCGAGCTCATGCTCGAGGAGAAGAATCGAATTCTTCTTCCTGTTATCGGACTCTTCGCTATCGACCGAGGAACTGGAAACAGAACTCGTTTCGTTATTTTTATTGTTATTGTTGGTTGTTGGAGATTTGGATCTGTGATGCACACGGTGGAGATGATGGACCTCGTGAAGATCCGTCTCCGACTCAACACGAAAGAAATCAGGCTGGTTGAGGGCCGGGATTTTACACAGAACGGAGTTGACGGCTTCAAGGTGTGCGAACTCCTCGCTGGATATGTACAGCTCATGCCCAACATTCTCAGATGCAACGTGATGATGGTTTGCACTGTCTGCCTTGGTTGACAAGGAGTTGTAGAAATCAACCATCGTGTTTCCTCGTTTTTTCGGGACAAAGGAGAGCGTGCGATCTCTACCAGATGGTTTTAAAATCTGCTTCGTGAAACGTTGCTTTATTGGAGGCTTGGGCTGCAAGGAGGAAGTTGGATCAGTTTGGAATAGTTTTTCCTTCATCTGGAGGATTTCAAAGATCGAAGAGTTGGCTCGATCACGCATGATGCTAGTTGGGTTCTATAGAAGATAGATGATGACAAAGAATCATTGTAATACGTGCAGAAGGTTCAAAATCAAAATTTTTAAAACCCTTTGATTTACTAGCGACAAATTCATTATTATGGGCTACCTCCAACGTGTAACAAAGAACTACTCGAAGCTGTGTTCGTCAGCAGAAGGAACTAGTTGGGACTATGTGATCCTCACAGCTTGCGACGAGCACCAGAAGAGCTTTTACCAAATGCAGATCAATCTTAGACTGAGAGGCAATTTTCTGCCCCCCAGTTCTTCCTACCACGTTGTTGCTGACCCTCCTAGTAGCCCCAACTGCAAAGCTGGACGACGAGTTGGGTCTGGGGGAGCGACCGTTCACGCCTTGGAGGACCTCATGAATGTTCATGGACCGAAGAATTGTTCGTACGAGGATAAACTTTCGTGGCTGGGTGAACAGACAATACTTCTTATACACTCGGGCGGCTACGCTTCTCGAAACCCCAATCTGACCTGCAAGGGGAAAACGTTTGCACCGTTTGTGATGTCTGTTGACGATTCTCCATCGGATTTCGTAGAGCTCATGGAGGTTCCGACTGTATTTGACGTGAAGATGAGCTTGCTCGCTCCAATCAGCAACAACATCAAAGAAATGATGAGTGAGTTCCGCCCCCACAATAAACTTAACGGTGGAGGTGAGCGATAACGTGATGCTCGCGACAATACTCGCGCGAAGCGCGACTATTAACTAACTTCGCTCGGCGCAGTCTTCGTTGCCGCCGGAGACGTTGTTGACATATTCAACACGTTCGAATGCTTCCACTTGCAGAACAATAGCAATAACAACAACAACAATAAAAAATACGGCTACAAGGGAGGCGTCGCAGCCCTGGGCCACCTGTCCCCTTTTGACTACGCGGAGCTGCATGGAACGTTCATAATCGAATCGAGCGAAACTCACAAACAATTCGGAATGATGGATTGTGCGAGTTTCTGCCACAAGTACAAAAAAACGGAACTTTTAGAACTTGAAGCGACTGGCGACAAGGCTGCACGTGCCAAGGGAGCGTCATGTATTGTGGACTCAGACTTCTTCCTGCCCACCGATAGCGTGATCCTCCCGCTGCTAAGGTTGCTTCACCTTAACAGCGCGCTGCCCTCGCCCGGAAAAACCGTGCGCCAGCTTCTACTAAACGAAAACGGCGTTGCAGAGTTCGACGTTTGGGGAGATGTTCTTTCCGTCTGCGGCAAAAAAAGCGCAGCGTTGAAGAAGGAAAAAAACGTAATAAAATTTTTCCTCACTAACCCCGATCAAGGTCCCTTTGCGACCCCCCCCGCCCTCCAAGTGTACCTGCCTCCGGACAGCTCCAGCCAATTCTTTCATATTGGGACGATGATTGAATACCAGAGGTGAGCGAATTGCTATACATGTTTACATCCATCCACTACTGAACTAACCCACTCAACTATTTTTGCTCGCTCGCTCGGCGCAGATATGTGTCGACAGGGTTTTCTTTCTCCAACACCACCAACACCCAACAAACACAAACACTAATTAGAGGATCGGACGTAATTGGCGCCACTCTGCCCAACAAATGCGGCGGTGCAATCTTAGGTTCATTCATCAGAGGGGCGGTTAACATTTCAGGCGGAAGCATAGTCGAGTTCTCGAACATTCTCACCCCGACGAGCGCACAATCATCCATTGGGGCGAACTCGATCGTTTCGCAGGTTTATTATACGAGCGAAACGATGCCATTGCTTGTTCCTCCCAACACGCTTCTCGTATCGATAATGCTGTGGGATTGGGATCGATTGGTCAAAGGCGGGGCCCCCGTCACCACTTCGTGCTTCGTCGGACTTAACGACGACTTAAAATCGCTGACTACCCTCTGTGGGGAGGAATGGAGGAATGTCAAGCAGTTTTTCAATGGATGGTGGTGGGGGGGAAAGGGCGAGGGCGAGGGCGACGACAGCCTCTTTAACAAGGAGCTGTGGGGCGTTTTCAACTCACCCAAGGCGTCCGTTGCGTTCGCGTTGTCACAGCTTTGGCAAGTCAAGGGTGACGCCAAAACCTCGCGGCAATACTTTGCAATGTCCGGCCCCCCCCTGCGGTATACCTCCATTCAGCAAGCTTTGCTGGCGAAGTCTGCGTCGAGGATCGGAGCTAGACATTCTCCACTGAGGTGAGATGACAGAACAGAACAGAAACTCTATATAGAACAATATTCACACCAACACCCACCTCTATCTCTCGCTCTGCTCGCTCTCAGGGGAAGCAGCTTGATAAAATGGACGTTGAAACGTGTTCGAGCACCTCGTCCATTCCCCAATGGTGGCTCGCTTTCTCCACCAAAAGAATTCAGTGTTGAGCTGCCGGCACGACTAATTCTCAGCGGAGGGTGGACTGACTGTATGCCTATGGCAGTGGTGAAATCGGGCGGAGTGCTGAATTTGGCAGTCCTAGTCGAGAAGGAGAAACCCTGCCAGGCAACTGCCGGTCCCGCCACAGATGTGGGTTGCTTAACTTTCGTCAGCTGGGACCTGGAGGTGACGCGCATGTACCGCAACTGGGACGAGGTGAGCGAGCGAAGCGGGCTACCTCCACTTCTTGTGCAATTTTCACCTTTTTGCGTTTTTTTAGTTTTCACATGCCCCCTCCACATGCCCCCTCCACATGCCCCCTCCACATGCCCCCTCCACATGCCCCCTCCACATGCCCCCTCCACATGCCCCCTTTAGGACCGTCTAGAGCTAACGATAAAGTGCACGAAATGGCTACAGCCACCCACATCCACCTCTAAGCTAACCCACCAAATTCGTTTGGTTCGCTTGGTTCGTTTCGCTCGTCCTTCATTAAAAATGCGCCTCGCTTCGCTCGGCGCAGCTTTACGAGGATGTACTGAAACAGGACAACTCGGGATTAATAAAGCTCGTAAACCACGACTCTCCCGTGTGCATTATGGCGAGCGTTGTCATGCTTCTCTTTGACAATAACTACAAAGCTCGACTTGGAATCGCGTCGACGACGGCGAACGACGAACAATCGCCGTTTCCAAGCTTCACGCTCACGCAAAAGTCCCTGCTACCGAAAGGATCCGGGCTGGGGGGAAGCAGCATTCTCGCGTTAGCCAACCTCAGAGCGGTGTGCGGATACGTGGCAGCTTTCTCAAACTCAGATACGATGGAATTGAATTTCGACCAGGAGATGGACCTGATTCTCGGAGTAGAACAAATTCTAGGAACGGGAGGGGGTTGGCAGGACCAAGTGGGCGGGGGTTGCTCTGGAATCAAGCACACAACACGAGACGATAAGACCGGCAATTTTCTGATACGGAAGATAAACTTGTGCAACTTCAAGTTGGAATTTTTTAATTCCAGGCTAATTTGCATCAACACTAGCAGGAAACGTTTGGCCAAGCACGTGCTTGAAAACATCGTGGACTCTTTCTGTTACTCAGGTGTTGCAGTTGGGATAATCAATGAACTGATGGAGAATGCGGAAAGAATGTACGCAGCGTTTGTGCAATTGGAGGAGGCGAAGAATGACCAGGAAGGCAACGGAGCAGAAATCGCTCTTCGCAAGATTGGTGACGAGCTCAACTTTTACAAGAAGTGCTGCGTGAGGCTTCAGGGCAAGGGATTTTTGCCGGACGACATAGCCTGGGTAGTCGAGATGATGGAAAGAGATTGCTACGGCGTAAATCTCATGGGAGCTGGCAATGGGGGCTTCCTTGTTGGCATCATGAAACCTCAAGCCAGCAGGGAGGCAATCCTCAAGAATATTGAGGGCGCAGGGAGCAAAACTAGCGAGCTAAAATTCACGTTGACTGAGATAGAGGCATTTGATTGAAAAAAATGATTTTCGGCTTAAATGTACGCTACAACGCACGCGTGTAGCGCAGAATCATATAAAAAACAACTTGAACATTCTATACTCTCACTGGAGGCGCACTATAAATCCACTTTGCCCCTGCTTTCTTGAGTGCCTCCACGATCTCCTCACGATTATTGTTGATGGCCATTTCGATGGGAGTTGTGCCAGCGTTATTGGCCTTGTTCATGTCTGCCCCTGCTGCTATAAGCGCCTGTACTACCTCTAGGTGGCCCGCATCGGCGGCATATGATATGGGAGTAATACCATTGGTGGTACTGGCCTTGTTCAGATCTGCCCCTTTGCCGATGAGCGCCTGCACCACTTTTTCGTGCCCCCGGAACGAGGCCTGGGAGATGGGAGTACGGCCCTCGTTATCGGCCTTGTCCACATCTGCCCCCATTTCGATGAGAGCCTGCACTACCTTGAGCTTGCCACAGAAGGAGGCCCCGGATATGGGAGTCGTGCCACCATCATCGGCCTTATTCATATCTGCCTTAGCTGCGATGAGCGCCTGCACTACCTCGAGGTAGCCATTGTAGGCTGCCAAGGCTATGGGGGTATTGCTCTTGTTATCAGCGGTATTCACGCCTGCCCCTGCTGCGATGAGCGCTTGCACTACCTCGAGGTGGCCCTTCTGGGAAGCGAGGGATAGAGGAGTAGAGCATTTATTCTTAGTGGCAAGGTTCACATTCGCCTTAGCTGTGATAAGCACCTGCACTAATTCAAGGTAGCCTTTGTCGCACGCCTCGCATAAGGCAGTTGTGGACGTAAGATTGAACTCATTTACATCAGCCCCTTGTGCAAGCAGCTTCTCCACTTCCTTGAGGTTTCCCATTCTAGTCGCAGCGACCAGTAACTCTATGGGGGAACTACTAAAATTATTGCCCATTGCCGTTGCCACGTGTGTCTTACATGGTGTGTTACACGTGCTAAAAAAAAATAAAATTTTTTTCAACACTTTTTAGCGTGTCAACTGTAAATGCAACAACAAACCCAATTTCCAGCGGGTTTACGTTTTTAAATACCTCTCCAACAGTCCCTAAGATACCATGGATGAATTTGTCCCTGAAAATGATCAAGTAACCCCTGATATAACCGAAATATCCAACCCATTTATTGAAGATCCTGTTGATTCTCCCCCCCCCCCCCACGAATACCTCAAATCAAAGTTCCAAATTGGCTCGTGCAAGGGGCCTTCCAACTTTGGCTTCTCGACTGCTGTTTTCCACCCAGACGATGTTCCAGCTGCGAAACGTCTGAATAAAATGGCGGTCAAGGCTTGGCTCAACCCGGAGAAGATCAATGCAGCTAGACCCCACTGGAACACTCGCACCACTGGCGCAACGCAATCGCAGATAAACCGCACGCGGATAAATTCCGAGTTTGACAGGTCCAACATGTACAGGTATAACTACCGGGCGGAAATTCTTCCCCCAAAGGTGAGTTGAGTGTGTGATGAGTGAGTGTGAGAGTGAGTGAGTAAGGTGCCTCCCCCCCCCCCCCCTTCCCCTCCCCCCCCTTCCTCCCCCACTAACACCACCGTTTGCCGCAGCAACCTGCCCATTTAGAGAAATCCCACCGATTCAAGGTTGATGGGATGAGCGAGTCTGACAAGAAGAAGAACACCATAAAAATGGCACAGGATCCCGTTTACAACGGCCAGGCCAAGAGGATGGAAGAGATGCCAGTGCACCCGAACTTAATTGATGTAACTGGCTGGAAACAATCCACAATTCCAATTGCGCAGGAGCTGAGGAACAATTTGAATCGCATTGCCGATTCTTCCAAAAAGAACTCAACGAAGAAGAATTCGTTGCTGAAAAATTACGTTAGCGTCACGCAGAAGGAGGCCACAAAGAGGCTGCGACTAAGGAAACTCAAGGAGAGCGGGGCGGACATGAGCAAGTTCATCATGACCGGAAAGTTAGAGGATGCGCCTTTGATGCCCACCCACAATCGGCTGGCGAAGGAACCTTCTCAGAAGTACAGAGTTTACACACACAGCGGAAAGTGGGAGATGAACGAGAAAGAAGGGTGCTTGATGTGGAGTGACACGGGAAGCACGGTGTTTGATAGCCCGGGCGATATAGTGACTGTCGTGAATCCCGCTGGATACAACTTCGCCTCTCCCACAGTTTCGAGAGGGGAGAATCTTGGATACTCGGTCTTCGATGTAACAAAAACGAGAATGCGGAGGAGCAGTAGTAGCGGTGCTATGTAAAAGTTAAGACCCCCCCTCCCCCCTCTTTAAAACCTTTCTTTTTGTTTTCGACGAAAATCAAATCTATTATTTACGCAAAGAATCACAACTCACCACGTGCTCACTCGTTGGTTTTCAGTTCAAAATCAGCAAGACTGCAAATTTTCCCCAATATCGCTCCTCTCCTCCTGGTGCTTGGTCACACCCCGACTCAAACTTACAATATCCGCACCGATCTCACTTGGCATCGATGACGACCAGAGCGCCTCCTTAAACCCTGAACGTTCTGCGCGACCTCCACCAGCGAGGAAGGGCTGGTAGCCAGACGCGTCGAGAAGGGAGTTGTCCAGATCTGTGCCGTGGATGAGAGTCGTATATTCTACGTAAGAGTAGGTGTAGGAGTGGGCGATTGCGAAACCCAACATCTGAAATTTTGAAGGGTGAAGGGGGTTAGACCGTATTCGCACACGTGGGGCAGCCCACTCACATACCCACCTCTATACAAATCAAATAATCCTGCAACCCATCTGCCACATCCTCCGCTGCCCAACTCCCCTTATCAGTTATAATGCCATAACTCTTCAAAATCGCAATTCCAACCCCTTGCCACCACGTGAAGAACACCACACCCTTGACGCACAGAAATTTTCCCACGGGGTGCCAGTCGATCGGCCGCTTCAAGTCGCTCTCCACAGCAAAATACAACTTCACCAACACGTACAACGCCCACATCTGACTGCAGTTCGTTACGAAGGCAACGTACACGTAGCCCTTTCCGAAATCCATGCTGCCGTTATCGTAGACGTCCAGCGTCTCCAACAGGACGGTCATCAATGTGCAGAAAACCTTGACGACCACGTACTGCAGAACACCGTATTTGCACCTCAGCATGAAATCCTCTCCCATGTCCCACTCGGACATGAGCCGACCCAGCAAGCCCGGGTGCTTGCCGAATTTCTCGTCCTTTTCGCGCAGCTTCGAGATCAGAGCACTCTGCGCGCGAATACGAATTGGTTGAGTGGGTTAGCGTTCCGGGGTAAGGGGTAAGGTATTGGGGTGGTTGTATTGTATAAATCACTCGCTCACCTCTCCCCCAACCAGCTCAATAATAAAATACAGAAAGCTCGCAATGACATAGCTTTCGTAAAAGTCTCTAATGCTCTCAAAGTAGAGAGCGGACTCGTGAAACCGAAGGGAGAGCCACGACTGCACGGAGTACAGCGGCACCATCCAGAGGATCCGCACAACGTACTTTTGGCAATTTGGCATGTAGAAATTCGTTAGGTGGAGGACGACCTCACGGACCGAGATTGGAACGGTTAAAATGACAAACGCCCCAGCGCTGTAGAAGGCAACGTGATCGGTCTGAGTGTTCCTATCACGAAAACCGAAGACAGTAAGGACTACGGCGGTGATAATGAGGAGGAAGAAAGTGATGACAGAGATGAAGTACCCAACGTGCTTCATTATCTGAGCCAGAGACTTGTTCTTTTGCTTCTGATCGTAAGAGTCGTCTAACAGGAGGTCAAGGTCAGAAGTTCGCGGAGAGGAGTTGGAGAGGGAGGCTTTCCGGATTGCAGAGGCCATCTCGCCGGAGCGAGCAGACACACTGAACCCTGGGGAGGAGTTGGAATTGTTGGAGGAGAGCATTATTATGCCAGTTTGGGAGGAGGTTGAGCTTGAACGATGCAAATTATGCAAATTATGATAATTATTCGCTGGCCCACCAGGAAGGGCTAACGAAATAGGCTGATGCTTTTTCCCAAACAAATTGAGTCGCATAAAGTGATAACGGAGAGAGTGGGTACGTGGGTTCCAAGTTCTTGTCAAGATTAGAATTTTACAAATTTACAAATTTTGCAGCGATTCTCAGTACTTTAGATACGGGTTTTAGTAGGTTCTTAACAAAGTATTGCCCTTAGCCCTCAAATCCCATTCATTAGATTCTATCGCTCCCATCCATCCGTTCAGATTTTTCCCTCGCTTGAAAGATGGGGACCGTGCAAACTTTCTGCTTGGTGTTTCTTGTTGCCGGCCGCTGCAACGCTCTGCAGAGCTCAGCGTTCCCCTCATCGAGGTCTTATACCCCCGCGACACGACTTAGAATGCCTTTCGCAGCGACACGCTCATTCTTGACAAGGAAAATAATGCAACCCACAATTCACCTTTTGAGCAAAAGCAGCAACAACGAGGTGGAGGATTTGTTGAGCAGACGGCGTGAGCGTCGCAGTGAGTCTGGGGCGATTGAGGGAAACAACAACAGCAACCCAACAATTGATAGCGACAGCAAGCAGTCGAAAATTACTCGTGACACGTCGTTAGAGTCTGTTTTTGAGTTTGACAAGGTGAAGGAGCCCTTGGCTGTTAGGTTTGAGCCATCGGAGTCCGCGTCTGCACCTCATTCCCCACCATCACCATCACCATCACCATCACCATCACCATCACCATCACCATCTCCATCACCAAGAGCAAAGAAATCGAAGAAGAAGAAACGAAATCAAGCCGTTCGCGCTGACCTTCAGTATGGCGAAAGTGAGCGTGCTCCACCCACCTCCTCCAAATCTTCGAATGGCAATAGTAACAATGCCAACGGCGTGTTGAGTGGCGACGAAAGATTCTCTCCCTCGGCGATAAAAGACAAGCTGGACAGCAACAAATATGTCAAATTTGTTCTCAAGGAGAACCCCTTATCGAAAATTCTTGATGGTGTGTTGAATAAACCTGAAGGTGACGAGCCTCTGACTTTCAACAAAGTGTTGGAGAACATCACTTGGGTTTCGATTGGAGTCCTCGTCTTTTGGGAGATTTACATAAATTCTCCCTTCTTTGAGAGGCTGGCGCCGTTGGCTCCAGTGGTGTTTGATGAGAATCACTGAGCTGAGAGGTAGTAAGGACTCTTGGTAGAAAAAGTATAATTTTAGCACGTGGGTTTTTTTATTAGCTTCTGCT
>Ga0302116_1002312_pt1 | contig 11208 bp, 16 predicted proteins | sample AG5_SCM_MG_FD_203124 | JGI IMG/M metagenome (GOLD analysis project Ga0302116, IMG submission 203124) | Marine microbial communities from Western Arctic Ocean, Canada - AG5_SCM | ecosystem: Environmental > Aquatic > Marine > Oceanic | place: Canada: Western Arctic Ocean | collected 2017-10-01 | reverse complement strand
TAATTTCCCCCCCACATCCCATCCACACAACCACAAAACACCCCAACATGTCGCAACACGGATCTGTGTCAGGTTTCCTGCCAGGAGCTGCGAGCCTGATCGAACAGCTCGACAAGCGACTGTTGGTAATTCTCCGAGATGGTCGACATCTCGTTGGAGTCCTTCGAAGCTTTGACCAATTTAGCAACATGGTGATGGAGGAAACCTCGGAGAGGCGGATACTCAAGAGCAAGGCCTGTTTTGCCGACGTTCCCCTCGGTCTCTACATCGTGAGGGGGGATAACATGGTGTTGTTGGGGGAGGTTGATGACTCTGTGATGGGGGGGCTGTTGAAAATTGAGAGTTTGGAAGAATTTGCGGAAATGGAAGCTAATGTTGATCAAGAAGTGGAGAAGAAGTTGGCAACGGATTGGGATTTTGATACTGATTTGATCTGATGAAAACTGGCAAATAAAATATTGGAAATTGTTTAGAAGAAGTTTAAAATGGTGGTTTTTGGACCAAGCCCAAGCCCAGCCTGACCCCAACCAAACACAATAGCATCTTCCTTATTCTACCACATATCCCTTGTTTTGAATTGTGCCGAAAAATGAAGACAACGTTAAAAATTTTTCATTTTCACCAAACTCATTTAAAATTTCGATGGCTCGTACAGAATTCTCCATTTAACCTCCAATTCACATCATTTCATAACTATATTATCACCTGACCCTTCCCACCCTTTTTACGACTTCTGTCGCCATAAATTCGGGCCCAGACCCTCACCTGACCCGTCTTTCGTTCCTCCTCAAACTTCTTTCTATCAACTTTCTTCTTCTCCCCTGCCCACATGGGAGGTGGTGTTTCGGTCCAAACTCACCTCCCCGAGCTCTTAGATGCCAATTACAATCCACCCACAACCCCTGATCAAATAGCCTCTGTGACCCATGATTTCTCAGCCACCTCCTTGACCCATACCGAGTCTCCCTCAAAGAAGAACCTCGACAACAAAAACAACGACAACAATGCTCACGACAACAATGGCAACTTCGACAACAATATCAGCAGCAACAATACAAGCAATTACAACAACAACAACAACAACAACAACAACAATCACAATCATAACAAAAACCTCACCTCTGCCTCCAACCGTTCCTCCCATAGCCACCCCTCCTCCCACAATAACAACGACAACAAGCGTTCCGCGGCCCCCAAAGGCTCTGGAAAATATTCTAGTTTTGGCAGGAGGTGAGCTGAGTTTTGCCACTTTCACTGCCACTGCCCCCCCCCTTCCCCCACTGCCACTAATACTCTTCAAAAATTATTTTTATCATATTACGCAGCAAACACGACGGCCCGACCAACAGCGGCTTTGAGGGCAGCCTCGACCTTTCGAATGGATCAAACGACATGTCTGACATAAACACAAATTCCCGCCCATCCAAGCTCTTCGGAAACTCGGCGTACTCCCAGCAGAGCCAGCAGTCTGCTGAGAGCTACAATCCTCGGTCGAAGAAGAAGAGAAATACAACAACTTGGAACAAAGCTGACTTGGCGGGTGAGGAGGAGGAGGAGGAGGAGGAGGAGGAGCTCGTAGGAATTCACAGGGGGCACGATGAGCAGCCCCTCCACCACTCGAATCTGCAGCTGCATCAGCAGACCTTACAGCACCAACAGCACCAGCACGACACGCAGTACCAGCAGCAGTACTATAATCAGCAACCTCAACATTACCAACAGGACCAACACCAACAACAACAACACCAACACCAACACCAACACCACAAGGACGACGATGGCTTCAACAAACCATTTCCACGAACTCCAAAACCCCACAGAAGCCCGCCGCAAAACAATAACAACGACAAAGACAACAGCGAAAACCGTAGCCGCGGTGATGATTCATCTTCCAAGGGCAAATCCCTAGAGAGGAAATATGAAGAAGATTTTGAGGGGAACCAGATGGTATACGGAGGGAACAACAAAACCACCAACCGGAGCGAGGAGAGCAGCCACAGCGAGTTGGATGTGATGGATGATTTTAGGGACACCACCGACGGTGGGGATCTGAAGGTGAAGTGAGCGAGCGTCCCCTACTACATCCACTAGTGAACTAACCCACTCAATTCGCCTCGCTTCGCTCGGCGCCGACGCAGCCCCATAGCAGCTACTCGAAGAGTGGAAAAATGAATAGAGAGTCGGGACATGAATCAAGTTCGGGGGGGGGCAAAAATAACAAGGACGACGGGAGCAGTAAGCGGAGCGAAAGTATGAATAGACAGCTGTACAGCACCGGGTTGAGTGATTTTTTTAGTAAGCATGTGCTTGGCAACGAGGAGGTGAGCGAGCAGATTTATTTACAACCCACTCCCTAAAATAATAATTTAACACATTTTTTTTACAGAGCTCCAAAACGGACCCAGTCTACAAGCGAAAAATCAACGCTGCGACCCTCGCAATGAAGATGGCGATGGACCATTTCATGTTCGAGGGCACGCACTCGGCAGTTCGGGCAATATTTGCTCAGCATTTAAAAGAGGAATCCTTCGAGAAGGACAGCGTTGTGTGCCGGCAGACGAACATGGGCGGTAAGCTGTACATTATCGACACCGGTAACGTGGAATTTTTTATTGATTCGATGCCGGTGGGGGATCAGGCGAGTGGGGGGGTGTTTGGGGAGTTGAGCTTGGTGTACGGCATCGAGAGGAGTGCCACTGCGGTGTGTTTAACCAACTGCGTATTGTGGAGTTTGACTCAGGAGGATTTTCGCAAGATACAGTCCAGGCTCAATATGGAAGCGCTGGATAATAGCTATCGACAGGCGCAGCGGACTTTATCTGGCCTGGCCTGTGAAGTTCTGTTGGAGCGATTGGAGTACAAACAATCTGGAATCATGCTGGAGAATCTTCACAGCGTGAGTCTTCTCGGGCGAGGGACGTTTGGCACAGTGAGCTTGGTCAGGGACAAGAAGAGCAAAAAAACCTTTGCTTTGAAGAAGCTCGGCAAGACCAACCTAGTCAAGGCGAAGCAGGGCTCGAGGGTTATTGCAGAGCGCAACATTCTGATGCAGTGCCACTCTCCATTCGTAATAAAACTGCACGCGACCTACCAAGACGACGACAGCTTATATTTCCTTACGGAGTTTGTGCAGGGCGGAGATTTAATGGCTTATATGATTGAGCAGGGGAGGTGAGTGAGCCACAACCGTGAGCGAAGCGAGCCACAACGCACACATCTTCTAGGCAGCGGCTTTGCGCTCCGCTTCGCTCCGTTTCGCTCTTTGCGCTCCGTTTCGCTCTTTGCGCTCCGTTTCGCTTCGATTCGCTCCGCTCCTACACTAAACGAACACCTCCCACTCTCTTTCGCTCGGCAAAAAACAGTTTGAAGGACAACGTCGCCACGTTCTTGTGCGCGTGTCTCGTCGAGGCGATAAGCCACGTTCATTCCTGTGGCTTCGTCCATCGCGACATTAAGCCGGAGAACTGCCTAATCGGCGTGAACGGGTACTTAAAATTGGCAGATCTCGGACTGGCAAAGGTGAGCTAGCAAATCTTTTGGCTCGCCATATTTAAACTAACCCCTCGGCGCAGCGTTTGCCAGCCGTGGTTGAAGTCGGACAGGGTCGAACAGAAATCTCCCTCCTGGCGTTCACAATGTGCGGCACCCCTGAGTTTATGAGCCCCGAGTTCTGCATGAGGTGAGCGAGCGAAGCGAGCGAGCCTTTGAAGAAGACGAGAATACTCGCGATGAATCCCGCGAAACGTCTACAGACATAATGGCTACATCCACTACTAAGCTAACCCACCCAACACCCAATTCGATTGGCTCACTTCACTCGTTTCGCTTCGCTCGTCCTTCATTAAAAATGCGCACAATCTCGCTTCGCTCGGCGTAGCGTTGGGTACGACACCGGGGCGGATTGGTGGGCGTTTGGGTGCGTGATGTTCGAGGCCTATATAGGTCGTAACCCGTTTGATTGTGGCGGAGATTTGAAGAGGACGTTCAAGGAGGTTTGCATGATCGGCATGGGCAAGACGACAATCCAAATTCACCCGAAATTCATACACAAATACCCGTACGTGGCCAGCCTGCTTCAGCAGTGTCTGAGGAGCAAGGGCACGAGGATCGGGAAGAAGAACAAGGCGCAGGATCATGCGTATTTCAAAGATATAGATTTTGAGAAGTTGAGGAGCGGCGAAGCGGTGGCTCCATACTGCGCAAATGTCCGAAATGACGAAGATTTGTGAGCGAGCGAAGCGAAAAAACGAAGCGACCAAGTCTTGATTACTAATTCACTCTTTTCTCTTTTCGCTCGGCGCAGATTTTACTTCGAGAAGAGTTTGAGCGAAATGAATGATCCCGCCCCTACGCCTGCTTACCTAGGGGAGCAGGATTGGTGCCAGAATTTCTAATAGTGCCAGAATTTCTAATAAAATCCAAAATCCAATAAAATAGCAAAAATGTAATGAACATCAGATCCTAAGTTTCTTTCCCCTCCTAGTATTTTTAAATTACCTCCTCCTCCTCCTCTTCCTCGATGTCGTCGGGAAAAGCCAAACTCACGCCTACTCCCAAACTCAGAATGCATGCCACGATTCCGAGGCTCACTGACGTCGGAACCAAAATTCCCCCATACTCAGCAATCATTTTAGTCCCTATGAAACCTAGCACAGCTGCGACGCTGGGCTCTAAGTACTTCAAATCCTTCACAGCGTTGCTCAAAACGCTGTACAAGCTCCGCAGCCCCATGATGGCAAAGATGTTGCTGCTGAATACGATCAGTGGGTTTTCCGTTACTCCAAACACTGCCGGTATGCTGTCAACCGCAAACACCACGTCGCTGATTTCAACGGCGACCATGCAAAGGAACAGGGGGGTGGCTATCTTTTTGCCGAGGCTGTGCGAGCATGTGTTAGTTAGTTGTTCCCCCGAGATCACCTCAACTCAACTCAACTCCAACTCCAACTCCAACTCCAACTCCAACTCACCTATCTAGCGTAAAAAAGTTGTCCCCGTCAAATTCGTCGCTGCAGTTGATCAACTTCTTGCTGAACTTAACGATCGCATTGTCCTGCATGTCCTCCTCGCCATCTCCATCACCGGAGATAAACTCATACAGTATCTTCACCGAGCTGTAGACCAAAATACCGGCGAAAAACAGGAGAATCGCGTGGAAATCCTTCAACGCTAAAGCACCCGCCCCGATCATTACGGCTCGCATCCCCATCGCTCCGAATATGCCCCAGTTGAGAATTTTCGTTTCGGCAGACTTTGGCACCTTGAAATATTCAAAGAGCAACAAGAACACAAACAGATTGTCGACAGAAAGGGACTGCTCAACGAGGTAGCCAGCAAAGAACTCTATGCCAGCTTCCGGGGACGAAAAGATGTAAATTAGCGTCCCAAACCCAATCGCAGCAGAAACCCACAGCCCAGTCTGAACGAGAGCTGATTTGTATTCTGCAGCCTCAATTTCGTTATTATCGGTGTTTGATGACTGGCGGAGGAGAAGGGAAGGTGAGCGTGGGGGAGAAAGAGTAGGAGAAGAAAAGGGAGAAGGGAGAATGGGGTTGCAGAGCTGTCGTGGTGGATTTGCATTGACTGTCGTTTTGCTTAGGGATCTGAACGGTTTTGACGTGAGTTGTGCGAAACATCTTGATTGGGTGAATCTAAACGACGCGCATGGTATGAGGAGATAAATCAGAGTCGTATAGGGAAGGAGCTTCATATATTGATAGCAAATTTACTACTGATGGATTATGGATCAAGGATGGATTGGATATCAACGGTTGTTGAGGGAAGGGAAGAGAAGAGGGTTGAGGTGGAGGTGGAGGTTGGACAACTCGTGTAGTTTAGAAAGAGTGTGTGTGGCGCACATAAATTTATCTTCAAGAAGTGAAAAGTGTGTTAAGATAAGGAAGCACTTTCTCAATGTATCTGGTACTATTCCTGCTGCTGGGCTGGACGTTGGTTTTCGTGCAATCGTTTATGTTATTAAGTGCAACCACACCAGCTCGAAGAGCTTATCCCACAGCATTACACTATGATTCCGCTGGAGGACAATCAGAGCTTGTCAAAAGGACCAAGCATATACGGTACCTCCTCAAGAACCGAAAGCAGGGCCCTGCCCATACCGAAGTGAAGAAGCTGCTCGACACCACCCCTCCAAGCGAGCTTGATGAGTTTGCTGTTGCCACTTGCATCAAAGTTCTCGCTCTGAACGACAACTCGGCGCAAACATTTTCCCTCCTTCGAATCGTTGAGGACCCTGCGTATCCTGCTGTCCAATATAACGCAATCCTCTACACCATCGCCATTGATGCCCTTGGTCGGCTCTTGGAGCTGGAGAAGGCGCTCGTTCTTCTCAAGCTCATTCCCCCTGAAATGATCAACCTCTACCACATCAATGCGATGCTTAGTGCTGTTTCGCGCGCTGCGAAGCACACACAAAAGCTGGAAGCGAAGATAGAAAAAATTACGGATTTCCCGCTCAACGTCAACAAAGGCGACGACAGCGATGACAACGATAACATCAATGTCAACACGGGGACCCTTTTGGGGGTAGGCTTCAGTGATCACTCTTCCTCTTCTCCCTCCTCCATTGCTACCAAGAGCCAGATGTTCGACATGGAGGTGTTGAGCGTGCTGGCCACGAACATTGTCTCGTCGATTGGTTCCTTGAATGTTGTGGCAGATGAAATCACAATTATGAATCTCATCAGTGTTTTTGGAGCAGCGGGTGATTCCCAGCGCGTAGTTGAAATGCTGAAGAAGTTCGGTTTGCTCCCGACCGTCTTCGAAACGGACGAAACAACAATATCGGTTCCAATCACGTTTCCTGTCGTTCCGAAGCTGAAGGTGAGCGAGCCATCTGGAAGACGAGCATTCTCACGATGAAGTTCGCGAAATGGATACAGACATAATGGCTACATCCACTACTAATTCAGTTCGTCTTCGCTCGGCGCAGACGTCCAACCTAATCTTCACCAACGGCATAACCGCCCTCACAGCTTGCAAACTTCCGGCTCTTGCCTCGCAGCTCTTCGACGAGGCAGTTGCTAAAAAAGAAACGATAAATATTGATACGTACATGATCAACGCAATGTTGACCAGCTTGACTGATGGCGAACGGGCCGTGGAAGTGTACAGGACAATGGGGGACAAGCGACAGCGGCCGGACATCGTCACTATAACCGAAATCGTCCAAGCAGTAACCAACGACGAAAAAATTCTTCCGCCGCGAAAGAAGGAGCTGGTCGATTTCGTCGTTTCTTCGGCGTACGAGCGGAACATTCTGAAGAAGATCAACGACTGCGACAAGCACATTCTAGTCAATGTGCGAGGCCTCACGTTTTCTCTAGCGAAGGGAGTGCTGCTCCATAACGTCCAGCACTCCCTCTCAAAACCCACGATGGAGTCGATTAGCGTAATCACCCACACTAGCACTGGCACTAGCACTAGCACCCCAAAAAACATTAACAACAGCTTGGGTTCCACCTCCCTCCAGCAGTACCTAAGAGATTGTGTAGCTGAGGAGTTCACAACACAAACTCCTTTCGAGATTCTTTTCAAATAAAATTGATTCACATGAAAATTTGCGCCATAATACATTTAATCCATTCATCGTAACACTTACAATCCCAACAATCTCAATCTCAATCTACCTCCTCTACCTCTACCCAACCCACTTCTGCGCCATATTCAAATGAAACGACTTTTGCATTTCTGGCTTGACGTTATAATATGCCGGGCCAGGCGGTTTGTAGCGATCTTCCATTTTCCCTCCCAGCCTCTTGCTCCCGCTCCTGAACGCACTGCTCGCCCCCTCTTCGTTGATCTTGGCCGCGTCTCCCGGCTCGTACCAGCCCGGTCCGGGCGCTACCCCCTTCTCCCCCTTTTTCGTCGTGCTACCGTTGAAATTCCCGAACCGGTCGCTCTGGGTGGCGCTGAACGCCGGAGTGGGGTTCTTGTCGCCCACCTTGAGCATAATTTTATCGCTAATCTCCGGTCTGTAGTCCCCTGGCCCTGGCAGGTCCTTGTTCTTGATGAAAAAGTCGCCTCTGTTGCTTTTGCTGCGAATGTTCCATTTTTCAATTTTTTTGTTAGAAAGGAAAAATAGTTAGGGTTAGGGGTCGCTCGCTTACCTCCGGAAACTCGCCCCCGTGTCCTTTTTCCCGTAATCGTTCAAGGCGTCCATGGCGCTCCCCACGTTGTAAGAGCCCGGCGCGTGGTCTGTCTGGGGTTTCACCCGCCGGAACCGCTTTGATTCATCCTTGAACATTGACGAGCCCTCCTGCTGCTTTATCACCTCTTCCCGCTTCGTTCGGTCGAGGTCGTAGGCGCCTGGTCCGGGATCGCATTCTGTCACCACGAAGATTTCGTCGCGATAGTGCCGAGGCTTTGCAAACATTGACTGTGGGAACTGGTTTTGATTTTGATTTGCATCCCCCCCACCACTCCCCCCATTCCCCACAGAAATCAGATTGTACGAGGCCGGACCGGGCAAGCTCGCGTCGTTCAAAATCTTAATTTCCTCGTAAATGTTGAACCGCGAGCTTTTCGATATCATGCTGGTGAAACCTCTCGCACTGACCGAGCCGCATGTCTTTGAGTCCTTGATGTAAGTGATCGGTTTGTGGTAGTATCCTGGGCCTGGTTGACTCGTTGTCTCCTTGTTGAAGCGGTGGGTCCGCCCGCCAAAAGCGTTCTTCTCTGGACCTCTGGACGCCTTCTTGGGCTCAAACTTTGAGGGGATTGAGCAGGGAGCTTTGGGTTTGGAGGCGGTTGAGGAGGAGGCGGTTTGGGAGTTTATCCCCCGCACTTTGAACGTGGAAGTGTTTGCTGCTGTGATGTTGGTGTTGTTGTCTTTATAGCCTTGATTGGTGCCAATTTGGCGGTAAGATTTTGTTTCCATGGGGTTTGGTTTGGGGAGTTGGATTTCGGCCTACGGGTGTTACCTGCTAACTTAAATTTTTATTTATTTTAAGTTGGAGCAGGAGGTTTGGAGAGGGAATTAGTCCCTAATCCGCTGTTCACGTGATGAAAAGATCAAGTCGTAAGAATGAGTTTCAGTTGATTTTTACCACTTTTGGTTGAAAATTGAAGAACTTTCTGAAAGACTCACACCTTTCCAAATTTCTTATAGTCACTTCCTACTCCCTCCCAAGACCCTTGACTTGACCAAAAACAAAATTAATTCCTTCTCCTACTCCCACGAATTTCACCGAAATCACTAACAACAATATGGACTTGCCACCTGAACAAGCTCCTTTCGAGCCAACCCACCTCATCTACCTCAACGAACTAGACCAGAATGAGAAGGAAACCTACTATGACCTTCTCATTGCTGCTGATGCCAACTTCCACAAGAACTATGAGACCGGGGACGTGATGGCAGACATGCGAATCCTTGGCCCTGGCGTGAGGATTTCAACCACACCCCCAAAGAAGAAGAAAGACGACGGGATGAAGCGCCTCAACCCGAGGGAGAAGCTTGCGGTCCAGGCATTGAAGAATGCGTCTGTGTCACTCCCGGGGGCAATCACCTGCGACAATGGCGACGTGTTTGACTACAAGAGGTACGAGAGTGTTGTCAAACTTATTCGCGGTTCAGAGACTCCCACGTACAGTCCGAAGAGGCGCCCGCTGGCGTGGGTCATGAGGTTGATCCACGAGATTTACGACGTGCGGTATGCAAGGGACACGAGTGATATAAATGAGGAAGATGAGTGGGACGATACTGATCCGGATGTGATAGAGGCGAGGCGCAAGGTAAGGAGGGGAGGGAAAGGAGGGAGACAAATCCACTATCAACTTTACTAACACTGATCGTCTCACCCCCACCAAATCCCCCACCCCCCACCCCCACAGGAAGAAGAATTCAAACGCAACACGAATGTTTTCCCAATCTTCGTTGTCGACATGTTCAGCAAAAAGTACGGCCTGAAAAACCTTGTCGAAACAACAATGTGGGACCTTCTGTATTCTTGCAACTGCCTCCGGGACATTGAGTGGTGCCCGGACGTTGAGGTGTTCTGCAGATTCTTGGAGATGGAGTACGATGCAGACGAGGTGCTGTACTTCTGCTACGTTCGCTCGCTAACTCAGAGCGTGCTGAGCGTGAACTTCAAGGCGTACTGGAGCGACCCAGGAAGGATCAAGGATGCGAACAACACGGGACTGGACAGGAGCCCGCCCACGCTGTACTTGACCAAGAAGGAGAGCAACTACATTGCCCAGACCATCTTCATTCGGAACGCCGGGGGGGAGGAGCAGGAGCACGAGAAGAAGATGTTCAGAGACTTCATGGACAACGTGAAGTTGTTGTTGAGTAACAACAATATTGATAGTAGCCACTTCATGAGGTGAGCGAGCGCAGCGAGCGAAGCTGCGTCCATTGCGATCGACCGAGCGGTAGCGAGGGAGGAGCTGTGTCAATCAAGCCGAGCGCAGCGGAAGGCCGAGGCGCAGCGCTGGGGGGGAGGATCTCCCCCCCTCAACAACCAAACTAATTCCACACCTCATAAAATGATTACGCTAACCTCAATCACTCAACTCACCTTACTTAACGTTTCCAGGATCGCGGTGGACAGGTATTTCAACACGAGGCCGGGAGCTGGAGAGGCCCAGGTCGCCAACCAGCAGCAGCAGCAGCAGCACGATAATGAGTATGAGCAGCAACAGCAGCAGCAGTACGAGCAGCAACAGCAGCAGCAGCAGGCCGAGGAGGAGCAGCAGGCGATGGAGCAGGAAACGTTCGAGTTCAACCACCCCCTGATGGTGGCGGTATTCAGCGGGGAAAACGTGGAGGTTGCGGAGCAACAGTACATTGCGGAGCTGATGGAGACTGAAGACTTCTTGGACTTGCCAGACCAAGTGAAGACCGAGGTGATGGACGATTTGGCTCAAGAGTTGAGTCAACGGTTAATTGACGCGGAGACCGAGGCGCAGAGCTGCAGCACGGAGGTCGAGTTTCAGAAGTGCATTGCGGGAGCCATTGAAGGGTTCGATGCCATGGCCAAGTTGGTTGCTGAGCACGTTCAGAGTTTGAAGGGGGAGCTTCACAACAATGGAATGGGAGGGGGAGGAGGTGAATAGAATAATATATTTGTTGTGGTGGGGGGGGTGAAAGAAATTGTGTAAACATAAAAGTTGTTGCAATTTTTCCTCTATGATGAGAATGTGGGGGGGGGGGGGGGAGGGGAATAGGAGCAAATTCGTTAATAA
>Ga0302116_1002311_pt1 | contig 11211 bp, 10 predicted proteins | sample AG5_SCM_MG_FD_203124 | JGI IMG/M metagenome (GOLD analysis project Ga0302116, IMG submission 203124) | Marine microbial communities from Western Arctic Ocean, Canada - AG5_SCM | ecosystem: Environmental > Aquatic > Marine > Oceanic | place: Canada: Western Arctic Ocean | collected 2017-10-01 | reverse complement strand
GGAGATTCAATGTTAGGTGCTGGAATCCAGCAGGGCGACATACTAATCGTTGACAAGTCTTTGAGCGCTAAAAGCGGAAAGATAGTCATCGCAGTTGTTGATGGCGAGTTCACTGTTAAGCGCCTACACAAATACAAAGGAAATATAACTCTTAAAGCTGAAAATCCTGATTTTGAAGATATTAAAATTGGAGGCACTGATGAACTTATTATATGGGGCGTTGTAACCTCAGTGATACATCAGTATGAATAAACCAGTTAAGTTCGCGTTGGTTGACTGTAATAATTTTTATGCCTCTTGTGAGAGAGTTTTTGAGCCAAAGCTAGAAGGTAGGCCAATTGTTGTTCTTTCTAATAATGATGGATGCATTATCGCACGCTCTAACGAAGCCAAGGCATTGGGCATTAAGATGGGCTCTCCTTACTTTAAAGTAAGGAATTTAATTGCTAGGAATAGCGTTGCAGTAAAGTCTTCAAACTACCCTTTGTATGGAGACATGTCGTCAAGAGTGATGAAGGTTATTGGTCAGTATTCCCCTATCCAAGAGGTGTATTCTATTGACGAGAGTTTTATAGATTTAGCAGGACTTCCTCTTAATTTAATAGATCACATGCAGTCTCTAAGAGTTCGAGTTAAAAGCTGGACGGGGGTTCCGGTTTGTATTGGCATGGGCAGCACTAAAGTTTTAGCAAAGCTTGCGAACCGTATTGCTAAAAAATATTCAAAATTTAATGGCGTTTTCGATATAGACGAGCTGCCCTATGAAAGGTATTGTAAGTTGTTACAATCCGTTGAAGTAGGAGACTTATGGGGAATAGGCAGGCAGAGCGCTAAAAAGCTTAATCGCATTGGGATTCAAACTAGCTGTGATTTTTATCAGGCAGACGTTGGCGTTATTGAAACCCTTTTGGGCGTTAATGGCAAAAAAATTTATCAAGAGCTTCGTGGCAACCCGTGTATTCCTATTGAGCTGATCCCTCCAACAAGGCAGCAGATTGTCTCCTCTCGCTCTTTTGGGGTTGATTTAAGCGACTTTGATGAATTAAACCAAGCTTTAACTGCCCTTACTAGAAAGGCTGTCAATAAGCTTAATAATCACAAGCTTGCAATGACAACTATGACTGTCTTTATTTATACCAACCCCCATAAAAAAGATAAGCCCCATGCATACCTATCAAAAACTGTAGGAATGCCAATTGCTATTGAGGATGAGTCTCAAATTATTCCATTGGCATCTCAAATATTAAGACTTATCTATAAACCTGGTTATTCCTTTAATAAAGGAGGTGTGGTATTGAGCAACTTAACCAAAAACTATCGACAGCAAGATCTTTTTTCAATAAATCAAAATAGTCAATCACAAGTATTGGCCCGTAAAAAATCTGATGCTATAAAGGGTGTTAATGAAAGATTTAACGAATCAATTAAGTATGCCAGTGAGGTGGGCAATGACAGGTGGCTGCCAAGAGCCGATTTTAGATCAAACAGATACACAACAAGCTGGAGTGAATTGTTAAAAATTTAAGGCCCACAAGCAATCTTTTAAATTTTTATTAATGCAGTAATGATATATATTAGAATATAAATTACTTTTAATAATAAGGAGAAAATAAAATGGTACGTATGTTAATGACAATTAATATTTCTAAGGGATGGGAGACTTGGTCAGAAATGGCAAAAAGCCTCGAACCTCAGATGAATGAACAAGGCGCAAAAATAATTTGGGCAGGAGCAAACCCAGATGAAACGGCGGCCTATCTGTTGGTTGAAATGAAAGATCCATCATATGTAAAATCATTTGGTGAACGCCCTGACATTGTAGCAATAAGGGAAGAAGGGGGCGCAGACGTTGCATCAACAACCCCTTTGGCACAAATAGATAAATACTACTTAGGGTAATATTTTCCCTATAAGCGCAATAGAGATGACCTCTAAAGAGGTCATTTTTAATTTATAAAACTGTATAACTCCTACCATTGTTTATAATAAATGTTTTTTATTAAGCTATATTCAATAATATTGTATTAGAATAAGGTTGAAATGAAGCAACTCGCAATCATTGATGATGATCCAGAAATCCTTAAATTATTAGACCAGTATCTAATAAAAAATGGGTTTGAAGTAAAGGCCTTTTCTGATGGGGAATCTTTCTTAGCTAGTGATGAATCAAAATTTAGTCTTGTTGTTCTAGATCTTGGCCTTCCTGGAATTGATGGGCTTGAGGTATGTAGAAGATTGAGGCAAAAATCTAACGTTCCTATTATTATGCTTACTGCTGCTAGTGACGATTTAGATCGCATACTAGGGTTGGAACTTGGCTCTGATGACTATATGGGAAAGCCATTTAACCCAAGAGAACTTCTAGCAAGAATTAAAGCTCTTTTAAGGCGATCAGAAGTCAAAGAAGAGGATGTAGATAATCACATAGTAATGAACTATGCTGCAAGAAGTGCGTTTGTTGATGGTAATGAGCTTGAGTTGACTGGAACGGAGTTCGATTTACTATGCGTCTTTCATAAGCAAATAGGCGTGGTTTTAAGTAGAGATGAAATTGGTGAACTCCTTCATGGTAGAAAGATAGACCCGTTGGATCGATCAATTGACACAATTGTTAGCAGGCTACGTCATAAATTGAGTAATCATTTTACTGGTGAAATAATTCAAAGCGTTAGGGGTAAGGGATACGTCCTACTTTTAAAAAGTTGAAAATTAAAACCTTCATGTTTGAATCATTAATGCCAAAAACAGTTGTCGCCAGAATGACTTCTGTTCTCTTTGTTGGAATTCTAGTTGCTCAACTACTGGGAACTTGGCTGTGGGTAGGACAAATTCAGTCATCTGAAAGAGAAAGGATGGTTGAGCTTTCTGAGGCTATGGGTTCTCGAATAGCTCAAACCATTGCATTTTTTGAAAAGTTACCAAAACAGTACCGGCACATAGTTCTTGATCAGTTAAGAGATATGGGTGGAACCCGTTTCTTTGTCTCAGTAAACAAACAGTTTATTAACTTAGATACAATTGAAGAGTCAGAGTTTTCTTCATTGGCTCGAGATAGCTTGCAAAAAAGCATGGCTGCCCAAATTGGAAAAATCAATTCAATGGAAATTGCCTTTGTTGATTTTGATAATTTAAAAATATTAACAGGCGACAACATGATGGTATCTCTTTCACCAACCTGGAAAAGATTCGCACTTTTGGAGCCCGGCGATAAAAGTCCATTTGTTGTGATTCAATTTCCAATTGATGAGGATGAGTGGATGTATTTAGCTGCAGTCGTCCCTAAGGGGGAGTTACTACTCGGAATTGATTGGATTAGCGCTGAGAGAGTCTTTAATCTTTCGGCGGTCTCACTTACAGTGCTCTTGTTTACCTTTTTGTTCGTTCGCTGGCTCGTCCTGCCACTAAAAATATTGGCCCATCAAGCAGATCTTTTAGGAAAAGGACGCAATCCACGCCAATTAGAGGAAAAAGGATCAAAAGAAATGGTAGCGACAATAGGAGCATTTAACTCGATGGCTAAGCGTATCCAGAAATTGATTGCTGATAGGGAGCGATCATTTGCAGCAATTTCTCATGATTTAAAAACTCCTTTAACAAGGGCTCGCTTAAGAGTAGAAAGCATTGAAGATGGCAACATTAAAGAGGACTTGATTGGCGACCTAGATTATCTTGAAACCATGGTCAAAGGAAGTCTGCAAATTATGACGGATGGCGCAGAACATGAGAACACCAGTCACGTCGACATTACAACGATGTTAGCTTCAATCTTAAAAAAAGAAGAAATCCTTGGAATGCCTATTAAGATGAATATAAAGCAAAGCATTGTAATTAAAGGACGAGCTTTAGCTGTTGAGCGGATGTTTTCTAACTTAATAAATAATGCGCTTACTTATGGCGAAGGTGTCGAAGTAACTGGACAAATAAAGAAAACAGGCGTCTTTATTCAAATTAAAGATAGAGGGCCTGGTTTGAGTGATAACGATAAAGAGAATGTGTTTAAACCGTATTACCGTCTGGAGCATAAATTAAATGATGCCCACTCTGGCCTTGGGATGGGTATCGCCCGTAATATTGCAAATATTCATGGCGGCGAGCTTGAACTTAAAGATCGCAGCGGCGGCGGACTAATTGTAGAGGTTTACTTTCCAGTCTAATGAACGAAATAAATAACCCTAACTTTAAAGATAAAGAGTTCTTGATTGGTCATATCAAATCAATTATGGGTTTTTATCATCCTCATTGCATTGATAATGAAACTGGTGGTTTTTTCCAGCACTTCAAAGATGATGGAAGTATTTATGACCTTGACACTAGGCACTTGGTAAGCAGCACTCGCTTCATTTTTAATTATTCAATGGCCGCAATGCAATTTAACAATGTTGAATATATTGATGCTGCTAAGCACGGAATTGATTATTTAAGGGAGCACCATCTCAATAAAGATACGGGTGGCTATGCTTGGATGATGAACGGCAAAGAAGTGACAGACTCAACAAATTATTGCTACGGCTTGGCATTTGTATTGCTTGCCTACTCAACTGCCTATAAGGCTGGTATTAAAGAGGCCAAGAATTATATTGAAGAGACTTTTGATTTAATGGAAAAGTATTTTTGGTCTAAAGAGCATGAGCTTTACTCTGATGAAATTAACTCGGATTGGTCGATAGTTACTAACTATCGTGGACAAAATGCCAATATGCACACCTGTGAGGCTCTTATTCAGGCATTTGAATCTACAAATGAACAGAAGTATCTAGATCGCGCACTCCTTATAGCAAAAAACATCTGCATTAGGCAGGCAGGCTTGGCTGATGGCTTAATATGGGAGCATTATGATATTAATTGGCAAATTGACTGGTCATACAACAAAGACACTCCGGATGATTTATTTCGTCCATGGGGGTTTCAAGTTGGCCACCTAACTGAGTGGTCAAAATTATTAATTATTCTTGAAAGACATTCTAAAGAAGATTGGCTTTTATCAAGAGCTCAAGAGTTGTTTGATGATGCTATTGAAATGGGCTGGGATGAAAAGTCAGGAGGGCTTTTTTACGGTGTTGCGCCGAATGGTGATGTTTGTGATAACGATAAATATTTCTGGGTTCAGGCGGAGTCTCTTGCTGCAGCGGCAGTTTTGGCTCATCGAACGGGCGATGAATACTATTGGGATTGGTATGAGGGTATTTGGGAATATAGCTGGAAGCATATGGTTGACCATAAATACGGGGCTTGGTTTAGAATTTTAGACTCCAAAAATATGAAATATGACAACCTTAAAAGTCCTGCAGGCAAAGTTGATTACCATACTATGGGCGCCTGCTATGAGGTCCTAAATCTGGGTTAGTTTAAAATTAACTTAAACGACCAATTAATGCCGAGCAACTGAATGGTTAATTGTAGATAGATTGTGGAACCTAGTTTAAAATAGCAATAATTTTTTAGAATTTTTTTTATGAAAACTAGTCAAATTGTGAGTCCTGAAAGCATTATTAGCCAGTGGGCTGAGTATTTTAATAATGGAAATTTAAAAGGTATTTTGAGTATGTATCATAAAGATAGTACGCTTTTACCTACTTTTATCCCAAGATTATTATCGACTCAAGAGCAAATAAAAGGTTATTTTGAACTAGCTATAAAAGGCCAAGCCTCAGTCGAAGTCGATATTAATAAAACTATAAAAAAAGAGTTACCAGGAAGTGTTTACTTGCTAACTGGAAGCTATGTTTTTAACTTGAAAAGTAAGGGCGATAAAAAATACATCTCCTGGTATAGTTTTTTAATTGATTTGTCATGTGACTCACCAATTAGGCATCACCATTCTTCTAGGGTACCATTTGAGTTCGACATAAGTAAATAACTCTTTAACAATAAACTTATTCATGAAAGTTAAACCCAGATTCATAGTCAGGATGACTTTTCTCCAATAGATTCTTCCGCTTGTCGTTTCGCTTCAATTTGTCATATTTTGTAACAAATCAACACATTGCGATACAAAGTCAGTAATAAACTAATTCGTAATTCTGCTCAATGATGGGCGGAGTTAATATTATTTCAATGGAGAAAAATATGAAGAATACAATATCTACGCTAGCAGCCACAGCGCTTCTAGCAAGTTCGGCTGCAGTAAGTGCTGCAGAAGTTGAGGTATTACACTGGTGGACAAGTGGTGGTGAAGCTGCAAGTGTAAATTATCTAAAAGAAAAACTAAGTGGAGCTGGAGTTGGTTGGACTGACTTCGCTGTTGCTGGTGGTGGTGGTGAAAATGCGATGACTGTTTTAAAGTCTAGAGCTATTTCTGGTAACCCTCCAACTGCTGCTCAAATTAAAGGTCCATCAATCCAAGAATGGGGCGATTTAGGATTTTTAGCTGACATTGATGGCGTTGCACAAGCAAATGACTGGGACAATTTATTGCCTGCAGTTGTTTCTGATGTAATGAAGCACAACGGTAAATATGTTGCTGCTCCAGTAAACGTTCACCGTGTAAATTGGATGTGGTCTAATCCTGAAGTCTATGCTTACGCAGGTGCTACTATTCCAACAACTTGGGATGACTTCATGGTTCAAGCGAAAAAACTTCAAAATGCTGGCTTTATCGCTTTAGCACATGGTGGACAGCCATGGCAGGACGCAACTGTATTTGAAGCAGTTGTTCTTGGTGTTGGTGGTGCTGATTACTATAACAAGGCTTTTGTTGATCTAGATATGGACGCTTTAGACAGTGCTACAACTTTAAAAGTCTTCGAAACTTTCGGAAACTTACGTCAATTTGTTGATGCAAACTCACCAGGACGTGACTGGAACGTTGCGACTTCAATGGTAATTGAAGGTAAAGCGGGCAGTCAAATAATGGGTGACTGGGCTAAAGGCGAATTTAAAGTAGCTGGTAAGAGCGTTGGAACTGACTATGTATGTACTGCGGCTCCAGGAACTTCAGGTGCTCATACGTTTAACATAGACTCATTTGCATTTTTTGCGCAATCAGATGCAGCAAGCACTGAAGCTCAAAACATAATGGCAGCTGAAATTTTAGGTACTGATTTCCAAACAGTATTTAATCTAAACAAGGGATCTATTCCTGCACGTTTAGGCGTTTCAAGAGCTGAATTCGATACGTGTGCTCATGATTCAATGGACGCATTTGTTTCAGCTTCTGCTAGTGGATCTCTAGTACCAAGTTTTGCTCACGGTATGGCGATGTCTTCAGCAGTAGGTGGTGCGGTAACAGACTCTGCAACAAACTTCTTCAACTCTGATCAGAGTGCTGCGGATGGTGTTGCTCAGCTAGTTGCTTCAATCAAGGCTGCAATGTAAAAGTTGTTAGTTTTCTAAATTAATACCAAAAGTTTTGATTCGTCTCCTTACTTTTGGTTGAAGTTTAGATTAGGGGCGCCTAAATTAGGCGCCCCATTTTTTTAATTAAATAATATAATAACTCATTGTGCTAAATTTTCTAGAAAAAAACCTACCAAAAATTGTATTAGCACCAACTACGATTGTAATGGTTATTTGTATGTATGGCTTCATTGTCTGGACTGGTTTACTGTCGTTAACCAAAAGCAGAATGATGCCTCAATGGGACTTTGTTGGTCTCGATCAATATCGACGTTTATTTGCTAACCCTCGATGGGACGTAGCAGTTGACAATCTTTTTATCTTTCTAATTTTATTTATTGTTATTGCATTAGTTTTAGGCTTGCTCTTAGCAATTTTCCTTGATCAAAAAATTCGGGTCGAAGGAGCAATAAGAACAATTTATTTATACCCAATGGCGATCTCTTTTATTGTCACAGGTACGGCATGGAAATGGATCCTTAACCCCGGCTTAGGAATTGAAAAGCTAATGAATGATTGGGGCTTTGTAGGGTTTGAATTTCGCTGGCTTGTTGAACAAGATATGGCAATTTATACCATTGTTATTGCAGCTGTATGGCAATCAAGTGGCTTTGTAATGGCACTTTTCTTGGCAGGGCTTCGTGGAGTAGATGAAAACCTAACTAAGGCCGCTAAAATCGACGGCGCATCAACCATTCAACTTTATTGGCATGTTATATTGCCTCTAATGAGGCCAGTTTTTTTTAGTGCTATTGTTATTCTTACTCATATAGCTATCAAGAGTTTTGATCTAGTTCAGGCGCTGACTGGAGGTGGCCCAGGATATGCCTCTGATTTACCAGCTAATTTTATGTACACATTTACCTTCAATAGGGCGCAAATTGGTCTTGGCGCTTCAAGTGCTATGATTATGTTGTTTGGCGTGTTGGCCATTTTAATTCCTTATTTGTATTCTGAATTACGAGAGAAAAAATCATGAGTAGCCTTAAGCTGACAAAATATAATATTGGTCGCATATTTATTTATTCGATACTGATTTTCTTTGCGTTTATATATCTAGCGCCTTTGTACGTCATGTTTACAACATCTCTTAAGGATATTGAAGAAATTCGAAGTGGAAATTTGATGGCGCTTCCTATCGATCCAACCTTTTATGCCTGGAAAAAGGCCTGGTCATCAGCTTGCACTGGAAGTGATTGCAGAGGCTTAGCACCATATTTTTGGAACAGTGTTCGCATTGTTTTTCCAGCAGTCATAATATCAACAATTGTTGGTGCATTTAATGGCTATTCTTTAGCTAAATGGAAATTTAAAGGTAGCGAGTTTTTGTTTGGAGCTCTATTGTTTGGTTGTTTTATTCCATTCCAAGTTATTCTACTACCAATGGCAAAGTTGTTAGGAATGTTAGGCTTAGCAAACACAGTGACAGGCTTAGTGCTAGTCCATGTCATATACGGAGTCGCTTTTACAACACTTTTTTTCCGTAACTATTATGTCGGAATACCAACAGAGCTAGTAAGGGCGGCAAAACTTGATGGTGCGGGATTTTTTGCAATTTTTAGGCATATTTTTATTCCTTTGTCTACCCCAATATTTGTAGTCACAATAATATGGCAGTTCACTCAAATATGGAATGATTTTTTATTCGGAGTTGTGTATTCAGGCTCTGGAACGCAGCCAATTACTGTAGCGCTAAACAACCTAGTGAATACGTCGGTTGGTGGCAAAGAATATAACGTGGATATGGCTGCAGCTATTATTGCTGCGCTCCCAACTCTAGCTGTGTATGTTATTGCAGGTAAATATTTTGTTCGTGGCCTTACTGCAGGCGCAGTAAAGGGATAAATAGTAAATTTATAGATTAAATGTGTCATCTTAAATATAGAAAATTAAAATAAATAATAAAAACAGGATAACAAAATGGGAAGCATAAGTCTTAATGGAATTAATAAATCATTTGGTTCAACCGAAGTACTAAAAAATATAAATCTTGATATTAAAGATGGTGAGTTTTTAATTCTTATTGGCCCTTCAGGTTGCGGAAAATCTACGCTAATGAACTTGATTGCTGGGCTTGAAGATTTAAATAGCGGTGAGATTATCATTGATGGAAAAAATGTTTCTGAAGAGTCTCCAAAAGATAGAGACATTGCCATGGTGTTTCAATCTTATGCCTTGTATCCAACAATGAGTGTTGCAAGAAATATTTGCTTTGGCTTGGAAATGAATAAGGTACCAAAAGATGAACAGGCATCTATTCTTAAAAGGGTGTCTGAACTTCTGCAAATTGATCACTTGCTAGATAGAAAGCCAGGACAACTTTCAGGTGGTCAGCGCCAGAGAGTAGCAATGGGAAGGGCGCTCGCTCGCTCACCAAAAGTTTTTCTTTTTGACGAGCCCTTGTCAAATTTAGATGCAAAACTACGAGTTGAAATGCGCACTGAAATCAAAAAATTACACAAACGCATTGGAACAACTATAGTCTATGTTACTCACGACCAAATTGAAGCAATGACTTTAGCAGATCGTATAGCAGTCCTTAAAGATGGAGAGTTACAACAGATAGGCACTCCCTATGAAATATATAATGATCCAGTAAGTCATTTTGTTGCTGATTTTATGGGTTCACCTGGAATGAATTTTATTGAATGCATTGTTAAAGGCCAAAACTTGATAATTGAGAGTGGAGGACAAAAATATGAATTAATAATTCCATGTACTGAAGCTCTAATTCAATCAAATTTAGATGTTGTTTTGTTGGGGATCCGACCAGAGATGCTCACTGAAATTCAGCCTTCAGTTGCAAACAATTCATTTGTTCAAAAAGTTAAATTTGATGTTGAAGTTATTGAGCCTATGGGCGCAGATACTATAGCGATAGGTCAATGGAATGAAAATGAGGTTATGGCAAGATTAAGCCCGGAATCTGGAAATTCTGCGGGTAAGGGATTTGAACTCCAAGTAGATACCAGTAAGGCTATATTGTTTGACCCTAACTCAGGTTTAAGAATACGATAAAGTCGATTATAATTTCAGTATGGCTAAAACCATTACAAGAGCTGTATCAAAGGCTTATGTCTAATCTTGTACTAAATGAATTATTGTATACTTAGGATTAGACTTAATCCTTTAAATTTTTGATACTCTCTCTGTTAATTAGTTTAATTGGAAAATCATAATTAACTTTAAGCTCTAAGTTATAGCATAGATTTAATAGACGCCTAGTTGCAGAAACAGCCATTTTCTGAAAAGGCATTTGAATAGTGCTTAATGGTGGCAAAGTATAGGATGCGATATTCATATCATCGTAACCCATAATTGAAATATCATTAGGAACATTAAATCCTTTCTTTGTAAGTGCAGAAATTGCTGCCATCGCAGATTGATCGTTTCCACAAAAAATAGCAGTAAAGGGAGTTTTTTGATTTAATAAATGAAGCGCGCCTTCATAACCCTTCCGGAAAGTGTAATTTCCTTCAAAAATTAAAGTGTTTGGGATGTCAATATTATTGTCATTTAGGGCATCTAAAAATCCTTGTTGCCTCAGATTTCCATCATCAGTATCAAGCCAACCAGTAATGCATGCAATTTTTGTATGGCCATTATCAATTAAATTTTTAGCTGCAAAATAACCTGCCTGATAGTGGTCAAAAGTAAAGCATTTATTTGGCAAAAGGTCAATTTTATTATTTAGTAGGACGATGTTAGGGTATTCATTTTCAATTTGAATAATCTCAAGATCTGGAATGTCAGATCCCCATATGATTAATCCATCACAACCGCTTCTAAAAATATTTTCAATAGATTTTCTGTGTGTTGTTCGAGGGCTATTATGAGTATTGTTTTTCGTAGATTTTTTATCACCATCAGTAACAA
>Ga0302116_1002304_pt1 | contig 11224 bp, 9 predicted proteins | sample AG5_SCM_MG_FD_203124 | JGI IMG/M metagenome (GOLD analysis project Ga0302116, IMG submission 203124) | Marine microbial communities from Western Arctic Ocean, Canada - AG5_SCM | ecosystem: Environmental > Aquatic > Marine > Oceanic | place: Canada: Western Arctic Ocean | collected 2017-10-01 | reverse complement strand
CGCGCGAGTCGGTGATGAAGATCCTGTACCCTCACGGCGTGGACCCGCCCCAATTCGTATCCGGCGACCAGGCGGCGCGCGGCGGCGGTACGGGCGGCGGCGGTGGACAGGCCATGATCGGCGCGACGTTCACGGGCCCCGAGGCGCGGAAGGCTGAGCTGATCCGTCAGCGCAAGCGCAAGATGGAGATGTTGCGGCGGCGCAAGAAGCGCTTCGCCCAGCTCCAGGCGGAGTCTGGCGTCAGCGCCCAGGACCTCGAGAAGCTCAAGGAGAAGCAAGAGGCGGAGGCTGCGCCCAAGCCCGGCGCTGGTCCGCTCAAGCTCTCATTCCTCGCGCGACCCCCTCCCAAGCCCCCTCCCAAGGGCAAGACCAAAGGACGGCGCGGCGCCGATGAAGACGACTACACCGACTACGGGGGACCTAGGAAGACCACCACCAGGTTCAGGGGTAACAGACGCGACGAGATCTTGATGGAGATTGTCGAGGAAGTCATGCGCAACCCCGCCTTCGTCGCGTTCTGTTCGGCGGTTACCAAGAAGATGGTCCCGGATTACCGAGAGTTTGTGGACAGGCCGATGGACCTCTCCACAATCGCGAAGAACCTTCGCCGCGCGGGCGGCTACCACACCGCGGACGCGTGGATGCAGGACGTGCGACAAATTTTGGCCAACGCCAAACTTTACCACGAGTCCGAGGAGGAGGCGATGATGCGGCACCCCGCCATCGTCCCCGCGGCGCAACAAATGGTGGAGGAGGCGGAGAAGGCGGTGGAGCGGCGCGCGGCTGACCTCAAGTTGGCGGATCAGTTTTTTGACGCCGAGAAGGTTTTGGGTCGGCCGTTGAGCGCGGAGGCCCAGGAGGCGGTGGATAACGTGGGTCGGATGGTGTTCCCCGGTGGGGTGACGGCGTCGGGCGCGCCCGTCGCGCCGCCGCCCAAGGAGGAACCCACGTCTGAGATTCAGCCCGCGGCTGAGCCCGAGGGTGGCTTTGGCGCCAACCCGGAACTGGCGTGATAAGTGAACCCGCCTGTGGGCGGCGCGTGGCTGACACCTTATCATCATCTTGAATATCGAATTACTGTCGTGCTAAACTCTCTTACATCGTCCGCGCTCCTGTCAGCATCCGGGTGGCCACGAGAGCTGCTGGCCGCCGACGACATGGATGTGCAGGTGGTAGACGCTCTGGCATCCCTCAACGCCGTCGTTGATGACGACCCTGAACCCCTGGTCCAGCTTCTCCTGCTTCGCGACCTTCTGCGCGGTGTACAGGAGGTGGCCGAGGAGCTCTTTGTGACCCTCCTCCGCCTTGCTGAGCTGCGTCAGGCCGCTGCGGATCTTGGGGATGACCAAAAAGTGGGTCTTTGCCTGGGGCGCGATGTCCCGGAACGCCAGGCACAGGTTATCCTCGTAGATGATGTCGCTGGGAATCTCCTTGGCGATGATCTTATCGAAGATGGTGGCTTCGCCGCTGTTGGCCATGCCCTTGAGGTGCGCCTCGATCGCGGCGGTCTTCTCGTCGCCCGCGGCTGCCATCGTCGTCACCGATCTGGCCAGAGTTTGGGTGGGTTTGGTAAAGCGCGACGCGGGGGCGACGGCGCGGAGCGAGGGGTGGCGAGCGGATGCGGTCGCGGAGCTGCTGACGCGGACGGCGAGAGCGGAGGCTGCGATGCGAGCGAAGGACATCTACCGATGCAACGCACGCGTTGGCTTGTGGGAACCTACGCGTAAAATCATTGGCCTCGGTTCCGTCGTTGTTGATTCCTCGCGGCGAACCATCGGAAATCAGGCTGACAACGGGGGAAGGAGCGCGCACACCTCACGGCACACCTAGCTCGTGCGGAGGGTTTGAATAGCCCACCTAGACCAACCTTCCCACGACGCTCGATACGTCAAAACCCGCGCGATGAATCGCATCTGATACCGCGCATCACCCGGCGACGCGTGGTTGTTCGACACCGAAAAACCTGCATCTGATCCCGACACCAAATGGGGAACCACACGAGCCACCTGCTGGGGTGCGCCCCGGTGCACATCAAGAACAGCAAGAAGTTCTACAACGTCGAAGACTTCAGCACCGCGCTGCGACGCAATAACTCCTTCACGTTCTTCTCCAACCGCAAGGGCCACGACAGGAAGACCACCGACGCGCTGATCCGCCTGCACGAGTTCTTCCTGGAGGGGAGCCCGGACGACGAGGGACAGCTGAGCCACGACGGGTTCGTGTCCATATTCGGTCTGAAATCGGACGTGTACACGCACAGGCTGGTGCGCATCATCGACCTCGATAACGGCGGCACGATCGGGTTCAGGGAGTTTGTCTACGGCCTGTCTAAGTTCCAAGTAGACGCTTTTGACCGGCGGGTGCAGTTCGCGTACAGGCTCTTCGACTTGGACGGCGACGGCTCCCTCGATAAGCACGAGCTGATGGCCGCGGCCAAGGCGACGCTGGAAACTGATAAGAAGCAGTACAGCACGCTGCCGACGCACCACCGGATCAAGATGCCGATGCGGGCCAGGCCGAGGCCGTACGACCCGCAGGTGAAGGGCAACCCCGCGGAGCTCAGGGAGGAGCTGGAGCGGATGACGCGAAACATGGGATCCAAGCGGATGGGATTCTCGGAGTTTCAGCTGCTCGTGGCGAGGTTTCCGCAGATATTCCAGCCGGCGGAGATGCTGTATAGACTCATGAACGTCAACAGCGCAGACGCCGGGGTGGTGGTCAGTAGCATGACGGATAACGAGCTCAAAAGATTGATGCAGTCGTTGGGCAGGTGGCAGGTTGACGCCGAGGGAAACGTAGCCACCGGCTTCGACGATCGATCCTCGTCCGGGCCCAAGTACAGGCTCGGTGCGTCCATCGCGGGGGAGGAAGGACGCGGCGCGGGTGGCGGGTATCAGGGCGGGCACAACGCGTTCCAGGGCGGGCACAACGCGTTCCGGCGACCAAACTCCCCGTTGAAGGCTCCAACCGGAGGAGGGGGACACGCCCGGGATTACCCGGCGTCGCCCCCCGACCACTGGTCGTGCCGCGCGTGTACCCTCCTCAACCCGCGAAACAAGTCCGAGTGCAGCGCGTGCGGGTCCAAGAAACCGGACGGATCCCCCGACGGCTCACCCGCGGGTATCAGTCGGTCCACGAGCGGCGCGTCCTCGTCGTTCGGCGCGTCCCCGGCGCTGTCCCGCCAGGGCAGCCTGGAGCAACAGAGGTCCTCTCTGTCACGCCAGGGCAGCCTGGAGAGGGACGGGGGCGCCGAGCAGAGACGGAGCGGACCATCCCCAGGCACGAGCGACGCGCTCAATCGACTACGCGACCGAGGAAATAAGTTGAGGAGGAGTGCGTCGGATATGGGCGGGGGGACACAAGGACGCGGGTCACCCGCGCACGAGCCGGACAGGGCGCTCGTTGACTTTTTGTTGGACCTCGGCCTGTCCGCGCACGTGCGTTCGTTCGTTCGCGCCGAGATTCTCACGATGGACGACCTGAAGCTGATGACGGACGCGGACATGGCGGAGGTCGGTTTGCCCAAGGGCCCGAGGCTCAGGATCATCGACGCCATGAAACGGATCCACGGCGGTACGATCCGATCGGACGGGAGGGGGGGCGGCGGAATGAACGGGATGACGTGCAAGATTTGCCTGGACATGCCCGTGCAGAGCGTGCTGAAGCCCTGTGGGCACTCGCTCATGTGTTGGAGGTGCGCTAACGAGGTGAGGGACTGTCCGGTGTGTCGTAAACGCATCGACGAGGTCATCCGTTGGTTCCCTTCATTCTAGCTAGTGTCGTGATACGAGTTACATGATCACTCACGACGAACCTCGAAACTCGTCATCGCTCGGCAGACACGGGCTTCAGGAGCAGCGCCGCGTTGGGTACCAAACCCGCCTCGCGCAGCGTCACCTCATCCTCCGTGAACGCCCTGGGCGGATACCCTCCCCTGATCTCAAACTCCTTGCCCACGTGAACGTCGTCCTCATCCTCGCCGCTGACCCGTCCCAGCCTCCGCCTCAAGTCCCCGACGGTGTCGTCAAACCCGAGCCGAATGACGTACGTCTTCAATCCGTTCATAGCCTTCACCCTCAGCGTCGTCACCTCAGTATCGTCCTCAACTTCGCAATCCTCGTCTTCGCTGTCATCCACGTCATCACTGGGTTCAGTCTGGATGTTCGCGAACGATACGGGCGCGGGGGGTCGGAACCTCTGACTGTCCAGCAGTCGAGCCGCGCCGGTGAACGCGACAAACCCGCTCTCCCAGTCCTCGTCGTGCCTGTCCACCAGCCGAAAGGGCACGCCGTCCGGGTGGGTGTGGACCATCTCGTACGGGAAGTACCCATCCTGCACGTCCCGGACGAAGCTCACGTTCTTATCGTCGTCGAACCCGCGGAAAGGTCCGTCGTCCACCCTGAACCCGTCGGCGTACAGATACAGCGTCTTGGGGGTGGGCATGACGAGCACGCGGTCCCCGTTGGGCTGGGTCACCACCACTCCCTTGCCGTCGCCCGCCACGCCGTTGAGCTCCTTGATGGACTTCACCAGCTTCTCCACGTTAACCTTGAACTTGGCGGTCACCGGCTTTGCCCGAACGTTGGCCCGTGGCTTTGGTTCAGGGGCCCATGGCTTTGGTTCAGGGGCCCGCGGCTTCACCGCCGGCAAGGGCTCCAAGTCTGCGGGCGCGGGCGCGTCGACGGACTTCTCAACCTCCGCGCCGACGCTCGGTTCCGGCGATGTGGACTTGGCGCGCGCGGCCGCGGCGCGTTGTTCGAGCCGCGTTGACCGAACCTTCCTCTCCGCGGACGGCCTCGGCACCACACGCCCGCGCTCGTCGCCCACCCACGTCATGCCGTAGTCCTTGAGGAACTTTTTGAGCGAGACGTTCTCCTCCGCGGCGCCCTGCAGACGTAACACGAGCTCCCTGTTCTCCCGTTCGAGCCTCTCAGCGCGCGGGTCGGAGTCCCGGGTGCGTCGAACCCGTGCCGCGTACTCGTCCCCGTCGGAGTCTCCTGAGGACGGCGAGGAGGACGTGGACGCGCCGCGGTGCCGGTTGGAGTTGGACCCGCGCCGAATGTGGTCCAGTCTCGCGGCACCCTTCGACCGGAGCTCATCCCTCAGGCGTTCGCAGTCGTCGCTCTTCTCTCCGAGTTCCGCGTCCGCGCGCTTCAACGCGCTCCTCAGACTGATGCACTCGCGCTCCAACGCACCCTGATGAGAGGAAAGAAGGGTGTGGGTCGTCGGTGGGTGTGTGGGGTACGCCGTCGGCACGGTTGGAACGCCTGATTTAGGGGAACGACGCAGATTCTGAGGGGACACGCACCAGTCGACGGGCCATGGACGCCATGACGTCGTCCCTGTCGCCACCGCTCGCCTTCCCGTTCTCATCGGAGTCATCACGCAGCGGCGGGGGGTTCTTCCTGAGCTCCGCCAGCGTCACCGCGTCCATCCGTTCGTCGAGCATGGACAAGATCTGACGTCGGTCCCGTACAAGAGACGGATCTGCCGAGACGAGCTTCTTCCGGGGGATCATGGATGGCGCGAAAACGAACGCGGGACCTCTCTCCGGCTTCAAACAGGCTCGGTCGCACGTGCGAGAAACGCTGCGGTGGCGGTCGCGACGCCTCGAGTCGGCCTGGGTGGACCCCGGGTGGTGAGCGGTCAACGCAATGTTCGGCGCGAGCTGCCGGTGCCCACTTATTTTGGCGACGGGACGTGTGCTTTTCGTCTCGGTTCGTTCTGATGTCGTCTACAAGTGCCTATACAAGTGCCTACACAAGTGCCATCAAATCCCCACTCTGCGCCAGACGGAACTCTTGGCCGGGTTCTTCCACTCCGCGTCCACCAGCGTCGCGTCGGCGTTGTCGTCCACCAGCTTTGAGTACCGCCGCAGCTTGTCCAAACAGTCCTCGGCGTTGCCCAGCAAGCCAGCCGCGGTGACTCCTTCCGTGTTCAACCCCTCGTCCAGTAACTTGAGCGAGTACAGGACGTCGATGGACGGCGGTGCCCTCGGGTCGTTGACGCACGAGTAAATCAGGCAGAGCTTGTCGTCGGGGTTGTCAAAGTCGGGTTGAAGCACCTTGCCGAGCGGACCGGACTTCTCGGGCAGGAGCTTCCACAGATCCTCCGTATCCCTCGCGAACGGCGATCGCTCCCCGGCCATGTACCTGTCCGTGCCCCGCGACGTGACCCAGAAAGCGCCGAGCTCATCCGCGTGCAGGCGGCGCGCGAATGACGCCCTGGCGGCCGCGTCCAAAGGAGCGGCGTAGGCCGGAACGTCGAACTCATCCACGCCGGTGGTCGATCCCGCCGCGTTCCTCAGCTCGGTGCAGACGGCGTCGAGCTCCGAGACGGCGCCGTCGAGGGCGGTGCGGTACTCAGCGAGAGGTCTGAGGGGCTTACCCACGCCCGTCGCGGATGGCTCACTCGCGAGCGTGGGCCTCGGGGACTGAGCCCACGCGGTGGTGCCCGCCACCGCCATCAAGAGGGCGCCACGTCTGGTCGGGACCCATCGCGACACGTCGACGGCCGAGTCGTCGCCGTCGGGCTGACCCACGGCGGATACGACGGTGTGGGTGCGTCGAGACCGATCCGGACGGCGCCCAGTGGCCGCCGGGCCGGTCGATAATCGCGTCGAGCACGTCGCGGTGGCAACCATGGCGCGCGAGATGTGTGGATAGACTTTCTTCGTGCCCACAAGACAAGTTTCGTTCGAGCTCCGAAGTACACTCCAGTTCACCCTGCAAGGCCGGACACCGACCGGTACCAGCACACACACGAGGAGCACTGAAACGTCACACCGACGACGATGTTCGCCACCTTGAAGAACAAGATCGATGAGAAGATGCCCGAGCTGAGCGCCAAGATGAAGGAGCTGGGAGACAAGATCGTCCCGCCCGGACAGGGAGAAAAAGAGGAGAGTCCCGAGCTGCTCCCCCTGCGCGCGCTGCAGCAGGTCCCACCGATGCACTCCGACGGCCTACCCGAGAAGCGGCTACTGGTGGTTCTTCAGCCCCCCGAGGAGCTCCCGGAGGCTCCCGCGCCGGCCGGTACCTACTCCCCCGTCGTGGTGGTCGGAAACATGGTGCACGTATCCGGCATCGGTCCTCTCGCGCCCGAGGCCACCTCCCACGTCGCGAAGATCGGCGTCTCCGAGGACAAGGAGAAGGGCATCATCGGCACCGCGGACGGAAAGGCGGCGGCGAGGGCGTGCGCGTTGACCATGATATCCGTGCTCAGGGCGCAGCTCGGGTCCCTGAACCACGTCAAGAGGCTGGTGAATGCCAAAGGTTTCGTCAACTGCACGCCCGACTACTCGGAGCAGCCGGAGGTCATGAACGGGTTCAGCGAGATGATGATCGAGGTGTTCGGCGAGCGGGGGAAAGGGTCGAGGTCGGCGGTGGGCGCCGGGAGCCTTCCCAGAGGGTGGGCGGTGGAAATCGAGGCCGTCTTCGAGCTGCACGACAAGTTGTGAAAATATTTGGGATGTCATAAAATTCGAACGTCGATGGTATCGACTCGCCCCGTCATCAATCGTCCAGGCGGTACATCAGCGTCGCCTGCGGGCACAGGTCTCCGTCCTTCAGAGTCACGTCTCCGTCGTCCGTCCGCGAGAACACTTTCCGTGGGAAGTTGGACACCAGCGAGTAGTGCAAACCCGTGTGCTCCTCCAGGGTGTCGACCCAGGTGTAGAGATCCTCCACGGCGTCGTCGCCGAAGAAGCGCCTCTGCTGCCTCGACCCGTCGGGGAACCTGACCAGCACCTTGCAGACACCCGTCGCACCCTCGGGCGGCTCCTCGGCCAGCACCGCGGACTTCTCCTCCCTTCGCTTCTCCACGGACCGAAGGCGAGCCTCCTCCTCCGCGGCGACGGCGGCTTCCTCCGCTAAAGCCGCCTCCTCGACGGCCCGCGCCCTAGCCGCCTCCTCCTCCTCCGCGGCAGCGCGCGATGCCGCCTCGCGTTCCCTCTGCGCGTCCGCCTCGAGGGCCGCGCGGTACGCCGCGTCCTGTTCGTCCCGAATGCGTCGCTCCGTCTCCCGTTCCTCCCGCTCCATCCGTTCGCCGAGCATCTCCACCCCGTGCGTCTCCGCAGTCTCCGCCAGCAGCCGCGCCAGGTCCCCGGGCTCCACCGCACCCTCGATGGCGAGCGCCAAAACGCCGGATCCGCCGCCCGCGCTGGTCATGAGCGCGACGTAAGGGAACGTGGACGGGTTCAGCCTGCTCGCCAGTCGGTGCGCGTCCGTTTTGGTCACGTCGCCGCCCCACGCGACGCAGGAATTGTTCACGACATCCGTCACCGCCGGGTGCGACAAAACATCGCGGCAGAACGCCCTGCAGTCGGGGTGCTCCGGGGAGTGGAGGTAGACGAACAGCATCTTGCCCTCCTCGGACGCCACTCGCAGCGCGGCGGCGTGGGAGAGCTCCAGAAAGTCCGGCAGCGAGTCGCCAAAGTCCTTCCGCATCATCCGCTTAAACTTTGACGCGGACTCGATGGGATCGTCGAGCTCTCCGCCCGTCGCCGCGTGCGTGATTCGTGCGGCGTTGTTTCGCCCCACCAGCCCGACGAGCACGTTACCGATGACCTTGACGAATATCCCGACGGTGGCCTTGACGATGCCGAGCGGGAGGTTGAGGAGCTGCACTACGGGATTGGGGCGTAGCGGTCGAACGCGCTGACGAGGACGGGTGCCCGGGGCGGATCTGCGCCCGTCGTCGCGCGGGTCCGGGTGACCGACCGCGTTGGATGGATCCGGGGGCGCGCTGAATCCCATCGCGGTGTTCACCGCAGCCTCGAGGTCCCCGCCGTGCTGCCTCAACAATCGCCTGGCGTGCTCGAGGTCCTCGAGCCCGGCGATGGAAGCGAGGGTGGCGACGGACTCATCCTCTGACTGCTGCGTGGTCATCGCGACGCTTCCTACGCGTGAAGCGCCGGTCCCGGGGTCGTGGGTTCGATCGAGTTCGCGCGCGACTGATGCGTGCGTATCGCTGAGGTCGTTCTACCAACCCGTGAACGCGCGCGGTCGGTGCGCTCGCGGCGATAGGACTGACCCGCGCTTCAATTTGGCGCGACCTTGAGATCTCGCAAGGGTCGCAGTCTCGATGCGATGCAGTGGCTAGGGTCGAGCCCAAAGTCCCCACAGGTCGGAAATGACGGGTCATCCGCGGAGGCGCAAAGAACACTCTTGATGCGTACACCGGCTCTGGTGTTGTTCTTGAAAATGAATATCTAGGTAGCAAACGTCGTTTACTAAGCGTGCGTATGTTATAGCGTCGTCTTCTTCTCTCTCTCAGCTCTAGCTGCTCGGGCTTTGACCCCTGGGAGGAAACGGAATTCCAAAAAATATACCGACCGGGGAGGCGCGGCGGCGAGACACGGCGTCGTCAGAGTCCGGACCTGAGCGCCGTTAAGGGTACATCGTCTCGTGTTGTCGCCTCCCCGATCATCAATGCGTAGGGTGCGGGTGTGTGGTGCGGATTGGGCGGCGGCCTGAGCAGATACCGGTCGGCGTGTCGGCGATGAGTCCTACTTGGACCCGTCGTCATCACCGCCGGGGGACTTGGTATCCTCATCGCTGTCCCCAGCCGCGAGCGCGGCCGCCTTCTTCGCCGCCTCCATGGCCTCAGCCGCCGCCTTGGCCCCCGCCGCCGCCGCCATCTTCTTCTCCTCCTCGGTGGGCCCCGACGGGAGCGCGGGCGCCTCCGTCTCGACCTTGCCACCCGCCGCCACGACGCTGTCGCGGAGCATGGTGTTGTCCGAGCTCAGCGCCTGGCACTGCGTCGTGAGCCGCTTCACCTCCGTCTTGAGCTTCTCGTTCTCCTCCGTCAGCGAACCGACCCGTGACCCCAGCTCCTCGCACTCCGCCTGCTTCCGTAGGCGGCTCCTGCGGGCGCTCTCCCTGTTGGACTGCTTCCTTCGCTGACGCTTCAGCTCGCGCTCATCCGCCGCGGGGGCCCCGGCGGGCCTCACGCCGAGCCCGGTGCCGTAGGCGGCCGCGAGGTTCTCGGCGCTCCCGCCGTGCGACGTGGGCAGCGATCCGCCGGTGTCGGAACCTCCCCCGCTCGCCTTTCCGTCGGCTCCCGGAAACGCTCCTGGAAACGCGGCCCGAGCGGCACCCGCGGCGGCTCCGGGGTACCCCATCGCGCCGGGGTAGCCGAACCCGTTGGCGGCGCCGGGGAAGGGCGCACCGGCCATGGACTGCACGTGGAGAAGACGAGATACAAGATGCGTCAGTCGATGTTTAGTGACACGAGATACGAGGTGAGGCGAGCTCGGGATAAAAATATCTGGGGGTCAGAGGGACGGGGGACGCACCGGTGTCGCCCACATCTGCGCGTAGAGGTTGGGGTGCTGCGCCATCTGGGCGTAGTACTGGGCGGCGCCCGCGGCGTTGTTCGCCGCGGGTGCCGAGGGTTTGTTCACCCCGTAGTACTGCTGCATGGCGGCGGCGGCGGCCCACTGCTGCGCGGAGAAGTCGTTGGTGGTCGCCCCCGCGGTCTGCGCCTCCTGCGTGGGGGCTGGAGAAGACCCGGCAACCTCCGTTGTCATGGCGCTTTTCCTTCGCTAACGCGTCTCCGTTCTCGACCCGATCGCCCGCGACGGTGACGCGTCGGGGTTCGAAGGGTAAGAACGGGAGACCTCGGGCGCGCTCGGTGAGTCGTCTACCCGCGCGCGAACCCGAACCTGATGGGGGGTCGACGTGGGAAACTCTCGACGCGAGTTTTTCGCGCAAGAATTTGCGACGTGAGCCCTCCGATCCCGCGCGGCGTCACTCACTGACGCGCTGCGTTGGGTTGACCGAAAGAGCGCGGAGACTAAGGGTCTTCGCGTCGAGGCGACGTGCACGGACGCTGGACGCTCGCACAGTGACGCGTCTCGTCGAGAAGTGGCGCCCTCCATGGAGATCCACCCCGACTTTGAACAAACGACGCTTGGTGGGTTGTCGAGTTTGTTGAGCACGTCACCGAAGGGGGGAAAACGAGAGACGTAGGGCGCGCGTGGCCAGTGTGGCGACCGGCGATTGGCCCAGGGGAAGGGTGTCAATCTCCGTCATAAGAATCGGCCGAGCTTTTTCAAAGATCCCATTTTACGGTCTATTTCACCGTTCACACCCACATATTCCAAAAAAAGTTGGCCACGTTCAATGCACTTGTTCGACCCCCCCGGCTGAAAAGGAACTCTCCTGCCGGGCGAGTCGACGTTCGTTTTCGAAAGCGCAGCCTTTCTCTCCTCTCTGTTTGA
>Ga0302116_1002301_pt1 | contig 11232 bp, 12 predicted proteins | sample AG5_SCM_MG_FD_203124 | JGI IMG/M metagenome (GOLD analysis project Ga0302116, IMG submission 203124) | Marine microbial communities from Western Arctic Ocean, Canada - AG5_SCM | ecosystem: Environmental > Aquatic > Marine > Oceanic | place: Canada: Western Arctic Ocean | collected 2017-10-01 | reverse complement strand
TACTTCTGCAACGCCTCTTGCCAGAAGACTGCGTGGAAGAAGCACAAGAAGACGTGCAAGGCGCCGACCACCCCTCCCTTGAGTGAGGCAGAATTGCGGGTTTTGCATGAGGGCATGCTGCTACTGAACCGGTGCATCCAGGAGCCTGGAGCTGGAGACGGACCCACAAGTGTGGTATTAGATTTCTTGAAAATCCACTCGGATTAGAAGCATCTTTTATAACCTTTGCGTTATATTTGAACCTTCTTCCCTTCTTCATTTAGGTTTATGAATGACGTGTTCGCCTCACCATCTTCGACCTCCATCATCTCCTCATTCTCCTCCTCGACCTCCACTTCCTCGACCTCCTTTTCCTGCATCACAGAAAGACTCTGTCTCCTGCCAATTTCCTTCGCCCGCTGCAAGTTTTGATCACGTCGCTCCAGCAATTCAACCTCAACCTCGCCGTTTCCCTCCCTCCCACTCCCCTCGTTAAAGCTCTGCCCCCTCTTCACTCTCGCGACATACTTTGGCTTGCCGTAAAAGTCTTTGAAAACGCTGGTGCTAATGTTGTTCGGGAGAGGTTTAGCCAGCGCCTTGTAATCTTTCTTGATTGATCTAAGCCTCGATTTCATGGTGTTCATCCTCCGCCACTCTTTGTCTTCTCGTAACGCTCTCCAAAGCAGCATCTCAATCGTGTCGAGGCAATTGTAAATGCTGGAATTCAGAAATATTTCGTTCTCGTGGCTTCCAATCTTTTGATTTTCTAACAGGATTAATTTTTGTTTGGCCAACAGCTTGAAGCTAGCTTTCAGCAGCTGGTACGCTCCTACATCTGCCTGCGTGAAGAACACTTTTAGCTCAGAGACCAGAGGCTCGACAAATGTATCATTCGTCTCGTTGGCTCGTAGGAGTTCAACGAGGAGGTGCGGCCGTAGCTCTCCTTCGATGATGACGTCTGGATGGGTTGCTTGAATCCAGCGGAAGAGCCGGGAGGATGCTTTTGTTGTTGTCAATCCCGAGCCACACTTTTTAAAATTCTTCGCGCCAATCACCTTGGCGCTGATTTTCCCACTCAGTGGCTGCCAGTTTCGCTTGATTGACATGGCCATGCAAATCATCCCGCAAAATAAGAGGAGCGTAATTGGGGCAGCGAACTGACCAACACCTAAGCATTTCATTTCGCGGGTGTTGATTCATCGCGAGTAAGAATTTTCGTCTTCATCAAGGCTCGCTCGCTTCGCTCGCTCACCAAGCGGATTAACGTCGATGTTCCCCTCGCCGCAGTTTCCCGTGTCTACCCACTTCTCGTACAACCCGTGGAGGTTCTTTCGGTTGTAGCAGATGCTCGTCGGGTTGGCCGGGGCGCAGTTTCTGAGCTCTTGTATCCAATAGCTCAGAGCGCGTTCGACATCAGGAAGATCGTTGCGCACCCCCACTGCCAAGTCGCTAAGGCCCCACTGGAGTGGTTTCTCGCTCACAACTCCCAACCCATCACCGCAGGTGCTCGGATTGTTCTGGTGCTCCCTCATGACGAACTCGCAAGAGATCATTGCCTCGCAGTTGTCTTTTTCGTATCCGCTTTCAAAATTACGCAGCGATTGCTTGCTGCCCTCGTCCCCCAGCGGAACAATCTTGTACTGTAATTTCGGGAAAGCGCTTACGACCCACGGCGTGTAGCTGTAGCCTTCCGGAAGGCAGGTCACCTTTTTGCTCAACACCAGTTCTTCGATACTGCGGCCGTTTTTTATTAAATTTGTTTAATTTTGTTTTGTTTTGTGAGAAAAATCTTGTTCGCTCGCTCACTCACTCACCTCTTAATGCCAACGTCAACCTTCTGCGAGTTCAAGATCGCCGACAGGTTTGCAGTGAACGCACTCACCCATATGACTGCGAATAAGCACACTGCCATGTTGAAGATCCTCCCCTCGCCCGTTGTTGGAGCGTGACCACTGTGCGCCGTGAAAGTCAAAAACGTTCGCTCAAAGTACGCGAAGAAAGTTTCTCGAAAGCTGTCTCTCGTGTACAGGCCGAGCTGATTTCTTCTGCTCGCGGATATTGGCTTTCGGGCAAAACCGCCCTCCGAAGAGTTCACAAACTCGTGGATCTTCATAGTTTGTGTGTTTGTGATTTGTACGATGGTGTAAGACATATTTTAAATTTGTATTGCAGAGTAATGAGTGAATGGTGCCGTTTCTTCTCTAGTTCTTACCAAAGGTTTGAGGTTGCGATCCTTGCGAGGAACGAAACGATCCCGATTCGACTCGGTGTGAGCCTCCAAGAACCAGTAAATCACCCCGCACATAAAAAAGAGCAGGAAAGAAGTGAGCCACAGATCTAAACTGAAGGTCTGCAGGATTCTAAATTTGGATTCCCCAGAGTCGTTAGAAACAGAGAAATTTTTTATAAAATGTTGCAGTAAGGAAATCGCCTGTGAGGAACTCATAGACACGGTTAGCCCATTGCCAGACAAAAAGGGGATGGTGAACCGATTCATCATCTGCCGATAGTTGGTGATGTAGAACATGGACCAGTACACCTGTGTGCGGTTGTTCCAAACATCCAGCTGACCAGTCCCGTAGGATTTCGAAAAGGATGGGTCGTAAGGAGTGGAAGAGAGCTTGTCAAGTCCCGAGGGAGTGAAGAGAGTGTACGTGAACTGACCGTGGCTGGCGATGAACCCTATCATATCAAGCACAAAGCCACCTCCTGAATAGTGCGTATTAATCGAGGAAGAGGTGAAGATTATGCCATTTGCTGGATCCTCGTAGATGATGTTGTTGAAATCGTCCTTCTCTAGATTCACAAAACCCTCCTGCTCAATTATCGTAATATTGAGGTGTTGCCCTATAAGAAGATCTCCAGGTTTAGCACAATTCAGCTTATCTTGAGCCGAAGATATACTCCCATCACACACAGCTGGGAACGAAATTGAGCTGCTTTGGGTGTATTCAAGTAGCAACAGGACTTGCAACACGTACAGAGGACTTGTGATCATGGCAAAGTTGAATAGGGAGTTGATCCTTACGATTGAATGAAGGAAAAAAAAAAAAATTTAGATTTTCTTGTTATTTTACGATTCTTAAAATCGTGATCGTTTGTCCAAAACTTGCTCTTCTTCATGATACACACACACGTTCTGTGGCTCTGCTTGTGCTTGATTACAAAGGTACATCCCAATCATGTTTCCGTGTGTTTTGGTCGGTAATTCTATTCTGCATTCTTCTAACCCATCTTTACGTATCTTTCCAATGGCAGTTGTCCCATGCCTTCGTCCCATCTCAAGCCATGTTCTTGACTCTTTCTCCGTCATCCTCCAGGCCAACAACAACAACAATTCTAAATGAAACACCTCTGGGCAATGATGCATCCTCGACAACGACAACAACAACAACCACAACATCTTACTCTGGCCCTGCCAGTAAGCCTCTCCTGGACAAGGTCACCCAGTCCGAATCCTCCCCTTCCCATGACCTCTCTGCAAAGTACCAACCTCTCCCTCTTACTGCTTCCAATATCAAATCTCTTGATTTGACCTCCACCATCTCCACCCTGACCATCCCCGAGCTGAAGCAGCTTTCGAACGAGCTAAGGTGGGAAATTCTCGAGTCGGTCTCAAAGACCGGTGGCCATTTGGGTTCCTCCCTTGGAGTAGTGGAGCTGACCGTGGCCCTCCACCACGTTTTCAACACTCCCATTGACAAGATAATTTGGGATGTAGCGCACCAGTGCTACCCCCACAAGATTCTCACTGGGAGGCGCTCGCGCATGCATTCGATCCGCCAGCAGGACGGAATATCTGGTTTTTGCAAGCGTAAGGAGAGCTTCTACGACGCGTTTGGCGCTGGCCATTCGTCCACGTCAATATCCGCCGCCCAGGGCATGTCGATAGGGAAGCAGATAGTCTCGCCCCAAGAGAAGAACAACTGCATCGCTGTGATTGGTGATGGGGCCATCACCGGGGGCATGGCGTACGAGGCAATGAATTCGGCTGGTTACCTGAAGAATAGAATGGTGAGTTATTGAGCGAGTGAGTGAGTGAGCTATTGATTTACCAAACTAACCAACCCAAACATTTCCCCATCCCTTATAATCAATTTTCAATTTTCCAGATCGTAATCTTGAATGACAACGGTCAAGTTTCTTTGCCCACCGGCACGATGAGCGCGGGGGGAAACGGCCCCGCGTCGTCTCTGTCCGCCTACACGAGCAAAATCCTCGTGAGTCGCAAGTTCCAGACGTTTCGTGATGTCGCGAAAGGTGAGTCTGTCCACCCACACCCACACCCACACCATTCATTTCGTTTCCTTTCATTTTCCACTAATCCATTCCATTCAGGAGTGAGCAAGCTGTTCCCGGAAAACATCCAGGAGATGAACAAGAAGATTGACGAGTATGCTCGCGGAATGGTTTCCGGGGGAACCTTCTTCGAGGAACTCGGCTTCTACTACGTTGGTCCGGTCGACGGCCACGACTTGGACAACTTGGTCCCAATATTGGAGAAATTGCGCGACTCGCCGTCCAACAAGCCAATCCTCCTACATTTGAAAACGAACAAGGGCCACGGCTACCCACCCGCGGAGAACGCCAGTGACAAGATGCACGGCGTGGGCAAGTTCGACGTTGCCACCGGCGTGCAGGTCAAGCCAGCGAAGGTAAGTGTTTGTAATCTGCTAAGCGCAACCCAACCTAACCCAACCCAACCCAAACACTATGTATGCCCATACACTAATCCCAATTCCAATACACTCAGAAGGGCGAACCCTCGCTGACTTCCGTCTTTGCCAACACGTTGATCGACGTGGCTGCCGAGGATAGAAAAATTGTTGGAATCACCGCCGCGATGCCAGGCGGCACCGGCATGGACATCTTCGGGCGGAGGTTTCCCAAGCGAACGTTTGACGTTGGAATTGCTGAGCAGCACGCCGTGACGATGGCTGCTGGCATGGCGACCGAGGGCCTGAAGCCGTTCGTTTGCATCTATTCCACGTTCATGCAGCGCGGGTATGACCAGGTCGTTCACGACGTTTGCATTCAGAACCTACCCGTTCGGATGATCCTCGATAGGGCTGGTCTCGTCGGCAACGACGGTCCCACGCACCACGGCAGCTTTGACCTGACCTACATGGGCACGCTGCCTGGCTTGACGATTATGGCTCCGAGCGACGAGCTCGAGCTGCAGAACATGATTCACACTGCCGCAAAGCTTGACAGCGGCCCGTCCGTTGTGCGCTTCCCCCGTGGGGTTGGCTACGGGGTTGACAAGGTGAGTTTCATTCCTTTATTCTCCGCTGGCCGCTCCCGCTGGCCGCTCGCGACTAACCCACTCTTGCATTTTGCTCGGCGCAGCTTCGAAATCTGTTCGGCTACGACTTTTTGGCCGAAGACGAGGACGTTGGGCACCACCACGGTGCCCCCGTCGAAATTGGCAAGGGAAGGATAGTTCGCAAGGTTGGCGGCCACGGCCAAAAACAAACAAAGAATACCGCCAGAGGAGGTGAGCGAGACATTCAGCTGTGCAAGTCAAGTTGAGTTGCCAAACCTGAACTTACCAAATCAACTAACTATGCGCCTCGCTTCGCTCGGCGCGGCGCCCAGACACGAAGAAAAACAGAGTTGCGATCCTCTCCTTTGGGACCCGGCTACACGAATCACTCGTTGCAGCTGACGATTTGGAAAAAGGTGAGTTAGCTAAGCGAGCGAGCCTTGAGGAAGACGAGCATGAAATACTCGAGATTGATACTCGCGAAAATGGCTGCAGACGTAATGGCTAACATCCACTACTAAACTAAACTAAACTAAACTAACATTATATTATTCCACTCAATTCTTATTCGTTTGGCTCGCTTCACTCGCCTCCCCCCTGCTCCATTAAAAATGCACACAATCTCGCTTCGCTCGGCGCAGCCAACCCAAACCTTGGAGTGACCGTTGCGGACGCCCGGTTCATGAAGCCCCTCGACATCGACCTCGTTAGAGAGCTTGCGAGCAACAACTCGGTTATTGTCACTTGCGAGGAGAACGCCATCGGGGGCTTTGGAGACCACGTGCTTCACTTTCTGGCCCTCGACGGTGCCTTGGACAACGGCGATTTGAAAGTTCGTCCCATGGTCCTTCCGGACAGCTGGATTGAGGCTGGTCCGCAGTTCGAACAGTACGAGCAGGCGGGCCTCAATGCCAAGCACATATCTCGGACTCTTTTGAGGTTAACAAATCTTGTCACGGCTCCTCTATTATCGGAATGAATAAAATGAAATTAATGAATGAAGACAACAATTAAATTAGTACACTCGAAATGTTTCACATACGCAACATTATTTAATCATCCTCGTCATCGTCCCCCCTTCCCACTCTATCCTTCAAATTCTTGACCCCCTCTCCCAAATGAGTAACGAACTGCGCCGAGCGAGGAAGGTGCGAAGGTGCGAAGGGGTTAGTATGGCTCGTATTCTCGTCTTACACTATTTGTGACTAGCTAGCTCGCTTGCTCGCAATTCTAGTCTTCCTCAACCCCCCCCCTGCGCTTCGCTCGCTTACCGACTTCATATCCCTCTTGAACCTTGCAATGCTGTGAGTTCTCCAGAACTCCTCCTCGTCCTGGATCGCCTCGTCATGCCTAATTTGAGCAATGAACTCAGCCATTTCCATCCGAACGTCACTGGCAATCATTCTACCCCAGTGGCCTCTCACGACCCTCTGGATCGTGATGGCACTGGCCTGCATCAACGCGTTCATTGCTTCCAGCTCGGCCTTCTTCATGGCCCATCGCCTCGCCGCCTTCCTTCCAAGGTGTCCCCTGTACACCCTCGTCAGCACAACACTTGCCCTGGTTTCCATCTTCTCCTTTCTCATTTTTTCGTACAGTTTCTTCGCCGCGCTCTTGCTCTCTTGCTCCTCCCTGAACTTTTTCCTCTCCTCCCCCTCCTTCGCCTTGGTCATAGCCTGGGCTAAATTCCGACTCCTCTCCGCCTCCAGTCTGTTCTCCTCCATCATCTTTGTTCGCTCGATGGTGATTTTCTTCTTCTTCGACGCGTATTCAGCCCCAATTTGCTCCCCTGCGTCTGTCCAGCTGATCTTCTCCCTCCTTACCAGCGTCATTGCCCTGAAGTACTGAAACGTTAAGCAAAACAGGCCAAATTTCATCTATATGAAATTTGTTTTGTGTGAGTGGGGTGTTCGTTCGTGTTGTGGTGTGTTGCTGACCCCTGACTCCTGACTCCTGACTCCTCACTCACCGTTTGCTCTGTCTCGTTGAGCGCGTGATCCCTCTCATCCCCCTCCTTGATCACCTTCTCCTTGCCCATTCGAAACTTGGCGGCCGCGGCAATGGGCAAAATCTTTTCCCACGGCGTGCCCTGCTGGTCTTCGTCGTCGCTCGGGTCGTCGCTGACGTCCGACTCGCTGGATTGCTCACCCTTCTTCTCGTCGCCATTCTCGCCAAAATCGCCAACCACGCCGAACTTGTCAGTGTGATTGTTGACCCCCTTCAACTTTTTCTTCTCGGCTGCTTTTTTGGCTCTCTTCGCCTCCTTTTTCGCCGACTTCTTGTCATCCTCCTGCTTGTCCTTGATGGCGCTTGCCTTGACAGTTTCCGTGCCAGGCTTAATCATGCCGTCTTTCTTAATGCTCGGCACGAACCCGGCAACCACCTGCTTGGACTCCCGCTCCCCGAAGAACCAACCCTCCAGCATCCACTCCAAAATGTCGTCAACCACCTCGGTGCTCGTGGTGATTGCAACCAATTTGTTGTGCTCTCTCTCCAGAGCCCTCCTTGCATTCCCCGTCCACAGCAGTGTGCTGTAGCCATGCAGCACCTTCACCTCAATATATTCTTTTCTAGTGGCATAACAATCGTGCAGCTCCTTGTCAATCCCGTTCAGCTTCATCCGTCTCTCTAGCTCCCTGCTCTCCCACATTAATTCGTGGATCAAATCTTCCCTTTTGAACCTGCAAGAGCCCCCCCTCTGCGCGCTTAGCGCAACCTTGCTGTCCATGACAATGAGTTCTGGGTGCTGCGCCGCCGTAAATATTGGGTTAGTTTTGTTGTGCTTCGCTTCGCTTCGCTTCGCACCTCCTCCTCACCTTCCGAATATAATTCAGCTCGTCGGCAATTTGCTCCCGCCGCTTCATCACCTTGTCCACGTCCACCATGCTCACCCAATCGCACGGGTTCTTCTTGCAGGCCAAGCAACCCCCAAAACCTAGCTCTTGCAGCTCCCTCATTTTCATCATCTCCTCCGCACTCTTCGTGTCCATCAGAATCCTCTTTTGCGCCGCCTTCACGTCGTCCTGCGCCCTGCTCGCACGCTGGTTCTGCCTCCTCTCTTTGCGCCTGGACTCAGCCTTCCTCTGCCTCGTGTCATCGTCGTCGTCACTGTTATCTTCGTGCTCGCCGCCCTCCTTAACATACCCGGGCGCGTCACTGTCCGAGCTGTCATCGACCAAGAATTTGCTTGCGCGCTCCCTCTCGTAAATTTGCTCTCGCAGCAACCTATCCAACTCCCTTTCCAGCTCCAAGCGGAGAACCGCAGTGGGAAACCTTTGGGGCGCCACGTGCAGCACGCTGCTGTCCATGAACTGGTTCTGGTAAACCGTCGTCTTGTCCAGTTCGCTCAGAACGGTCCTGCACCTCGCGTCAATGTCGGTCTCCAGCGTCGCGCCGTTGCTGTCGAGCCGGATTGGGATCCAGTCCCTCCCGTGAGTCAGCTTCAGCCTTTCCTCCCTTTCTTCAATCCTCTTCTGACACTCAACGTACTCGTCGAAGTTCCCGTTGTACGCCTTCAGCAGCTTGTAGCAGCGCTCCTCGTCATTTGTCTTCAACTCCGTCTCGTTGGTTTTGCTCCAAATGTCCATAATTTTATCTCTCCCAAACTCACAGAACCACTTCCCAAGTGGTTTGACGTCCCTGCTGCTCTTCTTGTCCTTATTGGCCTGCAAAGCAATGCTAGCAATGTTCATCCTCCCCCCAAGCATGCCCAGCAAGTTCTTCTTCTCGCTCACCGCGTTATCGTTCGTTTCCTCGACTCCCAACTCCTCCATCTCCTTTTTAGACAAGTCGTGGAGCTTGGCGCTTGCCTTGTGTTTGTCGGCGTGTTCGCCGAGAGGCTTAACGTATCCGATCCAAGCGCCAGGGTTCAAAATCTTGTCAACCGTCGCCCATTCCTTCTGCTCGGGGGTGAAGGTCGCGCTATCCTTGTGCCTAGTCTCTGCGGCCAAGAAAGGGTTGAAACCAGAAGCGTTTTGTTCCGCCTTCCGCCTCATCAGCTCCGCGTCGTCGTGGAACTTCCCCAGCAGCTTCTTTATCCCGACCTCCTTCCTGACCAACTTGGCAAAGGGCGTCTCGCTGATCCTCAGCACTTCGTTTCTGTCCAGTCGAAACTGCTCCACGGCAGCGTTGTAGCGGCGCTTCTTCTTCCGCCCGCCCCTCATTTCCCTGCTCTTGTCTTCCTCCTCCTCCTTCACCTTGAGCCACTCCCACTTTTGGAAGTTCAAGCTGAGCAAAAAAGTTAGTAAGTTTTGTCATGCCAACCTTTTCATAAAATTTCATTTCGTTTCGTTTCATTTCATTTTTCTCGCTCACCTCCTGTCAAGCATCGCCCACTGTCGTTCTTCTAACGTGAGACTTTTCATGCCCTCTCGCCGGTACAGCCTTCGAACCTCTTCTCCCGGGGTCAGGCTGGCAGTGAGCTTGTCCTTCACTGAGCTCACCGCCTGCCACCTCTGATTGGCGGTTGCGGTGGACAAATTGAGCGGCGCGTTCAATCCCATTGCAACTTCGGTAGCCCTTCCCGCGCCGAAAATTGCCGCCGTTGCGGCCGGAATGATTTGCCTGATGTTCTCCATTTCGGATTTCAGCCTGTCCTTCTCCAGCAACCGCTCCCTCCTCATTTCCGCCATTTGCTCCAACCCCTCCTTGATGTCCTTCTTCTCCTGGGTCCTCGTGGCGAACAGCTTGCACCAGTGGGAGAACTCGACCTCAAGCACCTTTATTTCCCTCAAAACGTCGTTCCTCTCCTCGTCGGTCATTTCCAAGTTCTCGTCGTCGTCGGCGAGCTCCTTGTTGCAAATTTCAATGTCGTTCTCGCAGCGAGCCGACTCGCTCTCAGCCTCATCCGTCAAGCCTTGGCAAACGCTTATCTTCCTCTCGGCCAGCCTCATGCTCGTCCACAGCTCCTCGAGCTCCGTACCGCACTGGGTGAGCCGGGACTGCTTCTTCATGCTTTCCTCAAACTTGATGTTGAGCACGTCCCCGGCGTCCTCGCCCATTTTGCCACAAACTTGAACGCTGTACTTTGCTGCGGACGCGGCACCTACCACGACTTGAAAGTAGCCCGGCTCGATTGGAATTTGCTTCGGCTTGTGATGTATGACAATCCTGCCGAGGTTGTCTGGGGTGTTGAGCACCTGCAATTCGTACGGAGAGAAGCCGAGAGCCTGGGGGTTTGCAATTGCGGCTGCGGTTGGCTTCTTATTTTTCTTCTTCCCCGTGTCGTCCGAGCTTAACCTGTAGAGCTGCACGGCGAGCCGGCCCAGCTTGTAGCCACGAGGACCAAACACGCCCTGGAAAACAATACTGACAGTAATGTCCAAGAGTTTGTCCTTCCCCTCCGGAGCAATGGCAAACTTATGTGACCTGGATTGGCGGCTTTCGAGACTACAGTTGGTCTCCTCCAGCAAGTCCTGCGTTCGCCCGGTGGTATATAGCACCTGGGTACCGCGCCTCACGTCCCTGTACTCGATTTTCGATAGCTCTTGCAATGACGAAACAACCTTGCATTGCTGCTTCGTCGTTGACTTGAGAAACCCGGCGCGCGCCGGGTGAGCTGTCACGATTCCCACCATGTCAATTTGCTCTTCCTCCTCCACAACCTCCGGCTCGGGCTCGCGGTAGTACTGGTAGGAGGACGGGTGATCTACGTGGTCGTCGTACTCAACTTGGTTCCAGTTTCGAGTTTGGCTCTTTTTGCCGAGCGCTGCGCCGCGCAGAGCGAAGCGAAAGCGAAGCGAAAGCGAAGCGTGTTCTTATTATGTTAGTTTGTGCATGCGTCTCCCACAAGGATCGATCGCTTCGCTAGCTCACCTGCGGGGTGAACGATGTACCAAGACCCGAAGATTTTGTGACTGTTGGTGCTTTCGTCATTGCCGTCTTCATCATTGTCGTCGCCAATCTTGGCAAGTTTGTTATTGGCGTCGTCGTCATTGTCGTCACCGGGAGGGGTGGTGCCATCAGGTTTGGGTGGTGGGGTGGGTCCA